>Ga0310121_10000038_pt1 | contig 119388 bp, 121 predicted proteins | sample CB27_Tmax_986_MG_FD_203504 | JGI IMG/M metagenome (GOLD analysis project Ga0310121, IMG submission 203504) | Marine microbial communities from Western Arctic Ocean, Canada - CB27_Tmax_986 | ecosystem: Environmental > Aquatic > Marine > Oceanic | place: Canada: Western Arctic Ocean | collected... | reverse complement strand
TTCCCGTTGCGAAACCGTCGTCGCTTCGGCAGTCCGCGTGCCCCACGTCGTGCCGACATCCAGCTGCACGCATGAACGACACGGGCACGGTCTCAAGCCTTCTCACTCCGTTTTGTGTGCAACCTCGTAGCGGGACATCTTGGGACCAACGACGTGACCTATACTCAGTCGGTGGTGTTCGATCTCCCCGCTATTCAGGGTGCTCTCCAGGAGGACAACCTCGACGGTTGGCTGCTCTGTGACTTTCACGGATCGAACCCGATCGCCCGGGCTGTCGTCCAGGTCGACTCGGCTGCGAAACTCACGACACGGCGGTGGTACTACCTTATTCCAGCGACCGGCGAGCCACGCTCGCTCATGCATGCTATCGAACCGACTAGCCTCGCTCACCTGCCAGGAACGCATACACTCTACGTGGGCCATCAGCAACTTCAAGATGGACTCTTGAAACTCTTAACCGGATGCGGCATCCTTGCGATGGAGTATTCGCCGAACGGAGCCATTCCGTATATATCACGGGTTGACGCAGGAACCGTTGACGCGATCCGGGCATTTGGCGTCACAATCGTGTCATCTGGCGACCTAGTCCAGCGGTTCGCAGCCGTGTGGGATGAGGCCGCGCTCGCGACCCATCGCGCGGCCTCGTATCGACTGTACCAGATTAAGGATCGGGCGTTTGCACTTATCCGGGAGCGTCTTGAAGCAGCCACTCCGGTGAGCGAGTTCGAGGTGCAGCAAACAATGGTGGGTTGGTTCAGAGACGCCGAGCTGGTCACCGATTCTCCACCTGTGGTTGCTTCGCAGCAGAGCAGTGGAAACCCCCACTACCTACCGACGGCACAGGAGCACCGACGAATCGAGCACGGTAATATTGTACTTTTGGACCTGTGGGGCAAACTAGACACGCGAGGTGCCGTCTTCGCCGACATCACCTGGATGGGATACGCAGGTGCTGGGGTGCCTTCCGAGTACTCGGCGGTGTTCGACCTCGCGCGGGCGGCCCGAGACGCAGCCATCGCGCGTGTGAAAGACGCCAGCGCGACCGGTGAGGACTTGCGGGGTTGGCAGGTCGACCGTGCGGCTAGAGAAGTAATCGACGCCGCAGGCATGGGACAATTCTTCATCCATCGGACCGGTCACAGCCTCGGCGAGTCGGTTCATGGCAACGGTGTGCACATGGACGACCACGAAACCCATGACGATCGCAGGTTGCTCCCAGGTACTGGGCTCACGATCGAACCGGGTATTTATCAGGACACGTTTGGGGTGCGGACCGAAATCAATATGTATGTCAGCCATCACGACGCACAGGTAACGGGTCCAGTTCAGACCGAAATTGTGCCGCTGATGTCTAAAAGGTGAAACGCCATCCGTACTCGGTCGTCTCAACGATCAGCTAAAACCGAGTCGCCCAGACGAGACACTGAGGTAATCTATAGAAATGGCGGAACGCGGGGTGGGACCCCGGGGTCAGTGAAGCCGCTGGAGGAAATGATGTCGACACAAAGGAGCACGTTGTTTTCCACCGTCCCTATCGCAGTGGTGTCGATGGCCATCGGTCTGGTCATCGCCTCTCGCTTCGATATGGCGCCGGCACCCTCTGCGCAGACCTTCGCGCCCCCACCGATGAATAGCGAGCCACTCAACGGACCGATCGATGCCGGGACATTCAGAGAAATCGCGAAGACACAGACGGCGATGGTTGTCAACATTCGAACCGAGTCCCGCCAGAGTTCCCAGCTTAACAACTTCTTTGGGGATGACGACCTCTTCCGAAAATTTTTCGGGCAGCCTCAGGAACAACAACCCCAACAGCCGCGGGAGCGAACCGTCCAGGCGGCAGGCACTGGGTTCGTCATCGACGCCAGCGGCTTGATCCTGACCAATAACCATGTGGTCGAGGACGCCACGACGATCGAGATCGATTTTTTCGGCGATGAAGATCTTCTGTTCTATGAGGCCGAGATTTTGGGACGCGACCCGCTGACCGACAGCGCACTGCTCCAACTCACTGATGTACCCGCCGACCTTGACCTGGCAGTGGCCAACTTCGGCGACTCGAGCCAAATGGCGCCTGGTGACTGGGTCATGGCCATCGGTAACCCGTTCGGGTTCGGCCATACGGTGACCGTCGGTGTGATCTCGGCCATCGGCCGACCGTTCACCTCGGTTCCAGGTCGGTCACAGAACGTGCTTCAAACAGATGCGGCGATTAACCCTGGTAACTCCGGCGGGCCACTCCTCAACATCCGCGGTGAGGTGGTGGGAATAAACACCGCCATCGTCAGCGACCGGCAGTCGAATGTGGGGATCGGATTTGCCATTCCCAGCAACACCGTTCGTGAGCTGTTAACCGAGTTACGCAGCGGCAAGGTGACCCGTGGACGAATCGGTGTCCAGATCATGAACGTCGCGCGGGAATCGTTTCAAGACCTCGGGTTGACAGAGCGAATGGGTGCGATCGTGTCATCGGTCCAGGAAGGTGGGCCGGCGGCTGACGCCAACATGCAGCCGGGCGATGTCATCGTGCGATACAACGGAAACCGTATCGAGGACACCGAAGACCTCCAGAGCAAGGTCGTGGCAACGCGCCCTGGGACAACTGTACCAGTAATCGTGCTGCGGGCCGGAGAAGAGGTCACGCTTAACGTCACCATCGAAGAACTTGACTTGGAGACGGAAGCGGAGCCGACGCAGACGGTTCAGGACAACTTCAGCGAAGGCTTCGGAATGACGCTGCAAGACTTGACACCGCAAATCTTTGGCCGGTTGAGCGTGCCCGACGGTACCGAGGGCGCGGTCATCGTCGATCTCGAGAGCGGTGGCGCTGCGGAGAGCGGGGGAGCCCGGCCGGGCGACGTCATTGTGAGCGTCAATCGGACCGAGGTTGCGAACGCCGCCGACACAGTCCAACAACTTAACTTGGTCGAATCGGGCCGAACGGCGTTCCTGCTGGTCCAGCGAGGACCGAACCGGGTGTTCCTGCAGGTACTCAAGGAATAGCCGAAACGCTCGGTCGATGCCGTTGCTCCGCGAGGTGATCGCTCGGCGGATTCGTTCCCGCGGTCCGCTCCCATTCGCGGAGTACATGGACCTGGCACTCTATCACCCGCGTCACGGGTACTACGCCCAGGTCGATCGCCGGTCGGGTCGCTCCGGTGACTTCTTCACGAGCGTCGACGTCGGGACCCTCTTTGGCGAGCTGCTGGCCGCACAGTTCGCAGAAATGTGGCAGTGCCTGCGACTAGGGTCCAACTTTGACCCTGATGACTGTAATCTCGTTGAGGCGGCAGCGGGGAGTGGCCGCCTTGCCCTGAATGTCCTGGAAGCTCTCGCCCGCACGGACCCAGAGCTCTATGATGCGGTCCGTCTGACGCTCGTCGAGCGGAGCTCAACCGCGCGAGCATCACACATCGACACGCTCGGACCTCACGCCTGGAAGTTACGGTGCTCCACCAAGACGGTCCCCGCCCACATCAGCGGCATCGTGTTCGCCAACGAACTCCTCGACGCTCTCCCGGTCCATCCAATCGTGATGACCAGCTCTGGACTCGCCGAGGTTTACGTCGACCTTCATTCACGGGACAGAGATCGATTCGTGGAGTGTCTGGCGCCACCGTCAGCCGCTGTGCTGGCACACGTTGAACGATTTGCGATCGAGCTCGAACCAGGGTGGCGCGCCGAGATCAGCCCGAAGGCGGTCAGCTGGGTCGAACAGGCGGGTCGGTCTCTCGACGGCGGCTTTCTTGTCCTAATTGACTACGGGCACAACGCATCCGAGCTGTATTCGGCCAGCCATGCCGCCGGTACGCTCACGACCTATCATCGTCACGTCATAGGGACCCGGGGTCGCCACGCCCTGCCGGCCAGGCTTCTCGATCCTGGAGAGGTCGATATCACAGCGCACGTCGACCTGACTGCTGTTCGACTGGCTGCCGAAGGGGTCGGGCTCGACACACTCGCCGTCGTGGATCAGACCTATTTCCTCTTGGGAATCGGAGCCGACACCTGGCCGGCACCTGGCGAGGCGGGCGAGACCCTTAAGCGTCGACTCGCGCTCAAGACACTCCTTCTACCAGGAGGCCTGGGAAGTACTCACAAGGTCTTGGTCTTTGGGAAGAACGTCGGGACCCCACAGCTGCGTGGCTGCTCCTTCAGCCAGCGCGCGACCTAGGGGGGTACTGGGCAACGAGCGCAGGCAGCTATAATCACGCTCCACCATCCCTTAGTGTCCTGAACGGAAAAAGCCAGGACCCAAGGAGTAAAGAGCGAAACACCCGAACCATTCAAGTAATGAGAAACGCCACGCTCCCACCAGCCATCGTGTTGACCGCTGGGCTTGGCACCCGGCTCTTCCCTCTGACCCTTGTTCGAGCCAAACCGGCGGTGCCAGTAGCCGGCGTTCCCCTCGTTTTGCGTCTGCTCCGATGGTTGGCGGACCAGGGTGTCCAGTCAGTGGTCTTGAACCTTCATCACCTGCCAAACACGATCACCCGCGTCGTGGGTCAGGGCGACGGCACGGCCTTGCAGGTCCGATACTCCTGGGAGCAGACGATTCTCGGTAGCGCTGGCGGACCCCGGCGGGCTCTCTCGCTTCTGGATCACCGCTTCTTCGTCATCAACGGCGACACCCTCACCAACCTGGACCTGTCGGACCTGCAGCGGACGCATGACCGGTCTAACGCGGACATCACCCTGGCCACTACGGACCTCCAGGATTCTTCTCGATATGGAGGCGTGGAGGTTAACAGGGCCGGCCTCGTCGTCCGTTTTTGTCCAGCCGGTACGCCATCTCAACATTTCGTCGGCGTGCAGTTGGTCGAATCGTCGGTATTTCATGGCCTCGCCGAGGGAACACCAGCAGCGACCATTGGCGGTGTGTATGACGCGCTGCTGGCATGCGGACCCGGGCGAATCGCGACCCACCACATAGACGGAAAATTTCACGATGTCGGAACGCCAGCCGACTACCTCGCGACGTCGCTTGAGATCTCCCGACAGGAAGGACACGACACGCTACCGACCGGGAACCGTAATCGGATCCACCCGACGGCTATCTTGACACGTACTATCCTGTGGGACGAGGTAGTGATCGGGGAACACTGCCACCTCACTGATTGCATTGTCGCGGACGGCGTCGCGCTCCCTTCCCACACCATCGCCAGTCGGATGGCAATCATCGCCACCCCCGACGGACCGTTGCATGTGTCGCTGGACCAATCCCGGCACTAATGTGTGGCGAAATATGACGAATCAGACACCATCGATCGGTGAGCGTGTCGCCACCTATCTTAAACGGACGACTTTCCTTCCGGGCACAAGGTTTCAGGAGCTCCCAGGTGACGCCTCGGCCCGACGGTATGTACGGGTCATTCCACCCTCGGGCCAATCGCGGATGCTACTCGTTCACCCAGGAGTAATCGACCCCTTATCGTTATCGTTTCTTAGTGTCGGCCGCCTGATCGAGCAGATGGGAATTCGCGTTCCGGCGGTCGCTGGATATGCCGCCGACCTGGGAATCGTAGAGCTGGAAGACCTTGGTGATTTGACGCTGCAGCAGTTTCTGACCAGAGCCACGCCTGACGAACGAGCAGGTCGCTATCGAGAGGCGGTGGCAATGATCGTCACGATGCAACGCCAAGGCCGAGAGTTCGAGTCCAACGAGTTTGTCCCGTTTCGACTGGCCTTCGATGTCGAAAAGCTAATGTCTGAGCTCGAATTTTTTATCGATCACTTCCTCATCGATGCACGCGGCGCCACATTGGCAGCCCATCAGCGCGCCGGGCTTCAAGAGGAGTTCAGACCGCTTACGGCCGAGTTGTCAGCCGAGCCTCGCGTCTTCTGTCACCGCGATTATCACAGCCGCAATCTCATGGTGCACGAGGGAAATCTGTACGTCCTCGACTTTCAGGATGCCCGCATGGGCCCTAACACCTACGACTTGGTCTCGCTGCTGCGGGATTCATATGTGGACAATCCGAACGACCTTGTCGAAACGATGATTGACGAATACCTGCGGCTGACGGGGAACAATGACGCGGAGGAATTTCGTCGACTTTTCGATATCATGTCGGTACAACGACAGCTCAAGGCGCTCGGTACGTTTGGCTATCAGTCGGCCGTCGCCGGAACAACCCGGTATGAAGACGCTGTTCTCAGGACGCTGCACTCTCTGGCCGCCGTCCTCAAGCGTCATGCCAGATTCAACCGGCTTCGTTCGCTTTTGTCGTTTCACGTGACGGAGCTTGGGTAAGCTAGACTGCTCTCCCATATGGCGACCTATATTGAAGACATCGCCTCACACGAAGGCCAAGAGGTCACGCTTAGAGGCTGGCTGCACAACCGTCGCTCGAGCGGAAAAATTCACTTTTTGACCGTTCGCGATGGCACCGGATTTATCCAAGCTGTGATGTTGAAAGCGGCCGTGGGAAGCAACTCCTTCACACAAGCCGACCACCTCGCACAGGAGACCGCACTCGTCGTAAGAGGCACGGTCCGTGCGGACGCCCGGGCACCTGGCGGACATGAGATCGATGTCACAGAGCTCGCGGTCGTCGGCACGTCACACGACTACCCTATCACCCCCAAAGAGCACGGGATCGACTTCCTGCTCGACCACCGACATCTGTGGATCCGCAGCGTGCGGCAACAGGCGATCTTGCGTGTACGTCACGAGATCATCAACGCGATTCGTGACTTCTTCAATGGCCTGGGCTTCGTGCTGGTCGACACACCGATTCTCACGCCGGCCGCGTGCGAAGGGACAACGACACTGTTCCCAGTTCCTTACTTTGATGACGAAACGGCCTATCTCACCCAGAGTGGTCAGCTCTACAACGAGGCCAATGCGCTCGCCCTCGGCCGCGTGTATTCCTTTGGTCCGACCTTTCGCGCTGAAAAGTCAAAGACGCGGCGACACCTGACGGAATTCTGGATGGTTGAGCCTGAGGTGGCGTATGCCACGCTCGACGATGTCACGGCACTGGCGGAGGCACTGGTGGTATCCGTGGTCGGCCGCGTCCTCAAGACGAGACAGCGTGAACTCGCAACACTCGAGCGAGACACGACAAGCCTCGAACGCGTCCAGAGTCCGTTTCCACGGATTTCATACAACGAGGCCGCTGCGCTGTTGAAGGAAGACGGGGTTCCATTTAAATGGGGCGGTGACTTCGGCAGCCCCGACGAAACCACACTGGCCAATCGGTTCGACCGGCCGGTGATCGTCCACCGCTTCCCGGCCTCCATTAAGGCGTTCTACATGCAGCCCGACCCCGACCGGCCTGAGCTGTCACTATCGGTAGACGTACTGGCACCGGAAGGTTACGGGGAGATCGTCGGCGGCGGTGAAAGATTGGATGACTACGAACTTCTCTCAGAACGGATTGACAGGCACGACCTGCCCCGGGAGACCTTTGAGTGGTATCTGGATCTCCGCCGCTACGGATCGGTCCCTCACGGCGGATTTGGGATGGGTCTTGAGCGGGTGGTGGCCTGGATATGTGGCCTCGAACACGTCCGCGAAGCCATTCCTTACCCCAGAATGCTGCACCGGCTAACACCCTAGCCGTTGGCGGTGCCGTTTCCGACATGATATATTTCGCTGTAGGTCGATCCTGCAAAAGTGGGCGTTCGCCCACTTTTTGTGTTTTGGGCGCCGCAGGACGCCCCATGAGTGACGGTGGGCCACGAAGATCGCGTGCTTGAGGTCCGGGCGATTGCGGATCGGGTTGCCCGTGGTTTCGGGCTTGAAATATTTGACGTGCAGATCCGTCGAGAATCGGTTGGTTGGGTGCTACGAGTTTTCCTCGACGGGCCACAGACGGATCGTGAGGCCACCATTGACCCCACTCAGGAGTCAGTCAACCTCAACGATTGTCAGCGAGTCAGTCGTGATCTGAGTGCGGTTCTCGACGCTGACTTCACGTTCGACCACGCGTACACACTTGAGGTGTCGTCTCCGGGTCTTGACCGCCCGTTGCGACACCTGAGCGATTGTCGCCGGTTTGAGGGAAGGCTATCAAAGATCGTCACCCGCGAGACGATTGACGGCCTGAATTACGTCGCGGGTCGGATTGCTGGCGTCGATGGCAACCACGTGATTATCGACACGGGTCACCGCATCCATCGGATCCCGTGGTCGGCGGTGTCGCGAGCTCGGCTCGAAGTGGAGTTCTGAAGACAGACAATGGCGATGAACAACCCGTTACAACAGACGATCGAGGCGCTCGCCAAAGAGAAGGGCATCGAGCCTGACGTGATTATCACGGCGATCGAGGATGCCGTACTGACCGCCTCGCGGAAGTACTACAAGTCTGACGAGAACCTTCGTACCAAGTTCAATTCTGAAACGGGGCAAGTTGAGCTCTTCGCCGTACGCCAAATCGTCGAGGAAGTCACGGACCCCGCCACCGAAATCGCGCTTAGCGAGGCCCAGGAACTGTATGGCGAAGAGGCCGAGGTCGACATGGAGATCGAGTTTCCAAAACCGACCGACGTGCTAGGACGGATTGCGGCTCAGACCGCGAAACAGGTGATTTTTCAAAAGGTACGAGAGGCCGAGCGAGAAAACGTCTACGAGGAGTTCAGCGACCGGGTCGGCGAGGTGATGTCAGGCACGGTTAAGCGCTTCGAGAACGGCGACATAATCGTCGAAGCCGGCCGGGTTGAAGCGTTACTACCCAGACGGGAGCAGTCGCGCGCGGAGAACTACACAACCGGAGATCGGATCAGAGCGGTGATCCGGGAGGTCAACAAGAGCACAAAGGGGCCGCAGCTCATTTTGTCGCGGACCGACCCGATTCTGCTGATTAAACTTTTCGAGCAAGAGGTTCCGGAGATTTACGATTCGACTGTCTTGATCAAGGGGGCAGTGCGTGAGGCCGGTGACCGTGCAAAGGTCGCGGTGCACTCGCGCGAACGAGACATTGATCCCGTTGGCGCTTGCGTCGGCATGAAGGGAACACGGGTCCAGGCAATCATCCGGGAACTCCGGGGTGAAAAGATCGATATTGTGGAATGGTCCGAAGATCCTGTCACGTTCGTGACCAACGCTATCAGTCCGGCCCGGGTCCAGCGGGTGACCGTGGTCAACGACGCCGAAAGGGTGATCGAGGTCGTGGTCGAAGACGCCCAATTGTCATTAGCGATCGGGAAAAAAGGTCAGAACGTGCGACTGGCCGCCAAGCTAGCTGGCTGGCGAATCGACATCAAGAGCGAGGAAGAAAAGCGAGCTGAGGTCGAGGCCCAGTTCGCGGGATTGGAAGCCGTCGATGATTCTGCGGTGTTGACTCTTCCCGGCCTCGACGACGACCAGATTCGTAAGTTGAGTGACGCTGGTCTCGACACGGCAGACCGGCTCCTGGAGGTAACAAAGGCCCAGCTTTCGGAAACCGTCGGCGTCGACGAGGCCACAGCCGAACAGATCCAGGCGGCCGTCAGGGAACAGGTCGAGACCGCTGAACGTGCCGCGGCCGAGGCCGCCCTGCAAGCGGAGCGTGATGAGGCGGAACGTTCGAGCACCTCCGTCGAGACAGAGGCGGCAGTCACACAGGACTCGACGCCGGTTGAAATTCCAGTAAAAGAGACTAAAAACGGAGATAAGACAGGAGACTCGGTCTAGAACATCAATCGGACCTTGAGCTGAAAGTCAACGTTGGCCACTATACGAATCTACAAAGTCGCCGAAGTACTTGACCTTCCGAGTCAGGAGGTCATGGATCTGCTCAAACGCGAGCATGGAATCGAGGTCAAAAGTGCCTCGAGCACGATCGAAGAGATCGTTGCCAGGCAGTTTGCCGAGCGCGTGGCTAGAGAGCGCCAGATCGAGCTTCCAGGGGGGAAACTTTTCGGCAGAACCTCCAGGCGGCGAACCGCCGCAAAGAAGGGACGCACCGCGAAGCAAGCAGTATTAGACGCACCGAAACCGACGGTTCAACTCGGCCCGCCCAGGCTCATCAAGTCCGCCAAGGCGGCGAAACAAGCCGCAGTGGACATCGAGGCAACGGCCGATACCTCCACAGCGACGGAGACACGGACCGAGGTGGCAGAGCTTTCGGCGATCAACACCAGCGCGACTTCACCACCACCGGAAACGGTAGAGGCTTCGCCACCACCGGAAACGGTAGAGGCTTCGCCACCACCGGAAACGGTAGAGGCTTCGCCACCACCGGAAACGGTAGAGGCTCCGCCACCACCGAAAACGGTAGAGGCTCCGCCGCCACCCGCCCCAGTCACACCACCACCGGCGGCTCTCGAGCCTGAAGGCACTCCGCCGGTTCTGACTCCCGTAGAGCAGACTCCATCGGCGCAGTTCAAAGCCGCAACGTCGACTGTGACGAAGCGCACCGGGCGCTTCGTTCCACCAACGTTACGACTGCGAGTAGAGGAGCCTAAACCGAGACCTCGCCCACCGGTAGCCGACAACGCGGAGCGCCAGGTTCCGCTCACCACGCCACGGACGCCGACAAATAAACCGCCTCTTGGCGGGCCGCGGCCGCTGCCATCGCAGCCTTTACGACCGCCATCATCACGTCCACTGCCAGCGCGGCCGGCCGTAGGGTACCGACCGCCGCCACGGCCGTACCGATCGCCAGGGAAACGCGGCGCGCGCCGACCTAAGCAGACAACTCCCGTCGCCCCAAGGGCACTACCACCGATTACACGGACTATCACGATCGCCGAGGGAATGACGGTAAAGGACCTCTCAGTTCGACTCGAGGTTAAACCGAAGGACGTGTTAAAGAAGCTGATCGAAAAGCGTCTCATGTTGACGATTAACACGACTTTGGACCCAGAAACTGCCACCATGATCGCGCGCGAGTTCGGCGCGGACGTGAATCTTCGAACGTTCGAAGAGGAAATGATCCAGCTCGAGTCCGAAGAGGTCAACGTGGATGACCTCGTGCCCCGTGCGCCAGTGGTGACGGTCATGGGACACGTCGACCATGGCAAAACCACCCTGCTCGACGCCATCAGAAAGACACGGGTCGCCGAGGGCGAGGCGGGGGGCATCACACAGCACATAGGGGCCTACGCGGTAGAGGTCAAGGGTCGGCGAATCGTGTTTCTCGATACACCGGGTCACGAGGCATTTACAGCGATGCGGTCCCGCGGTGCGAGCGTTACCGACGTGGTTGTCCTGGTCGTCGCCGCCGATGATGGTGTCATGCCCCAGACCCAAGAAGCCATCGACCATGCTCGAGCCGCAGACGTCCCGATCCTGGTCGCTATCAACAAGATCGACAAGGCGGACGCCAACCCAGACAGGGTCAAGCAGGAGCTGGCGGAACGAGAACTGACTCCAGAAGACTGGGGCGGAAAAACCGTGATGGTCGCAGTGTCGGCGAAGAACCAGGATAACCTCGATTCGCTGCTCGAAATGATCCTGCTGATCACGGAATTGGGTGAGCATAAGGCCAACCCGAAACGGGTCGCAGCCGGAACCGTGCTCGAAGCCAGGGTCGACCGCGGCCGAGGACCGGTAGCCACCATCCTGGTGCAGGATGGCACGCTCAGTGTTGGTGACAACTTCATTGCCGGGACCGTGGTCGGCCGCGTTCGAGCCCTTATCGACGACCTCGGAAACCAAGTGAAATCCGCCGGCCCTTCGAGTCCCGTCGAGGTGCTTGGTTTGACCGGAATCCCGCAACCGGGTGACGCCTTCCAGGTGGTCGCCGACGCCCCCAAGGCCCGACAGATCGCGCTCCTCCGTCAAAGCAGCGCCAAGGAAAAAGCGATTGGAGATCGCGGTACCCGTGTGACCCTCGAATCGTTACAGGAGCACCTCTCTGACGAAGGCACCAAGGAACTTCCGATCATCATCAAAACCGATGTGCAGGGATCAGCGGAAGTCTTGGCCCAGACGCTCGAGAAACTGAGTGACGAGCGGGTCAAGATCCAGATCATTCATACCGGCGTTGGAGCCGTCAGTGAGTCAGACGTGCTGCTCGCCTCGACCTCGAACGCCATCATTATTGGGTTCAACATCCGGCCTGACCGGAACGCCCAAGTCGTTGCCGAGCGCGAGGGCGTGGATATCCGCAAGCACTCGGTCATCTATCACGTCACGGATGAGATCAAGCTGGCAATGACTGGTCTGCTTGATCCCACCTTCCGCGAGCAACAGCTCGGTCTTGCGGACGTACGTGAGGTATTCAAGGTTCCAAAGTTCGGCGCGGCGGCCGGGTGCATCGTGACGGACGGACGAATCACTCGCGGGGGTGATACCAAGGTTCGCCTGGTTCGAGACGGGGTCGTGATCCACGAAGGACGGATCGGATCCCTCCGCCGGTTCAAGGACGACATCACTGAGGTCAAGACCGGCATCGAGTGCGGAATCGCGTTCGAACGGTACGCCGACATCAAGGTCGGTGACGTCATTGAGGCATTTACTATTGAAACGGTGGCCGCCACCGCCGTTTAGTGAACCGGACAATGCCTTGTGTCGGGCTCCTCTCGCTTGAACTTCACTTTCCGGAAGCCCGGTCGCTCAAAGATAAGCGCGCCGTGCTGCGGAGCATTAAGGACAGACTGCGCCAGCTCAACGTTGCCCTCGCCGAGATCGATCATCACGATCTACGGCAGCGCTCTCGTCTCGCCGTCGCCGCGGTGGGGTCAGAACAACACCTAGTCCAGCGGTCGCTCTTGAGCGTCGTGGAAGAGATGGAGCGAAAAGGAACCGGCGTCGTCGTGAGCTCGCAGGTTGAATGGCTCTCATGAGACTAACCGTGGTCGTCGGCAGTTACGAAAGGCAACATGGGTCACGGCTCACGACCTGACCGCGTCGGGGACCTCATCCGCAGCGAGCTTGGCCTGCAGCTGACCCGTCATGTCCGAGACCCCGGTGTGCGTCATGTCACTGTCACGCATGTTCGGATGTCGAAAGATTTACAGCAGGCCCGAGTCTTCTACACCGGTCCCCAAGATGACACCGGGCGCCGTGACACCGCACGTGCCCTTCGCCGAGCTAGGCCGTTTCTCAAGCGACAGCTAGGACAGCGGCTTCAGCTTCGCCACGTTCCAGAGCTCCGGTTCGAACATGACGACACCGTAGCTCAACAGGACCGAGTGGCTCACCTCTTCGATCAAATCGCACAGGAACCACCCGTGAACACCGAGCCGAGCAAGTCCGATCCATGACGCGGAGAAGAGCCTCGCGATCACCGATGCGCCATGTCTAATATTCCTGAACTTGACTCGATCGTCACGGCCATCTCACGGCTTCAACGGTTTGTCGTTGTGTCGCATGCTCGACCGGATGGCGACTCACTCGGCTCCGAGCTGGCGATGGCTTTTGCCTTACGCGACCTAGGGAAAGACGTTCGCGTCGTCAACCGCGACCCAGTGCCGCACTATCTCGCGTCCTTTCCGGGTGTTACGGACATCGAGGTACGTGACACCGTCGACGGCGCGTTTGACGCCGCGATCGTGCTCGAGTGTAGCTCGCTCGCTCGAACCGAGGTGTTCGGCTTGGAACGGCACTTCGTGATCAACATTGACCACCACGTGGGGAACACCATGTACGGTAACCTCAACTGGTTCGACGCCACCGCGGCGGCCTGTGGAGAAATGGTATTCGAAGTGCTCCAAGGGCTCGGGGTCTCTCTGACGTCGGCCATCGCCACTCACCTCTATGTAGCAATCCTGACTGACACGGGATCGTTTCGGCACTCCAGTATCACAACCCGTACTTTTAGAATTTGCACGGCGCTCGCCGAAGCGGGTGTCGCCCCTGCCGAGGTGGCCGACCGTGTGTATCAGAACAGCAGCGTCGGAAAGCTTCGGTTGACAGGAACGCTTCTCAACGCCATGGATCTGGTAGGTGGCGGCCAGGTCGCCGTCCTCAATGTCGAGGATCGGATTTTAGAGAAGACCGGGTGCGCGCCCGATGATCTAGAGGGTCTGATCAACATGCCGCTCGCCGCTCAATCGATTAAAGCGGTTGTACTGTTCAAGGAGCTTGATGGGCAGCTCCGAGTCAGCCTTCGTTCCAAAGGCGCGGTCGACGTCCGTGCCGTGGCGACACTCCAGGGCGGTGGCGGCCACCAGAACGCCGCTGGTTTCTCGATCCCAGAGCCCGATGCGGCGTCCCGTTCCGATGTGGTGACGGCGGTCATCACGGCTGTCGAACGGGTCGCCTAAGACCGGTGCGACCTTCCCCTCAGACCGGCCCAGACGGCGTACTCGTCGTCGACAAACCGCGAGGCATTACGTCGCACGATACGGTAGCCCGCTGTCGACGGATTCTCGGCACTCGCCGCGTCGGCCATGTCGGAACCCTCGACCCCATCGCGACCGGGGTCCTCCCTCTCGTCGTTGGCCGATCGACCCGCCTAGCGACACTCCTCTCGGTGGGAAACAAGGTCTACCATTCGATCTTCCGACTGGGAGTCGTCACAGACACCTACGATATGACCGGAACGGTCGTCGCCGATGGCATGCGGCAAGGGAGAACCGTACCCAGCGCCCCTGATGTAATCGAAGCGGTGAGCCGTCGTTTCGTGGGTACGTTCACCCAGGTCCCTCCTCCCTATTCGGCTAAAAAGATCGGTGGTATCCGTGCCTATCGGCTGGCACGGCGCCAGGAGGCAGTCGCACCGAAGCCGGTGAAGGTCACAGTGCACCAATTCGAGATCGAGTCACTGAGAGATAACCGGCTCACGTGTCGGATTATTTGCGCTCCAGGCTTCTACGTCCGCTCCCTGGCGCACGACCTCGGCCAAGCACTGGGTTGTGGAGCCTGTCTTGAAGACCTCCGGCGGGAGCAAAGTAGCGCTTTTGGCCTCGACCACGCGGTGACGATGGACCAACTTGAGCGGGACCACGAGTCAGCCATGCGGCATCTGCTACCGATGTCGGAACTGTTACCGAACTTGCGGAGCGTGGTTGTGACCGAGCAAGGAGCACGTCTCGCGGCGCACGGCAATGCCCTGACGCCGACTCAGTTCAAGCCCTCCTCAGTCGCCGTCTCTACTGGGATTGCCTCACCTTCGCTGGAAGGAGCGTCCTCAGGCAAGGTAAAAGTGTATGACCGCAGTGGCTCTCTTCTCGCTATCGCGGAGGGCAGTACGGCCGGCATTTTGCACCCAAGGATCGTTCTAGTGTAAGCTCGTTCGGTTACAGGCACGAGAAAATTTAGCATTTGGGTGGCAAGCGGCGGTCTGGTGCACATGAATTGTCATGTGAGACGTCTGGGCCGTTCGCGGAGGTAGACAGTGGCGTTCCCAAAGGAGCGGAAGTCAGAGATTATAGATTTATATCGCACCCACGACAGCGATACGGGCTCACCTGAGGTCCAGGTAGCGATTCTCAGTGAGCGCATCCGCTACCTGACCGAGCACTTCAAAACTCACGTCAAAGATCACCATTCTCGGCGTGGACTATTGAAGCTCGTCGGCCAGCGGCGAAGACTCCTCGACTACCTTAAGGGCAAGAGCACCGAGCGATATGCGGATCTGATCAAGCGTCTTGGAATCCGCAAGTAGGCAACGGAAGACACCCGCCTGTTGCAGCCCACACATTCGCTCCCCTCGGCGTACTCGGTTGGTGATTAGGAGCAGAATTCATGGATACGGCCCAAGTGAAGGTCGGCGGCAGCGATCTATTGATCGAAACCGGTAAGCTCGCCAAACAAGCTGACGGTTCGGTCATTATTAGATTCGGCGAAACGGTTGTTCTGGTTACGGCGTGCTATGCCCCAACAGCACGCGAAGGTATTGACTTTCTTCCACTCACCGTGGATTACCGCGAGAACACCTATGCTTCCGGTCGGATTCCAGGTGGTTTTTTCAAGCGTGAAGGAAAACCTCCAGAAAAAGAGGTTCTCACCAGCCGCTTGATTGACCGGCCGATTCGTCCGCTCTTTCCAGCGGGCTGGAATCGAGAAACGCAGATTGTGGCCTTCGTGCTATCGGCGGATCCTGAGAACGACTCAGACGTGCTGGCATTGACCGGGGCTTCTGCCGCTCTGGCTCTCTCGAGTATACCGTTAGCGCAGACCATCGCCGCCGTCAGGGTTGGTCTGATCGACGGAGAATTTCGAGTGAACCCCACCTATGCCGAGCGTCGGAAGAGTCGACTGGACCTCATTGTCGGGGGCAGTAAGCAGGCAATCGTGATGGTAGAAGCTGGAGCCCTGGAAGTGTCCGAGGACGAGATGCTCACCGCACTTGAGACCGGACACGAGGCCATTCGACAAATCGTCTCGACGATCGACGAATTAGCCGCCAAAGCCGGCAAGCCCAAGGTGTCGGTGTCGGCCCCGCCAGTGGACAAGGCCTTAGCCAGCGCCATCGAGGAGAGGGCTCTCGGTCCATTGAGTTCCGCCATGCGACTTTCGGACAAATTGGAGAGCTACGCAGAGGTCGACAAGGTGCTTGCAGACCTCGTCTCGTCGTTTCCAGAAAACGAAGGCGATCAGCGCGCGCAGGCTGAGCGAGCCTTCAAGGCACTGAAGGAGAAGGTGCTTCGAGACGAAATTCTCGAACGAGGACAGCGGCTCGACGGTCGTAAATTTGACGAAATACGTGACATCTGGTCTGAGATCGGCCTACTTCCGAGAGTGCACGGGTCAGCGGTCTTCACACGCGGCGAGACCCAGGCACTTGTCACTGCGACGCTGGGAACCAGTGCCGACCAACAAAAGATTGAGTCGGTAGACGGCGAGTTCTATAAGCGTTTCATGCTCCACTACAATTTTCCGCCGTTTTCCGTCGGGGAGGTCAAGTTCCTCCGTGGCCCAGGACGGCGAGAGATCGGACACGGGAACTTGGCTGAACGCAGTCTGCTTCCGATGATTCCGCCAGAAGACGAGTGTCCTTATACACTTCGTGTCGTCTCAGACATCCTTGAATCGAATGGCTCGTCGTCAATGGCCACCGTTTGCGGCGCGTCACTGGCACTGATGGACGCTGGTATTCCGCTGAAGGCACCGGTAGCTGGTGTGGCCATGGGACTTATTCTCGATGAGTCAACTAATCGACATGCAATTTTGAGCGATATTGCAGGTGCGGAGGACCACTACGGCGACATGGATTTCAAGGTTGCTGGCACTCGGAACGGCATCACCGCCTTGCAAATGGACATCAAAGTATCGGGGATCACGACCGAGATTATGCGTGCGGCTCTCGCCCAAGCCCAAGCCGGCCGGTTCCACATCCTGGATAAGATGGAGGCCACAATTGCATCGCCGAGAGAGGCGATTTCCAATTACGCACCACGGATCGTCACCATCCAGATTCCGGTCGACAAAATCCGAGATGTGATCGGCCCTGGCGGGAAGATGATCCGTAGCATCGTCGAACGCACGGGCGTGAAGATCGATGTCGAAGACGATGGTCGCGTCAACGTGGCCTCAGCCGATGAGGACTCGGCGAAGAAGGCGATTACGATCATCGAGGAACTGACCGCCAGTCCCGAACTGAATAAGACCTACCTTGGCAAGGTGCAGCGGATCACAGACTTCGGTGCGTTCATCGAAATTCTTCCCGGTGTCGATGGACTCCTGCACGTATCTGAAATCGCCCACTACCGCGTGGGTGACGTCAGAGACGAATTACAGGAGGGAGATCAGGCACTCGTGAAGGTCATTAGCGTTGATCCCTCAGGCAAGGTCCGACTCAGCCGGAAGGCGCTGCTTCCGGTTCCAGCGGACGGAGATGGCACTGGCGGTTCGAGCGGTGCACCGAAGCCAAACTCACCGGATCGTCCCCCGCGGTCGCGCGGCCCTCGGAATCGGGACAGACAGCAAGACCAGAACAAACGTGAGCGCACCTAATTAGTGCGGCGAGATCACAGAGAACGGTCAGGGCTACCACCTGCACCAAGGTCGCCACGCTAACGAGGTTGTCCTAGGCGGACCCGCACGGGAGAAGAATCCGAGACCGATACAGTCAATCAGCGCGAGCACACGGGCTGAGGTGGCCACTACTGAAGCCCAACAGCCGCGCCTATGATACGGGGTGGACTTATCTTCGTTTACAGACGGCGCCCGCGAGACCCGATGACATCGGGACGCGAAGAGCCTAGCTCAATTTGACGGAGATGAGCTTGGACACTCCAGGCTCCTCCATCGTGACGCCATACAACCTGTCGGCGATCTCCATCGTCTTCCGATTGTGAGTCACGAGCACGAATTGGGTGCGATCCTGCATGCCTCGTAACATGGAGACGAACCTCCCGATGTTAGCGTCGTCAAGCGGAGCGTCGATCTCATCCAATAAACAAAACGGGCTCGGTCTGAATTTGAAAATCGCAAACATCAACGCCATGGCGGTGAGCGCCTTCTCTCCACCAGACAGCAGCTGAATGCTTTGAAGCCGCTTGCCCGGCGGCTGGGCGATGATATCGACTCCGCTCTCAAGCACATCGGTCTCATCAATCAGCAAGAGACCCGCGCGACCACCAGCAAACAGGGTCGAGAAGATTTCTTGAAAATGCTCATTCACGGCGGTAAACGCCTCCTTGAAGCGTTCTCGGGACGTGACGTCGATTCGCTTAATCGCCTCGCCGGTGGTTCGGATCGAGTCCAGCAAGTCCTTCCGCTGAGTTGTCAGAAAGTCAAAACGTTCCTCTAGTCCGTCAAACTGATCGATGGCCATCATATTAACCGGCCCCAGTCGTTCGATTTTGTCGCGCAACGTCGCAATCATCTGCTCGGGGACAACGGGTCTGGAGGGACCGACCGTGGCGGAGTCGAGCTCAGACTCGGCCTCATCGACAGTCAAGTCTTTGCCATGGTGGTCACTGTCAGCGTCCGCACTGGATGACGGGTCGTCGGAGTTAATGGAACTGACCAGCGCGGAATCTGGAGTCTGGAATCCGTCCCGCTCGCGTTCCACGACCTCATGGCAGACGTCGCGTAAGACCGGTTGCAGCGTTTCCTGACACGACACTTGCAAGGTCACGAGCTCCGCTTCCGCCGTCGCTAGATCGACGGTAAGGTGGGTCACATCGGTGCGTACCGCCTCAAGCGCCTCCCGTGCCGTGCGGAGCTGGCCCACAAGCTCACCAATTCTCAGCCGCACATCAGCCGTACAGTCGTCGGAGGTTCGCACATCGTCCTGGAGAGACTCGAACCGAGTGACATCACGGTCGAGTTGATCCTCGGAGGCGGAAATCGCCGCGACCAGCACATCACGGCGCTCCACCGTTTCACGGGTCTCACTGACGCGCGTAGACACACGGTCCGAGAGATCACGAATCGCGTCGTTGATCCGCTTGGTGTCGGCGTTGAGCGCTATCGAACGCTCCGCCAGTGCGGCATGTTTTGCCTTAGTCTCGGTTACCTGGTGCCCACGCACCTCGACCGCTTCGCGTGCCTCCAACAGACGACGCTGGGATGACATGAGCTGTTCATCGGCCGTCCGCTGCTCTGTCTCGAGGAGCACGATCGCTTGGCTGGCCTCAGCCTGCCGCGCGTCGAGGGCTGTGCGCTCCTCTTCGGCTTTTCTGTATTCGGTGGCCACGACACGACGCTTTTGCTCGTGTCGCTCGAATTCCTCATTAAGACGAGTGAGGCCAAGCTCGAGCTCAAGGAGCTCCTTCTCGGCCTGGTGCTGCTCCGTCTGAAGTGTCTTGAGCTCGGCCTCGGTCTTTGCCACGAGGCTGGAGTACTGTGCAAGCTCCGTCCGAAGCCGCGTCAATGTTGCGTCCTCCGCCTCCATCCTGGACTTAAGGTCACGGGTCTCCCCTTTCGTGGCAAGAATCCCTCGCGCCTCAGTCTTGCCGCCTCCTCTAATGACGGACGGACCACAAAATACGGTTCCGTCTTGCGTCACGATCGGCTCGGTGGTAGCCAGCGCCGCGGCCGCGGCGTCTTCGAACGAGGGCGCCAGCCAGCGCCGTCCGAGCAAGCCTCGAAGCGTCTCGGCCGCCAGGCCGTCAGCCGTTACTAGCTGGTCAAGCGGAGTCACCGCGGGATGGGGCTGGCGTGCGGACGACGTCGCAGGGGTCGGGTCGACAACGATGAAACCGCAGCGGCCGGCGTTTTCGGTGTGAGCGAGCTCCATCCCCTTTCTGGCTTCCTTCGCCGACGGTACGATGACGTACTGAACAAGCTCGTCAAGACTGGCCTCAACGGCACGCTCATACCCGCGCTTCACGTCAAGATGATCGGCCACCGACCCCAGGTGCTCGATCCCACCAGGCGTCGAGAGCACCAGCCGTGCGGCATCGCTATACCCCTCCCGGGCCGCAATCAGTTCCTCGATCGAACGGAGCCTGGCGACCACTGAAGCCAGCTGCTGCTCACCCGCTCTCACCTCGTCGGCCCGTGACACTACCGATGATCGGGCTGAGGCCAGCTCTGCCTCACGGTCGGCGCGACGCAGCTCAATCGACTCAAGGGCGAGCCGAACCCGATCAACGGACTCGCCGATTCGACTCCGGTCGGCCGTGGTCTTCTCACCTGCGGTGGCTAGGTCGGATAGCTCAGCATCGAGCTTAGCGAGCTCCGCGGTAATCCTGGCGCGTGACGCGGATGAGTGCTCGACGAGGTGTTGCAGCGTTGTAGCCGCGTTCACGGCGGCAAACACTTGGCTCCGCGACGCCTCCACGTCGCCCTCAAGGCCCTCGATAGCCCGCTGCGCATCGGCGTGGAACGAAGCCTCCTTCTCTGCGCATTGCGCTGCGGCCGCCAGCGCCGTGTCGCACAGTCCGGCGGCAGCCTGCTGCTCCGATAATTCCCTTTGTAGAGGAGCGACGCGCTCCTTGAGTTCACGCAACTCGGTCTCACCCAACGCGACGGCCGCGGCGAGCGCTGTGACCTGACCGTTGTCGAACTCGTTTTGCTGCTGCCGGCGACCGAGCTCTAGTTCATGAGTATGGGCCGCATCACGCGCCTGGCTGGAGCCTTGGTCGGCCTCCACTAGCTCGATTTGTAGACGCGCGTTAACGCTTTCCAATGCTGCCAGCTGCGCCGCTGCGCCCTGCTCACGTTGACGAGTGGAACTCAACCGCGCGGTAGCATCTTCGATCGTGCGAGTCAGTAACTCACTCTTCCGAGCAAACTGTATCTTTGCCCAGATTCTCAGCTCATCGCGCAATCGTCGATACCGACGGGCCTTGGCTGCCTGCCGCTTCAGGGCACCCCGCTGCTTCTCCACCTCGAACACAATATCGTCGACCCGGGTCAGGTTCTGCTGTGCGGCTACAAGCTTCAGCTCGGCCATCCGCCGGCGACTCTTGTATTTGGTAACACCCGCCGCCTCCTCCAGTAGTTGCCGACGCTCCATGGGCCGAGCGCTCAGAATCTGTCCGATTTTTCCCTGCTCTATGACGGCGTACGCTTTCACACCAACACCAGAGTCCATCAGTAAGTCCTGAACGTCTCGCAGTCGGCAGACATGACCATCGATGAGATACTCGCTCTCTCCTGACCGGAAGAGTCGACGCGCCACCTCTACGTCTCTGGCGATCGTCGGAGCGTCCTCATCATCGTCTTCAAAGACGCTCACGGCTGGCGGTTCGAGCACGGCGTGAGGAGACGCACCGCCCGCTGGATCGTTAATCTTGACGACCTCGCCACCATGACCAGGGCCATGACCGCCTTGCAATACCGTGGCTGGAGTCGTGACTCGAGCGAACCCGGTCAACGCGGCGGTGACTTGAGAGAGCTGCAAACGCACTTCGGCAGTTGACGTCGGTCGCCTCCCATCACTGCCGCTGAAGATAATGTCCTCCATGCGCTCGCCTCGGAGGCTGCGGGCGCTCTGTTCGCCGAGGACCCAGGAAATGGCATCGATGAGGTTACTCTTGCCACACCCGTTTGGACCCACAATCGCTGTGACACCGCCATCGAAGACGAGCTCTGACCGTTCTGGAAAACTCTTGAAGCCGGAAATCTCGATATGATTCAGACGCATTGATTTCTTCTGCTGGCGCTTGCGCCGTACAAAAAAACGCCGCCCGAAACAGGCCACTGTTTCCAGTGCCTGTCGAGCGGCTGGAATCGCCCCGACCTGGTTCCCGTCTCTTTCTTCAGTCCTGCCTCAGAACGCCCGCGTGCGTAACCGGGCAACGGCCCATCACCGAGCGACCCGGATGACCACCTGGCGCTTCCCCGTGGGCCGGTCGCAGTGTAGCAAGGCGGACTAGCGCTGCGCAACCAATGATCGTTGCCTGTCAAGCTGGAGAAGGCGCTCCGCCTGGTCGAACAAGGTCATCGCATACTGGGCCTGCGGGTCGTGATCGAACAGGTTGTGCCGGGCTTCGTCGAGATTGAACACCGCGATATCGATCTCAAGATGAATCATGGCGCGGATAAACTCACGATCGGCAGCGAAGGCATCATCATCGATAGTCAGTCCGCGGCCACGCAGATGCACCTTGAACGCCTCGAGCATGCCAACATCAACGGCAAAGCCACGTTCAACAAGTTCCCGCCCCTGACTCTTACCCACGATCCTTTGATCGCCTACGGCCGAGAACCGCTCCGCAAAATTTGCAAATTCCCTCCGCGCCGCCAGCAGGCGCCCGAACCGAGACGGATTGAATCCCTGAATCGGGCCCGGAACGCGATGGTCTGGCTCGACGCCACCGCCGCTGTATACCTCTCGTCCACTGTCGGTGTATTTCCGATCTGAGGGTGAATGCGTGCCGGGCTGCTGGTCGCGCAGCGAGTAGGTCAAATACTCGTCGAACGTCCCGTCCCAGGGTCGCTGAATCATGCGCCCGCTGGGTGTGTAGTAGCGAGCCGTCGTCAGCGCAAGTCCAGCGCCGTGACTGACCCGATAAATCGATTGCACTAAAGCCTTCCCGAACGTCGTCTCCCCCACAATGAGGCCGCGATCGTGGTCTTGAATCGCGCCCGACACGATCTCTGACGCACTTGCACTGTTTCGGTTCACTAGTACGACGAGCGGCAGTTCGGTGTACTCACTCTCCTCGCGGGCATGATAGTCCTGATCTGAATTATTGACGCGACCCCTGGTATACACGATCAAATCGCCACGAGGCAGGAATTCGTTGGATACGCGAATGGCCTGATCCAGCGGTCCACCCGGATTATCACGCAGATCGAGCACTAGTCGCTGCATGCCCTCAGCCTTCAGGTCGTCCAAGTTCCGGCGCAGCTCGCGGCCAGTCGTCTCAGAGAAGTCACGGAGCCGAATATAGGCGGTGCGCTCGTCCACCATAAACGCTCCCTGGATCGACGCGATCGTAATCTCGTCTCGTTCCACGGAGAGATCTATAAGCTCGTCGTAGCCGGCCCGTCGGATAGCGATCTCGACGGAGCTTCCGCGGGGCCCGCGCAAGAGGCTGACCGCTTCATCGCTGGTCATGTCCGAAGCGTCCTCACCGCTGATCTCGGCGATCACATCCCCTCGGCGAAGCCCCATTCGGAACGCCGGAGAACCTTCGAAAATGCTCGTGACCGTGATATCACCATCAATCACGTTGATGGTGATACCAAGACCGTAGTAGCGACCCTCCTGTCGCTCGCGCAGTTGCGCATATGACCGCGGATCCATGAAATTCGAGTGGGGATCCAGCGTCTGAAGCATCCCCCCGATGGACTGATACACGAGGCGCTCCGTGTCGACCTCATCGACGTAGTTGGCCTCGACTGCCGCGAGAGCCGAGGCGAACGCATCGTAGTGCTGTGGTATCTCTGCTTGGGTCGCCAACACCCGACCACCAAACACCCCACCGACCAGTCCGGACAGCACAACGGCCCCCGCACTAAGAGTCAATGATGTTACACTTCGCATGATCGCATGCTATCAAATAAGCCTCTGTCCAGCAATGACTTCGAGGTGTTTCTGGTCCCGCCTCCCCTTGACCAGCTCCGTCCACGTTCCTATAATGCGATCAGTTGCTTTCTCGTGTAGGTGTAACCATTTTGGCCCTTCCGGGAAGCGGGTCGAGAAAGTCGTAAGGTAAAGGAGCGTTATTATGTTCGGCTCAATTGGGATGCCGGAACTGATGATCATTTTCGTGATCGCTCTGATCATCTTCGGCCCGAGAAAACTGCCCGAGCTTGGGCGATCGATGGGTCGAACTTTGTCAGAGTTCAAGCGTTCCTCAAACGAGCTCCGCAGCACCCTGGATGAAGAGATCCGGATCGAGGAGCACGATTCCCCGGCGCCGACCACGCCCAAGCCACAAGAACAGCCCCCTGAAAACACTTAATGCCCGGTTGCCTCACCCGGCACTAGTGTCTCCCTTTGCAAGCAATCCTTCATGGCGTTAGTTCCTTTCGGTGACTCGTCGACACCCGACGAAGTACCAGTGGACACCGATGCCTCCCCCGGGAAGATGTCCTTCCTGGACCACCTGGACGAGCTGAGGAAGCGGCTGGTCGTCACGGCGGTCGCGTTACTCATCGGTTTTCTTCTCTGCTTCGCCTTCATTAACCCGATCTTCGACTTCATCATGCGTCCGTTGCAGGAGATCCTTCCCGACGGCGGTCGGCTGGTCTATACGGAACCAACAGAGGCGTTCTTCCTCTACATCAAGGTTGCTGCTCTCGCCGGACTCGTGTTGGCAACGCCGGCTGTGCTCTCGCAGCTGTGGCTTTTCGTCGCACCGGGCCTGTACGCGCACGAGAAACGGTTTGCGATTCCATTTGTGGTCCTCGCCACCGGTTTTTTCGTGGGCGGTGCGTTGTTCTCACACTTCGTGCTCTTCCCGGTAGCCTGGCGCTTTTTCGCCGGCTTCGCTTCGGACTACATGGAGTTCATGCCGAGGATCCAGCCCGCATTCTCTCTGTACGTCAAGCTTTTGCTCGCGTGCGGCGTGGTGTTTCAGATGCCGACGGTAGTCCTCTTTCTGGCACGAGTAGGCGCCGTCACCGCAGGATTTCTGTCTCGCAACATTAAATACGCAATCCTGCTGATCTTCATCTTCGCGGCCATTCTCACGCCAACTGGAGATCCGGTCACGCTCACACTGATGGCGAGCCCTATGATCCTGCTGTACCTCGTCAGCATCGGTATTGCATGGCTATTCGGACGAAAGAGCGACGGGCCGTCGTAGCCCAACGACTCACAGCCGATCAACAGTCAAAAGGATTCGTATTCTTGACTCCGTTCGTTGACACGGACTAAGACCAGACGATAACCTTCGTAAGGCGATCGGTCGGCCCCTCTCGTATTATTTCCGACATCTTAAGATCAGAGTATTTGTGACGAAGACGTTCATTGCAATGAAAACGACGGTGATGCGTGGCGTCGCAATAGCACTGGCGTTCACCCTCGCTGGTCCGGTAACGCCAGCGGCGGCCCAGGACAGCGAGCCCACAACGACGCGTCCGGCGGGCGCTACGTTCCTCGGTGACACCGGTCTCTGGTTCGTGCCGACCGCAGAAATTCTGCCACGTGGAAAGTTCTCAGCAAGCGCACAGCGTGTAAACTTCGACCGCCAAGAGGGCATCACCGATCTTGAGCACAACCCAGCCACATTTGCCGTCGGTATCGCCGACCGGTTTGAACTCTTCGGCTCTTTTCGGGTGCTTACAAGAGTTGACCGAGATGCGCGACCACTCTTCGATCCGTCCAATCCAGACCTCGGCGGGCCGGCTCTTGAAGTGCCTCTCGCGAACGACTATTACAGCGGTAATAAAGTCGGCGACCTGATGCTTGGCGGAAAGCTCAACATCCTCTCTGAGAGCAATCTCAGTCCGGTCGCATTCGCCATACGGGGGTTGGTGAAGATCCCGACTGGTGACGAGGACGTCGGCAACACCACCGGTAAGCTGGATGGGGCGTTCGACGTCATCGTCAGCAAGAACCTGGGAGCCCTTGAGGCCGCTGGCTACGGAGGCTTTATCCTTCGGGGAAACCCTAACGGTATCGACCTTGCGAACAGTTTTCGTTGGGGAGTCGGAGCTGGAATCCCGATCGCTAACAGCTTCAAGCTGTTCGGAGAGGTCAACAGCGAGCTTCTGATTCAAGACACCCTAACGCTAGACACGCCAATCATTGGGCTGGACGGTAGCCAATCGGCGCTGGTCTCACGGTTAAAGAATCCGGTTGACCTTACGCTTGGTTTGCAGTGGTATAACCTGACTGGCCTCTACATCGGAGCGGGAATCAACGTGGCGGCCATACACGACGACCGACAGCTGGCTGGCCGGGCTTCCAAGGCCGGAGACCGGCTCGGCCTGTTGCTCAGAATCGGTTATCACCCAGGGGTGAGAGTATATGTGCCGCCGCCACCTCCGCCGCCACCACCACCGCCTGAGAACCTATCACCACGGGTCACACTTACGTGCGATCCGTGCGAGATCATGGTTGGCGAGCAGTCGCAGCTGCGTGCCGACGCGAGCGATCCGGACGGTGACACCCTTGAGTATCGGTGGAGTGCACCCGCCGGCGAGTTCCAAGGCGAGGCTAACCGCACGACGCGGTCGTGGCAGGCGCCCAGCGAAGCGGGCCGCGTACCGGTCACGGTGACCGTCGACGACGGCCGAGGTGCCACCGCATCTGACACGGTGACGATCGACGTCAGCGTGCCGCCACCACCACCCGCGCGAGAGTACGTGTTCGAGGACGTGCACTTCGACTTTGATCGTTACACGTTACGCGCCGGCGCGGCGCGCGTGCTCGATGAAGTCGTGGCGGCTCTACAGGACGATCCGAACCTGTCGATCCAGATTGAAGGTCACACCTGCAACATCGGCACGGCCGAGTACAACCTGGCCCTCGGAGAACGGCGAGCAAACTCCGTTGAGAACTATCTCGCAAGCCGAGGTGTTGGCGGCGGACGGCTGCAAACAATCAGCTACGGCGAAGAGCGACCGCGGCATGACAACGCCCGGGAAGAGACGCGTCGTCTGAATCGTCGGGCAGCACTGGTTGTACGCGTCCAGTAACCAACCTATTCCTGACAGACCTCGATCGCCAGAGAGAGGCAATTACTAACTCTGGACGGGCCTCTTTTTCGAATACTGAGGCGCCAACCGGCGTCGGGACACGCGTGGCGGTCAGTAACGAAGCCAGGCAGAAAGCAACGCCGCCGCATGCACAGAGTTGCTGCAGTCCCAAGCTAATAGGACTTCGCGAAATAGACGTCGGTCTGACCGGGACCACCGCACTCAATACAGTTACCAGATGGAGGAGGCGGCTCAAGCTCTATATTACGAATTGTCGCCTGCGTGGCCGTCTTAATCGCAATCTCGCATTTCGTCCTGCCGCACCAGGGAGCAATCACGAACCCGGGGCGTTCTTGAAACAGGCGGTCGAACTCTTCACGGGACGATGTGTGTGTGGTGTGGTCTTCTCGAAACGCTCGCGCGCGGTCAAGTAGGTTTGCCTGAATGGTCACCAGAAGCTCCTCAACCCGAGCAGTCAAACCCTCGATCGGTGTCGGGAGCTTCTCCCGTGTGTCACGCCGCACCAGCATAACCTGGGCCTTCTCGATGTCTTTTGGCCCGATCTCTAGCCGGAGCGGAACCCCGCGCATCTCCCACTCGGCGTACTTCCATCCAGGGGTGTAGGCGTCTCGATCGTCCAGTCGCACGCGGACACCTGATGCGGTCAGCGTCTCTGAGATGTTGCGAGCGTTTGGTAACACAGTCTCCCGCCAGTTGCCTCGTGGTATGGGAACAACAACGACCTGATGCGGTGCAACTCGAGGGGGAAGAATCAGACCACTGTCGTCGCCGTGGACCATAATCACAGCGCCGATTAAGCGAGTCGTCATACCCCATGACGTCTGCCACACGTACTGGAGCAACTTGTCACGGTCCTGGAACCGAATATCGAACACTTTGGCAAAATTTTGCCCCAACATGTGCGACGTCCCTGCCTGCAGGGCGCGTCCGTCACCCATTAACGCTTCAATTGAGTAGGTGTGTTGGGCTCCCGCGAACTTCTCACTCTCAGATTTAAGACCGTCGAGCACCGGTATGGCGAGCTCGTTCATCGCAAACTCCTTGTACACTGCCAACATCCGGAGCGCCTCATCCTCGGCCTCAGCCTCGGTCTCATGGGCCGTGTGTCCCTCCTGCCATAAGAACTCGGTGGTCCGTAGGAAGAGCCGTGTCACTTTCTCCCATCTCACAACATTTGCCCACTGGTTGATCAGCACCGGCAAATCACGCCAGGACTTGATCCACTTTGCGTACATCGTCCCGATGATCGCTTCAGATGTCGGGCGGACAACCAGAGGCTCCTCAAGCTCCTCGTCCCCACCACGGGTAACCCAGGCCACCTGAGGCGCAAATCCCTCGACATGGTCCGATTCCTTACGCAGGAGCGATTCCGGAATAAAGAGTGGGAAATAGGCGTTGACGTGGCCCGTTGCCTTCAATCTGGCATCCAACGACGCCTGCATGAGCTCCCAGATCGCGTACCCGTACGGTCGGATAACCATGCTGCCTTTGACCGGTGAGTAGTCGGCAAGCTCCGCACGCCGGATGATGTCGGTGTACCATCGAGAGAAATCCTCAGACTGAGGCGTGATTTCAGTGACAAACGCGTCCCGTTTAGCCGACATCCCTACGTATCCTCAGACGCAATCCGCGTCATGTTTTGACTCTCCGACATGCAGTGACCAGTCTATATCGTTCTGCTCTGGAAAATCGGTCGGTAGTGCGCACCACAGCTCTCCTCGCGGCGCAGTGCCGCTCGCGCTACGAGTCGCCCATTCTCATCTCGGTCAAATCGAGCGCCCCAATCGATCAACTCGCCAACGGAGGAAGAGCCTTCCTGGGTGAGAATACGAACAGCCTCGTCCCGACACAGGCCATCGCCCACCACTAAACTGTCAGCGGCATGACGCTCCGGGGAATCTCCGTCCCCGATAGCCGCCGCTATTTACCCCTGTGCATAGACGGTAATGCCTTCCCTGGAACCGGCCTTCGTCAGGATCAGTACCTTGCCGACCTCGGCGAGCTTGATGGCTACCCTGAGCGCCGCGATGCTGCTACCGATAATCAGAGAACCGTTCTCGACGTCATCCACTCTAGCTCCACTCCAGCACCCAAAACAGTCAGTGTTTGCTTTATCCTAACAACCCATCGGTATACTGGTGCCCGGATGAAGCGCAGTCTCCAGATCGACGTTTCCACCGCCTCTCGCACGTACCGGGTCCACTTGGGCACCGGCATCGTCCGGCGTCTCGGTAAACTCGTCAAGGACGCCGGTGGCACGGGGCAGTGTTTTATCGTCTCCAGCCCACCTATCTGGAAACTCCATGGAGATATTGTGCAAGCGGCACTCAAGAACGCGGAGACCATCCTCATTCCAGATGGCGAACGTTCGAAGAACCTCCAGACCGCAGCACGCCTATACGAACCGTTAATCCGCGCCGGCGCCGACCGAAGCGTCACGATTGTGGCGGTTGGCGGGGGGGTAATCGGCGATGTTGTCGGATTTGCCGCCTCGACATTTCTGCGAGGCGTGCAGCTGGCGCACGTGCCAACGACGTTGCTCGCCCAGGTCGACAGTGCGATCGGGGGCAAAGTCGGCGTCAACCACCCACTCGGAAAAAACCTGATCGGCGCGTTTCACCAGCCGATCGTTGTCGTGGCCGACCCCAGATTCCTCGAGACACTCCCCCGTCGAGAGTTCAGGGCGGGCCTGTACGAGGTGGTCAAGTACGGCGTCATCGCCAGCCGCAACCTTTTCGAAGACGTGAGCGCCAACCTGACGTCGATCTTTGCGCGTGAGCCGTCTGCGCTCATTCCGATCATTGCCGCATCGTGCCAGATCAAGGCCACAGTTGTGTCTGAGGACGAGCGCGAGCAGGGTCTTCGGCGTACCCTCAATTTTGGTCACACGGTTGGGCATGCCATCGAAGCCGTGACACGCTATCGGCGTCTTCGGCACGGCGAGGCGGTCGCGTATGGCATGTTGGCAGCAGCGGACATAGCCGTCACGCGCGGCATACTTCCCGAGTCTGATCGGACTACCCTCGCGGCACTGATTACTCGCCTCGGGCCGCTCCCGTCGGTGAGCGATCTACCCAACACGTTAATCATGGAAGCCATCCGCCGGGACAAGAAGGTCTTGCGCGGCCGTCTACATATGGTTCTGCCGACCACCCTCGGTAAGACCGAAATTTTCCCAAACGTTGCCGACCAAGAGATCATCCGATCCCTTGCCACCATTGGGATCCGGAAGCAGAGCTGATCCCGGCCGGACCACAGATCCGGCCTCTCTTCGAGATGGTATTGCTTTAGCTTGGCGAGGAGATCCTCGGAACTGATCTTCAGGTGGGCGGCAGCCAAGTCGAAGTCGCCCTTGACGTCACGCAGTATCAGAATAAGCTTGTGGTATTTGAAAGTTTCATAGAGCCGGACGGATGCTGCCTCAGGGGTTCCGAACAGGTTGAGGAGATTTCACGGACCTGGAGTCTCACGATCACTACCGTAGGTGTCGGAGAGTAGGTTGAAGTGGTAGGCTGGACCTCGCGGGTCTCACACAAAACGACGGCGTGCTCGATGTAGTTCTGAAGGTCCTTGACATCCCCAAACCACTCGAACTTTACGAGCGTCTCTTCAGCGTGCATCGATCGACTTGGCGCCAACTTGTTGAAGTCTTGACAGAAGCGATCGATCAAGTAGTGCACTGGGCGTCAACCCAGCCGTCGAAAGCGCTAGTAAAACCCCCCGTACCACTGGATAATCGGCTCACCCGTGGCGATAGTGACGACCGCCGCCAGCGCCAGAAACGACCCAAACGGTAGCGTGGACTTGCTGCCGCCTAAGCCCAACACAACCATCCCGATGCCCACAACCGATCCAAGCAGAGACGCCAACAGTAGCGTCACAAGCATCTGTTGCCAGCCCAAGAACGCTCCGATCATCGCCAGCATCTTGACATCTCCCATGCCAAGGCCTTCTTGGTGCCGTAACCGATAGTAGATCTCAGCGATGAGCAAAAGCCCGCCGCTGCCCATCAGTGCCCCGAGCATAGCCGCTCGCCATCCCGGTTCGAGCATGAGGGCCGCAGCCAGACCCACGCCGATCCCAGGCACGGTGATGAGGTTTGGAAGAATCCGGTGTTGCAAATCGATGACGAACAACATGACCATCGCGCTAACAAAGACGAGCCGAGCCAAAAGCAGCGCGCTCCAGCCCACTTGCGAATACTGCATGACAAACAGAAGCGGAGTCGCGAGTTCGACCATCGGATAGACAGGTGAGATCAGCGCGCGACAGGTACGGCACCGACCCCCAAGTAACGCCCAACCGCACACTGGAATATTGTCGAACCACCGGAGACTTCCTCCACACGTCTGACAGTGGGACTTGGGTTTCACGACTGATTGTCCGAGCGGAAGTCGAACGATACACACATTGAGAAAGCTGCCGACAACCAGGCCGAACACCGACAGAATCAGAAGTGCGACCGGGTCTGCCATGTGATCACGGGGTCGCCACGCGTGGCGACTCATTGGGCAACGGTGAAAGAGGAGATTCGGGCGACAGTCCGACCGTCCTCATGGAAGGGTACAGGAGATACCCGTGGCCAACAGAATCGAGCGGCGTCCCTGGGAAGCGACTGGTCTCTACAAGAACTGACCAAACGACGTCCAGCGACACTCCGTCAATCGCGAGCAGCGGACGTGGACGCCAAAATTCCACGCGGAAATCTTTGGTTAGCTCCCGCAGGCGAACGGCATGCATCGTCTTGTAAACCTGCTATGGCTCAACACCGGCACGTTCGAGCTCCAACGCAATTGCCAGGTCGAAGAACTGAGGCGAGAGCCCACCTTTAAGAACCACACCGTTGATGACAAAGGTCGGCGTCGCCTCAACCGGAAGAGCCACACCAACCGTGATGTCGACCTTGATCTCGTCGATCACACCGGCCCGCTGCATCTCGAACGCACCTAGGTCGACACCGGCGACCTCCACCAGCGCAGCTGTGATCGTGTCTCGGCTCAAAGTCTCTTGGTTCTCGTATAGCCACTCCTCCACCCGCTTGGCCTCTGCGTCACCGACCCGCCGTGCAAGCCGAACCGCGACGGCGGCGTCACACGCCGCACCGTGTGGTCCGTTCGGTGACGAGTCATTACAGGCCGGATCGAGCGGAAAATCACGGGTAACCAGACGCACACTCCCTGGATGACTGGACTCATATTTCTCGAAAATTGGGTCATACACCAGATGAGTCTGGGCGCAGGCCGGACATTGATAGTCGTTGAACTTAACGACCACAACCGGGGCGTCGACGTCGGTCAAGCGAGAGTCAGCACGAGGTTGGGCACTCCAAAATCGCTCAAACTCAGACCGTTGTGCATCAGCCTGCTCTGAGTCTTCTGGGACCGGTGGCGATTGCGTAAGCGAGGCCAGGGGACGAGGCTCTGGAAACCATGCGACGGCGGCTACGGAGCCGGCCACGAACACCAACGTCACGAAGAATCCAATCGGTCGCTGAACGAGGATCATCAGGTCGTGGGTGACCGCCGCGGGGAGCTGTCGAAACGGTGTGGCCGACCTAGCGCCAGTCATCAGAAAAATTCCGGTGACCGTAACATAGACAACCCCGCACAAAATACAGAATGTCCCCAACACAATGAATGACGCGTATGCCATGTACATCACCACGGACAACCCGACCGTCGACCAGACGAGCAAGTACAAAGCGACGTTTTCGCCGGAGCGTGCCGGACCTCTGGCATCGGCGAAGACTAAAAGCAGCACCACCATAAACCAGACCACACCACCTAGCGCCGCTGGAACACCAACAACGCGGCCATACTGACTCTGGTAGAGATCCGTACAGCTGACCGTTTCGCTGATGTCGCAAAAACTCGTGTAACTCGGATCATTCACCAACTGCAGGTGCATATAGCTGGAGCTCGCCGCGGCGATCAGACCGGCCGTAGCCAGCAGCGTAATGAATCGTCGAAGAGGTGCACTCATGTGTCCCGCTCCCGGTGGTCGTTGCCCAGGCCACTGTTACGCCCCAGTTGTGTCAATGCTACCTCGATGGTTCGCCCACTTGGGAACACAAATAGAAAACGGAATGCAGACTCTTAGCGTCCCGTCGATTTCGAACGCACACGTCCTGAGAACGTCCTACTGGATCGGAGTGGCCCCGTTGGGAGCTCCCGACTGCGTGACACGTACCGCCTGGTTTGACTGAAATATCGTGCCGCCCTGATTTGTCCCGAAATGACGCGCGCCACTGCCTGTGACAGGATCGGCGCCAACGAAATAGGTCGACACGACAGCCGCACCGTTGCATGACGCCGGTGCTCCTGAGACGACCTCTCCACCGGTCATCGCGACATTGTAGCTGCTCTTGAGCGATGGATCGGTCCCAAGGTCTGGGCCAATGAAGCCGTCCCCACCCCCGCGGCTAGGTGGTTTGGCTAGGTCGTTGAGACTCGGGGCATAGAATCCACTACCGCAACTCGCCGCATACGTCGATTGCGCACTGTGGATGGCTCTCAGCGACCCGATCGCCGACGCCTCATTGCCCGCCATTCGCGCCCTCATTAAGCCCGGCACCGAGATCGCTGCGATGATCCCGATGATAGCTACCACAATCAGCAGTTCGATAAGCGTGAATCCGTCCATATTGTTCTTTGTCCTCATTGTGCGATCTCCTCGAGGGCTATAAAGGTAACAGGTGCGCCAGAAAGTCGACATCCTGACCGTGTTAGTAATTACCGGAACAACCCGAACCTTTCGGACCGTTTCGGCTGAAATGCTCCGCGCCATACACGCGTCGATCTCAAATTACGGCAGAATGATGGACGGCACGCCATACTGCCGATTTAGCAGTGCTGTCGGTTCTTCATCCTGGACATAGCCAAGACCGATCAGCATAGGTCAAGTTTACCGCCGTTCACTTTCTGCTTGCTGACGACCTCCTGGAGTTCCTGAGTCGTGATCAGCCTCTCCTTAGAAGAGAATCACTCCGATTCGAACCGGCATCACCCTCTCGGTTGCCCTGCGGCTGGCGCAGCCTGCGGCGAAGGCCCCGTTGGGTCCCATCTCTGCGAGTGTGGGGGCACCGCGTCGAAGTGATTCCGCGTCAGAACCCGACGCGACCCGCGATACTCCAGCCTTGCTCGATGTCGTCACGACTACGCGTCACCTGCGCGTCGACATACAGGCTGGAACTCAGCGACACGCTGAGCCCAAAGGCCCCGACGATTCCAGAGTTGTCGTCCCCACCTTCTAGATTGAAGCGAGCACCGCCACGAACGCCAAACCACACACCAAACCACTGCTCGGCGCCGACCGCGACGTTTCGACGGTCACCGTAGGCGGTTGAAAAGCGGCGTAAATCGATATCTGCCGCCACCAACAACCGACCGACAGGACGAACCGCCAGTCCAGCCCGAACCAGGCGATCCATGCGAAAGCTTCTCCCGTCTGGGCCGTCAAGGCTAGGTTCAAGTAAGTTCCGGGCCACAAGCCCAAGCTGCAGCTTCTCTCCGCCAATTTTTAGCCCAACATCCATGTCGACCTTGTGCTGGTTATGCCTTTTCAGGTCACTAGCCTCACGCAACCAGGCATCGGTCGTCGCATCTGGATCCCAGGCTCCAATGCCGTACGAACCCAGGACATACCGGAGCGTCGAACCCATACTGACACCTGGGTACAACAGCGAGGCGCCAGTCAGCGCCACATTATGTGTAACAACTGACTGGAGAATCGCTTCTCCCCGCTGATCTTTTCGGGCGAGGTCAAGAGAAGCTTCAGGATTGGAGGGTCTTTCTATCTGATTGATACGTAGGCGGTAATAGGACAGGGCGGCTGTGTTTGTCGAGAGACCAACGAAGATACCCTCCTGTTCGGTACCGGGAAAGTCTGATTCGGTGGGATCAAGACGTGTTCGAGTAAAAGTCTCGTCGGCCAGAAGGCTGAAGAAGGCACCCGTCGTCAGACCCGCAGGATTCCAATAAGCAGCGGTCGCATCGTCCGCGACCGCGACAAACGCCCCGCCCATCCCCATCGCCCGCGCGCCCACGGATTCGAACGTCTGAGCCGATACTGGACCGGTCAGCAGGATGAAGACACAAATGAAGAAAACAATCGTGCGCACTGGCTCGTCAGGAACGGGACGCAGGAACAGCTGTGTCTAGAGTAGTGACTAGCCCACGATCACCGCTGCGGCGATCACAGTCGTCCATAGTCCCGTCTTGCTTCCCACGGCCGTCTGTGTAACGTTCTGTGTACGGACGATCTGATTTGACAGCCGATAGACTTCACGTTTCTCGTCCCAGCTCTTGTCGGGATCGAAGTCCAAGCCCAGCGTAGTCGCGAGCATCTCGGCCGCCAGGTCTTCGGCATAGTCACCCGCGGTCTTCTCGTTCTCACCAAAGCTATGGTGCTCAGATAGATACCCGAACAGTTCTTTGTCGCGAGGAATCGCGACGCCTACCGTGGCCGCAATTAACCTATGGGGCTCACGCGTCGCGGTTTCCGACATGACCACGAACGTTACCTGGCCGGGCTTGAGTCGGCGCATCCCCTGCCGACGCTGAAGAATCCGGCAGCCAGGCGGAAAAATACTGGAGACGCGAACAAGATTGCAGGCAGCGATACCCGCCCCTCGGAGCGCCAACTCGAAGGACGTCAGCTTCTCGCGATGTTTACCAACTCCCTTTGTAAAAAACAGCTCTGCGGGGACGAAATTAACCACAATGTTCTCCGAAGTAGGAAACTCAGGCAACCGGATACCCGGTGCTTCGGCAAGCAAACGGAACGCATGCTAGTCAACCGGACGCACGCTGTCAAGGAACCTGGTAAACCTTGGAACCACGTGTTACGTAGCAACGAGAAAGCCGAACCAACGTAAAATATTTCCAGGTCGTCCTGGCAACATCTGGCGGCGGTAAACCTGAGCGGTCGGCGCCATAGAAGGGACTGGTGTGTGACATGAGCGGTGGCTTACGAAAAGCGCTTATCGGAGGGACCATCACCGTAGCGGGTGTTGGCGCGTACGTCGGCAATCAGTACTTCGGGGACTCGGAAGCTCCAAAGGTCGATATCGAGCCGATCCAACGGAGAGATCTCAAGGCGCTCGTGTCAGCATCTGGCACGATTCAACCTCAGGTCTCAGTGGACATCAGCGCCAGTGTCATGGGCCGGGTAACGCAACTGTCGGTCCACGAAGGGGACCGGGGTCACCGCAGGACAGTTTCTCCTTCAGATCGACCCTGAATCGCGACAATCGGCAGTCTACCGAAGCGAAGCCTCGCTCGATGCCTCGGCGTCAGTTCAAGACAAAGCAAGCGTTGCCGTCACGACCGCGCAGGTCAATCTTCAACTCGCACGTGACCGTCTCCAGCGCCAGCAGGAACTCTGGGATCTCAGACTCATCTCTCGCGATCTCTACGACCAGGCCGTCTCTGAGGTGGAGTTGCGCGAATCAGAACTCGAAGCCCGCCAGGTTGACGTCGCGACCGCGGAACAGCACGTCAGGCAGGAGCGAGCCATGCTCGATAGTGCACGTTACGACCTCTCCCAGGTGACCATAGTCGCTCCCATAGACGGCATAGTTACGCGCCGCAACATTGAGGAGGGTGAAACGGTCGTCGTTGGAACGATGAACAACCCCGGCACGGTGTTGTTGACAATCGCCGACTTTGCGATCCTTGAAGCCGAACTCGAGGTCGATGAAACCGACATTCCAGACGTGCACCTGGGCCAGGAGACCACGATCGAGATCGATGCGCTACCAGACCGTGCCTATCGAGGGTCGGTCACAGAAATCGGCAACAGTCCAATTCCGAACACCGGGCAGAACGCGCCACAGGCCACCAACTTCAAGGTCGTCGTGACGCTGGACGAAGTTATTCCAGATGTCAGACCAGGGTTCACGTGCGCAGCCAACATTACCACCACAGTTCGAACGAACGCGGTAGCGGTCCCGATTCAGGCTACTACCGTCCGGGAGATGGCGGTCGACACGACCGGACAGATCGCCAGGAAGACAGTCGATGACTACGTAGGCGTCACACCGTCCGTCTCAGCGACCATTCGAACACCGCACACCGGTACGACCGAGGAAATCGAAGGCGTTTTCGTCATCCTGGACGGCACGGTACTTTTCACCCAAGTCGTGATCGGCATCGCTGGTGAGCGCTACTTCGAGGTCGTGGACGGGCTCGCCGAAGGTGACCTGGTCGTGACCGGACCGTTCAACGTCGTCCGATCCCTCGCCGACGGAGATTCCGTCCAAGTCAATGAACGGCCGTCTGATCGGTGAGATGATCCGGGTTGCGCTTGGCGCGATCTGGGTCAACAAACTTCGTTCTTTCCTCACGATTCTCGGAAACGTCATCGCGGTTGGGTCGATCGTCACTTTGGTGTCGCTGATCCAAGGAATTACGGACGAAGTGACGAGTATCATCCTGACCGAGGTGGGCGCCGATGCGTTCCTCATCGAACGCGTGGGCCTCATTACCAGTGAAGCAGACCAAGAGCGGACGCGAGGCAACCCCCGGATCACACTCGACGACTTCGAAGCACTCCGGCAGTCTAACGGCGCATTCGCAGCCGTCATGGCTCAAGGCTCCCGGCGGGGCACAATCCGATACGGCGAGCGCCTGTTAGAAAGCGTGCGAATTCGAGGGGTCACTGAGGATTTCGCTCGATTTCCGGAATTCAATGCCGAGCGTGGCCGGATCCCAACCCCCAACGAAGTTCAGCGCCGCCGCAACGTGGCGTTACTTGGCTGGGCGACGGCAGACCGGTTGTTCGACGGTACTGACCCGCTCCAACGCACAATCACCATCGAAGGCGTGCACTTCAGAGTGGTTGGCGTCAGCAACAAGAAGGGGTCGATGTTCGGACAGTCGCTGGACGAATTTGCGGTTGTCCCGCTGAGCGCCTATCAGCGATTGTTCGGGAGCCGTGCCGGACTGTCAATCATGGTCAGACCGACCGACCCGGATACCATCGAACGTGCGATGGATGAGGCGACCGTCGCACTCAGAATTAAGCGACGCCTCCGGGCCAGAGAGGACAACAACTTTGGACTGTTCACGTCCGACACCGCTCTGGACCTTTACAACCAGGCCACGGACGGGATTTTCACAGTCCTAGTGGGGGTCGTCGGCTTGGCTCTCGTTGTCGCCGGGATCGTGATCATGAACATTATGCTGATGGCGGTCTCCGAGCGCACACGCGAAATCGGCCTACGGAAGGCCCTGGGTGCCCGCCGACGAGACGTTATGTGGCAGGTGCTGTCAGAGTCAGTGACACTGTCGCTGCTGGGCGGTGTGTTTGGAACCGCAGTCGGTGTGGGCGCAACAACCATGATCGACCGGTTTGCATCCATTCCTGCATCGGTTCACGTCTGGTCTATCGCGGCGGCCATCACGTTGACGGCGATTGTTGGTCTCTTTTTTGGAATATACCCCGCCGCGAAGGCGGCCTCGCTTGATCCGATCGACGCACTCGGACGGGTCTCTTGACGCCGCGCACGACCATACAGCCATGCGGAACGGACTGACTCGAGAAATTATTTCGATTGCATTCGACACGGTGCGGACGCAGAAAATGCGCTCCGTCCTGACGATTCTTGGCATTCTCATCGGCGTCACGTCAATCGTCGGCATGACGGCCATCATCCGAGGTTTCGATGAGTCACTGCGCGAGAGCATCCGTGAACTAGGACCCAACACGATCTTTCTGGTTCAGTTCTCTGGAATCAGCCTAGCAGCAGGAAAGGATTTCGACGAGTTATTGCGTCGGCCCAGTCTTACGTCTGGCGATGCCGACGCCATCGAGCGCCAAGCCCGTTCAATCACCAGCGTCAACCTGATTCTAGGCGAGGGTGGACCACCGACCCGGTCCCGCCTGCACTACGATGGTCAGCGGACCAAACCACTCAACATTCTGGGCTCCACTGAAAACTACACCGACGTGATTCACGTCGATGTTGAGATGGGACGCTTCTTCACACAGAGCGAACTGAGACATCGGCGGCGTGTAATCGTAATTGGGCAGACTGTCTTGCAGGCCCTGTTCCCGAATATCGACCCAATCGGACGGACCGTTCGTCTCGGCACTCAGTCCTACACCGTCATCGGCGTGTTCGGACAGCGCCCGAGCCCGGGAGGACTCAACGTCGGGCAAAACGACTTTGCGGTCGTACCACACACGACCTACCAGAAACAGTTCGGTATTCGAGTCACTCGGGCTCGACGCGGCCAGATTCAAAGCGTCGTGATCGCCGCGGTCCCAGACGAAGACGTCACCCTCGACAGCGCGATGCGCGACGTCGAGAGTGTCATGCGAATTCGTCACGGTCTCAGAGTGGACGAACCAAACGATTTCGATTTAATGACCCAGGATGCCGCCCTCAGACTGTGGGATCGAATCAGCCGAACGACCTACCTGGCCCTGGTCGCCGTGTCATCGATTGCATTGATTGTAGGTGGAATCGGCGTCATGGCAATCATGACCATCTCCATTAAAGAGCGAACGAGAGAAATCGGCACCCGACGTGCTCTCGGCGCGCGACGACGAGATATCCTCTGGCAGTTCTTGCTCGAGGCGGTCTTTCTGACCGCTGCAGGAGGCATGCTGGGTGTGGCAGTGGGCAGTGGCGTCGGTGTGGCGGTCCACCTGGTCACCGGTTTTTCCATCTTCCTACCGTGGTGGTCCTTTGCCATCGGTGTCGGCTTCTCCGCGTCGGTCGGCATCATCTTTGGCCTGTTTCCAGCGGTCCGCGCGGCCGGCCTAGACCCGATTGAAGCCCTGCGATACGAGTAATCATAAAGTGGGACAGGGGCTTGAGTCGGCCCACTCGGTCGACTACGATAAGAAACTCGCTCGTGAGAAGGGAGTCCTTCAATGAAGGTGTATACCGGGGCAAACATCCGTAACATCGCATTGGTCGGTCACAGTGGGTCCGGGAAGACGCAACTGGCGTCCGCCATGCTATTCGACTCGGGCGCGGTCAACCGTCTGGGTACAGTGGATGACGGCACGACGGTCACCGATTTTGACGAAGAGGAGATCGAGCGCAAACATACCTTGGCGTCCAGCCTCGTATTTGCCGAATGGAACAAGGTCAAGATCAACGTCATCGACACCCCAGGAATGTCGAATTTCATGAGCGACACTCAGGCAGCGATGCGGGTCGCAGATGCCGCCCTGATCGTCGTCGACGCCGTGGCAGGTGTTGAGGTTCAAACCGAGAAGGTCTGGGCTATCTCCGAGGAGTTCGAATTACCCCGCCTTGTGGTCCTCAACCGGCTCGACCGTGAGCGGGCCAGCCTCGACCGTTCGTTGGCGTCCCTTCGCGAGGTCTGCGGCCGAGAGGTCGTCCCCATTCAGATTCCGATCGGCGAAGAGAAGTCATTCTCAGGGCTGGTCGACCTGGTCGCCATGAAGGCGATGAGCTTTGCCACAGATGGCAGCGGGATGCCATCCGAGCGCGATATTCCAGCAGAGATGGTGGACGCGGCCAACAGCGCCCGGGAGGCACTAATCGAGATGGTCGCCGAAGCTGACGACGCTCTGATGGAACAGTTCTTCGAGACCGGCACGCTGACGCAGACCGAACTGGAACAGGGGCTCCGGGGTGCTGTCGCAAGTTGCCGTATCTTTCCTCTTGTCTGCTCATCAGCCGCGGGCAACATCGGGGTCCAGCCGCTGCTTGATGCGATCCAAACGTATGTACCATCACCAACCGACCATCCTCTGGCGGCAGTGAACCGTGAGACCAGTGAGCCCGTCGTGTACGACAGCGGCGAGAACGCACCAGCCACCGCGTTCGTCTGGAAGACCATCGCCGATCCCTTTGCCGGTCGAATTACTCTGTTTCGTGTCGCCTCCGGTTCGCTCAGCTCTGATACCACGGTCTACAACTTGACCAAGGAGACCAACGAGCGCCTGGGCAGTCTGGCAATACTACAGGGAAAGACCCAAACCACGGTCGCCACGATCACAACCGGCGACCTGGGAGCTGTCGCCAAGTTAAAGGAAACCCAGACCGCCGATACCCTCGCGCCCAAAGACTCCGTATACGTCTTTGCGCCAATAAGGTTTGCCGAACCAGTACTGTCGTACGCGATCGAGCCGAAAAGCCGCGGCGACGAAGAAAAGATCAGTGGTTCGCTGCAGCGGCTCGAAGAAGAGGACCCGACGATCCGGTATGCCCGCGATCCCCAGACTGGTCAGCTGCTGCTGTCAGGCCAGGGCCAGCTGCATATCGAAGTGACCGTCGCCAAACTCAAGCGACGTTTCGGAGTGGAGGTTAACCTCAAGCTCCCGCGGATTCCGTATCGCGAGACGGTCACAGCAGCCACCGAAGCCCACGGACGACACAAGAAGCAAACTGGTGGCCATGGTCAGTTCGGCGATTGCCGAATTAGAGTCAAACCACTTAAACGTGGTGCCGACTTCAAGTTTGTTGACGAGATCTTCGGTGGTGCGATCCCTCGAGGCTTTATCCCCGCCGTCGAAAAAGGGATCCAGGAAGCTCGAACAAAAGGCTATCTAGCTGGGTACCCGATGGTCGACTTCGAAGTCGCCCTCTACGACGGCCAGTACCACGCCGTGGACTCAAACGAGATGTCTTTCAAGATGGCGGGACGACTAGCATTTCGAGATGCCATGTCGAGGGCCAGGCCGACGATTCTCGAGCCGGTCATGGATGTCGAGGTGCGTGCGCCAAGCGACTTTGCCGGCGATTTAATGGGCGACTTAAACGGCCGTCGTGGACGGATCGGTGGAATGGAAACCCGGGGCACCTCGACCATCATCAAGGCGCAGGTACCAATGGCCGAGATGCTGACGTACGAGCAGCAGCTGACATCCTCAACTAGCGGTCGAGGGTCGTATCATATGGAGTTCTCACACTACGAGGAGATTCCTGCGCATCTTCAGGCCAAAGTCATCGCAGAAGCCAAGGCAGAGCGCGGAGAGAAACAGGCCGAGGACGGAGACTAGCGTCCTCGCATTCTTACGACTTGTCAGGGTCGGACGACGACGCGCCGCCCTGAATTCGTTTAGTGGCACGGCGAAGGCGATCACCTAGACCCTTACCAGAGCTAGTCTCGGCGTCGTCGGCTATGGCGGCTGGGGAGTCGACCGTGTACTCACTACCGATCAACTCGACCTGGGCGACCTCGGCGGCATCCCCTCGACGATGTCCTAGCCGCAGTAGCCGAGTATAGCCTCCAGGACGAGCCATAAACCGAGGGGCAATCGTCTCAAAGAGCTTCCGAGTCACGTCACGATCGACCAGATCACGCGCGACAAGTCGCCGCGCGTGAAGGGCACGACTACCCTCGGCCCCGTCGACAAGTCCACGTTTTGCGACAGTAATCAAGCGTTCGACGAATGGCCGTAGCTCCTTGGCCTTCGCAACCGTCGTCTTGATCCGCTCATGCCGTAGGAGTTCCTGAGCCTGGTTACGAAGCATCGCGATGCGGTGCTCGGTGACGCGCCCCAGTTTTCGGTGTGCAACTCGATGACGCATGGATCCCTATTCAGATTGAGCCGGCGTCACGCCGGTTGGCTGGTCCAGTCGCATTCCAAGACTCAATTCCATCGTCAACAGGATTTCCTTGATCTCGTTCAACGACTTCCGGCCGAAGTTCTTAGTGCGTAACATCTCAGGCTCAGTCTTCTGCACAAGCTCACGAAGAGTCCTGATGTTTGCGTTCTTCAGACAGTTGTATGAGCGCACCGACAGCTCCAGCTCCTCGACACTCTTGTCGAGGTGCTGATTGACAATAACCGTCGGCTCGTCCGCCGGCGGCTCTGAGGTCTGCTCCGCAGGCTCGTCGATGTTGATGAAGATGTTCAGGTGGTCACGAAGCAACTTCGCACTGAGCGACACCGCATCACGAGCGGATACGGCGCCATCAGTCCACACATCAACCGTCAACTTATCGAAATCGGTGGTCTGGCCCAGTCGGGCCGCCTCTACCAAGTAGTTAACCCTCTTGACCGGTGAGTGAACCGAGTCGACGGGAATCCATCCGATGCCCAAGTCTTCGTCAAAATTCTTGTCGGCAGAGACATACCCACGGCCGCGATTAACTCGCATTTCGATATCAAGCGCACCACCCTCGCCAATAGTAGCGATGTGCACATCGGGGTCAAGGATCTCCAAGTCGGCGTCGGTCTCAATATCTGCGGCTGTCACCTTTCCCGCAGTCGTAGCCTTGAGTCGAAGCGTTTTGGTGTGATCGACATGCATTCTCAGCGGAACCTGCTTGAGGTTAAGAATGATGTCGGTGGCGTCCTCACCGACTCCCTGAATCGGCGAAAACTCATGAAGCACGCCTTCAATCTTTACCGCCGTCACCGCCGCACCTTCGATCGACGACAAGAGCACGCGGCGTAGCGCGTTCCCAATCGTCGTTCCGAACCCTCGTTCGAACGGCTGCGCATGGAAGCGCCCGAAGCGCTCCGTCAACGTGTCGCGCTCGTAGTCTAGCCGCTTGGGTCGCTGGAAACCTTTCCACAACATCGAGTTCTGTCCTTTCAGCGTCGCGGATAACACGCGATCATTTCGAATACAGCTCGACGATCAGCTGCTCCTCAACGGGAAGATTCAGCTGGTCGCGTGTCGGAATGGCCGTGAGCCGACCGGCCAACCGTTCAGTATTAAACTCCAACCACTCCGGAATCCCCCGCCCCTTGACTTCCTCCATCGCATACACGATGACCGGGTTTTTCGCGCTCGAGGTGCGTACAGCAACTTCATCGCCGGCCCGTATCGAATACGACGGGATGTCAGCGCGCCGACCATTAACCGTGAAGTGGCCGTGCCGAACGAGCTGACGAGCCTGCGACCGCGAGGTGGACAATCCAAGGCGGTAGACCACATTATCTAGCCGCCCTTCGAGGAGCTGGAGTAACGTTTCTCCGGTCACGCCCTTCCGGCGGTCGGCTTCCTTGAAGTATCGGCGAAATTGGCTTTCAAGCACTCCGTACATTCGCTTGACGCGCTGCTTCTCACGAAGCTGGAGACCGTAGCCAGCCATTTTAGCTCGTCGACCTTTCCCATGCTGACCAGGGGGAACGTTGCGTCGCTCGATAGCGCATTTCTCGCCATAGCAGCGCTCGCCTTTCAGGAAGAGCTTCATGCCTTCCCGACGACACAGGCGGCATACAGGACCTACGTATCGTGCCATCTCAGACCCTCCGCCGTTTTGGGGGACGGCACCCGTTGTGCGGAATAGGTGTTACGTCTTTGATTGACTTGACCGCAAACCCAACCGACGTCTGCAGCGCTCGAATAGCCGACTCTCGCCCGGCCCCAGGCCCCTTGACTCGCACTTCAACCGACCGCATGCCGAATGCCCGAGCGCCCTGACCAGCGTTAATCGCAGCCTGAGTAGCCGCGAACGGAGTCCCCTTCCGAGAGCCCTTAAACCCGACCCCGCCGGCACTCGACCACGAAAGCACGCTACCTTCCAGGTCTGTCACGGTAATGATGGTGTTGTTGAAAGTTGCCTGAATGTGGACGACGCCGTGAGGCACGACCCGCTTCTCACCACCACGCTTCTTGAACGACTTCTTCCGCTTGGTTCGTTTCGCTGGTGTCGGAACACTCGCGTCAACAGTTTCGAGCTTAGCCATGTTCTACCTTCTGCCTTCTGCCTCTTGCCGTGAAAACATCCTAGGTCGTCTTCTTCCTAGCGACCTGTCCCTTGCGCGGCCCCTTGCGTGTCCGCGCGTTCGTGCTTGTTCGCTGACCCCGAACTGGCAGGTTACGACGATGTCGCATACCACGATAGCAACCGATCTCCATCAGCCGTTTCACATTCATGGAAATCTCCTTCCGGAGATCGCCCTCGACTCGACCCTGCTCTTCAATTACACGGCTAATCTGACGCACGTCATCCTCGGTCAGGTCCTTGACCCTGACATCTGGACTGACACCCGACGCTTCAAGCACGCCACTGGCCCGCGCCGGCCCAATCCCGAAGATGTACGTCAGACCTACCTCGACCCGTTTTGTCCGGGGAAGATCAACTCCTGCGATTCGTGCCATAGCGTCTGCCTATTGCGGTCCTCAACCCTGACGCTGCTTGTGCTTAGGGTTGCTGCACAACACCCGAAGCACGCCGCGGCGTCTGATGATCTTGCATTTAGCGCACAACTTTCGAACTGACGTTCGGACTTTCATCTCTGCCCTCTTCGCTCACATCACTGCTGCCGCTGCATGATCCGGCCCCGCGTGCGATCGCGCGCGGACACCGCGACCCTGACGCGATCTCCCATCAAGATCCTCACGAAATTCTCACGAAGTTGCGCCGTAGCTCGTGGGACACATGCGTGACAATCCGCTCCTTCGACTCAAGTTCAACTCGATACAACGCATTGGGCAGCGTTTCAATGACGACCCCATCGACCTCGCGCGCTTCTGCCTTGGCCATCGGTCCACCCTCTGCCTGCCTAGGTCGGTTGACACCTCTCATCCGCCGTTAGTAGCACTCTCCGGAGAGCGAGTACGGACGAGCCGAAGAGAGTCGTCCAGGTCAACCACTATTTCATCTTGGCGACGGCTCAGAACCTCTGGGCCGCTGGCAGTCACCGCCACGGAGTGCTCGAAATGCGCCGAGAGCTCCCCGTCACGCGTCACGGCTGTCCACCCATCGTCCAGCACACGAACACCGGAGCGACCTGCATTGACCATCGGCTCGATCGCGAGGACCATCCCTTCTCGCAGCCGCGCTCCCCGCCCAGGTTCGCCGTAGTTCGGTATCTGGGGTTCCTCGTGAAGCTGAGTCCCAATCCCATGGCCGACAAATTCCCTTACCACCGAAAACCCGTGCGTCTCAACATGCCTTTGGACGGCGTGCCCAAGATCAGACACCCATCCCCCGACCTGCACCCTCGCGATCGCGTGTTCCAGGGCGTCGCGGGTGACCGCCATCAGCGTCGCAGCCTGATCGGACACCTCTCCAACTCTCACAGTCAGCGCCGAGTCACCATAATAGCCGTCCAGCACGACACCCATGTCAATCGAGATGATGTCGCCGTCTTTCAGGGTATCATCGGACGGAATACCATGAACAACAGCATCGTTAACCGAGGCACACAGCGTGGCTGGGTATCCGTGATACCCCTTGAACGCCGGAACAGCCCCAGCCTCATGAATACTTGCTTCCGCCACGGCGTCGAGATCCTGGGTCGTGACACCGGGGGCAACCATCACCTGGAGCTTGCACAACACCTCTGCCACTAGCTGGTTGGCGGCGCGCAGTCGACCAATCTCGTTAGGTGACTTGCAGACAATCATCCGGTCGTCCTCACGGCCGAATCGACCGCGTCAGTGACGGCACTCGCCACAAGCTCCGGCGTCTGGCTCCCATCAAGGCTTCGAAACCTTACCCGACCGCTGTAAAAATCAACCAACGGCGCGGTTCGCCCGTGATAGACACTCAGCCGTTCGCGCACGATGTTCTCTTGGTCGTCGCTACGCTGAACGAGTTCGCCACCGCATGTGCCGCATCTCGATGACGCAACCGCGGCGGGCTGCTGGCCGACGATGACGCCACAGGTGGCGCACATCCGTCGCCGCGATAGCCGGCTCACGAGCTCCTCGTCTGGAACCGAAAGCTCCACGACCACCAACGGGTCTCGCCCCTCCAAGATCGTGTCCAACTCGGATGCTTGCGCCACAGTGCGAGGAAAGCCGTCCAGAATAAAACCGTCTTTGGTGTCACCCTCCGCCAGTCGCTGTCTGACGATTCCTACCATGATCTCATCACTTACGAGCTCGCCAGCGTCCAGGATCGCCTTAGCTCGCTGTCCGAGCTCGGTCCCAGCCTGGACGGCCTCTCGAAGAATGTCGCCAGTCGAAATTTGCGGGATTTCCCACTCCGTCGCGAGTCGACTGGCCTGTGTTCCCTTGCCGGCGCCCGGCGGTCCGAACATCACAATATTTAAAGCCACAGTTGTTTGTCCCGAAGTCTTCCGGTGCTATCCCCGTCGCCCCTTGATACGGGTCTTCTTCATGAATCCGTCGTAGTGACGCATGATAAGCTGCGATTCTACCTGCTGGACGGTATCCATCGAGACGCCGACGATAATCAAGAGCGAGGTGCCACCGAAGTAGAACGTCACACCCAGACCGTCGGTGATGAATCGTGGCAACAGCATATCGAGCTGGTCTCCCAGCAGGGGCACTGCGTCGGCACGAAACCCCACGATCATTAAATCCGGAAGCACCGCCACCAGCGCCAGATAGATCGAACCCACCAGCGTGATCCTCGTCAAAATCGTATCGATGTACTCGGCCGTGCGCTTCCCAGGCCGGATCCCAGGGACGAAACCACCGTACTTACGCATGTTTTCAGCTACATCGTCCGGATTAAAGATGATAGCCGTGTAGAAATAGGCAAAGAACACAATGCCCGCCATATACAACAGGTAGTACAGCGGCATCCCGTTTCTGAGCTGGTCCGTAATTGCTTGAGCCCATCCACCTGTCGGTAAAGCCGTCGCAATCGTCGCTGGAAACGCAATGATCGAGGACGCAAAAATCACAGGAATGACGCCGCCGGTATTCACCTTGAGCGGAATGTGGGTACTTGAGCCACCGTACATACGACGGCCCACGACACGCTTCGCGTACTGCACAGTCACCCGACGTTGCCCACGCTCGATAAACACGACCGCTCCGATGACCACGACCATCAGCACAACTAAGAGCAGGAGACGAATTAAACCGATCTGTCCGGTTCTGAGCTGATCGAATGTGTTCAAGACCGCTGCGGGTAAGTTCACCACGATACCGGCAAAGATAATTAAGGACATCCCGTTGCCGATACCGCGCTCGGTAATCTGCTCGCCCAGCCACATAATGAAGCCAGTTCCGGTCGTCAGCGTCAGCACCGTCATCAGCCGGAATCCCCATCCTGGGCCGTACACGAGCGGGAGCCCTCCGGCGATGTTCGTCTGACGCTCCAGAAATAGCGCGATCGCCGTCGCCTGGACGACACACAGCAAGATTGTGCTGTAGCGTGTGTATTGTGTGATCTTACGACGCCCGAGCTCCCCTTCTTTCGACAGCCGCTCAAGATACGGCCAAACGACGGTCAGCAGCTGAAGGATGATCGACGCGCTGATATACGGCATGATGCCCAGCGCAAAGATCGTGACCTGCGACAGGTTGCCGCCGGAGAACATGTCATACAGCCCGAACATCGTGCCCGCCGCTTGTTCGGCAAGGATCGCCAGCGCCTCGGTATTTACACCCGGCGTTGGGACATGACTCCCGACTCGATACACCGCGAGAATCGAGAGCGTAAACAGCACTCGTTTTCGCAGATCAGGAATCGAGAAGATGCTCTTGAGACTATCAATCATCCGGAAGACTCACTACCAGCCCTGGCCGGTAGCACCTCGGCCAATCCGCCCGCGGCCGTAATCGCCTCGCTCGCTTTGACACTGAACTTGTGGGCCTTGACTGTCAACTTCTTGGATATCTCACCGCGAGCAAGCACTTTGATCAACGCGCGTGTCTTCCGGACGATCTTGCGCTCTCGGAGCAGCTCTGGCGTGACTTCCATCCCAGCGTCAAACCGCTCAGCGAGAGTGTCAAGGTTCACCACGACATACTCGGTGCGAAACGGATTGTGAAATCCCCGCTTTGGTAAGCGCCGATGGATCGGCATCTGGCCACCCTCAAAGCCGCGCTTGCTCTTGTAGCCAGAACGTGATTGTTGGCCCTTGTTACCACGTCCCGCAGTCACTCCGGTCCCCGATCCCTCGCCCCGACCAATCCGCTTCTTTTTGCGCTTGGCACCCTTAGGCGGACGCAGCGTACTGAGATCCATTGATTACCCAACCTTCACGAGATGCCGAACCTTGTGAATCATGCCGCGCACCGACGGGTTGTCCACGACGTCAACGGAATGTCCGATTCGGCGAAGACCGAGTCCCTTAACGACCAGACCGTGGCGCCGGTCGAACCCGATCGGGCTCCGCACCAATGTCACGGTGACACGCGGTGCACTATTGTTGCGTTGTCCTCGTCTGGTCATGTCGTCACTAGCTCGTTGGCTGCGTCGTTGGAGATTGAGTACCAGGAGAAAACCGACCCAACTGCTCAAGCTCAACGCCTCTGAGACGCGCGACCTTGACCGGATCCTTAAGCTCTGCCAGACCCGCAAACGTTGCCCGTACGACATTTTGCGGATTGTCTGACCCGATCGACTTGGTCATGATGTGATGAATGCCGGCAGCCTCAACCACGGCTCTGACCGCGCCGCCGGCAATGATCCCAGTTCCCTCAGGCGCCGGCTTCAGCAGCACCCGGCCCGCCCCGAACCGGCCCACGATGGCGTGGGGAATCGTGGTCTCTTGGAGCGGCACGCGAATCAGTTCCTTCTTCGCGGCTTCAATCCCTTTCTTGATGGCTGAGGGAACCTCTTTAGCCTTCCCCACGGCGTAGCCAACATGGCCCAGCCCGTCACCCACAACGACGAGTGCACTAAAGCTCAGGTTCTTACCGCCTTTGACAACCTTGGTGACGCGGTTGATCGATACCACTGTGTCTTTCAGATCGAGCATCGTCGAATCGATCTTCTGTCGTCGCTCACGCATAACTCAGAACTCCAGCCCCGCTTCACGTGCTGCATCCGCCACGTTGCGGATGCGGCCGTGATACAAAAAGCCACCACGGTCGAACACCACCTGCTTGACGCCTAGTGCGATTACCCGCTCGGCCACCGCTTTACCCACAACCCGTGCTCCAGCCGTGTTCCCGCCACGCGCGCCATTCTGCAACAGCACCTTCAGCGCCGGCTCGACACTGGATGCCGAGGCGATCGTGCGTCCCATCTGGTCGTCAATCACCTGCGCCGAGATGTGCTCTAGGCTACGGGACACCGCCAGCCGAGGTCGCTCCGCCGTCCCCCGAATACGTTGTCGCTGCCGCAGCCGAATTCGGGTGCGACGCGCCTTCTTCGTCTTGACCTTCATCTGCTACGCCCCGGTCTTTCCAACCTTCTTCTTCAGTATCTCGCCCGTATACCGCACACCCTTCTGCTTGTACGGATCGGGCTTCCGTAGTGACCGAATGTTAGCCGCAACCTGACCGACTTGCTGACGGTCGATACCGCTCACCGTGATATGCGTCTGTTTCTCGACATCGACCTCGATACCAGGTGGGATATCGAACACGACCGGATGTGAATACCCCAGCGCGAACACCACTTGCTGGCCCTTTACCTCGGCCCGGTACCCGATGCCCACAATATCAAGCTCCTTCTTGAAGCCCTCGGACACGCCGTGAACCGCGTTCGCCACCAGACTTCTCGCCAGGCCATGGAACTTCCTCAGTTTTCGGTCATCCTCGCGGAGAACCAGCGCCTGGAGCTGGCCGTCGCTGAGCTCAAAGCGGACACCGGGCGGGAGTCCCTGTTGCAGCTTCCCCTTCGGCCCCTCGACATCCACACGGTTGGCGGTCACGTGGATCGTGACACCGGTGGGCACTGGAATCGGCTTCTTACCTACTCGCGACATCGATATGATCCACAGTCCGACTCACCAGACGTTGCACAGAACCTCGCCCCCGACGCCTGCCTCGGTGGCCTGACGCCCGGTCATCACGCCGTGCGACGTAGTCACAATGCTGGTGCCCAACCCCGCCAACACCGACGGGGGCTTGTCCTTCGCACAGTACACGCGCCGCCCGGGGCGACTCACCCGTTCGAGACCCGAAAGCACGCGTTCGCCGCGTGGCCCGTACTTTAGAAAAATTCGGATCACCTTGTCGGGATAGTCTCGCCGCTTAACTGGCTGCTCCACGAACTTGAAACCTTGAATGTATCCCTCGTTCTGGAGAATTTGGGCGATCTCGGCCTTGAGTTTTGACGTCGGTACGTCAACACGCGGCCGTCGCCCCGCCGTCGCGTTACGAATCCGCGTCAGCATGTCGGCAATCTGATCAGGCATAGCTCTCCGTTGTTATCTGCGCCCACGGGCATCTTGCTGTGTCTGCTTCGACATCGTCACCCCAACCTGTAGCCTACCAGCTACTCTTGGTCACACCCGCGATCTCGCCTTCAAGGGCGAGCTTTCGGAAGCACAAACGACACAACTCAAACTTCCGCAGGTAGCCTCTTGGGCGGCCGCATAAACGGCAGCGGTTCCGCAATCGCACTCTGAACTTGGCTGGCTTCAGCTCTTTGACTTTCTTCGCTATCGTCGACATCTTGTCTCTAGTTTGCCCTGAAGGGCATCCCCATCAGCTGTAGCAGTCTCCGGCCTTCCTCGTCAGACTTCGCCGTCGTCACGACGGAGATATTCATCCCCCGCGCCTGATCCACCGTCATATAGTCGATCTCAAGAAAAATCAGCTGGTCCTTCAACCCAATGGTGTAGTTGCCGCGGCCATCAAACCCCCGGGGCGATACGCCACGAAAGTCGCGAACACGAGGCAGCGCGGTGGCAATCAGCCGGTCGAGGAACTCATACATGCGCTCGCCACGAAGGGTAACCATCGCGCCGATCGGTACCCCTTCCCGCAGCTTGAACTGTGCAATCGACTTGCGCGCCCTCCGGGTCACGGCTTTCTGTCCAGTAATCAGCGCCAACTCAGCCGCCCCGACTTCGATTAATTTTGGATTTTGAGTCGCGCCGCCAAGTCCCATGTTCACCACAACACGCTCGATTTTCGGCACCGCCATGACATTGGAGTACCCGAACTCTTTTTGAAGTGCCGTAGTGACCTCGTCCCGATATCGACCGTGCAGCCGACTCATTTGTCTACTGCTCCATCACACTTGCGACACACACGAACCTTACGCCCGTCACCCAATAACGAGCGACCGATCCGGGTCGGTGCCCCACAATCGGGACAAACAATCTGAACGTTTGATGCGTGCAGTGACGCCTCACGCTCCACAACCCCGCCCTTGACGTTCTTCTGCGGATTGGGTCGAGTGTGTCGCTTGATGAAATTGACGCCTTCAACGATCACTCGATTACGGTCTGGAATCACTCTCAGCACCCGACCGCGTTTTCCACGATCTTTGCCGCCGACCACGACAACCGTGTCGTTCTTTCGAACCGGTGTTTGTAACCGGGACATGGCCCTACAATACCTCCGGGGCAAGCGAAACAATCTTCATAAATTTCCGCTCGCGCAGTTCACGGGCAACCGGTCCGAACACGCGAGTCCCGACCGGTTCGTTCTGTTCATCGACAAGAACGGCAGCGTTCCGGTCAAATCTTACGTAGCTCCCATCGCGTCGGCGCTGCTCCTTCCGGGTGCGCACGATGACCGCCCGAACAACCTGACCCTTCTTCACCTGAGACGACGGCACCGCCTCCTTGACGGACGCTGTGACTAGATCGCCAAGCCGTGCGTACCGGCCGGTCGAACCACCCAGCGGGTTAATCACTGCAATCTTGCGCGCGCCGGAGTTGTCAGCGACGTCGAGCACGGTTTGCATCTGAATCATTGTTGACTCACCTCACTCATACGCTCTTCGCTCGCTCGACCACCCGGACGACGACGAAACGTTTACAGCGACTAAGCGGACGAGACTCGACGATCGCCACACGATCCCCGACCTTGGCGCTGTTGTCTTCATCGTGCACCATAAACGTCGACGTTCGACGCTGGATTTTCCCGTAGGCCGCGTTGCGCACTCGCCGCTCCACCGCCACGATGACTCCCTTATCTAGCTTGTCCCGGCGAACCACGCCGATTACTTCTTTCTTCCCGGCCATCAGCGTTGTCCCTCCGCCGCCAACTCTCGCTCCCGAAGCAGCGTCTTCACCCGAGCCCGCTCACGACGAATTAATCGCATCTTGTTCGGCACATCTCCCTGGCCTGTCCCCTGCTGCATCCGGAGCCGGAAGACCTGGTCGTCCAAGTCAAGCACTCGCTTGGCGAGGTCGTCGATTCCCAGCTCTCGAAGATCAGCAATGTCGGTCATGGTCTCGCCTCACCAAATCGAGTCGTGAACTCGGTATGGATCGGTAGTTTGGCCGAAGCTAACTGCATCGCCCGTTCCGCGTCAGCAGCGCTCACGCCCTCCATCTCGAATAGGATGCGTCCAGGACGGACGACGGCGACCCACCCCTCGGGTGAGCCCTTGCCCTTTCCCATTCGCGTCTCCTGTGGCTTTTTCGTAATTGGCTTGTCCGGAAAGACCCTGACCCAGATCGTTCCACCGCGCTTGATGAATCGGGTCATGGCCACTCGCGCGGCCTCGATTTGCCGGTCGGTCAGCCAGCAGGGCTCCAGGGCCTTCATGCCATAGTCCCCAAACGAAACCGTGGACCCGCGCGACGCCTTTCCGGTCATCCGGCCGCGGTGCTGTTTCCGATACTTGACCTTCTTCGGCATCAACATGGCAAAATATCCTGGGGTCCTCTGCGTTCTTTCCGCGCACTAAACGCGATGACGACGGGGTGTACGGTAGTCTTCCTCGCGACCCGTCTGCGGCTTGATCCGCTCACCTTTAAACAGCCAGACCTTGACACCGATAACACCGTACGTCGTTCGTGCCTCGCCGAACCCGTAATCGATATCTGCTCGAAGCGTTTGCAGTGGCAACTGTCCGTGCAGATACCACTCTGAGCGAGCGATCTCCGCTCCGTTCAACCGACCCCCGACGCGAACCTTGACCCCACGAGCCCCAAACCGAAGGGCCGACTCGACAGCCTTTCGCATTGCGCGCCGGAACGCCACGCGCTTCTCGAGCTGCAGAGCTACCGATTCACTAATCAGCTGCGCATCAAGCTCAGGCTTCTGTATTTCCTGAATGTTGACGAACACCTCTCGGTTTGTCCGCTTCTGGATCTCTGTCTTCAGTTTGTCGACTTCAGCCCCCTTCCGACCGATGATGATCCCCGGTCGAGAGGTGTGAATGTCGAGCTTGAGCTTGTTGGCGGCCCGCTCGATCTCGATCTTCGAAACCCCGGCGTGTGAGAACCGCTTCTTGAGATCAATCTTCAGTGCGAGATCCTCGTGAAGCAGTTTGGCGTAGTCGCGGTCCGCATACCATCTGGACCGCCAGGTCTTGTTGAACCCGAGCCGAAACCCGTACGGATGAACCTTCTGCCCCATGCGTTATCTCTTTATGTATCAGACTTCTTGGCCGACTTCGCGGCCTTGGTCGGTATCGGTTTGTCGGCCATCACAGCAACCACCGCTGCCTCCGGACGCTCCCGCACAGTGACCGTTAAATGGGACGTCCGCTTCGTAATCCGAAACGCCCGGCCCATCGGTGCCGCCCGGATCCGCTTCATTGATGGCCCCTGGTTAGCGTAACAGCTCCCGACAAACAGCCGGTCGACATCGTCGACGGCACCTTCTTGCTGCTGGACATTCGCGATCGCGGACCGGAGTACTTTGGACACGTGACGAGCGGCGATCTTTTTACAGAACTGCAACGTCGCCAGCGCCGTATTAACGTCCTTCCCACGGATAAGGTCCAGCACGAGCCCGGCCTTCTGAGCTGAGCCGCGAACGTACCGTGCCGTCGCGCGACCTTCGATCACCGCGCGCCTCCCTTGGACATCGAGGCAACTTTGTCACCCTTGCCAGTGTGCCCTCGAAACAACCGTGTCGGTGCGAACTCACCGAATTTGTGTCCAACCATGTTCTCGGTAACGTAAACGGGAATGAATTTTTTGCCGTTGTGCACAGCAATCGTATGCCCCACCATTTCTGGCAACACCGTGGAGCGGCGGGACCACGATTTAATGACCTTCTTTTCACCGCTCCGGTTCATGGCTTCAATCTTTTCCAGGAGTGGAAGATCGACAAACGGGCCCTTCTTGAGTGATCGACTCATGCAGCGACTTCTTTCTGGCGGCGCATAGATCTACCTTCTTCCACGCTTCCGCTTGCGTTGCAGTATAAAACGGTCCGATGGCTTCTTGTGGCGGGTCTTGAACCCCTTAGCCGGAACCCCCCAGGGCGACACCGGATGCCGCCCTCCGGCAGAACTACCTTCGCCACCACCAAGCGGATGATCGACCGGGTTCATGGCGATACCACGCACATGCGGACGACGACCCAGCCACCGGTTCCGACCAGCCTTGCCGATCGACACGTTCGCGTGATCGATGTTGCCGACCTGCCCGATGGTTGCCATACACTCCGGAAACAGCAACCGGGTCTCGCCCGACGGCAGCTTGACGGTGACATACTTCCCTTCCTTGGCCACGACCTGAACGGACGAGCCTGCCCCTCGGGCCAACTGACCACCCTTCCCTGGACGCATTTCCACGTTGTGGACCAGCGTGCCAAGTGGAATGTTCTTAAGTCTCAACGCGTTACCAGGCAGAATATCTACCGTCACGCCTGAGACGATCGTGTCACCCACCTTGAGTCCCAGTGGGTGTAAGATGTACCGCTTTTCGCCGTCCGCATAACTCAGCAGAGCGATTCGGGCCGAACGGTTTGGGTCGTATTCGATCGTCGCGACTCTCGCCGGCACGTCGTATTTGTCGCGCTTGAAATCGATGACTCGGTACGCGCGCTTATGCCCGCCACCACGCCACCACACGGTGATTTCGCCGCGGTTATTCCGGCCACCAGACTTCTTCAACGGCCGTGTCAGTGGTCGATACGGCCGGTCGGTCGTGATCTCGTCGTAGACCTGAACCGTCTGAAACCGTCGACCAGGCGAGGTCGGCTTATATTTACGAATGGCCATCGTCTTGTCCTGTCACCCGTTGCACCGGTGCACAACCAGCATCGAGCACCCTACGCCCCTTCGAGGAACTCCGGCGTCTTTTCACCAGGCTTGAGCCGGACGTATGCCTTTTTCCAATCAGGCCGCTGGCCAAAGTAGCGTCCCTGACGCTTCACCTTGCCGTGACTGATCGCCGTTCGCACTTTGGCGACCTTGGCACCAAGTAACTTTTCGATCGCTTGCTTGATATCGACCTTGGTCGCTGCCATGGCAACCTCAAACACCAATATTTGGCGATCCTCGCGGAGAATCGAAGACTTCTCCGTGACGATCGCCCGACGGAGAACCTCGGCCTGCTTCATGACCCCACCACTTGCGCGAGATGCTCGACCGCGGCCTTGCTCAGCACGATGCTCTTCGCGCCCACGACATCGCGCGCCGTCAGCCTCACCGTCTCGACCACCCGTACGCGCGGCAGATTTTGAACGGCCAGCTCGAGGTTATGATCAGGCGCCACATCGACCAGTACGGTGCGGCCGCTGACGCCTAGCTGGCCCAGCCGTTCAACCGCGAGCTTGGTACGCGGTTCGTCAATCACCAGTGTCGACGGGCCGTCCACCACCATCACAGCGCCGTCTTTGATCTTCTGAGACAGCGCAGCTCGCAACGCACCCTTAATCATCTTCTTTGGAAACCGGTAGCCGTAGCTTCGAGGCTGGGGCCCGAACACGGTACCGCCGGCTCGCCATAAAGGGTTCCTGACATCGCCGACCCGAGCACGACCCGTACCCTTTTGACGCCACAGCTTCCGGCCAGATCCCTGCACCCGTCCGCGCGTTTTCGTCGCGTGGGTCCCCCGCCGATCCGTTGCATTCTGGTGAACGACTGATTCCCAAATCAGTGACGTATTGACGGTTCCACCGAACACGTCATCACTCAGTGCTACCGAGTCGACTTTTTCGTTCTTCGAATTAACGACGTCAAGAGTCATTGCCGTACGAACCGTCCCTTGTTATTTGCCACGCTTCTTCGGCTTATCCACAGGCATCGGTCCGGTGTGCCTGCCTGGGGCAATCGCCTTCCGAATCACAACATAGCCGCCGGGTGCGCCTGGAACCGCACCCCGAACCACGAGCTGATGGTTGTCGGCGTCGACCTGAATCACGCTGAGGTTCCGCGTCGTCACGCGGTCTCCACCCATACGTCCTGGCCCCCGCATGCCTTTTAGGACCCGCGACGGGTACGATGATTGCCCGATCGAACCCGGTGCCCGGTGAAACATCGAGCCATGGGTTGCACCTCCACCACTGAAACCATGTCTCTTGACAACACCTTGGAATCCACGCCCGCGGCTAATACCAGTCACATCAACCTGATCCCCGGCTTCGAACAGCGAGACCAATACCTGCTCGCCCTCATTCGGAGCATCGCCGTCGAGTACGACTTCTCGCCGAACGCGCGTCGGGGGCACGCCGGCACGTACATACTGACCGGCCACCGGCTTTGTCACCCGCGCTGGCTTGTCTTCAACGAGGCCCAGTTGAACCGCGTCGTATCCGTCGCGTGCGCGGGTCTTCTGCTGCACCACGACACAGGGACCGGCCTTGAGCACCGTTACCGGAAGAGCGGCACCGTCCTCAGAGAAGACTTGAGTCATCCCGATCTTTTTTCCGATGATTCCTGTTACCACGTTCTATCCTGTGCCCATTCTTGCTTACCGCCGTCCAGGCTGGGGCCGTAGCCTGGAGCCTGAAACCTAGTTATGTTCTTTTCCAAATGCCTTGATTTCAACGTCCACACCGGCCGGAAGATCGAGCTTCATTAATGCATCGACAGTCTGGGGCGTCGGCTCAAAAATATCGATCAACCGCTTATGTGTTCGAATCTCGAACTGCTCTCGTGACTTCTTGTCGACATGCGGTGACCGTAAGACCGTCCACTTGTTCTTTTCGGTCGGCAGCGGAATGGGTCCGGCAAGCCGAGCGCCGGTCCGTCGCGCGGTGTCGACGATCTCCGTCGTCGATTGGTCCAGCACGCGATAGTCGTATGCCTTCAGTCGGATACGTATCTTGTCGCTGAACGTCGCCATGTTGTCTCCGGATTTTCCAGACCCTTGTCTCGCAACCTTGGTTCGGCCTATTCGATGATCTCGGTAATGGTACCAGAGCCCACCGTGCGACCACCTTCCCGTATGGCAAACCGTAGGCCCTGCTCCAACGCAACCGGCGTAATCAGTTCCACGCTAATCGACACGTTGTCCCCGGGCATCACCATCTCCACGCCCTCAGGCAGATTCGCCACGCCCGTCACATCCGTGGTGCGAAGGTAGAACTGTGGGCGATACCCGTTAAAAAACGGGGTGTGCCGACCGCCTTCGTCCTTCGACAGCACATACACTTCCCCCTTGAATTTCGTGTGCGGCGTAATCGACCCTGGCTTTGCTAGTACCTGCCCCCGCTCCACGTCGTCCTTCTCCGTCCCCCGTAACAGCACTCCGATATTGTCGCCCGCCACGCCTTCATCCAGTAGCTTCCGGAACATCTCGACACCCGTAACTACCTTCTTCTGCGTCGGCGTGAACCCGACAATTTCGATCTCCTCACTTACCAGTACCTTGCCACGATCCACCCGGCCCGTTACCACCGTCCCACGCCCAGAAATCGAAAACACATCCTCAATCGGCATCAAGAACGGCTTGTCAATATCCCGCTCCGGCATCGGCACATACTCATCCACCGCCACCATCAGTGCATCAATCGATGTCTCGCCTGCCGCCTCGCCTTCGAGCGCCTTCAGCGCCGACCCCTGCACCACCGGGATGTCATCGCCCGGATACTCATACGAGCTCAAGAGCTCCCGCACTTCCAGTTCTACCAGCTCCAATAGCTCCGGGTCGTCCACCATATCCACTTTATTCAAAAACACCACCAACGACGGCACGCCCACCTGCCGCGCCAGCAGTATATGCTCCCGCGTCTGCGGCATCGGTCCGTCCGTCGCCGCCACCACCAGAATCGCGCCATCCATCTGTGCCGCACCCGTGATCATGTTCTTGATGTAATCCGCATGTCCCGGGCAGTCCACGTGCGCGTAATGCCGATTCGCCGTTGTGTATTCCACGTGCGCCGTCGCAATCGTAATCCCCCGCTCCCGTTCTTCCGGGGCGTTGTCAATCGAGTCGAACGACCGCACCGTATTCGTTGAATCGTGCTTCGCCATCACCGCCGTGATCGCCGCCGTGAGCGTTGTCTTCCCATGGTCAATATGCCCAATGGTTCCAATGTTCACGTGGGGCTTCGACCGATCAAATTTTTCTTTCGCCATCGTTACAGACCCTCATCTACCTTCGATACGTCCGATGACCTCATCACTCACCGTCTGAGGCACTTGTTCGTATCGGTCAAAGTGCATAGAGTAGGTTGCTCGACCTTGGGTTCGCGACCGTAAATCTGTGGCATACCCAAACATCTCAGAAAGCGGTACTCGGGCGTTGACGATTTGGGTGCCAGCACGGGCGTCCATTGACCGCACCCGCCCTCTACGCGAGTTCAGATCGCTGATAATGTCTCCCATATACGCTTCCGGGACCACCACCTCGACCTTCATGACCGGCTCAAGCAGCTGAGCACCAGCCTTTCGCGCCGCCTCCCGAAACGCCATCGACCCAGCCACCTTGAATGCCATCTCGGACGAATCGACCTCGTGATACGAGCCGTCGTAGAGCGAGACGATCACGTCCTCGATCGGATATCCAGCCAGCACCCCGGTGGTCATGGCGTCCCGAATACCGTCCTCGACCGACTTAATGTACTCGCGGGGAATAGCCCCGCCACGAATATCGTTGACAAACTCGAACCCATGACCTGACTGTGCCGGCACGACTCGAATCTTGACGTGACCGAACTGCCCGCGACCGCCAGATTGCTTAATGTACCGACCTTCACTTTCAGCCTGGTGGGTCAGTGTCTCTTTGTACGCCACCTGCGGACGGCCAACTGCAGCGTCGACACCGAACTCGCGCTTAAGCCGGTCAACAAGAATTTCGAGATGCAGCTCGCCCATACCGGAGATAACGACTTGGCCAGTCTCGTCGTCGGTTTTCACCTGGAATGTCGGGTCCTCGCCGGTCAGCTTCGCGAGCCCCTGCCCGAGTTTCTCTTGATCAGCCTTGGTCTTTGGTTCAATCGCCAGGCTGATCACCGGATTAGGGAAATCCATCGACTCCAGCACAATTGGGTTCTGTCGATCGCAGATGGTGTCGCCGGTACTCACGCTCTTAAGCCCGACCGCAGCAGCGATGTCGCCTGAATACACCTGCTTAATCTCCTCACGCTTGTTCGCATGCATCTTCAGCAGCCGACCGACACGTTCACTGCGATCACGACCAGGGTTGTAGATCGTCGCTCCCGATTTCATCACCCCGGAGTACACGCGGATGAAGGTGAGCTGACCCACATGAGGATCGGTCATGATCTTGAACGCAAGCGCCGAAAACGGTGCATCGTCGTCCGCGCGACGCTCAAGCAGCGTCTCCTCGGACGAGTTGGGGTCGACCCCCGAGATTGGTGGCACGTCATCGGGTGACGGAAGATAATCAACCACTCCGTCAAGTAGCGGCTGAATACCCTTATTTTTAAATGCCGCTCCACAGAGGACCGGTACGAACGGTGACTCGTCGTGTCTAACCGAATCGAGCACTCGGCGCCGAATCGTTTGGCGAATCTCGTCCTCGCCGATCGGCTCGCCATGTAAATATTTATTCAAGAGACTGTCGTTAAACTCGGCCACCTTCTCGATTAACTGCTCGCGCAACTCGATGGCCTGTACCCGGTGCTCCTCCGGAATCTCTTCAACCACTGCCTCCGAGCCGACTGTGGCATCCGTGTATCGCACCGCCTTCATGGTAACGAGGTCAACAAACCCCTCGAATCCATCGTCAGAGTGCATCGGAAACTGGACCGCCACCGGGTTCGCCTGAAGCTTGGTCCGAATCTGATCAAGTGTCCCCATGTAGTCCGCGCCGACGCGATCCATCTTGTTCACGAAACAAACGCGGGGTACGCAGTACTTGTCCGCTTGGCGCCACACGGTCTCCGACTGGGGCTCGACACCGCCGACGGCATCGAAAACGGCCACCGCGCCGTCCAGTACCCGCAACGACCGTTCCACCTCGGCGGTAAAATCCACGTGGCCTGGAGTGTCGATGATGTTGATGCGATGATCGCGCCAGAAGCAGGTTGTCGCGGCCGATGTAATGGTAATACCCCGCTCCTGCTCCTGCGCCATCCAGTCCATGACGGCGGTCCCATCGTGTACTTCACCCACCTTGTAGGTGATCCCCGTGTAGTACAGAATCCGCTCAGTCGTGGTCGTCTTGCCGGCATCAATATGCGCCATGATGCCAATATTTCGCGTGCGACCGAGTGGCACCTGCCTCGCCATGGCCTGTGTGTGTCGACCGCTAGACCCGTTCCGCGTTTTCCCCGGCTTCGATACGACCTCAGCAGCAGCTACCATTCCAGCTACCATCGATAGTGGGCAAACGCTTTGTTTGCCTCAGCCATTCGATGGGTATCCTCTCTTCTTTTAACCGAACTACCACGAAGGTTGGAGGCGTCGATCAACTCGTTCGCAAGCTTCTCCTTCATAGTCTTCCCATCGCCACGGCTACGGGCATAGCTGGTAATCCAGCGAATACTCAGCGACAGCCGGCGATTCGGCGACACATCGATCGGCACCTGATAGTTCGAGCCCCCCACCCTTCGCGACTTGACTTCGAGACTGGGCTTCGTGTTATCGACAGCCTTCTTAAAGATTTTCAGAGGGTCGTCACCAGTGCGGTTCTTGATGATATCCAAACTCCCGTAGAGGGTCCGCTCAGCCACGTTCCTCTTTCCACCCTTCATCAACATACGCACGAACTTCGTCACGAGCGTGCTGTTGTACAGGGGGTCGGCAGGAATTTCTCGCTTCGGGACTTCACGTCGGCGTGGCATGTTCAGTCTTCTCCCCGGCTTTGAACTTTAATTCTGCGCTATAAGACCCACGCTACAGTTTCGGCCGCTTCGCACCGTACTTCGATCGACTCTGTCGACGCTCCGAAACACCCACCGTGTCAAGTGTTCCGCGGACGACGTGGTACCTTACGCCTGGGAGATCCTTCACCCGACCGCCCCGAATCAGTACGAGGGAATGCTCCTGCAGGTTGTGACCCTCGCCTGGGATGTAGCTCGTCACCTCGATACCGTTTGTCAGTCGAACCCGCGCCACTTTACGGAGCGCCGAGTTCGGCTTCTTTGGCGTCTGTGTAAACACGCGGACACACACGCCCCGCTTCTGCGGACACCCCTGCAGAGCAGGACTCTTCGTCTTGCCATGTATCCGCTCCCGCCCGTTCCGAACTAGCTGGCTAATCGTCGGCAAGACGACTCCTTGCTCTGGCACCACGTCACACGCTACGCGAGTGCGTGGCACCGCTGAGGAAAGCGGCCAAGGCCTAGAAGCGTCGATGTATCGACGGCTTGGCACCCGTGGCCAGGTTGACCCTATTTCTGTATGCGCGCCGTGTCGGCGATCCAAAAGCGAATGCCTGGTTCACCTGTGCCGGCAAAAGACGCTCCGGCGGCTTTTTCGGACGGGCCGAAGCTAAGTAGGGTTTCCCAGCTCCGACAAAACCTTAAGAAACTATCACATAACAGCCATTTCAGTAAACCCGAAATCCGTCGCCCAGGAACCTCGCGTCTATTTAACGGATACAAAAATGGCAGTCTATCGCAGCCTGATGTCCAGTACGCCGCAACCTACGCACCTGCCACATCAAGTCTCGCCCATGGCCCATTACTCCATCACTGCCCGCCTTTCACGGGCGCGTACTGTGCGTCTATCCTACTGGCCTTCGATGACTTTCACATCTGGACGGCCCACCCGGTCTTCGGGATCGGCGAGGTAGTCCATCTCACGCTCCAGTTCGAGCTCCTCAAAGGACAAGGGCGGCGGCAACGGTGGCTCATCCGGTTCGATTTTGACCTTCTTGTAGAAGTCGAACCCGGTGCCGGCCGGAATCAACCGGCCCATCGTGACGTTCTCCTTGAGACCCCGCAAGTGATCAACCTTCCCGGAGATCGAAGCCTCGGTTAGCACCCGTGTTGTTTCCTGGAAGGATGCCGCTGAGATAAACGACTCAGTCGACAATGACGCCTTGGTAATGCCGAGCAGCAGCGGCCGACCCGTCGCTGGCCGCTCATCTTCGGCGATGATTCGTTCGTTCTCCTCGGTAAACCGAATCTTGTCTACCTGCTCGTCCACCAGGAACTCGGTATCACCCACGTCCTCGACCTTCACCCAGCGCATCATCTGTCTAACAATCACCTCGATGTGTTTGTCGTTGATGTTGACGCCCTGCAGACGGTAGACCTCCTGAATTTCGTTAACCAAGTAACTGTGTAGTGCCTTTTCGCCCAGCACGCTGAGAATGTCGTGCGGATTACTCGGACCGTCCATGAGCGGCTCGCCCGCGTGCACGCGGTCGCCCTCCTGCACGTTGACGTGTACGCCGCGTGGGAGTGAATACTCGCGCGGTTCAGCCTCTTCGTCGGGGATGATAATCATCTTGCGCATCCCCTTGACGATGCCACCGTGTTTGACGATTCCATCGATTTCGCTTATGACCGCCGTTTCCCTCGGCTTACGGGCTTCGAATAACTCCACAACCCGTGGGAGACCACCGGTGATGTCCTTCGTCTTGGTTGTCTCGCGCGGAATCTTCGCCAAGACATCGCCAGCGTCCACCTGATCGCCTTCCGCGACCATTAGATGTGCGTGTGATGGCATGTGATACCGGTGAACCACCTTTCCCTTTCCGTCGCGTATTTCAATTGTGGGTTGTTTTTTCTCGTCCGCCGAGTCGACGATAATGAGTCGCATCAAACCGGTCACTTCGTCAACTTCTTCATGGACCGTCATACCCTCGATGATGTCCTTGAACCGGACCGTTCCAGGCTGTTCGGTGAGCATCGAGAAGGTGTAGGGATCCCACTCCACGAGAGTCTGACCAGGTTCCACCTGCTGTCCATCGCGGACCAACAGACGGGCGCCGTAGACCAGTGCATAGCGCTCACGGTCGCGCCCCTTTGCATCCTGGATAACGAGCGAGCCAGTGCGGTTCATAACAATGAGCGCTCCGTTCTTCTTCTCCACTACCTGGACACTCTGGAATTTGGCTGTCCCGGCATGCTTGCTCTCCAACGTCGACTGCTCAGAAACCCGCGAGGCCGTGCCACCGATGTGGAACGTCCGCATCGTCAGCTGCGTCCCCGGCTCGCCAATCGACTGCGCAGCAATCACGCCCACAGCCATACCCAGCTCGACGAGTCTTCCGGTCGCGAGGTCGCGGCCGTAGCAGCGCGCACAGACTCCACGACGTGACGCGCAGGTCAGTACCGACCTGATCTTCACTCGCTCGATTCCCGATTCCTGAATCGTCGATGAAAGCTCCTCGCTCATCTCGGCGTTCGCATCCGCGATCAGCTCGTCTGTAAAGGGATCTCTGACCCGCTCAAGCGTGACCCGGCCAATAATTCGGTCGCGTAGAGACTCGATGATCTCGCCACTCTCGACAATGGCCCGCGCCTCGATTCCATCTAGCGTCCCGCAATCGATCTCCGAGATGATCACATCCTGAGCCACGTCAACCAACCTCCGGGTGAGATATCCGGAGTCCGCCGTCTTTAACGCGGTGTCGGCGAGACCCTTGCGAGCGCCGTGTGTTGAAATGAAGTACTGCAGCACCGTCAGTCCCTCGCGGAAGTTCGACGTGATCGGCGTTTCGATGATCTCTCCAGACGGCTTCGCCATGAGACCCCGCATACCGGCCAGCTGGCGAATTTGCTGCTTACTCCCCCGAGCGCCAGAGTCGGCCATAATGTAGACAGGGTTGAACGAGCGACTCAGGTTTTCGGTGTCTTCCATTTCCCTGAACATCGCATCGGCAATCCTCTCGGTCACGTCCGACCAAAGTGCGATCACCTTATTTTTTCGCTCACCGTTCGTGATCGCACCGTCCAGATACTGTTGCTCCACTTTAATCACGTCGCTGTTGGTCTGCTTGATCAGTTGGGCCTTCTCCTGTGGAACCACCAAGTCATTAATCCCGATGGATAACCCAGACTTCGTCGCATACAGAAAGCCGAGGTCCTTGAGGTGGTCGAGCATCGACACCGTCGTACTCAGACCGGTCTTGATATAGCTGTACTGCACCAGCTGCTGTAGGCCCTTCTTCTTGAGTAGTCCGTTCACGAAAGGAAACTCAGCAGGCATTGCCCTGTTGAAAATCACTCGACCAACCGTCGTGTTGATGATTTGGCGCTCGAGCGTCTCGACCGTGGTGCTGAGCACGTCCTGGTCGTCACGGCCAACGGTGAGATCCATGAACTCACCGCTAAGTCGGAGTCGAATCGGCGTCAATGTTTCGATGTCACCGGCTTCCAACGCCAGGATCACGTCATCGCCTGTCGCAAATACCCGGCCCTCGCCCTTTGCACCCGGCCGCGCCTTGGTTAGGTAGTAGATCCCCAGCACGATGTCCTGAGACGGCACGGTGATCGGTGCACCGTTGGCTGGCGACATAACGTTGTTCGACGACATCATGAGCACCGAAGCCTCTATCTGTGCCTCGGGTGATAGCGGGACATGCACGGCCATCTGGTCGCCGTCGAAGTCGGCATTGAATGCGGTGCAGACCAGCGGGTGAATCCGGATCGCCTTGCCTTCAACCAACACTGGTTCGAAAGCCTGAATTCCAAGACGGTGAAGCGTCGGTGCCCGATTGAGTAACACCGGATGCTGCCGGATGACCTCCTCGAGGATGTCCCACACCTCTGGCTCGTGCTGCTCGACCATCTCCTTGGCCTGCTTGATCGTCGCAACTAGTTCCCGCTCCTCAAGCTTGTTGTAGATAAAGGGCTTAAAGAGCTCAAGAGCCATCTTTTTGGGAAGGCCGCACTGATGTAGCTTCAGCTCGGGACCTACTACAATGACCGAACGGCCAGAGTAGTCAACGCGCTTGCCGAGTAGATTCTGCCGAAAACGTCCCTGCTTGCCCTTGAGCGTATCGGACAACGACTTAAGGGGCCGGTTGTTCGCACCCCGCAGCACCCTTCCGCGGCGGCCATTGTCAAACAGCGCGTCGACCGCCTCCTGCAACATCCGCTTTTCGTTACGGATGATCACATCGGGCGCCCTGAGCTCCATCAATTTCTTCAGACGGTTGTTCCGATTGATCACTCGTCGATACAGGTCGTTCAGGTCGGACGTCGCGAATCGCCCGCCATCGAGCGGCACGAGTGGGCGAAGCTCAGGAGGGATAACGGGAACTACATCGAGGATCATCCACTCGGGACGATTCGTCGACCGGCGAAACGAGTCGACGACCTTTAACCGTTTTGCAAATTTCAACGTTTTCTGAGTTGAGGTCTCGCTGCGCATCTTCGCCCGCAACTCAACCGAGAGCTCTTCAATATTGGTTCGCTTGAGCAATGCCTTGATCGCCTCGGCCCCCATTTGGGCCCTAAATTTTGAGCCGTACTCCTCGCGAGCCTTGCGATACTGCTCCTCGGTCAACAACTGGTTCTCTTTGAACTCTGTGTCGCCCGGCTCAATCACGACGTACGACTCGAAGTAGAGGACCCGTTCCAGCTCTCTCAGCGAGATGTCGAGGAGGTGGCCAATCCGACTTGGCAACCCTTTAAAGAACCAAACGTGGCTAACCGGCGTCGCTAACGTGATGTGCCCCAATCGTTCTCGACGAACCTTGGCTTGGGTGACTTCAACACCGCACTTGTCACAGATCACGCCACGATGCTTCATCCGCTTGTACTTGCCGCACAGGCATTCCCAGTCTGTGACTGGACCGAAGATTTTTGCGCAAAACAAACCGTCCCGTTCAGGCTTGAAGGTGCGGTAGTTGATTGTCTCCGGCTTGGTCACTTCGCCGTGGGACCAGGACAAAATCTTCTCGGGCGAGGCCAGGCTGATCCGTATCGCATCGAAGTCGACGAGCAGTGAGCTCCGTTCAGCGTAACTTGGTCGCATGGAGTTCCTTTCGATCACCCTTTATATTGTCTCTGGGAGAATGTCTTCGAGCGTTGGTACATCTTCAACTTCCGGCTCTGGCTCTGGGAGTTCAACCGGCTTCTTCGATTTAATAAGATCGACGTCCAGGCACAGCGCCTGTAACTCACGCATGAGGACGTTGAATGACTCAGGGAGACCCGGCGTAAACGTTGCATCTCCTTTAACGATCGCCTCGTAGATCTTGGCGCGTCCCGTGACGTCGTCTGATTTGGCCGTGAGCAATTCCTGCAGGATGTGGGCGGCACCATATGCTTCGAGCGCCCATACCTCCATCTCTCCAAATCGCTGCCCGCCGAACTGAGCCTTGCCGCCCAGGGGCTGCTGGGTAATCAACGAGTATGGGCCGATCGACCGGGCATGGAGTTTGTCATCGACGAGGTGAGACAGCTTCAGCATATAGATGTAACCGACGGTCACCTCCTGCTCGAACCGCTCACCCGTCATCCCATCAAAAAGCACCGTTTTCCCGCTTTCTGGCAGGCCGGCTTTTTCGAGCCACTGCTTGATCTCCTGTTCCTTGGCCCCGTCGAATACCGGTGTGGCGAAGAACAGACCCAGTGCATGCGCAGCCCATCCGAGGTGGGTTTCGAGTATCTGCCCGACGTTCATCCGAGATGGCACTCCGAGAGGATTGAGCACAATCTCAACCGGTGTCCCATCCGGAAGATGGGGCATATCCTCTTCTGGCAGGACCCGTGCGATCACACCCTTGTTCCCGTGCCGCCCGGCCATCTTGTCGCCCACCGACAGCTTGCGCTTCATGGCGACGTAGACCTTGACGAGCTTGATTACGCCGGGAGGAAGCTCGTCGCCCCGACGAACCTTTTCCTTCTTCTCCTCGAACAGCTGTTTGATCACCTCGACCTGCCGCTCGGTGCGGTCTTCCACATTGCGCAGATCGCTCTCGATTTTTGGGTTGTCGCTATCCAGCCGAGCTCGGACCAGGTCAAGATACGAGAGGTCTCGCGTCACGTCAGCGGTGAGCACAGACCCCTTGCTCAGGAGCACCTCGCTGCCGTGCTCATTAAATAGGTCGCGTGCCAACGTCTGTCCGTCGACCATGTTGGCCACCCGCTTCTTGACCTCGTCGTACAGGATCCGAACCTCATCCTCGAGGTCTTTTCCCATCATCTCGAGTTCTTCGGACTCGATAGCCTTCGCACGGGCGTCCTTCTCGATGCCCTTCCGTAAGAAGATCTTCACGCCAACGACGATTCCTTCGATTCCCGGTGGGGACAACAGCGAAGCATCACGCACGTCACCAGCCTTCTCACCGAAGATCGCCCGAAGTAGCTTCTCCTCAGGCGTCAGCTGGGTCTCACCCTTGGGCGTGACCTTGCCGACCAAGAGGTCGCCGGGTTTGACATATGCACCAATCCTGATGATGCCGCTCTCGTCTAAATCATTAAGGAACCCTTCCGACACGTTCGGAATGTCTCGAGTGATCTCTTCCGGACCAAGCTTGGTGTCACGAGATTCGACATCGAACTCTTCGATGTGAATCGACGTGTAGTAGTCCTCTTTCACAAGACGTTCGGAGACCAGAATGGCATCCTCGAAGTTGTAGCCACGCCACGGCATGAAGGCAACCAAGACGTTCTGGCCGAGAGCGAGCTCACCCAACTCGGTACTGGGTCCATCCGCCAACACCTGTCCCTTGCTGACCTTCTGGCCAACCCCCACAATCGGCTTCTGGTTGATGCAGGTGTTCTGATTCGAACGCCGGAACTTCGTGAGATTGTAGATGTCGGCGCCCATATCCTTGGACTGATCCGGAGGGACGTTCTCGCCCTCGACCCGAACGACAATCCGCTGCGAGTCGACGTAGTCGAGTGTGCCACCCCGACGGGCGACCACGACCGCGCCGGAGTCACGGGCGGTGATGAACTCCATCCCCGTGCCGACAAACGGCGACCGCGCCCGCAGAAGCGGCACGGCCTGTCGTTGCATATTTGATCCCATCAACGCTCGGTTTGCATCGTCGTTTTCGAGGAATGGCACCAACGAGGCCGCGACCGACACCAGCTGCTTCGGCGACACGTCAATGAACTCGACCTTTTCGCGGGGTGCCAAAAGGAAGTTGCCAGCCTGGCGACAGTTGACGCGCTCGTCGATTAAGTTTCCGTTAGCGTCGAGCCTCGCGTTGGCCTGGGCAATCAGATACCGATCCTCTTCCCAGGCCGACAGGTAGAACGAATACGGCTCAAACTCCGCGGCTCGCTTACGCCTCTTGGCCTTGATCGCCTCGTTTTCCTCTTCGACCTCCGAAACCGTTACCACGTCTCCACTCTTAAACTTCGTACCGCCGGCGTTGGTGATTCGGACGAAGTCGAAGGCGCGACCGTTCCTGACACGCCGGTAGGGCGATTCAATGAAGCCGAACTCGTTGATACGTGCGTAACAGGACAATGATGAAATCAAGCCGATGTTCGGCCCTTCTGGCGTCTCAATCGGACAGATACGCCCGTAGTGGGTCGGATGCACGTCCCGAACCTCGAATCCGGCACGCTCTCTTGACAACCCACCCGGACCCAGTGCCGACAGACGGCGCTTGTGGGTGATCTCAGACAATGGATTTGTTTGGTCCATGAACTGCGAGAGCTGCGAGGATCCAAAGAACTCCCGAATGGCCGCCATAACCGGCTTGGCATTAATCAGGTCATGTGGCATGGCCGTAGCCATCTCCTGATACACCGACATCTTCTCTTTGATCGTTCGCTCCATCCGCACAAGACCGATCCGGAACTGGTTCTCGAGTAATTCGCCGACCGACCGAACTCGACGATTGCCGAGATGGTCGATGTCGTCAACATTGGCAGGGTTTCGACGGAGTCTAAGCAAATACCCGATGACCCCGTAAAAGTCCTCCGGGTGCAGGATCTTCTCGTCCAGCGGGGTGTCGAGACCGAGCTTCGTATTAAGCTTCAGGCGACCCACCCGCGAAAAATCGTACTTCTGCACGTTAAAGAACATGTTCTCGAAAAGCGCCCGGGAGCTGTCGAGTGTCGGCGGGTCACCTGGCCGGAGGCGACGGTAGATCTCGATCAATGACTCTTCGTGCGTGCGAATAGGATCCTTTTTGAGTGTCGTCGAGAGAACCAAACCCACCTCGTCACGCTCCGGAAAAAAGACCTGGAGCTCCGAAGTTTTTCTCTCCTGGACCATCGAGATAATTCGAGGAGACATCTCCTCGTTTGCCTCGAGAATCACTTCGCCGGTCGCCGGGTCGACGACATCGGCCGCAGCGAACGCACCCTCAAGTTCGGTGTCGGACACTTCGACGGTGGAGACCTTGGCGTGACGCAGCGCAATAATCGCGGCCTTGGTGATCTTCTTACCTGCACGAATCGTGACGTCCGACTTCGGAATCGAAAAATTCTTGGCGGCCAGAAGCCCAACCAGACTGTCGCTGACAGCCCAGCGCAGCGTCTGTTTTTTGACGGAGATTCGCTCAACCGAGTAGAAGGTTCGAATGATCTCGTCGGACCCCCGCAACCCAAGGGCTCGGAGAAATACGGACGCTAGAAACTTCCGCTTCCGGTCGATACGAACATACAGAAGGTTTTTGGCGTCGTACTCGAACTCGACCCAAGAACCTCGGTAGGGAATAATCTGAGCGACAAACGCCGCCTTGTCCTCTGAATGGAAGAAGGCCCCCGGCGAACGATGTAGCTGCGACACGATGACTCGCTCGGTACCGTTGATGATGAATGTGCCATTGTCGGTCATCAGCGGAATGTCGCCGAAGTAGACCTCTTGCTCCTTAATGTCGCGAATCGTTTTGACGCCGGTCTCCAGATCTTTGTTCCAAACGACCAGTCGGATCGCGACCTTGAGTGGCACGGCGTAGGTCATTCCGCGCTCTTTGCATTCTTCGACGTCGTACTTCAACTTCATAGCGACGGTGTCGCCACACACGTCGCACACGGCACCACTCAACTGGCTAGATTTTCCGCAGGCGTGACACACGACATCGTGCTCACCTAGTGCATCCACTTCCAACATGGTCCCGCAGTGGCTACACGGCTGCCGGAGATGATGCAGCCCGGACAGCCGTCCGCACTTACACTCCCAGCTGCCAATCGAGTACTCGATAAACTCAAGTGACGAATTCTCGCGGAAGTCACTGATTGGGAACACGGACTTGAACACCGATTGCAGGCCGGCATCCTCGCGCTCGGCTGCAAGGCGATTCATTTGTAAAAACCGCTCGTAGGATTTCTTTTGGATCTCAATGAGATTTGGAATCGGAACGCTTGTTGAGATCTTCGAAAAGTTGATCCGCTCTCTATTAGCACGTTCGGGAAGTGTGTACACAGCTATATCCTCGTCCTGGATCGGGTTCAGTCGTGGTAAATGCCGCGCGTATCGTGTACCAACGAATCACCGCGCCGGGGTTGAGCCATGGCTACTCCCCGAATCGGTACGTCTGGTCTTACTTGCAAGGGCGCTCCCCCTGACGGACCAGCACAACGGCGCCGAGCATACTCAGCCAGATCGTTACTTGACCTCGACCTTCGCGCCAACTCCCTCAAATTTTTTCTGGATCGCCTCAGCCTCGTCCTTGGGGACGGCTTCCTTGATCGCCTTGGGCGCCGACTCGACCAGATCCTTTGCTTCTTTCAACCCAAGACTCGTGACTTCGCGTACAGCCTTGATCACATTAATTTTCTTTGCGCCAACTTCGGTGAGGGTCACAGTAAACTCGGTCTGCTCCTCAGCCTCAGCAGCACCACCACCGGTGGCCGAAACGCCGGCCACTGCAACGGGCATCGCGGCCGCTGCTGACACGCCCAACTCCTCTTCGAGCGTCTTGACGAGCTGCGACAGCTCGAGAACAGAGATTCCCTTAATGTATTCGACAACTTGTTCCTGGGTCACGTCAGACATTCTTACTCCTTCGCTACAGCGATCTACTTATTCCTTCTTTTTCTCTACCTGGCTCAGCACGCTCAGCAGGTCGCAGGGAACGGCACTCAGCACGCGAACGAACTGAGTGGCTGAGGCCTGCAGGAGCATGAGTAACGTGGCGTACAGCACATCCTTAGCCGGCAGCTCGGCAAGATCCGACACCTCGTTGGGCTGGATGGCCACGCCCTGGACAACCGCCGCTTTGACAGTCAGGTGTGGGACGGTTTTCGCGAACACAATGAGCGCCTTGGCGAGCGCCACCGGATCATCGCTGCTGTAGGCAATCGCCGTCATGCCGCTGAAATGCTGCGTCAGCGACTCAAACGAGGTGTCTTTGATGGCGCGGGTGGCGATCCGATTCTTCACCACCCGATAGCGCCCCTGCGCGGCGCGCACCCGGCGACGCAACTCTGTCGCCTGCCGTACATCAAGACCTTTGTAGTCAACCAAGATCGCGCTGTTAGCGTCGGTCAGCTCACGTGTGAGCTCTTGAAGATGTAACGCCTTCGCTGCTCTGGTGAGTGCCATGAACTCAATCCTAGACCGCTTCGATACTGTCGCTGTCCACGCGGACGCCCGGACCCATCGTTGACGAGACGGCCACGCTTCTCACGTACTTACCCTTGGCGGCGACCGGCTTAGCCTTGATGACACTCGACATTAACGCAATGGCATTCGCCACAAGATTTTCCGTCGCGAACGAGGCCTTCCCGATCGGAACATGCACGACACCGGCCTTGTCGACTCGATACTCGACCTTACCGGCCTTGATCTCTGACACCGCCTTCGACACGTCAACGGTCACGGTGCCGGTCTTCGGATTCGGCATCAAACCTCGGGGACCAAGAATACGACCGATTTTCCCAACTGATCGCATCATATCTGGTGTCGCAACAATGGCATCGAAGTCCATCCACCCTTGCTTGATCTTCTCGACGAGCTCTTCGCCCCCGACTGTATCGGCACCAGAATCCTCAGCTTCTTTTTGCTTCTCTAATGACGCGATCACCACCACACGTTTCGTCCGACCGAGGCCATGCGGAAGCACGACGGTTCCACGAACCATTTGGTCCGCATGTTTCGGATTGACGCCGAGACGCATCGCCAACTCAACCGACTCGTCGAAAGCGGCGAACTTGATGCTCTGCACGAGGGGAATGGCTTCCTCAAGCCGGTAAAGCTTCTCGTCAACCTTGGCCTTCGCGGCCGCAAACTTCTTTCCGGTCCTCGCCATGATTGTCTCTGGTCCCCGCACTTCAGTTTTCGATGTCGATCCCCATGGACCGAGCCGTACCGGCCACAATCCTTGTGGCCATCTCTATCGTGTCGGCGTTCAAGTCGGGCAACTTAGTCTTCGCTATTTCTACGATCTGTTGCTGGGTTACGGTCCCCACCTTCGACCGATTCGGCTCCCCCGACCCTTTAGCAATATTTGCCGCTCGTTTCAGCAAGACTGCCGCCGGCGGTGTCTTTGTGATGAAGCTGTACGACCGATCTTGATAGACCGTGACGACCGCGGGGATAATCAGGCCCTCCTGCGCAGCGGTCTTGGCATTAAAGGCCTTGCAAAAGTCCATGATGTTCACACCATGCGGTCCGAGCGCGGTCCCGACCGGTGGCGCGGGTGTCGCCTTTCCCGCTGCGATCTGCAGCTTTACTTGACCTACTACCTTCTTTGCCATCCGACTACAGCTTCTCCACCTGAAGGAAATCCAACTCGACGGGCGTCGCGCGACCAAAAATTGTCACCATCACCTTGAGCGTGTTGCGGTCGATGTTGACGTCGTCGACGACACCGTTAAAGCTCGTAAACGGGCCTTCATTGATCCGAACCTGGTCGCCTCTGTCGAACGAATACTTCGGTTTCGGCTTCTCTGCGGCCTCCGTCACCTGGTTCAGGATCTGGTCGACTTCCTCTCGTGTGAGTGGTATCGGCTTAGAGCCCGCTCCCACAAAACCTGTGACCTTCGGAGTGTTCTTCACCACATGCCACGCATTGTCGGTCATGATCATTTCGACCAGGATGTACCCGGGGAAGAATCGCTTAGAGCTGACGGTTTTCTTCCCAGCACGCATCTCGACCACGTTCTCGGTCGGGATCAGGACCTCGCCGATCTCGTCTTGGAGACCGTAGGCCTGCACCCTCTGCTGCAAGGACTCCGATACCTTATTCTCGAAGCCCGAGTAGGTATGGACGATGTACCACTCCTTCGTCGCGACGTCCGTCATGATGCCCCGAAGGTTCTAAAAATCGCTCCCGTCACGATGTTGAGGATCAGGTCGATCCCCCACAGATACAACCCAAAGAGAATCGATGTCAGAATTACGACCAGCGTCGTCGCTTGAACTTCTTTCCATGAGGGCCACGTGACCCGCTCCATCTCGTTGCGAACCTGCGAGAGAAAGGTGCGGCCCCGCCCCCACCAGCCAAACATCCCTTTCGGACCGATCGCCGTGTCTCTCGCTCGCTCGAGTATCGCCGATTTCACATTTCACCCTTTGTCAGACTTCAGACTTTACGCTTTACGCGACGCCATTCTTAAGACGACGAACTGGCAGGCCAGGAGGGACTCGAACCCCCAGCCCCCGGTTTTGGAGACCGGTGCTCTTCCAGTTGAGCTACTGGCCTTTGTCTCGCTACTTCGTTTCTCGATGCGGCGTGTGCCGGCGGCACCATCGACAGTATTTCTTCATCTCAAGACGATCGGTCATCTTACGCTTGTTCTTCGTTGTGTTGTAGTTACGTCGCTTGCACTCGGTGCAGGCGAGGATGATGATGTCGCGCACAGGCACAATTAAAAGTCCTTTATCTCAGTGCTCTGTCGTTTACAAGAGTCCTATTCGATGATCTCGGTAATGGTACCAGAGCCCACCGTGCGACCACCTTCCCGTATGGCAAACCGTAGGCCCTGCTCCAACGCAACCGGCGTAATCAGTTCCACGCTAATCGACACGTTGTCCCCGGGCATCACCATCTCCACGCCCTCAGGCAGATTCGCCACGCCCGTCACATCCGTGGTGCGAAGGTAGAACTGTGGGCGATACCCGTTAAAAAACGGGGTGTGCCGACCGCCTTCGTCCTTCGACAGCACATACACTTCCCCCTTGAATTTCGTGTGCGGCGTAATCGACCCTGGCTTTGCTAGTACCTGCCCCCGCTCCACGTCGTCCTTCTCCGTCCCCCGTAACAGCACTCCGATATTGTCGCCCGCCACGCCTTCATCCAGTAGCTTCCGGAACATCTCGACACCCGTAACTACCTTCTTCTGCGTCGGCGTGAACCCGACAATTTCGATCTCCTCACTTACCAGTACCTTGCCACGATCCACCCGGCCCGTTACCACCGTCCCACGCCCAGAAATCGAAAACACATCCTCAATCGGCATCAAGAACGGCTTGTCAATATCCCGCTCCGGCATCGGCACATACTCATCCACCGCCACCATCAGTGCATCAATCGATGTCTCGCCTGCCGCCTCGCCTTCGAGCGCCTTCAGCGCCGACCCCTGCACCACCGGGATGTCATCGCCCGGATACTCATACGAGCTCAAGAGCTCCCGCACTTCCAGTTCTACCAGCTCCAATAGCTCCGGGTCGTCCACCATATCCACTTTATTCAAAAACACCACCAACGACGGCACGCCCACCTGCCGCGCCAGCAGTATATGCTCCCGCGTCTGCGGCATCGGTCCGTCCGTCGCCGCCACCACCAGAATCGCGCCATCCATCTGTGCCGCACCCGTGATCATGTTCTTGATGTAATCCGCATGTCCCGGGCAGTCCACGTGCGCGTAATGCCGATTCGCCGTTGTGTATTCCACGTGCGCCGTCGCAATCGTAATCCCCCGCTCCCGTTCTTCCGGGGCGTTGTCAATCGAGTCGAACGACCGCACCGTATTCGTTGAATCGTGCTTCGCCATCACCGCCGTGATCGCCGCCGTGAGCGTTGTCTTCCCATGGTCAATATGCCCAATGGTTCCAATGTTCACGTGGGGCTTCGACCGATCAAATTTTTCTTTCGCCATATGAGTTCGTCCTAACCTACTGTATTCAAAAGGACCTACCCTCATCCATAATAGTGCTCAAACCGCTTTCACAACTCGTCACGTGTTGTCAGCCATCCGCCTAGACGCCCGTCACAAGCTACTGCCACACCTGTCCCCAGTGGCACGGACTCAGCCAAAAGGCTGGAGCCGATGACCGGACTCGAACCGGTGACCTCGTCCTTACCAAGGACGCGCTCTGCCTACTGAGCTACATCGGCTCATAGGTCAATAGATCAGTGGGCGAAGACTGGAGCGGGAGACGGGGATCGAACCCGCGACCAACAGCTTGGAAGGCTGTGACTCTACCACTGAGTTACTCCCGCCTTCGCATTCACCGCACGCCTCGGCGAAACGAGTTCGCCTTCGTGTCTCGCTCTCTTACGTCCGTCCGGTTTGCTCTCAACGCCTCTGTCGCCGACCTGCCGGCCCTGAATCCTACCAAGCCTCCTCGTTCGCGTCGCCTCACGAGCACAACGAGTACGGTGGTGGCGAGGGGAGGATTCGAACCTCCGAAGCCACTAGGGCGACAGATTTACAGTCTGTTGCGTTTGACCGCTCCGCAACCTCGCCGAATTCCACACACGCCCCTGCAGTCATTTAACTCCCGACACACGAATCCCAACACACTTGCCGGGACGCAGCCGGACTGCCGACGAACGTGGCATCAACTGTTATTTGGAACAACTCGTGTATTGTCTGGATGGCACCGATTTCACGCTAACCCTTCGCCGTTACGTTGGAGCTGGCGAAGGGATTCGAACCCCCGACCTGCTGATTACAAATCAGCTGCTCTACCGGACTGAGCTACGCCAGCCGGACAAATTGTTGATTTTAGCACACGTTACTCGTACCTGAAGCCAGACTCACGAAAAACAGGGGTCGATGTCTCGAGTAACGCTAGAAGCAGCAGCCCAGCGACCGTCTCTCTCCGGTCGCGTGGACAAATCCAGAGGATCATTTATGGGCCGCACTAAAGATGTAAGAATCATAAAATAAACACTTTACGAAGTATTTCGAAATCATAACAGCTCGTTGGATCGCTGTCGAAGCGCCTCGTATAAGACCACACCAGCTGCCACCGAGACATTCAGGCTCGAGATCTCTCCGCACATAGGGATCGACACCAGCCAATCGCACCGATCGCGAACAAGCCGCCTGAGCCCCGTCTCTTCGGACCCCACGACGAGCGCGGTCGGTTGATTAAAGTCTAGATCGTGGCAAACACGCCGCTCCGCTGCATCCAACCCGACGACCCAGATGCCAGCTGTCTTGAGCTCCGTGAGCGCGCGGCTAATATTCACAACCGGCGCCAGCGGCACGTGGGCCAGAGCACCAGCCGAGGCCTTCATCGCCGCAGCACTTACGGGTGACGAGCGCCGAGTTTGGTAAACAACTCCATTAACACCAACAGCCTCGGCGACGCGGATCAGAGCGCCGAAGTTTTGCGGGTCCACTACGCCGTCCACGACCAGAAGCAGTGCCGGTCCATCGGCGTTACGCACGAGCTCCGTGACGCTCCGCGCCGCCAAGCTCGCTACGCTCGCGACCGCACCCTGATGCACACCACCGTGGGCCAAGCGGTCCAAGTCCGAGTTCTCGACTCGTCGCACTGTCACCCCGGCGCGTCGTGCCGTGTCCACCAACTCTTCGAGGCGCCTATTCCGGCGAGCACCGATCCACACCTCGGAGACCGAGGCAGTCCGTAACGCCTCGGCAATAGGATGAATTCCGTAGATCAGCATGACCCCAGACCGCCCCGGCACACAAGTGCGACAGCATGAACGGCAATCGCTTCGCCCCGACCAATCGGACCGACGCCTTCGCTCGTCTTACCCTTGATCGCCACGTCGTCTGGGCCGATGTAGAGCGCCTGCGCAAGGTGTTGGCGCATCGCGTCGGCATGGTCACGAATCTTCGGCCAGTCGGTGATGACTACGACATCGACGTTGCTCACGGTAAACCCTCGATCGCGAATAAGTGCGGTGGCACGAGCAAGTAGCTCGATACTCGATGCATTCTTCCAACGCGCGTCATTATCGGGAAAGTGTTCACCCATGTCGCCCGCATTAGCGGCACCGAGTATGGCGTCAGCAACGGCATGGCAGACGGCGTCGGCATCGGAGTGCCCGAGCAAGCCCCGGTCGCCAGCGATCGCTACTCCGGCCAGGATGAGGGGGCGACCGTCCACCAACCGATGGAGATCGTAGCCCAGTCCCACACGCACTTGCGTCATGGGTACGGTGCGCGATGTCATCTCTTCCGCCAATGCTAGATCTGCCTCCGTAGTAATTTTGATGTTGCGCCGGTCTCCCTTAACGAGACGTACCCGATATCCAGCTTGCTCGACGAGTGCCGCCTCGTCTGTTCCGATCCCTCCCGAACGCCCGAACGCGATGGCCTTCTGTAGGATCGGGCGGGTGAAAGCTTGGGGCGTCTGCGCCAGGAAGATTTTTTCCCGGGGCACTGTTCTCAGCACAACGTCGATCCCAGACTGGACGTTACCCTCTTTGACTGTATCCTGAGCGGCCACGGCCGCGATGGCAGCACCGGATTCCTCCGCCGCATCCAGGGTCCGCTGAGCGAGCTCTGGTGTACAGAAAGGTCGGGCTGCGTCATGAATCATGATAACGTCGCTGCTCGGCGACACCGCATCGAACCCAAGTGCGACAGAGTCCTGGCGACGGTCACCCCCGGCGACAATTCGCACGCGGGTCCGAAAACCGCTCAGACACTCCGGAGGCGGTGACATCAGTGCCGGGGGAAGGACGACGACGACCTCGTGGACCACCTCAAGCTCGTCAAAGGAACTAATGCTCCGCTCAAGCAGGCTTCGGCCACCAACTGAACGCAGTTGTTTCGGAGTCAGGCCGCCGAGCCGCTCACCCCGTCCGCCGGCTACCACGATAACGGATACGCGCATCGATTGGCCTCCTCGACGACATAGATGATCGCTGCACTCATTACTCTTCCAACCCCATGTGACGTGATGCCGGCTCGGGTGGTGCGACATTCAACCGATCGACGTGGCTGCTTCGACTCGATACCGTTGCTGCGACCACCGCATGCACACGTTGAGCCAAGCTCCGCACGTCTTGGCGACCCAGTCCTGCCGTCGGGATCGGTGTATGAACAACAAGCTCAACGTCGCCTGGACACGTCATCAGGCGCCCCTTTCGCATCACGTGACGACTTCCGACCACGGCGACCGGAACCACAGGAAGGCCCGATTCGACGGCAACCAGAAACAGACCCCCTTTGAACCTCCCGACCCGGCCATCGACACTCCGCGTGCCTTCTGGAAAGACGATAAGCGAGTGTCCGTGCGACACGAGCCGCGCAACCTGCCGTAACGTTGACACGCCGGCGCGAGACCGATCCACGAGAAGATGGCCAGCACATCGAAGGTGCCACCCCAGCACGGGAAACGAGCCCAACGAGGCCTTCGCGATGATCCGAAGCTGAAACGGCATGTTGGCGAACAGGATCGGGATATCGTAAATGCTCTGATGGTTAGAGACGAACACATAAGAACCGTCGGGTACTCGGTCGACACCACTGGTTCGAACCCGCACACCGGTCGTCGCGAGTATCAGCCATGACCACGTCCGTGCGCACCAGTGCGCCGTTCGACCCCGCCGGTCAACCAGGGCCGATGCAAGCGAGATAGCACCCAGGACGATGGTGTAGACGGAGATTGCGGGAATGAGCCAGAAAACAGTCCGCCACCAGTGAAAAGAGGGGATCATGAGCAACTCACACCACATGACAAAAAAGCAGCGACTTCCGCATCGCCGCTGTCTCCGGTCACCGGTCTCACGACTTCTTCGTTACCCAATCAATGCCTCAAGCGCTTCTTCGACCGTCCGCACGCCGACCAGCTGCATGTCACTTCCGCCGGACGACGGCAGCTGGTTGGTGTGGGGTATTACACACCGCGTAAAACCCAGCTGTGACGCTTCCTTGACACGAAGCGAAGCTCGAGTTGTGCCACGGATTTCGCCGGCGAGACCAACCTCGCCAAACATCGCGGTCGCCGGCCGAACCGGCCGGTTCCGCAGACTGGAAGCCACAGCGGTGATGACTGCAAGGTCGGCGGCCGGCTCAGTCACCATTAAACCACCGGCAATGTTGACAAACACATCGTCTCCCGCCACGACCAGGCCCGCACGCTTCTCCAGCACAGCCAGCAATAACGATAGACGGTTGTGATCGATTCCCCTGGCCGTGCGCCGGGCGGAACCGTAGTTGCCGCTACTCACCAACGCCTGGACCTCAAGCAAAATTGGCCGGGATCCTTCGATCGAGCACAACACCGCCGAACCCGGTGCGGTGGAAGCTCGTTCCGACAAGAAAAGCTGGGACGGATTCGGTACGGCATGAAGACCGTCCCCCGCCATTTCGAACACACCAAGCTCACTCACCGCACCGAACCGATTCTTGACGGCGCGGACCACGCGGTGCGAGTGGTGTCGCTCGCCTTCGAAGTACAACACCGTGTCTACAATATGCTCGAGGGCCTTTGGGCCAGCCAGGCTCCCGTCCTTCGTAATGTGTCCGACGAGAAAGGTCGGGAGATTGTTGCCCTTCGCGGTGAACAACAGATGTGTCGCCGCTTCCCGGACCTGCCCGATACTTCCAGGAGCCGACTGGAGCTTGAGTGAAAATACTGTCTGTATCGAGTCTACGATCAACAACGCCGGATTCAGCCGCTTGACCTCATCGAGGATCCGCTCGAGACAGGTCTCAGCCAGTAAGTAGAGAGGAACGTCGCCGATCTCGAGCCGATCAGCGCGGGATTTGACTTGATGCTCGGACTCCTCTCCGGAGGCATAGAGAACAGGACCGATCAAACGAGCCACTCGGGCCGCTGCCTGCAATAGTAATGTCGATTTGCCAATCCCAGGCTCGCCAGCCAGAAGCACCACCGATCCCGGCACGATGCCACCTCCAAGGACGCGGTCAAATTCATCGAACCCACTGGCAAGACGTGGCGTATCCGACAGGTCAACATCGGCTAGCAGCTGGGCTGGCAACGAATCCGTAGCTGAGAGGCCGTAGCGCTGCTCGGTCGTCTCGTCAACCGTCGATCGGAACTGCTCTTCGACCATGGAGCCCTCGGTGCTGCACCTGTCACAAAACCCGAGCCACTTCGGTGCTGTGGCGGCGCAGGTCTGACAACGGAAGATGGTCTTCGTCAGCTTCATGTCACACCTCTACTTCACATACAGGCGCTCGATGCGGCTGCCCATGCGACACAGAATGTCGTGGGGGACAGTGCCAATCCAGCGAGCCACCTCATTGGCGTCGATACAATCACCGTCCTGGGGTCCAATGATGACCACCTCGTCACCCGGCTCTACCTCGACGTCCGTGACATCAATCGTGATCGAGTCCATGCAGATGGAACCGACGATCGGGGCGCGATGCCCGCGAATCAGAACCTCGCCAACACCGGCGAGTCTTACGTCCAGACCGTCGGCATAACCTGCGGGCACGATCGCCACCCGGGTGGGCCGCCTCGCGGCGAACCGCGCACCGTACCCAGACGTCTCACCATCGCGCATCCCTTTCACGGCAACGACTCGACTTCTCAGCGACATAACCGGCCGCACGCCAAGGGTGCTGGGCACCACGACCTCGGGCGGTGGCACCCCATACAACAGCAGCCCAGGTCGCACCGCGTCATACCAGCAGGCTCGACTCGCCAGCAGGGCGGCGCTATTAGCCGCATGGTGGTGAACACCGCTGAGCCCCAACAACACAAGGCTGTCCAGCGCGCCGCGAAACCGCTCGCGCTGCTCAATAAATAGTGCGTCTATCGGGTCATCCGCGGTTGCGAAATGCGTGTAAACCGCATCAAACACCAGGTGCGAGCCGCTCAACACCTCAGGCATTGTGCGTCGGAGATTGTCGTAGCGAAAGCCGAACCGGTTCATGCCGGTATCGATCTTCAGGTGACAGTGCAGAAACGCGCCACGGATAGATGCGGCATCCTGGAGCGCGCGGGCAGCCGACGGTGATGAGACGGTCGGAGTCAAGTCGTACTCAAAAATACCATTCAAATCACTGACAGTCAGGGCTCCAAAGACCAGGATCGGCAGACGGAGGCCCTCGTTACGCAGCTGCACGCCCTCCTCGATGTCGGCGCACGCCACCATCGTCGCGCCAGCCGTTTCCAGGGCTTGAGCCACCGGAACGAGACCGTGGCCGTAGGCGTTAGCCTTGACGACAGCAATTAACTGGGGCGACGACGACGGAGGGTCGGCCACAAAAGCGCGGAGCGCGCGGTAGTTTGCCTTCAGGACATCCAGATCGATCTGCGCGAAGGTCGGACGGACCACGGGGAAGACGATCACTCCTGAGCGGGGCTAAGATTGGCAAACCGGGTGTGTTGCTTGAGAAACGCAAGCCGAACGGTCCCGGTAGGACCGTTTCGCTGCTTGCCGATGATGAGCTCGGCAAGGTTCTCATTCTCAGGGGTCGGGTCGTACTGCTCCTCTCGAAAAATAAACAATACGACGTCAGCATCCTGCTCTAGCGCGCCCGATTCACGGAGATCGGACAGCTGAGGACGGCGGTCGGATCGTGACTCCGGGGCACGACTGAGCTGCGAAAGCGCAAGCACAGGAACATTGAGCTCTTTAGCCAGCGCTTTCAGCGCCCTGGAAATCGAGGCCAGTTCCTGCGTGCGGTTCTCGAACCGGCCGCGACCCTGCATTAGCTGCAGGTAGTCGATGACTAGCAGGTCGAGGCCGTGCTCAGCCTTCAGTCGCCGCGCCTTAGCTCGCATCTCCAACACCCCGAGCCCAGCCGAATCGTCGATAAATACCTTCGCATCACCCAACCGTCCGAGCGCCGTAGAGAGCCGACCGTAATCACCCTCGCTCAAGAACCCACCACGCAACCGATGCGAATCAACTTCAGCCTCAGCTGTCAGCATCCGCATGAACAACTGTTCTTTGGACATCTCGAGGCTGAACAAGCCAACTGATCGGTTGGTCTTGATCCCCACATGCTGCGCGACGTTGAGCGCAAAACTAGTCTTGCCCATCGTCGGACGTGCCGCGATGATGACCAAATCGGCCGGCTGAAAACCTGATGTCAGGTTGTCGATGTCGACAAACCCAGACGGCACCCCCGTTAACAGACCTTTGTGCTCCTGCAGCTGCTCGATCGCTGTGAAGCTTCCCTCCACGAGATCGCTGAGCGGCACGAAGCCCGTATGGATGTTACCTTCGGCGATAGAGAAGATCTCTTGCTCGGCTTGGTCCAGTAGAGTGTCCGCATCCTCTTCGGCCCGGTAGGCCATACCGAGAATCCGGTTGGCTGATTGGATCAGACTGCGGAGCGTCGCCCGCTCTTTGACGATCCTCGCGTAGTGCTCAACATTCGTCGAGCGGGGGACGCCATCGACCAGTGCAGCGATGTAGGCTGCACCTCCGACGTCGTCGAGATCACCCGACCGAGCTAGCTCGTCCTTGAGCGTGACCAAATCGATTGCCTGACCCCGCTCGTTGAGGTCGACCATCTTGTCAAAAACACGGCGATGGGCGTCGCGAAAGAAGTCACCTGAATCCACGAGCTCCGCCGCAACGTTGAAGGCGTCGTTATGTATCAAGATCGCCCCAAGGACCGATCGCTCGGCCTCAAGGTTATGGGGAAGGGTTCGCTCGGTCGCAGGGACCGTGCCGATATCGGCCATCGACTGCCACTCGAATCATCGTCCGGGCCGCCACGGCCCGGACATCCGCGACCACCGAAAGGATGTCGCGCTCACAACACCTGGACGCGTGGTCTCTCAGACTTCAGACTCCACGTCAGCGACTTCACCATCCGCCCCGTCCGTCCCTTCTCTGATGACGCTGACCCTCAGTTGGGCCGTCACGGTGCGATGTAGCTTGATCGGGACCATCGACTCTCCGAGCATCTTGATCGGGTCTCCCAGCACAATCTTTCGCCTGTCGATCTCGATCTGCTGGGAGCTCAGATACTCTGCGAGATCAGTGGAAGTCACCGAACCGTACAACGTCTCGCTTGCACCGACTCGGCGGACCATAACGCAATTCACTGCTTCGATCCGCAATGCGAGAGCCTGTGCCTCCGCCCGTTCGTCGGCCTCGCGCGCCGCTACCGCTGCACGCTCACGCTCAACCTGTCGCTGGTTCGACTTCGTGACGGGTAGGGCCAGATTTCGTGGCAGTAGATAGTTGCGCGCATAACCGTCAGCTACCTTGACTACCTCTCCACGTTGGCCCAGATGCTCGACGGTTTCTCTAAGGAGGACTTCCTTCATAGTGGTCTCCGTTAGTCCGTCACGTAGGGAATCAACGCCAACTGCCTGGCACGCTTGATCGCGGTGGTCAGCTTGCGCTGGTGCTTGGCACAGGTTCCCGAGATACGGCGGGGCTGAATCTTGCCCCTCTCCGGAATCGACAACATTAACTGCCGCACGTCTTTGTAGTCGATAAAGTCGATCTTGTCGACACAGAAACGGCAGACACGACGGCGGCGGAAGTCGCCTTTACGACCGCCGCCCTCTCTCTCCTTCGATGGGCGTCGACTTCGCTCAGCGCTCATTCCTGCACCTCCGCCTTGTCTGTGACTACTGCGATCTCAGGGACGTCTAAAACCGGCGGCTCCACCTGTGGTGGCACCTCCTCCTGCGTCACAGATACACCGGTCGGCACCGTCGCAGACGAGCCACGGCGGCGCTGTCGACGCGTCTGACGATGCTGGCGGGCGCGATCGGACTTGCGCAGATCTTCATCGACCCGTACCACCAGGTGTCTGAGCACGCTATCGAGGACCTTCAACTTACGATCAAGCTCTTTGACCAGCTCACCCGGCCCCTCGATGAGGTCCACGACATAGGTTCCCTCGCGGTGTTTTCCAATCTCGTAGGCCAAGCGGCGGCGACCCCAATTCTCCGTCTTTTCGATGCTGCCACCCAGATCGCCGATAATCGTCTCGACCTGAGTATGCAGATCGGTCACCCCATCTTCCCCCACCTCGGGGGAGACGACGTACACCAGCTCGTATTGTCGTGATTCAGGCATCTGACTCCCTTCGGACTCAACGGTCGCCAAACCTGGCGGCAAGGAGTTCGTGTTGTTGGTTAGGTCTGTCTCTCCGGCGTTCTCTACATCATCCCGTCGACCATCGAGGTCACGGGTCGTTTTCCATCGTTTGGTCTGGCCGTTCAGAGACGTTGAAACGGTTCATGACCATCGTTATTCCACTTTCCGTAAAAAGCTCAACCGCATCTGCAGCGCGCATCGTCATCTCGTCGATCGTCGCACGTTCGTCAGGAGAAAACCGAGAGAGCACATGGTCAGCCAAATCCCGCTGTGTCTCGCCGCGCCCAACTCCCATTTTCACCCGTGGAAACTCTAGGGTTGCCAGTGCAAGGATAACGGACCGCAACCCATTGTGCCCACCATCAGATCCATTTGGACGGGCACGCAGTCGACCGAGCGGAAGATTCGCATCGTCGACGACAATCAGGATGTCGCCGGTCTCAACACGAAAATACCGCGACAGCACGCCGACGGCGTCGCCGCTTCGGTTCATGAACGTCATCGGCTTGGCCAGTATCAGCTGCGCATCCGGACCACGCTCACGAGCCATAACAGCATTCGCTGGACTGGACTCGAAGGCCAGACCCCGACGCCGCGCCACCTCGTCGACGACCTCGAAGCCAAGGTTGTGACGCGTGCCGCCGTATTGCGACCCCGGATTCCCAAGCCCAACAATGAGCTTCACGCGATCTCTTGTCTCGCGCAGTGTATCCACACGAGCACCGAATCACGACTCGGAAGAACCGTCGCCCTCCTCAGTCTTCGCCGCGGTCTCCGACTCGTCACCCTCGGCCACGCCCTCGGTAACCTCTTCCTCTTCCTCTGCTGTTTCCTCTTCGATCTTCGGGGCAATCACGTGAACCAACAGCGTATTGGGGTCGCTGACCGAGGTCCAGGACACGCCAGTCGACACCTCACGAAGACGGACACCCTGGCCGATCACTAACTCGCTGATATCGACTTCGATTTTCTCAGGGATCTCCGTCGGCATGCATTCGACCTGAACTTCGCGGTGAACAAAGTCAATAATCCCACCTTGCTGTCTCACACCGACTGGCTCACCCTTGAGAACAATCGACACCGCGATCGTGATCGTCTTGTCCAGAGCCAACTCGTAGAAGTCGACGTGCAGCAGCTCGTTGGTCACCGGGTGGAGCTGAAACTCCTTGACGAGAACCTGGTTAGTGCTCCCGTTGTCGACAGAAAGGCCGATCAGCGTGTTGATACCAGACTCGGAGTGAAAGATCTCCAGCAAAGCCTTGGGGTCAATCGACACCGGCACCCCGGAGTGCTCACCACCGTACACGACAGCAGGGAGCTGTCCGGAACGGCGAAGTCGCCGCGCCTCGTTCTTGCCTCGTCCGGTCCGCGCGGAGGCGGTCAGGGTTGCTTCCATAATTTTTCTCTATCGGTGTGAAGTCGTCTGAGCATCCAGTCGCGTCAGATGAACAGGGATGATACCGATGTCTCCTGATGAATACTCTGAATGGCCCGAGCGAGTAGGGGGGCCACCGACAAGACCTGTATTTTACTTGACGCCGCGCATTCCGGTCGGAGAGGAATCGTGTTTGTGACGATCACTCGCTCCAGCTCCGAGTGCTCAATTCGCTGCAGGGCCGGCCCAGACAACACCCCGTGGACCGCACAGGCCATAACCTGCGATGCACCGTCATCTCGCAACGCCTGGGCTGCCTGTTGAAGCGTGCCCGCCGTATCCACAATATCGTCCTGAATGATGCACAGCTTGCCTCGAACGTCACCGACGACGTGCATTACTTCAGCGCGACCATCCTCGGACCGGCGTTTATCGATAATCGCCAGATCGGCGTCGAGACGCTTAGCATACGCCCTCGCTCGCTCGACACCACCGGCGTCGGGCGAAACAATTGTGACCTCCTGGCCGGGATGCGTGTCGGCCAGATGATCGATGAAGATTGGCGCGGCAAACAAGTGGTCGACAGGTATGTCGAAAAATCCTTGAATCTGAGCCTTGTGCAGATCCATCGTTAGCACGCGATTAGCCCCAGCCGCCCCGAGCAGATTGGCCACTAGTTTTGCTGTGATCGGCACGCGCGGTTTGTCCTTCCTGTCCTGCCGAGCATAGCCATAGTAGGGGATGACAGCCGTGATTCGAGAAGCAGACGACCGACGAAACGCATCGATCATCACGCACAGCTCGACAAGATGCTCGTCAACCGGTGTACAGGTCGGCTGCAGCACGAAGACATCGGTTCCCCGAATGTTCTCGTCGATCTGAAACGAGACCTCATTGTCGGAAAAACGCTTGAGACATGCGCGACCCAGAGATCCGCCGATCCGCTCAGCGATCTCCTGGGCGAGCGCCGGATGAGCGCTCCCCGAGAACAGCTTCAGCTCACCGTTATGCGTCGGCACGTCCTCACCTTATCCAGTATTGGCTGGGGCGGAAGGATTCGAACCTTCGAATACGGGATTCAAAGTCCCGCGCCTTAACCGCTTGGCCACGCCCCATCTAATCGACGTAGCGCCCTAAGACACCTTGCGCCCGCTATGCGATCAAGAACTGTAGCCGATGACTACCGAGGCGGGCAAGGGCCCAGCTTTACAGCTGGGGAGCCGTTCCTCGAGGGCTGTGAACCGGCCGAACTCTGCAAACCCAAGCGTCCAGGTCAGCATGGTACGCCATCCAGAACGACGGACCGACCGACGCGCCGACACGGCATCCGCCTGGCGCCGATACAGAGCAAACACCGACGAACCGCTCCCGGTCATGCCCGCGCACGCCGCACCGGTCGCTTGCAGGCGCTCGACCATCGCTCCGATGTCCGGATAGCTGGCGACGACAGGTCGCTGAAGCTCGTTGCGCAGGCCGCTCAGCCGGCGCCGCCAGTCACGCGGGAGACGAACCGTCGATTGGAAACCCGCTCGATCGAACCACGTATACGCTGACGCTGTTGACACCCCAAAGCTCGGAATAGCCAACAAAATCCAATAGTGGTCCAGATCGACAAGTCGCCGAAGTTTGGTGCCCCGACCCGTGCCTAGTGAGAGGCCACCGTTGAGAAAATACGGAACGTCTGCCCCAACGCTGGCCGCCAGATCCTGAAGACGTGCGAGCGATGAGGACACGTCCCACAGGGCACACAACCCACGGAGGGCGCTCGCCGCATCACTGCTTCCGCCACCGAGACCGGCAGCCATCGGAATCCGCTTCGTGATGGTGATGGCTACACCCTGAGGATCACCTCGCCGGCCGAGACTATCCCACAGTAACTTAGCCGCGTCCCACACCAGATTCATGTCGTCGCGGGGAACAGCCTGAGTTCGACTGCGAACGGTCAAGCGTCCGGGCCGCCGCATGAACCTCAGCGTGTCATACAGTGCAATCGATTGAAACAGGGTGCGGAGCTCGTGGTAGCCATCACTGCGACGACCCAGGATCCGAAGGTCTAGATTCAGTTTCGCTGGGGCACGAATGGCGGCCGCCACGAGCGGCATGCGCTGTCGGTTCATTGGGGTTGCGACCGCCGCTCGCGTGAATCTTCGAGAGGCCCAGGCGCACGGCGAAACTGGTCCAAAGTTATTGGGACGTACTCATCGCTGATTTGGGCCACGAATACCTCCGGATTCAACTCGATATTGATGCTCACCTGCGAAAGTGTTGCCGTGAGGACAGTCCTCACGCCGAAGGCGTCTGTCGCCTCTAGGTCGATCCGACGTGGTAAGCCCCTAACGTGGTCTGAATACCACACTGTCAGATCAGGACGGCGTCCAGCGATAACCACCGGCACACCGTCAACCATTTGAAGATAGGCGCTGTTCTCCGTATCAATCGACACTTCGATCCAGCCGTTTTCATGCACTTTGGCCCCGGTCGGACGTGGGTTGGGGACGATACACCCAGTCAGAATGGCTCGAAAGTCATCAGCGTCAAGCGCCACGCCGGCAAGGGTCGCGAGGAGATCACCGGCGGTCGCACCGACCACGACTCGCTGGTCACGCGGAAGCACGAGCACTGCAGCAGTCGGCTCGGACACGAGGATAAAGCTCGGCGCGCCAAACGGGGCCACACCCACCAGGCGGAGGGAGGCAGGCCGGGCAAAGGCACCAAGCAGATCTCCTCTAAGTCTGGTATCTCCGGTACGCGCATTGATCCCAATGGCCAGCTGCATGGTCCGAACGCGCTGACACGGATCAGTCGCACGGTTAAAGCTGGTCTGGTAGTCCAGAAACGGAGCGGTTGATCCTTGGGGAAGAGTGAGCCCCGTCGACGCACAGCCGGCGACGAGGACGACAACCAACACGATCCAGCCGATCGTCGTCAGTGGAGACACGCATCGAGGGCTTCGACGAGCAGAGGTGGAAAGCGGCAGCGTCACTGAGAGGATCAACGGCCGATGCGCTGCTTTGATTCTTGAATCTTACGTTCGACCTTCGGGACATTGATCTCTTCGAGATCCCCTGCGAGCGCAGCCTCCCACGATGAAATGGCTTCGCGGTGGCGACCGAGCTTAAACAGTAAATCGCCGAAGTGGTCCTGAATGACGGAGTTCCACGTCATCTGCTCACTCGCTTGTCGGAGATGGGTCTCCGCGAGGTCGAGACGGTTGAGCTTGAGATACGCCCACCCCAGACTATCAAGATAGGCACCGTTGCCTGGATCGATCTCGATGGCCCGCAGCAGAAGAGCAACCGACTCGTCCAACCGCTCACCCCGATCGGCCAGCATGTAGCCAAGATAGTTCAACGTCGTCGCGTGGTCGGAGTCGCGTTCGAGCACGCTTCGAAACGCACCCTCGGCGTCGACATAGCGAGCGTTCTGCTCAAAGACGGCTCCAAGTTGAAAGAGGATCGATAGATCGTCTGGGAACTTCACACGGGCCGATTCAAGGACAGCGATGCCATCATCGAACCGGTCATAGTAGGCATAAAACGCGGCCAATGTAAGATGCGTATTCGGGTCACCGTCATTCCCATCCAGGGTGTCGCGGAGCACCTCGACTCCCGCAGTCACGTCACCACCGTCACCGAGGATTCTGGCTTCCAGCCGGGCCACGGTCAGACTATCTGGATGATGCGGCCGCAGATTCTCCAGCCCGGCTGCCGCGTCAGCCACTCGGCCCGCGTCGAGATAGGCCTGCACGAGGCGGGCACCATACCCCAAGGACATCGGGGCCAGGCCGACAGCCCGGGTGAAGGCCTCGATGGCCGGGCCGTGCTCTTGAAGCTGTCCATACGCAAACCCGATCCGACCGAGTAGCCGTGCGGTTTGGACTGACCTCTCACGACTTGAACGGGACCCGGACTGATCGCTTGAGACGGCGTCCTGGTTCTGCGGGTCGACCGCGGCTTCAAGTGTTGCAATCGCATCGCGATAGTTATGCTGACGGAGGTAGACCTCGGCGAGAGCATACGGTCCGAGCAGATTGTTCGGTTCCACTTGGATCAAGCGACGCGCCACGGCACTCGCCTCTTCGAAATTACCGAGATCACGCTCGATTTCAGACAGCTGGTAGAGCAGCGCGATGTCTTCCGGTCTCACCATCGACAGTTGCTGGAGGACGTCTCGAGCGCGCTCGATCTTGCCGTCCTGTCGGAACGCATTCGCCAGCTCCCGCTGGGCGCCGCTGCTCCTCGGATTGCGGGCGGTCGCCAACTCGTAGGCCTCGACCGCGGCGCTCCAGCGATCGAGGCGACCATACAACTCGCCGAGGCGTCTAAACGCCCTAGACGAGGGACGCCCGCTGGCGATAACCCCTTCAAGCATGGTGACCGCTTCCTCAAGGCGACTCTCCCGTTCATAGGCGTAGGACAACAACAAACCGCCCTCGGTGAAACCGACCTCCTGTTCGATGAGCGCTTCAAGCAGCGGGATCGCATCGGCATTCTGATTGGTGCTCAAGTAGACCCGAGCGAGCGTCAGCTCGACATTGAGGTCAGGAAGAATCGTACGTCGGGCCTGTTCGAGGTGCTCGATAGCGGCAGCGGTTTCCTGTGGAGAGGGGCTCTGTTGGCTCAGGCGCGCCGCATAGATAAGACCGAGCGTCCGGTGAGCCGTGATGTTGTCAGGCTCTCGCTCTAATGCTTCGTTCGCGGTGTTGATCGCCTCATCGAATCGATCTCGAGTGCGGTATAGCTCGGCCAACTCGGCCAGCATTTCCCCGCTATCGACGTCATGGTCGGCTGAGTCACGATAGGCTTGAACCGCTCCGTCGACATCACCGTCACGTGCGAGGGAGCGTCCGAGCATGAAGAGCCTATACGCGTCGGCCTGTGTCCCAACAGCTGCGTCCTCCGTCTGCGGCGTCTGGGCTAGGACAGGGTCCAGCGCAAGGATGCTCAAACAGACAAGAACGACGCCGAACATTCGACTCTGCATCGTAGTTGGATTGTTCCACAGGATGCGTGCAACGACAAGCGATCGCCTCCCCAAACGGTGTCTGCAGTCGCCGCAGGGCGATACGCCGATAACAACTTTTGATATATTGGACGAGGAGGCCACACCGTGAACGTCGACCCAGAACTGCTCAAGATTCTCGCCTGTCCCAGCTGCAAGACACCGGTCGTGCTCGTACACGACGACACGGGGTTGAAGTGCAGACAGTGTCACCGGGTGTATCCGATCAAGGACGATATTCCGGTCATGCTGATTGACGAAGCCACGATCGAGCCGTAAATGTTCACGACGAAAGGCACGCTCGATTCGACCGCCGATCGCTTCCCCCTGACGACTCGGAGCGTGTCCAGGTAGAGAATGTCGACGACAGCGGTCACCGCTGCGGCTGCACCGACCGTGCGCCGTCTGGAAAGCGCGGCCTTCGTCGGACTGTGTCTATTGGTTGGGGCGCTCCAGATCTCGGTCGCAGTGTCGGCAGTGCTACTCACAGCGACGGTGGGGCTCTGGGTTGGTGTTCTGATCTCACGCCGTGAGCGAGTGGAGGGGCCAGCAACGCTCTGGCCACTGGTCGCCTACGCCGCGCTCACGATCATATCGGCGGCTGCCTCGCTTGACCCCGTCACCAGTCTGGTCGACGCGAAAGAAATCCTTCTTTTTTTGATCGTGCCGATCGTCTACCGCTTCGCGCGCGGCCAGCGAGCCTTAACCATTGCCACCATCATCATCAGCGTCGGCGCCGTCACCGCCGTCGTCGGTATCGTGCAGTACGGCATTCTTGAATACGACTCGCTCGGGCGGAGACCCCTCGGTTCCATGGGACACTACATGACGTATTCGGGTCTGTTGATGCTGGTCATCGGACTCGCTGCGGCCCGGCTGCTGTTTGGGTCCGTTGATCGCGTCTGGGTCGGCCTCGTCCTGCCAACTCTGCTAGTTGCCTTGACTCTCACGTTGACCCGGAGTGCCTGGGTCGGAGCGTGTGTCGCCATCGGCTTGCTACTCGTGATCAAAGACCGTCGGCTGCTGGCGGCCACCCCGGTCGTCTTTGCGCTCCTCTTTGCGCTTGCGCCACAAACAGTGATCGATCGCGTCTACTCGACTTTCGATCTTCAGGACCCTACCAATCGAGACCGATTCGCGATGATACGGGCCGGAGCGAGGATGATCCGTGACAATCCACTCACCGGAGTCGGACCCGACATGGTGCAGGAAATCTACACCGACTATCGAGACGCTGGTGGAGTCAATGAGGTCAATCCCCACTTGCACAATGTCCCGCTACAGATTGCGGCGGAACGTGGACTACCGGCGCTCGCGGTTTGGCTCTGGTTTGTTGTGGCGACCACTCGCGAGCTCATCGCGTGTCTGAGAGATCAAAAATCACGGACCCTCGCCGCTGGCGGGCTGGCGGCAATGGCCAGTATGCTCGCGGCGGGATTGTTCGAATACAACTTTGGCGATTCAGAGTTTCTGATGCTGCTGCTCGTGCTGCTGACGCTACCGACCGCTGCGCGACAGACCGGCGCGGTCGGCTCCGGTTGCCTCAGTGCCTGAAGTGACGGCGACCGGCGAACACCATAGCCATCGCGTGTTCATCGGCCGCCGCGATGACCTCATCATCCCGCCGGGAGCCACCTGGTTGCACGATTGCCGTCGCGCCTGTCTTCGCAATCGCATCGAGTCCATCGCGGAACGGGAAGAATGCGTCCGATGCAGCGACGGCACCCTCTAGCCCCCCACCGGATTTGAGCGTGGCTACGTTGACGGCGTCCACCCGGCTCATCTGACCCGCACCCACTGCGGCAGCTCTGTCGGCGCGAGCGAAGAGTATCGTGTTCGACTTGACGTGGGCACAGACTCGCCACGCGAAACGGAGCGCGGTCCACTCGAACTCCGTCGGCTGGCGCTTGGTGACCACCCGAAGCTGCGTCTCCGATGCCACCTCGACGCCGTCAGCCCACGCTGATGACGCCTCGACGACGCGGTCTCGCTCTTGAATCAGCAGGGCTCCGAGAATCGAGCGGACTTCCCGCGTTCTGACCGCCCCGCAGCCCGCGGCGGTGAAATCGGCGAGCACCAGCCGCAGGTTCTTCTTGGTTGCCATAATCGCACGCGCGTCAGGTGTCGCATCAGGCGCGACGACAGCCTCTATGAACGTGCTTGCGATCGCCGTCGCGGTCTCGGCGTCAAGCGCACGATTGAGTCCGACAATGCCCCCAAACGCCGAGAGCGAATCGATATCCCGAGCCGTGACGTAGGCGCGGCTCAAAGTCTCTGCAGTCGCGACCCCACAGGGATTTGTGTGTTTGATGACAACAGCGGCCGGCTCTTCAAATTCCTGTGCGAGGCGTGCCGCCGCGTCGAGGTCGAGCAAGTTCGTGTACGAAAGCCCCTTTCCCTGCACGACACGCGCTGTGCCAAACCCCCATGCGCCGTCATCAGCGTAGACCGCAGCCAGCTGATGAGGATTCTCGCCGTACCGAAGATCATATAGCTTGGGCACCGACACCATCAGATGGTCGGGCGTCGGGCCATCGACACGGAGGGGAACATGACGAAGGCGACCATCATCTTCCGTGACGCGAGATAACGCCGTGGCAATCGTGGCATCGTAGGAGGCAGTGTGGGCGAATGCCTTCCGGGCCAGCTCAAAACGGAAGGTCACATCGGGACCATCCGGACGGTCGAGCGCCTCAAGCACTCTCGGGTAGTCGGTGGGATCGATAACGATCAGCACATCCGAAAAATTCTTGGCGGCAGCCCTAACCATACTCGGTCCGCCGATGTCGATCTGCTCGATCACGTCGTCGAACGTCGTCTCCGCGACAGCAGCGGTTCGCGCGAACGGATACAAATTGACAACAACGAGATCAATGGGATGAATCCCATGCGCAGCGATCGCGGCGAGATCGTCGGGGCGGTCTCTCCTCGCCAGAATCCCCCCGTGCACCGCCGGGTGTAACGTTTTGACCCGCCCATCCATCATCTCTGGAAAACCGGTAACTTCCGACACGCCGACCACACTGAGTCCGGCGTCTGATAGCGCCCGAGCCGTGCCGCCGGTCGACACCAAGTCGACGTTTCGTTCAGCAAGGCCGCTCGCAAAATCGACCAGTCCGGTTTTATTAGACACACTCAGGAGTGCTCGCATCGCTCTATCTGCCTTTCAGACAATTGGGTATATTTACGCGTGGCACAACACATTCGAGAACGGCGTAAGCACGCAGCAATGAGGCGCTGCTTGTGCGTCAGTCACGGGGAATGAGGAGCCACATGAGAGGCAGCCACAGCTCCCTGGCCAATGGTACAGCCCGATCGTCGACCAGGACTTGGCAGTCATCGTAGCGTCCGACGATTTCAAAGAGGTCCCTCAGCGCGAGAGCATCGTCTGGGAAGAATCTGGCGCGATGACGCAACGTCGATCCGCTGCCAACCTCACAATACTCTGGAGCCTTCCGCGCCAAGGCGACGGCGCGCTCGTAGTCCTCCGCGTCATCCGCTACGAATCGAGGAAAGCTCAGGGTCATCGAGAACCCACGCTCGCGCGGTCCGAACAGGGCATCGTGAAGATCGGGATCGAGCGCCGCCAACTCTTCAGAAGTCGGCTCTTCCGATGGCTCAACGTAGGGCCAGAAACGCTCCGAGGGACGAAATTCAGGACGCGATACACCCCATGGAAGTTCGTCGTCGGTCGGCGTGCGCGTTTCGCTCATCAGGGAAAAGTGAGCGTGATGGTATCCTGAACGCTCGACGTCGGCAAGCCGCACCACCGATGAGTAAATTTCGAATTATCCCATCGATCGATCAACTCCGGCAGCGTGACGCCATTCGTGACCTCGAGAACCGATACGGGCATCAGATAGTTGTCGCGGCCCTGCGTGACGCAACTGAAGCACTTCGGTCCCGACTCACGCTCGGGTCGACCGATGTACGCCTGGGCGAAGACGCCGCCCGGGCCATCGAGAGCCGCGTGAAAGCCGTGCTCGACCACTCACTCTCGCCATCACTGCAGTCGGTCATCAACGCGACCGGCGTTATTATCCACACCAATCTCGGTCGGGCACCGCTGGCGGACTCGGCCATCGCACGCGTCGCTGCGGTCGCAACCGGATACTGCAATTTGGAATACGACCTGGTCACAGGTGACCGGGGAAGCCGGGCGACCCATGCAGGCGGATTACTGAAGCAGCTGACAGGAGCGGACACCGCGGTGGTCGTCAACAACAATGCGGCAGCGCTCTTGCTTGTGCTCACCGCCCTGGCGTCTGGAAGAGAAGTCATCATCTCACGCGGCGAGTTGGTCGAAATCGGTGGCGGGTTCCGGATTCCAGACATAATGCGGCAATCCGGTGCCAAACTGCGCGAGGTGGGGACCACAAACCGAACACGTCCTGAGGACTATGCAGCGGCAATCAACGACGCCACGGCGCTCATCTTGCGAGTGCATCCGTCCAACTTCCGCATTGAGGGCTTCTCTGAGCGATCCAGTTTAATGGCGATCGCAGAGGTGAGTCGCCCCTTCGGGATCCCGGTCGTAGAGGACCTGGGTGGGGGTAATCTCTACGACCACACCGAGCACCCGTCCGTGCCGTTTAAGGAACCGACCGTGCAGCGCAGTCTCGCGGACGGAGCCGCCGTGTGTTGCTTCAGCGGAGACAAGTTGCTGGGTGGACCACAGGCGGGCATTATCGTCGGACAAGAGGCTGCGTTACGGTCGATCTCCGAACACCCGCTCATGCGTGCAGTACGAGTGGATAAGCTAGTTTATGCAGCGCTCGAAGCGACGTTACTCGAGCATCTGGCCGAACGTGCCACTGAGACCATCCCCGTCACTCGAATGCTTACGACATCTGTCGATCAGTTAGTCGAACGAGCTCATCGACTCATCTCGCGTATTACGGCAAAGCCTGGCATCGACGTAACACTGATCGAAGGCGAGTCAACCGTCGGCGGAGGAGCCGCGCCAGGAGCGACGATCTCGAGTCGACTGCTCGAGATCTCCATCCAGGGCCTCACACCAACGACGGCGGCGCGACGACTGCGAGAATCAACCCCTCCAGTGGTGGCACGGATCGAACGCGACCGGCTACTTATCGATCTGAGAACCGTCGCACCAAGCGATGACGATAGCCTCGTCAGCGTCTTGACGAAGGTGGCTGAGGTGGGGAAATCGCAGCAGGCCTAGGATGCTACTCAGCGCGGCCCGGGGACCGTTCGGACAGGTAGAGTAAAAAAGTGCGCTACCATCGGGTCCGACGACCTCCGACCCACCACACGAACCACGGAGACACGGGTATTTGACGATCACACTCACAGCCATAGCCAGCATGACCACCGCGAACACGGCGAGCGACAGAAGGAACAGCCCCATGACGCTCCATCTGTTTTACCGCACCGAGATCCCTACGCGGGCCAAAAACGCAGGGGTTGATCGTTCTCGGTACGTGCCGGCGTCGTCCCGGATGATGAGCAGTGCGGCCCAGCCGCGTTCCGAGGCAAGCGCATACGCCTCGTCAGGGCCCAGTACTTCTAGTGCGGTGGCCAGCGCGTCGGCCCGAACGCACAGGGCGTCGATTACGCTGACAGAGGCAAGTGAATGCGTGACTGGCCGGCCGGTTCTCGGGTCGATCGTGTGGGAGATCCTCACACCATTGCCCTCAATGTAGTTCCGGTAGTCACCAGACGTTGCCAGCGAAGCATCACTCAGTTCAATCACTCGCTGCAACGAGAACGGTCCGTCGGCTGGCTGCTCGATGCCGACCCGCCACGGCTGCCCTCCGGCCCGGCGGCCGCGGGTTCGAATCTCACCTCCAATCTCGACGAGATACGCGTTGTACCCACAACGGTCCAGGAGATCAGCCACACGGTCGACGGCATAGCCTTTGGCCACCGCCGACAGGTCGCTGCGCACATCGACATGCGTCTTACGAATGGCCGGGGCCAAACCGTCGATTTCGATCTGCTCAAAACCGACCGTCGTGAGCAGACGCGCAATGTCGGCGTCTGACGGTGCTGTCGGCTGCGGTCCAGGCGGTCCGAATCCCCACGCGTCCACCAGTGGCCCCACGGTGACATCGAATGCGCCATCGGTTGCCTCGCTGATCTCCCTCGCCCTCAGGAACACCGTTGCAGTCTCCGGTGAAACTGGAAACCAGTCGCTCGATGTCCATGCATTGAAGCGCGAGACCTCAGACTCGGAATCGTAGGTCGACATCATCGCGTCGAGGCTCGCCAGCTGGTCGTCAATCGCGACGCGCAGGTGTTCAGCCGCATCCGCGGACAACCGCTCGCCCACCACCGTTACCGAGAAGGTGGTTCCCATCGTCCTACCCTGAAACGTGTGCTGCGGAATCGGGTCAGGGGACGTGCAGCTAGCGGTCAGGAGAACAACGAGGGCAAGGTAAGCCGAAGCACGTTTTGACGACACTAGCCAAAGTCATCGAACAAGGTATTTTCAGGTTCGACGCCAAGGTTGTCGAGCACGTCCATGCAGGCTTTCAGCATCATCGGCGGACCACACAAGTCACCGTGAGAGACTCTGGATGCTAGAGGCTGTTTTTCTGTGGAGTGGACACTCCGTCACTTGGGCAGTCTTGTCCTATACCCCGTCAACGGCAGCCCAACTACCCTTCACCTCTCCACCGGTTAGCTCACATTTGTGGGGAAACTTCAAGCTGCAGTCGCTGAGCGGTTTACGCAACCCAGGATCCATCAACTCGTGGATGTCAAGCTTCATGGCCTCCCTCGAGTAACTCGCCAGGTCGAGGATTCCTGTGTCCATCCGGATCGCGTCTTCAGGGCACACTTCGACGCAGTACCCGCAATAGACGCAAACACCGAGGTCAATGTCGAAGCGGACTGGGTACTTCTCAATGTGGGCATCGGGATGCTCGCCAGGCACAATAGTGATGCACTTGGCCGGGCACACTGTTTCGCAGAGCATGCACCCGACGCACCGCGGCGTGTTGTCCTCGCGCACGGTAAGCCTGTGGCGGCTTCGGAATCTCGACATGAGAGGCCTGAGCTCCTCGGGATACTGGATGGTAGCCGAGGCGGGAAGGTGCTTCAGGTAGCCCATGAGGTGGACCGTGTGGAGCAAGAGATTTCGGAAGAAGTGCCTGAACGTGATCTTAAGGCCGCTGGCGATCTGGGGGATATAAAGCTTTTCCCAAAACGTCAGCTCCGGTCTGCGGACGACTATTGTCGCCATTAGCGCGCCTCCCCAAAGATGACTAGCACAAGGGCCGTCACTACGACGTTGACCACCGCGATCGGGAAAAGCCCCTTCCAGCCCAGCCTCATAAGCTGATCGTAGCGGAAGCGCGGCAGTGTCCAACGCAGCTGCATGAACACAAACATAAAAACGAGAGACTTGATCGAAAAACTCGCGAAGCCGAGAAGGACGTAGACCCAATTGGAGACGAGAAACTCTCCTCCCCATGGGAAGTGGAACCCGTCCGGCAGGAGGAAGGGCACCTGCCATCCGCCGAAGAAGAGTGTGGTCGCAAGGACAGCCACGACGATTGTCTCCAGAAAGTCCGTGAGATAGAACATCCCGAACTTCATGCCACTGTATTCCACGAAGTACCCGATAATCTCAGACTCGGCCTCGGGCAGGTCGAAAGGGGGCCTCTTGGTCTCGGCCAGGGCCGCCGTCACGAAAACGAAGAAGGCCACGGGCTGCGTCAGGATGCCCCAAAAGGGAATCCAGCCGCCGATCGTCTGCCCCTGTGCCCGCACGAGCTCGGACAGATCCATTGTTTCGTAGACCATGACCACACCAATGATGGACACACCCAAAGCGATCTCGTAGGAGATCATCTGAGCGGTGGCCCGCAGTCCACCCATGATGGCGTAGTTGTTTCGCGAGGCGAAGCCGGCCAGAATTACACCGTATACCCCGAGGGAGAGCATGGCGAAGACGTAGAGCAGCGCAGCGTCGATCTTGGCGACTTGGAGGACGATGACCCGGTCTCCGATGATGAGACGGTCCCCGAAGGGGATCGCCGCAAAGGTCACCAGGGCGAAGAAGACCGAGAAGAAGGGGGCCAGGGTGTGGAGGGTTCTGTCCGCGCGGTGCGGAATAATGTCCTCCTTGGTGAACATCTTTACCGCGTCGGCTATACCGTGGAACAGTCCCAACGCCCGAAACCCGAAGATAGGTGCGCGGTTGGCCCCGATCCGGTCCTGTATGAGCGCGGACTGCTTCCGCTCCACCCAGGTGTGGAACCCCGCCAGGTTCAACACCGCGAAGAGGACAAAGCCCGACAAGGCGAGCTTGATGATCACGTCTTCTATCACGGCGCAGCTGCACCTGTTCTCGCTCCCGCTCCCGAATCGGAACCGGTCGGCGTGATTTCAACTCCCTGTTCTCCGATTGCCTCGTAGTTCAACCCCGCAAAGGGCGCCTCGGCCTTGGCCAGCCCGAGAAAAATCTGCTGCGGATCCCGCCACTCAAGCGGCAGACCCAACAACTCGGCCAATTCCAGAAGAATGCGCCAATCCTGTCGGGAGTCTCCAAGTGGAGGAAAGGCCGAGCCGATGCGCTGAACCCGGCCGTGGCAATTCACGAAGGTCCCGTCCTTCTCGACATAGCCGGAGGTGGGAAGAACCCAATGGGCGAACGACGTGGTTGGGTTCTCGTTCGTGCCAGAAAAGACAAACAATCCCACCTTTTCTGAAAGCTCTCGGACCCTCTCTTCCCCGAAGAACTCCACCATGTCGTGGCCGAAGACCCACAGGACATCGAGTTTGCCGGCAAACGCCTCCTCCACGATCTGTCCGGCGTCGGGTGCACCCGGACCGGCCAAGCCCAGCAGGGTTGCCCCCAACGTGTTGGGGTTCTTGTCCGCTTTGATAAGCAGGTCGTCAGAGGATCCAGGCTTCTCAGGAACAGAGGCGGTGACCCGGGCGCCCAGAGCGCCTTGAAAAATCTCTCGGATCAAGAAGAGCTCTTCATTTGTGAGCTGGGCCGAGGCGATCACGCCGACCCGCGCGCCTCCTTCTTCCGCGCTTACCCCCGCTAGAGTCGTCGAAATCGCGGTGAGGGCTTGATCCCACGTTGCATCAGCACCATTCGCAGTGCGCACCTCTGTAAGTCGCTCGCAATCCAACCAGCCAAGGCCGTAGCGCCCTTCATCGCACAACCACCACTGGTTGACGTCCGGGTTGTAGCGCGGCTTGACTCGCACGATCCGGGCCCCGTCATTGAGGTGCGGCCTGTCGAGCACGTAGTGCATGTCGATGTTGCACCCCTGGCTGCATCCGTTGCATACGGTGTGGGCGCTCGAGAGGTACCACACCCTCGCCTTGAAGCGGAAATCGCTCTCGGTCAGAGCCCCCACTGGGCAGATGTCCACTACGTTGGCCGAGTACGGGTTGTCGAGTACCTCACCGGGGTAGATCCCCAGCTCGGCTTTGTCTCCCCGGTTGAAGATGCCGAACTCGCCGGTCTTGGTAATCTCGTCGGTAAAGCGAACGCACCGGGAGCACAGAATGCATCGCTCCTGGTCCAGCATCACATGGGGGCCAAGCGTCACGGCCTTCTGTTTCTTGACCTTGTGCTCCCTGAACCGAGGGTTGTAGAGCCCGAAGTTCATGTAGAAGTTCTGTAGGTCGCACTCACCGGACTGGTCGCACACTGGGCAGTCGAGTGGGTGATTAGCCAGGAGGAATTCCAGCACCGCGCGCCGGCCAGCCTCGGCCTTCTCGTTCTTGGTGTGCACGACCATCCCGTCGGTCACGGGCATGTTGCAGGCGATCTGAAGCTTGGGAGACTTTTCCACGTCCACGAGGCAGATGCGGCAATTTCCCGCGATAGAGAGCCCAGGATGGTAGCAGTAGCGCGGAATAAAGATCCCCAGCTTTTCCGCAGCCTGGATGACCGTCGTGCCCTCTGGTACGCCGACCTCACGGCCGTCGATGGTCAGGCTGAGCATGCACCGACCTCCTTGTCCTCAGCGCGGGAACCTGTACGGATGAACTCTTCAAACTCGTGCCGAAATTTTTCAATATACGACTGGACGGGCCAGGCGGCCGCGTCCGCGAACACGCAGATCGTGTTGCCTTCCATGCCAGCTGTGATGGTAAGGAGGTCGTCGAGGTCTTCAACCTTCCCTTTCCCATCGAGGATGCGGCTCAAAATACGATGAACCCAGCCGGTCCCTTCACGGCACGGCGAGCACTGACCACAGGATTCGTCGGCGAAGAACTTAGCCGCGGCACCGAGCGCCTCGACCATACTGGTAGTTTCATCCATCACGATCACACCCCCAGACCCGGCCATGCTGCCCGCGGCCAGGAGTGAATCGAAGTCGATGGCCACGTCGATCTCATCGGCGGTCAGAATCTTGGCCGAAATACCGCCGGGGATGACGGCTTTGAGTTTGTTTCCATCGCGCACACCACCGGCTTTCTCTATGAGTGCCCTCAATGTAATACCGGCCGACTCCTCGTACACGCCAGGCTGCACGACATGCCCGCTCACGCAGACCAGACGCGTGCCACCTTGCCTGGCCGTGCCGAGGCCGGCAAAGTGTTCGGGTCCGTTACGCAGAATGAACGGCACGCAAGCCAAGGTCTCCACGTTATTGACGATGGTGGGACATGAGAACAAACCCGAGATTGCGGGGAAGGGAGGCTTGAGCCGGGGAAAGCCCTTTCCGCCTTCGAGCGAAGTGAGGAGCGCGGTTTCTTCGCCGCAGATATAAGCACCGGCCCCACGGTGGATCACGACTTCCAGGTCGAAGCCGGTTCCCTGGATGTCCTTGCCAAGCCAACCCTGGTCCAGGGCCTCACCGATGGCGCGCTGCAAGCGATCGGCCGACCGGAAGTACTCGCCCCGAATGTAGACATAGGCCTTATGACTGCCGATGGCATAGGCTGCGATGATTATGCCTTCAAGAAGGTTGTGAGGGTCCCGCTCCATGATGTAACGGTCCTTGAACGTGCCGGGTTCGCCCTCATCTGCGTTGACCACGAGAAATTTCTGCTTGGTCGTGTCCTTGGGCACAAAGGACCATTTCCGACCGGCCGGAAAACCCGCCCCGCCCAGACCGCGCAGGTTTGGCTTAGAAACCTCGTCGATCACCTGTTCCGGAGTCATAGAGGTAAGGACTTTTCTGGCCGCGACGTATCCGTCGTCTGCGATGTAGTCCTCGAACCAGGTCCCCTCGGTGTTCTTAAACCGCGGGGAGAGAACAGGCCCATTCGAGCAGATGAAGGGATCAGGGTCCGGGGTCGCTTCCGGCTGGCCGGGTTCGATGAGGGCGTCCTGAATGATCTTGTCGACGGTCCCTCCCTCGAGAGGCCCGACGAAGCGCTCATCGAGCTGGGCCATGGGGGCCATCTCGCAGGCGCACAGGCACTCGACTTCCGTGAGGAGAACCTCGCCACCCGGCGTCGTTTCGCCCGGGCGGATTCCCAGGCGCCCCTCGATTTGTTTAAGCAGGTCGCCAGCTCCGCGCAAGAGGCATGGCAGGCTCGTACAGACCCGCAGCTCGCGCCGTCCCACCGGCTTGGTGTGGAACATATTGTAGAAAGAAACCGCCTCTCGTACGTGGGAACGGGCCACGCCCAGTTGGCCTCCAACCCACGCCTCGGCCTCCTGCGAGACGTAGCCCTGGTTCTGCTGCACGAGCCAGAGGAGCGGCAGCATCGCCGCCTTCGGATACTCGTATTGCCGCAGGATTTCCTCAGCCGGTCCTTCGAGATCTGACAACGTCACCTGTCGAGTTCTCCGCCGATCATGTTGACCGATCCGAAGGTAGGAACCATGTCGGCCATCATGCCCCCCTTCAGGAGTTTGGGCAGGGCAGACATGATGGCAAAGCATGGTGGGCGAACCCGGACCCGGTACGCGTTCCCTGTTCCGTCACTCACCACGTAGAACCCGAGCTCCCCGTTGGCTCCTTCCACCGGAAGGTACACTTCTCCTTTGGGCGGGCGCACGCCGTGGCCGTGCATGACTAGCTTGAATTGCTGCATGAGCCCCTCAATGTTGCCGTAGGCGTCCTCCTTGGGAGGCAGAAAGACTCGCTTCTCGTCGGTGGCGATCGACGGATGCTGCGCGCGACCCGAGCCCTCGAGGGTTGGCCCGGTTACCGCGCATCCGCCTGAAACGGCCGCGATGTTCCCCACCTTGGCAAGGTCCACCATCTCCGCCGCCGGAATCGGACGCCCGGTCTCTGGGTTGACCAGAACCGGGCCGGGTGGCATGTCGCGCAGCGCCGTTTCCACGATGCGCATTGATTGCTCCATTTCCTCCATACGTACCAAATAACGATCCATGTTATCGCCACGAGTCCCGACCGGTACATCGAAGGGAAGCTGCTCGTAGACCGCATAGGGGCAGTCCTTGCGCACGTCGAACGTCCCGCCGCTGGCGCGAAGAAACGGCCCTGTGATCCCATAGGAGATGGCGTCTTTCTCTGAGATCACGCCCGTTCCGTTCATGCGGTCCGTGAAGATCCGGTTCCGTGTGAGGAGCCCGTTCGCCTCGTCGATAACCTTGCGAGTCTCCTCGAAAGCCTTGCGGCAGGGCTCGGCGAAATCCTCGGGGAGGTCGGCCTTGACCCCGCCGACGCGGCAGTACGTAACGGTCAAGCGCGCCCCCGTTACCTTCTCCACGAGATCCCAGAGATACTCTCGTGCTTTGATCATGTAGAGAAACACGGTGAAGGCCCCCAACTCCATGGCGGTTGCGCCCACGCAGGTGAGGTGGTCCGAGACCCTCGAGATCTCCGACATAATGACCCGCACGTACTGGCAACGCTCCGGCACCGAGATCCCGAGGAGTTTCTCCACGGCCATGCAGTAGCCCATGTTGTTGATCAGCGGAGAGACGTAGTTCAGCCGGTCGGTGTACGGGATGACGCCGTTGTAATCGACCATTTCCGACATCTTCTCGAAGCCGCGGTGAAGGTAGCCGACCTCCACATCGACCTCCTCGATCTTCTCCCCGTCGAGCTTGGCCACGAGCCGGATGATCCCGTGCATAGCCGGGTGCGCGGGGCCAATGTTGAGCATCATGTCCCGCGTTTCGAGATCCACGGGGTCGCGCTGAGACGCTGGGGTCGTTTCGACCTTTGGGTTCGTTTCCATGGACACGACTAGTTCTTCGGCCCGATCAGGGGTTGACGTTTGTTGACGGGATAGTCCTTGCGGAGCGGGTGGCCGTCGAACTCTTCGTACATAAGGATCCGCCTTAGGTCCGGATGCCCCCGAAAGCCGACCCCGAACATGTCCCAGGCCTCGCGCTCGAGCCAGTTGGCTCCGGGCCACAGCGCAGTCAGGGAATCCACCTCGGGGGTAGCCTCTTCCACCGGCACCACCAGCCGCAGTCGATGTTTGTGGGTAGTGGAATAGAAGTGGTACAAGACTGCGAACCGCGCGTCGTCCGGCGGCCCAGGCCAGGGGTCCTGATCCGGCATCTCAGGCGTTGGCCTCACCGATACTCCGGAGGAAGAGAAGAACGCTAGAGCGGGACCCTTCCCGAAAGTGGAGTAGTCCACTGCGGTCAAATCCATGAGGAAGTTCATCTGCGTGGTGGGGTCTTCCTTAAGAAACCGCGCCACTTCGAGCAGGGACTCTCGACGCAGAACCACGGTGGCGTCGCCCCGGTATGCGTGGGACGCCAAGGCCGCATCAGGGAACTGGTCTGTGACCGACTTGATCAAAAATGAGTCAGTCATGCCGAGAGGATCGCCGGACGAGATTCGGGCGCGGCCCGCTTACCCGTGGTGTGCTGGCTCTGAATCTTGTCTTGGAGCTTCATTAGACCGTCCAGAACCATCTCTGGCCGCGGTGGACATCCGGGGATGTAAACATCCACCGGCATGATCGTGTCAATACCCATCACGGTTGCGTAGTTATCATAGAACCCACCGGTGCAGGTGCAGACTCCGAAGGCGACCACCCAGTTAGGCTCAGCCATCTGATCATGGATGCGTTTCAATACCGGCGCCATCTTGTGACTGATCGTGCCCACGACGAAGAGGACGTCGGCTTGGCGCGGTGAAAATCGAGGGAGGCCCGCGCCAAAGCGGTCCACATCGTAGTGAGAGCAGGCCGTGGCCATGTACTCCATCCCGCAGCACGCCGTTACGAAGGGGTACTGGAAAATCGAGTACTTCCGCGCCCATCCGATGGCCTCATCAAGGCGGCTGGTGAAATACGACGGATCATTCTGCATGTCACTCCCAGTCCAGGGCGCCGATGTCCCAAGCGTAAACGTAGCCCACCATCAAGATCCCCAAAAAAACCCCCATCTCGACCAGCCCCAGGATCCCCAGCGTGCGGTAGACCACGGCCCATGGATAGAGGAAGACGACTTCGACGTCGAATAAGATAAATAGAATTGCGGTCAAATAGAACTTGATCGACAACTTCCCGATCGGGAGGGAAAAGGGCTCTTTTCCGCACTCGAAGGGCTCCAGCTTCACGCGCGTAGAATTCTTCTTACCCAGCGTAGAGCCCAACGCCACCATCGTGGCCGTGAGGCCTGCCGCCAGAACAAGCATGACCGCGATCCCGATATATTCGTTCAAGAGTCGATACCCTCACGATCTCTTACCCCATGATCGATCGACATCACGGTGACACCGCCCAGGGCGCGAGGATGCCTGGGGAAATTCCACCGATAACCGTGACCAGTGCGGCGACGGCAAGTGCTGCCGACACCGCTACGGGGAAGCGCGACGGGGCTGTCTCCTGCGGCTCCTTCATGTACATGAGGACCGCCACGCGCATATAGATGAACGCCGTTACCACACTGCAAGCCACCGCGAGGACAGCCAATACCACAAACCCCTCACGCACTGCGCTCATGATTACGACGAACTTGGCCACGAACCCGGCCGTTGGAGGGATTCCAGTCAGAGACAGGAGGAAGATCAGCATGAGCATGGCTGTTCCGGGCCGTTGCGAGGCCAGGCCTTGATAGCCGTTTAGGTGCTCCCCTCGCTCACCCAGAGCGATGATCACCCCAAAGGTTCCGATTGTCATGAAGACATAGAAGAAGGCATACGTCATTGTCGCCGAGACCCCTTCGGACGTACCAGCCATGAGGCCCAAGAGAGCGTAGCCCACGTGCGTAATGGAAGAATAGGCTAGTAACCGTTTCATGTCGGTTTGGGATAAGGCGATAAAACTCCCCACGACGATAGAGAGGGCGGCAAGCCCCGCCAAAAACACGGACAAGACATGGGCCTCTGAGCCGAACGCGACCACGCATACCCGGCCCAGCACAGCCAAGCCAGCCGCCTTAGAACCGGCCGCCAAAAAAGCCGCAACCGGGGCGCTCGCGCCTTGGTATGCGTCCGGCACCCAAGCATGGAAGGGTACTGCTGAAACCTTAAAGGCAAGCCCCGCGGCCACTAGTCCTATGGCCGCCAAGAGAAGAGGGTTACTCCCCGTGTCTTGCTCAGAAAGAGCCAGGGCAATGGCTGAAAAGTCTGTGGTGCCTGTCACTCCGTAGGTCAGACTTATCCCGTACAGAAGCAGGGCCGAAGCGAAGGAACTCAGCAGGAAATATTTAGTCGCAGCCTCATTTGACGTCGGCCTCTCCACCCTGATCCCGACCAGGATGTAGGAGCAAATGGTCATGAGCTCCAGGCCCAGGTACACGACCAGAAGATCCAGAGCTGAAACTGCGAGCATCATTCCCGTCGAGGCCAACAGGAGTAGGACATGGTACTCGGCACGCGGAACCTGATCCCGATCGACGCTTCTTACCGAGAGAAGCGCGGCCAGAGCTAGGGTCACGCCGATGAGGACCTTGAAGAATTGGGAGTAACCATCCAGGGTGATCATGCCACCAAACCCTGTCCTAGCACCCCCGGACAAATCCCAACCCGCGACCAGGGTGGCAGCCAGCGCGGCAAGGACCGTTCCGACCACAGCCACGGGCGCTCTCTGGATCCGGCGTGCCGCGAGAACGAGCATCGAGGCCATCCCGACCAGTATCAGTTCTGGGACTAGTAGCCCCAGGTCAGACAGGGTCGCACCAATCACGGTATAGCTCCGGCAGCTAGGAGTTCCGTCACGGGAGCACGAAGGTATGAGAGGACGCACTCCGGGTACAGGCCAAGGCACACGGCGAGTAAGGCCAGTGGAGCCAAGGTTGCGACTTCGCGGGCGTTGAGCTCAAGCCTGAGTCCCTCAAGCCCTGAGTTGAGCTCGCCCATGACAACTCGGTAATAGAGCCAAATCAGATAGGCAGTTCCCAAAGCGACTCCCCAGACAGCCATGGCTCCCAGCCAGACCTGGGTCTGGAAGGCACCGCCGATGATGAGGAACTCCCCAACGAATGAATTTAAACCCGGGACTCCTGCGGCCGCCAGACAAAACAGCGCTAGCAACGTCGAATAGACCGGCGCGGTTTTCGCAACTCCCCCGTAGTCTTTGATCTCGCGCGTGTGGGTACGCTCGTAGATCATACCGATGCACAAGAAGAGCGCGGCCGAGATGATCCCATGGTTGATCATCTGGAGGATCGCGCCCTCGACTCCGCTCTGGTTGAGTGTGAAGATACCCAGGGTGACGAAGCCCATGTGGCTAACACTCGAGTAGGCAATGAGGCGTTTGACGTCGGTCTGGGCCAAGGTCACGTACGCGCCGTAGACGATGGCCACCGCAGAGATAACCAGCATGGCCGGGAGGAAAAGTTCGACGGCGTCTGGAAGCACGGGAATCGAAACCCGCAGGAAACCGTACGCGCCCATCTTAAGGAGTATCCCGGCCAGGATGACACTTCCCGCAGTAGGGGCCTCGGTGTGAGCGTTCGGGAGCCAGGTGTGCACCGGGAACATGGGTACCTTGACCGCGAAGGCAGCCAGAAAAGCCGCAAAGAGCCAGGCTTGGTGAACAGGCTGAAGGCTCTCCCCGGCCTGGGCCATGGCCTTGAAGTCAAGCGTGCCCAAGGTAACGTACAAGGCGATGATGCCCACAAGCATCAAGACGCTTCCGGCCAGAGTGAAAATCAAAAACTTGACAGCTGCATAGACGCGCTCCGGGCCTCCCCACACACCGATGAGGAGAAAGAGCGGAACAAGTATGAGCTCCCAGAAGATAAAGAAGAGTAAAAGATTCGATGCGGCGAAAAGCCCGATCATAGCCGTCTCCGCAACCAAAAGCGCCGCGTAGAACTCTCCCACTCTCGTTTGGACTGCAGTCCACGAAGCGCTGACACAAAGGATGCTCAGCAGTGTGGCGAGAAAGATGAACGGGAGGCTGATACCGTCGACGCCCAGGGCGTAGGCGATGTTCAACGACGGGATCCAGTCTCGAGACTCGACGAATTGCAGGGTGCTCGAGGCCTTGTCGAAATGCAGATAGAGCGGAGCCGAAACAGCAAGAGTGCCCAGGGTGGTGGCCAGGGCGATCCAGCGCGCGAGTCGTTCGCCGCCAAAAAGCAGAATCAAAGCCGCACCCACGAGAGGCAGAAATATCGTGACGGTGAGAACTGGATAGGTCGTCATGACACAAGCGATATCAGGGCCACGAGTGCCAGAATTCCGACCGCCATGATTAGCCCATAGTGCTGCGTATGTCCGCTAGCCACCGTCTTCAAGACTTGGCCCAGGCTCTGGGCCGAATGTCCCACGCCCATGATTCCTGTATCGATGACGGTGCTGTCGAATTTACGTAAGAGATTTGCCACGGCTAAAACAGGCCGTTGTATCACAAACTCATAGATCTCTGAGACAAAGTCGTACTCCAGACGCGCTAAGGGTTTCTGGACCAACCTCACAAACCCGACCGAACCTCGGCGGTAGAACCAGTCCGTGTCGAGGCTCATCGCGGGCTCGGGGTCAAGGTGCTTGAGTAGCAGGAAGAAACCCAGCGCGGTGAAGCCCAACATCCCAAGTGTGCTTGTGACGTGTTGCATCGTATACGGGACGTAGTCCACCGGGAATGGGAGGTACGCGTACAGGAGCCCTGGGAAAACCCCAATTAAGACGCACGCGGCTGCAGCAAGGCCCATAGCCACAAGCATATTCGTGGGTGGTTCCTGTGCTCGACGGCCTGAATCTACGCCGAAGAACATAAAATAGGGAAGCTTCAGGCCCGTGTGCAAGAAAGTTCCAGCCGAGGCTAGAGTGAGCATGAGAAAAATCAGACCCTGGTGAGCCTCACCGGCGGCAGAAATCACCATGGACTTACTCACAAAGCCACTGAAGAGCGGCACTGCAGAAATAGCAAAGGCACCGATCATGTAGAGGCCGAGCGTGACCGGCATCGTCTTGTAAAGCCCGCCCATTTCGCTGAGCTTTCGTACCCCGGTCATCTGCAGGACGGCGCCGGCTCCCATAAAGAGGAGCGCCTTGTACAGGATGTGCGCGAAGGCGTGGGCCGTGGCCCCGTTTGTGGCCAGCGCGGTCCCGATTCCCACACCGCAGACCATGTAGCCGACTTGGCTAATAATGTGGTAGGCCAACAGTCGGCGTGCGTCGTTTTCAAGCACCGCGTAGACTACGCCGTAGACCGCCATGAGGGCTCCCACCCAGACCAGGATCTCCGCCCCAGGATAGCCTCGGATCAAAGCATAGACGGCGGACTTCGTTGTGAAGGCAGTCATGAAGACCGCGCCGGTGACTGTAGCCTCGGGGTACGCGTCTGGGAGCCATGCCCCGAGGGGTGGAACCGCCGCGTTGAGGAGAAAGGCGGCGAGGATCATGGCCCAAGCTAGTCCGCCGGAGGAAGCTCCCATATCCCCAAAGGCAAGAGACCCTGTCTCGGACCAATAGAGCACTATCCCTGCCAAGAGGATGAGGCCCCCGAATACGTGGACCAGAAGGTAACGGAACCCGGCTGCCACGGCTGATGGTTCCCGGCGCAGCAGCACCAACAGCGATGATGAAATCGCCATGAGCTCCCAGAAGACATACAGAGAGAGCAGGTCCCCGGCAAATGTCACACCGAGTGCTCCCCCCGCATAAGTCAGAGCGGTCACGTGCTGGCAATCGTCTTCAACATGGAGCGAGTAGACCATGCCCAGGAGAGCCATGAGTGAAAAGACGTAGGAAAAAACTAGGCTCAAACTGTCCACACGGCCGAACACGAGTTCCTGCCCGAGGAAGCTCGCCACGCCATAGGTCCCAGGCATCATAAGCAAGCAATCGACCAGTGCCGCGGCAGGCAGGACGAGCATCGCCGTGCGCTTGAGCCGACCTTTGAGAAACGGCAGGAGCCAGGCGCCCAGGATCAGCAAGATCCCCGGGTGCACCCACTCAAGAGTCATAGTAGTCCTCGCGGCGCATGAGCCACAGTTTTCCGAGGGCCTTTGACACCACTATGATCGCAACGCAGGAGGCCAATCCATACAACGAACCCCACGCCGGAAAGCTCTCGAACGAGAAATGGGAATGCAGGCCGCCGAAGACGCGCGGAAGAACGATTTCGGCGAGTGCCACCACCGCCAAACCGACATAAAACCAGCGCTTGATCCTGGTGAAGCGAACCGGATCTTCCAGCTGGCTCTCCAAGAAGTTCAAGGTAATGTCCTTCCGGCCAGTTCCAGGATAGGACCTGGGTAAAGTCCTAGGAGCAGGCTAGCAGCAGCGCTAACGGCCAAGGGAGCCACCATCCAGGGCACCTCGCGGACTTCCTCGTGAGTCGGCACCTCTTCTTCAAAGTAAGCCTTGTACACAATCGGACCGAGGTAAGCTGCGCTCAGGAGAGAGCTGAGGAGAATTACCCCTAACAACGCAAGGTTTTGGCTTTCCAGCGTGCCGAGGGCGAGGTACCACTTTGAAACGAACCCACTGGTGAGGGGAATGCCCACGATACTCAATGAGGCCACCGTAAATGCGGCCATGGTCCACGGCATGCGCTTGGCCAGGCCGGAGAACTGGCTGATTTCGGTTTTGCGTGTGGACACATAGATGGAGCCGGCGCACAAGAAAAGTGTGATCTTCGAAACGGCGTGGTTGGTTATATGGGCAACTCCGCCGAGCACTCCGCTGGAGTTCAAAAGCGCAGCTCCCAGGATTATGTAAGACAGCTGGCTCACTGTGGAGAAGGCCAGCCTGGCCTTGAGATTGTCCTGACCAATCGCCAGGAGCGATGCGACCAGGATCGTCACCGACGCGGCAACCAGGGCCACTTGGTCCGCGCCGAGTTCGCGCATAGCGTGAGGCCCGAAGACGAAGAGAAAAATCCTGAGTGTAGAAAATACTCCGGTCTTGACAACTGCCACCGCGTGCAACAATGCACTCACCGGCGTTGGAGCCACCATCGCTGCCGGCAGCCAGCTGTGCAGCGGCATCAGCGCGTTCTTGGCGAATCCAAACAAGAAGAGAACGAAGATCGTGAGCAGAAGCACGGGCTGTTCGATGAGCAGCGCATCTGGCAGTATCCCGCCGCTCCGAAAGTCTAAGGTGCCGGCCACGTTATAGGTAAGGATGATGGCGGCGAGCAGGAACAGCTTGGCGGCGCCCAGTAGATAGATGACGTACTTGCGGGCGCCTGCCCTGGCCTCGGTCGTCTCCTTGTGACCCACGAGGGGGTAAGTGACCAGAGTCAACACTTCATAGAACAGAAACAGCGTGAAGAGGTTGGCGGAGAAGGCCACCCCAATAGTGGCAGAAAGAGCCAGGGCGAAACACGCAAAGTAGCGTGTTTGAGCGTGCTCCCGAAGCGAGCGCATGTAGCCGATCGAGTAGAACGACGTCAGGATCCACAACAGCGATGCTCCTGACGCGAAGAGTAGACCGAAGGCATCCACCCGAAAGGCGAACTCCATGCCGGGAAGGATCTTGAAGAGCACGCATTCCGGCGTGCGGCCAGCCAGTACATCCGGAATCATGGAGGCGATGAGAGCAAACAACAGCACGCCCGCCGCTACAGAACAGACCTCCCTCAAGTTGGCGCGACGCTCGCCCGTGCACGCGATGAGGAGCGCGCCCACGGCCGGGGCCAGCACCGCGAGCAGGGGCATGACCGAAAACATCACCATTTGAGTTGGGTTAGGTCCGCCACACTAGCCCCTGGCTTGTTCCGATTTAAGGCGATTACAAGCCCTAGACCGACACCAGCTTCTGCTGCTGCCACGGCGATCACAAAGAGAGCCAGGATCTGGCCGCGCAAGTCGTCGAAGTGTGAGCCGAGGCCGACCAGACTGAGATTGACCGCATTGAGCATGACCTCGACCGAGACGAGCATCAGGATGATGTTGCGCCGAGCCAGGAAGCCGAACACCCCGATTCCAAAGAGGACAGCACTCAATCCCAGCACCGTACTCGCGGGCACAATCATGCGCCTGCGGCTCTCTTCCTGGCGAGGACGATGGCGCCGACGATGGCGGCCAAGAGCACAAGGGAAACTATCTCGAAGGGCAACGCGAATGGACCGAAGAGCTCAAGACCTATCTTCGAAAGGCTCCCCTGAGGCGGACCTGTTTCGACGCTCGTTGCGGCTGGTGCGACACCAATTCCAGCAGGGGCAAGCATCTCGACATCGGCAAGCCAGGCCAGAGCAACAAAGGAGAGCCCCACGACTGCGGCGAGCGGCCAGTGCGCGCCGAACGGCGGCCGAGCCGTCTCGTCCGGAAGGTCGAGCAGCATCAGGACAAAGAGGTAGAAGATCAGGATAGCTCCCGCGTATACGAGGACCTGTACGGCCGCGAGAAACTCTGCGCCCAGCAACAAGAAGATGCCCGCCACATGGAGGAAAAGCGCCAGCACCCAGAGCATGCTATGGACTGGATTTCTCCGCGTCACTGCCAGAAGTGCGCTTACCACGCTGGCCCCCGCCATGTAATAGAAGGCTCCGGTGAGTAAGGTCATGAGCTGAGGTACGCGCCTAACATGCAACCCTCGTGGGCCGTCCACGTAGAGACTGGGGTACTAATGCGAATATTTTCTCAAGACGGCTCAAAAATACGGGACCAACGCCTTGAATGTTTCGGTTGTGAAAAATATCTCAAGCTTGGCCAAAAAAAACGGCGGCCGGGCCAGCCAACCGCTTTCTCGCACATCCGAACGTCTTAATCGTACCGCCTGCCTCGAACCAAGTCAATTTCTGAACTTCGCCAGAGACCAGTTTTTCAGGGGATGCATGGTTTCTGGTACCATGACGCTGGAGCGGAACGGATGCGGGACCGGCAGCGTGTCTCCCGTCCCCACCGACCCGTAACTGTAGGATGTCAATTCGAACAGTTGTCGTTTGCGAAGCCCAGGTGCCGTTCGTCACCGGCGGTTCTGAATACCACGTTCGAGCCCTCGTCGATCAACTCAAGAAACACGGTTTTTCGACCGAGCTTGTCCGGCTACCGTTCAAGGAGTATCCCGTAGAGGAGATCCTCCCCCACGCTGCCGCTTGGCGGCTCATCGACCTGAGCGAGAGCAACGGTGACCCGATTGACCTCGTGATCGGTACCAAGTTCCCAACATACTTTGTCCGGCACCACAACAAGGTTGTCTGGCTGATTCATCAGTGTCGGCCAGCCTATGAACTCTGCGGAACGAAATTCAGCAACTTTAACCACACCGACAAGGATGTCGGCGTGCGGGAACGAATCATCGATCTAGACCGCCAGATGCTGGGCGAGTGCCACAAACGGTTTACCAACGCGGCAAACACAGCGACACGTCTGCGCCATTTCAACGGACTCGATGCCGCACCTCTATATCATCCGCCTCCGCTCGCCGATCGGCTACGTCCGGGTGAGTACGGCGATTACGTGCTATCCGTCGGCCGGCTCGAGCCGATCAAACGGATCGATCTTGCGCTTCGGGCTATGCAGTATGTCGATCCACCGACACGTCTGGTCGTGGTGGGAGACGGGTCCGAGCGTAAGGCTCTCGAGACACTTGCGGTGACGCTCCAGGTGTCGGATCGTGTGACATTCCTCGGACCGGTAAACGACACGCAGTTGATTGATCTCTATGCCGGTGCGCTCACCGTTCTCTACGCTCCGTATGATGAAGACTATGGGTACATTACGCTGGAGGCGTTTCTCTCGAGGAAACCGGTCATCACGGCCACAGACTCAGGGGGGACGCTTGAGTTCGTGCGCGACGGCGTAAACGGGATCGTGTGTGACCCGACCGCTGAAGCGGTCGGGTGTGCCGTCAATGTGTTCGGCTCTGACCGGAGGCGAGCTGCCGAGTGCGGTGGCACCGGTCTTGAGCGGGCTCGCAGCGTCACCTGGGACGGCGTCATCGAAAAGCTCACATCATCATGACGACGCTGATTCTCCAGCATCCCGCGCCGTTATGGTACCGATGCTCATGGTGTGGAATCTCAGACTCCTGCCTCCTTCAAAATCGCTGATCCCGCATGACTCGAATCGCTTGGTTTTCTCCTCTGCCATCGTCGTCGGCTAGCCTCCCGTGTCACCGGACGGCGCTACTGACCAGACTCAAAGATCGCTACGCCATCGATCGATACATCGGAACGGCTCCGGGACGGCTACACAACGTGCCACCCCGAACGTTCAGTGCGCACGACTTTGTCTGGAAGCAACTCCAAAATCCGTACGCCCTCACGATCTACGACGTCGCCGACTCACCGCACTACGACTTCGTCTGGCCCTACCTCGTACGTTATCCAGGACTCGTAGTGCTGCACGACGAGCGGCTCCATCGTTCGCGGGCAAGGACCCTGTTCGCCCAAGCGCGCGGCGACGCCTACCACGCTGAGTTTCACTACAACCACCCAGAGGCCAATCCGGACATACCGGAGCTAAAACTGGCAATGCTCGTGGGCGCCACGAGCGAACTGTGGCCCATGCGGCGCGTGGTCATCGAATCGAGCCGACTGCTCGTAGCCCCAAATGCATGGATGGCGGCAACCCTCAAGGCCGAAGCATCGCACGATCGGATCGAGGTCATCGAACCGGGCGCACCCAAGGTCCACGTGTCACCTGAGAACCGTCAACGGATCCGTTCCCAACATGGTATTGCGGCCGACACCGTGGTCTTCAGTATGGTTGGTCCGCTCACGCCGGAGTGCAGGGCCGATTCTGTGTGGTCGGCGATGGCGCTACTCCGGCACGAAGTGCCGCAGGTCCATCTCCTGATCTGCGGAGAAGCTGCCGACGTGCACCGAAACATGCCCCATCAGCTCGACATCACCACGCCCGTGACCTGGCTCAGCAATGCTGAGGCCCTTGACACGTCCGCACTCGTATCGGCCTCCGACGTCTGTATCTGTCTGGAATGGCCGTCTGGCCGTCATGCCATGATGAGCCTCGTGGAGTCTTTGGCCGCGGCAAGGCCCTCAATCGTGACAGACCTCGCCGACCGGGTCGACATTCCTTCGTTGGATCCTCGCGACTGGCGCCTTCGTCCATTGGCAAGTGTTCACGGTGGAGCGGACGCTTTCTCATCTGACGCAGCATGCGTCAGTATCGACATTCTCGACGAAGATCGCTCATTGCCCTTGGCTATGGCTCGGCTGGCCGGTGACCCGGCTCTACGAGCAAAACTCGGCAGCGGGGCGCAGGCACTCTGGAAGCGTCGCTTCACGTTCGACCGCCTCGTGCGGGACTTCGAGGCAGCCATCAGGCGAGCCCTCAAGATCTCGTTGTCAGACGTACGACAGGCAGAACTTCCCGCCCACCTTCGGGCGGATGGAACCGAATGCGTTCGGTCGCTCCTCGCCCCGTTTGGCGTGTGGCTGCCAGGGCTCTCTGATCTAGCGCCCGCCGCGAATCCTGAAGTACCCTCAGAGTCTTGACAATCAAGCTCAACGGCGACCCGATGGATCTGGCCGGCCCGCTAACGATCGCTGCGCTCCTCACCCAACTTGACCTCGACGAGAGACGGGTGGCGGTGGAGCACAATCTCGTCATCGTGAAGCGGACAGTGTACGATTCCGTCGTCGTCAACGACGGTGACACGGTTGAGGTCGTCAACTTCGTTGGCGGCGGCTCACGCTACCATCTCCGCACAACAACAGCATGGTGGATAGAGACACACTGACGATTGCCGGGCGCACCTTCCACTCGCGACTAATCGTCGGGACCGGAAAGTACCAGTCACACCCGTTGATGGCGCGAGCCCATGAAGCATCCGGGACCGAAATGGTGACCCTCGCCGTCCGGCGCGTGAACATCTCGGACCGGTCGAAGGAGTCGCTCCTGGACTTCATTGACACGGAGAGATACTCCCTCCTCCCAAACACGGCCGGCTGTTACACCGCCGACGACGCGGTGCGAACAGCACACCTAGGACGCGAGGCCGGCCTGTCAAGCTGGGTAAAGCTGGAGGTGATCGGCGACGAAAAGACTCTCTTTCCAGACAACGAAGCCCTATTAGATGCGACCCACCGCCTGGTCAAAGACGACTTCGTGGTGCTGCCGTACACCAACGATGATCCGGTCGTCTGCCGGAAGCTCGAAGACGCAGGCGCGGCAGCGGTCATGCCACTTGGAGCGCCGATTGGATCGGGTTTGGGAATCCAAAACCGAAACGCTATTCAGATCATTAAGGAGTTTGCATCGATTCCGGTCATCGTCGATGCGGGTGTTGGGACACCCTCCGATGCGACCCTAGCAATGGAACTCGGCGTCGACGCGATTCTGATGAATACAGGAATCGCCGCCGCACATGACCCCGTGGGTATGGCAACCGCCATGCGGTTGGCCGTCAAGGCGGGACGCCTCGGATATCTCTCCGGGCGGATACCTCGGAAGAGGTACGCCTCGGCGAGTAGCCCGATTGAGGGCGTCGTTGGCCAGTAGGCACCAAAATCGCAAAGTACTCTGCTTATGTTTACACGAACTGTCTCAACCGACGACCTTGCCCGTCTCAAGCGCGAGCGAGAAGACGCCGACCGCAAGTACAACGCCGCTCTGACTGCCCTCGACCGGGCGCTGCTACGTCTGCGTGACGTGCCGCATCCCCCACCGCCGTACGACGAGCATCAGCTCAGGCCACTCAACGAGCAGTGGAATCTGCTAGCGGCCAGGCCTATAGGCACTGGCTGGCGAGGCCGTTTTTGGTCAGCCATCTGGTCAGCTGTGTCACCGCTCTTTGAACGACAACATGCATTCAACGCGGCGCTCGTCGAGCACCTCAATCGGAATACCTCGGTTCATCGGGAAGTCGCCACCTCAGCAGCAACCACACTCACCTTCATGCACGAAGAACTGACCAAGACGATCGAGTTTCAGTCACGAATCGTTCAATACATTCAGACCATCACAGCGTATGTAGACACGAAAGACCGCGAAATCGCCGGTCTCATGCGACGGATCAATGAGGACGTCGGCGAGTCCCTGATGGGATCGGCCGGTGCCCTAGGGGACGTAGCCGACGAGCTGCGCAAACGCTCGGAATCTATGACGGCGCGGGAACGGCGCTATGAAGCCCAAATTAAGGACGTCAGAGCCAGCTTCGCAGTGGTAAACCAGGTGACCCAAACGGTCAAGCGTGAGCTTGAGCGCCTGCAACAGGCAGCGCCGCCAGTAATCACGCCAGGGAGCGACACAAAGACACCCGCCAAAGTGACCGGCTCGTCGCTCGATAGCCACAAATATGTGGGGTTCGAAGATCTGTATCGCGGCTCAAGGGAGGACATTCGAAACCACCTCGCTAGCTATCTTGAGGAGTTCGTAGGGGCAACCGATGTCGTTGATATCGGCTGTGGACGGGGCGAGTTTCTCGAGCTACTACGAGACCGAGGGATCGCCGCAAGGGGTATCGATAGTAACCACGAAATGGTCGAAGTTTGTAAAGAACGCGGTCTAGTCTGCGACGAAACTGATGCCCTCGGCTTTCTGCGTGCACAGCCCGACGCATCAGTAGGTGGGCTCTTCGCGGCCCAGGTTGTGGAACACCTCGAACCGTCGTACTTGCTCACACTACTCGACACCGCGTACTTAAAGCTCAGGCCCGGTGCGAAGCTGATTCTCGAAACGATTAACGCCGCGTCGTGGTCAGCCTTCTTTTTCAGCTACATCCGCGACATCACCCACGTGCGTGCGCTTCACCCCGAGACGCTCGAGTATTTCGTCAGAGCCAGCGGGTTTCAGAACGTGCACATTCGCTATCTGTCGCCGCACCCGGACGATTTCAAACTGAAACCGATCCCAGTGTCCTCTCAGTCGTTGGATGGCACGCCATCGTCGATCGCGCTCGCGATGACACTAAATAGGAACGTGGAGAAACTAAACGACCTCTTATTCGCGGACCAGGACTACGCGGTCATCGCGGAGCGGCGGTGATCTCGGTGTCGACCTGATGGCTGTGCTGGAGACGCTGGAGATCGGTATCGACCATCTTCCGCACAAGGTGGTCGAAGTCAATAGTGGGCGACCAGTCGAGCACCTCCCGAGCTTTTGTCGAGTCACCTATTAAGTGCTCAACCTCGGCAGGTCGTAGGAGCGACGGGTCAGTTTCGACATAATCATGCCAGTCGAGTCCGATGTGAGAGAACGCAATGCGGACAAGATCTCGCACGGAATGGCTGATACCAGTCGAAATCACATAGTCATCGGGCGTGTCTTGCTGGAGCATCGACCACATTGCCCGGACGTAATCCCCCGCAAACCCCCAGTCGCGATGAGCCTCGAGGTTCCCCAGCGCAAGCGTGTCCGCGAGGCCAAGCTTCACCCGGGCTACGCCGTCACTGACCTTTCGGGTCACGAACTCGAGACCGCGCCGGGGTGACTCGTGGTTGAACAGAATGCCGGACACCGCGAAAAGATCGTAGCTCTCTCGGTAATTAACCGTGATGTAGTGCGCGAACACTTTGGAGACGCCGTAGGGACTTCTCGGGTAAAAGGGCGTGGTCTCGGATTGCGGCGTTTCCCGAACCTTTCCAAACATTTCACTGGACGACGCCTGATAGAATCGAATGGATGTGTCGACTTGGCGTAGGGACTCCAGCATCCGTGTGACGCCTTGGGCGTTGTATTCGCCGGTCAACAGCGGCTGGTCCCACGATGCCGGAACAAACGACATCGCAGCGAGATTATAGACCTCGTGGGGGCGGACATCCTCGATCACCTGAATCAGCGAGAGCTGGTCGAGCAGGTCGGCCGGCCGGAGTTCAATGCGGTCTAGTAGATGCTCGATGCGCCAATGATTCGGAGTGCTCAGACGGCGGACCACTCCCACGACTTCGTATCCCTTCTCCAGCAGGAGTTCAGCAAGATACGAACCGTCCTGCCCTGAGATTCCGGTAATAACCGCGCGTTTAGACATAATTGTCTGGCTAGATTCTAGTGCTCGCTGCTAATCCTTCGCAACATCTCATTGTGTCGGACCTTAGGCCTTGAATGCGAGCTGGGATCACAGTTTGAAGATATTGTTTATACCGATACCTTTCCACGCTTCTGAAGTGGCAGCGCGATGTTGGATGGCCAGAGACTGGTTATTCAGCGCGTTTATACGCCACCGTA
>Ga0310121_10000036_pt1 | contig 122541 bp, 113 predicted proteins | sample CB27_Tmax_986_MG_FD_203504 | JGI IMG/M metagenome (GOLD analysis project Ga0310121, IMG submission 203504) | Marine microbial communities from Western Arctic Ocean, Canada - CB27_Tmax_986 | ecosystem: Environmental > Aquatic > Marine > Oceanic | place: Canada: Western Arctic Ocean | collected... | reverse complement strand
CGGGCCCAAAGGTGCCGACCCCAGAACTCCTTGCGGATCGACCGAAAGTCGCGCATCAAACGATGTGACGACTTGCCCTTGATTAACTGCATCACACGACTCGGCGACAGACTCGGTGGTACGCTCAGCAACAGGTGCACGTGCTCTGGCCGTACAGGACCCTTCACTATTTCTATCTGGTTTCGAGCACAGATCTCTCGGATAAGACCCCTCAGCCGAACCGCTACATCTCCTCTCAAGGCCGGCTTGCGGTACTTCGGGATAAATACAAAGTGATAGTTTAACTGGTACGTCGTGTGCGATGACTTCCGGTATCCTTTCATCCGGAGACCGTACCGCATGCCTCCTTAAGGCTTCTCCTAAAGGCGAGGGGTTTCAACCATCCCCGAGTGAGACACTAAAATGACATAGCGAGATAGGCGGATCAACAGACGTAGTCTACTATATCTCTCATTTTATCAATAATTTACAGGCACAAGCCCCTCCAAGAAGCGAAAGAAAGGTATGAGTGCACGTGAGCGCAGGCGCAGAGTTCGAAAGGCTCATTGAACTGATGGCGAGGCTTCGCGGCCCAGATGGATGTGCCTGGGATCGCGAGCAAACGATGGCGTCGTTGCGGTCCTTCGTGCTCGAAGAAGCCTACGAGCTCGTAGACGCGATCGGGCAAGACAACACGGAAGCCGTTTGCGAAGAGCTCGGCGACGTTCTCCTCGAAGTCGTTTTCGTCGCTCAAGTTGGGATTGAAGCCGGGGCGTTCACGATGCCCGAGATCGTGCGCGGGATCCGAGAAAAGCTGGTCCGGCGGCATCCCCACGTCTTCGAGTCGAAGACCGACGACGGCGCGGGAGAGGCGCTCACACATTGGGAAGACATCAAAGCCAAAGAAAAGCCCTCCCGGAAGTCGCATCTCGACGGGGTGCCACGCTCGCTCCCCGCGCTTTCGCGTGCGGCGAAAATCTCGAAGCGGGCCGCTCATGCAGGTTTCGACTGGGACTCTCGCGAACAGGTTCTCGAAAAAATCGATGAAGAGCTTCTCGAATTGAAAGAGGCCGTGCGCGCGGGCGACGAATCCTCGGTTCATGAAGAGCTCGGCGATTTACTCTTCGCGATCGTCAATTTTGCGCGGCTCTCGAAAACGGATGGCGAGGTAGCACTCTTGGACGCGAACGAGAAGTTCTCGAGACGTTTTCGGTTCATGGAAGAGCGGCTCGCGGCTGACGGGAAATCCATCGAGTCCACCGGGATGGTGGAGCTCGAGCGGCTATGGGCGGAAGCTAAAAACTGATCCACGAAGGTAGGTCGAGACGCTCATCTCGCCGTCCCCGCGGAAACGGACGGTCACCGTACCGTTGCGGTCGGTGCGGAGATATTCGATCCCGCGCTCCCTCAACCGGTGGAGGACCCGGGCAGAAGGCAGGGGACGCGATGGAGCGCGACGGGCAGAGATGATGGCCAGCTTCGGGCGCACAGCGTCAAGAAAGCCGTCGGTGCTCGAGCTTCGGCTTCCGTGATGGGCGAGCTTGAGAACGTCCGCGCGCAGGTCCGCTCCGCTTCGAAGGAGCGCTGCCTCGAGCGCTCGCTCCGCGTCTCCCATAAGCAAGAGGCTCCGTTTGCCATAAGTGATGCGCAGCACAACGGAGCGGTCGTTCGACCTCTCGAATCCCGAGTGCGACGCCGCCGGCGATGGTGAGGGCGGTGGCGGTGGTGAGGGCGGCAAGGGCGCTGGGGGTGAGGGCTCCTGCGCGCGGGGCGCGGCCTCCCGAGGTGGAGGACCACCGCCATTGGCCTCTTTGGTGGCCGCGAGATTGACGTATGTGCTCGGCACCGAGCGGAGCTTCCCGTCGGTCGCCATGAACTGAACGGTTCCACCTTTGATTTCGTAGGACTGAACTGCCATACGGCTGCCGTCGACGAACACGAGGGTTTGCTGCGCCGCGGCGACGGACGCTCCGCCAACCTATAGGAAAACCAGTAACAGCGTGATTCTCATGAAATGCTACCCCACCAAATTGTTTCGCGTATCTAGTATCAACTCTCGGGGGGCACAGAATCAAGTCCGGAGAGTCCTCGACGGGGGATGAAGGTCGCGACGGTCTCGAAGTGATGTGTATTTGGAAAAAGATCGAGGAGCTCGAGGGCGTCGATCTCGAAGCCGCTCTCCACAAGCATACGCGCATCCCGCGCGAAAGCGGGGATATCACAGGAGACATAGTGCAGGCGCTCAACCGGACTCGCCCGAAGGCGTTCGCAGAGGGCCCGTGGAAGACCGCCGCGCGGTGGGTCGACGACAACGACATCATCACGCTTGAAGGAAAAGGTTTCGGAGAAGGTGGCGGCGTCTTGCTGGATGAAGCGCACGTTCCCCGCATTCTGTTGCCCGGCAGCGTTCGCATTGGCTCGGGCGTCCGACAGCGATCGTGATGCGCTCTCGACCCCGATAACCTCTCCGGCCGCGGAGGCAAAGGGAAGCGAGAAAAGACCAACCCCGCAATAGAGGTCAATCCATCGCGCGACCGCCGACTTGGGAGCAACGATCTGGACGAGCCGGTCGAGGGCGAACCGATTCGCCTGAAAAAAGCTGCCTGCGGTTTGCCGAAACATGAGCTCGCCAAGACGATGCTCCACGACGGGGCTCCCGACGCGAAGCTCTCGCCGGCCGCCGCGCTCCGCCTCCACGATGAAGCCCTGAAGCCCCGCGTGCTCGAGCAGCTCGCGAGGCCCACGCTTTTCGAATTCACGTATCCCATGCTTAGATTGGACGAGAAATCGAGCTATAACCCTCCCTGGCTGGTGGCTGGATTCTTGAAGCTCGATCGATTTCAATCCGCGCGCTCGCGTCGGATCCTCGTGAAACCAGGAGCGGATGGCGCGCCAGGTCGCGTTCAGCGGCTCCGAAGCGAGAAGACAATGTTCGATATCGTGCACGTCGTGGCTCGCCCGTCCGCGAAATCCCATCACGAGCTCGCCCGCGCTTCGAGAGAAATGAAGTCTAATTCGGGTGCGATAGCCCGTTTCCGGAAACGGTGTCGCGACAACGGCGTCATAGGAGATTCGCTGGCGCGCGAGGCTTTCGAGCAGGATGTCACGCTTCGTTTCGAGCGCGGCCGCCGGCGAGAGGTGCATCAGCGAGCACCCACCGCACCGGCCATAATAAGGACACGGGGCCTCGCGCCGCTGCGCCGATGGTTCCAAGAGCGCCACACTTCTCGCTCTGATGAAGTCTTTTTTCTCGAGGACGGTCTCGACCTGATGTCTCTCGCCGCGGACCGTCCCGGGTACGAAGACCACGCGTCCTTCGTGACGAGCAAGACCGTCGCCGCCTGCGACAATTTTCTCGATCTCGACCTCGAAACGCTTCATCATTTCTCTTACGCTCTTACCAACCAGAAGATGGCCACGTCTCTGTGGCCATTTCAAGGCGCCTCATGCTACCTAGAAGCCGAAAAGAGTGACGTGCGGCAGGGCGAGCTTCGCGCGAACTCTGCGGCGATAAGCGCTTCTCACCGCCGCGTCATAGACCTTTTTCGGCATCCGTTCCCGATAGGAGGCGAGCGAGTTCTGAGACTCTCGGAGCAGCTCGCTCCGCACGTCGTCTTCGAGCTCGGCTTCGATCGCTTCGAGGAGCTCTTGGTCGATTGCGGTGAGATCGTCTTCGATTCCGACGAGGCTTTGGTCGGAATCGATCGAGTCACGGACTCGTGAGGCGAGACCGCTCCCGGATGGGAGGTCGAGCGCTTCGATCGCCGCCGCAATCTCTTCGAGATGTCCGCTAGGGTCGAAGGGCGGCTCGGCGTCCTTTTCTCGCTCCCGCCCGCCGAGACTCACCTCACGAAACCGACGAAAACTCGCTTCCACAGTTTGACGGCAGTAGCCGAGCTTACGCGGCTTGGCGCGCGTTTTTGGTCGCTCGAATACGCGATCGATTCCTTCTTTGACGACCGGTAGCGGTATCCCCTGCTCTTCCCAGCGAAAGATGAGAAACCATTCTGCCGGAGTGATGAATAGTGGGCTTCCTCGGCGCTCGACGAAATAATTCTCGACCGATCCATAGTAGTTTCCCTTGCCATCCAAAACAGTGTCCCTACCTCAAATAAAGCACGTCATCCGAATACAGCACTCGACGCGTCCCATCAGAAGCCTCCACCGCCAGCCCACCGTCATCGGCAAGACCATGGATGACGGCATGATAGCCCTCTCCCTCGCGCGGCTGGACGAGAACCTGCCGCCCACCATCAGCGGACGCGAGCTCGCGCCACCGGGCCAAAACGCGCACCGCTTCGCGCTCGCGCCACCAAAACTCGAAGCGCGACACGACGCGAGCCGCGACGGCTTCCGTCTCGAACGTCCCTCCATGAATCCTCTTGATGGACGTCGCTCGAGCGCGGACGTCCGCCCCAAAGCTTTCATGCGGCTGCGCCACGTTAATCCCGATTCCGACGACGAAGACCTCTGCCCGCGATCCTTTGAAAGAACCTTCACACAGGATCCCGGCGAGCTTTCGCTCGTTCACATAGAGGTCGTTCGGCCATTGCAAGCGCACGTCGAGACCGCTGATTTCGTGAATCGCTTCCGCGGTCGAGACCGCGCTGAGAAGAGGCAGTAGCGAAGGCGGGAACTCACCTTCGGACCGGAGGAGGATACTCAGATAGAGTCCGCCTGGAGGCGATTCCCAGCGTCGTTTGAAGCGTCCCCGTCCGCCACTCTGCTCGCTTGCGAGAAAAAGACTTCCGTGAGGCGCTTCGTGCTTCGCATAAAAAAGAGCCAAGTCGTTCGTGGAAACACAGCGGTCGACATGGAGGATGAAGGCGCCAAAACTGGCACCTTGGGCTCTTAGTCTCGCGCCGAGGGAAGGTTTCGCGTTCGAGATCGCTACCCTGATTTCGGTATCTTCGACTTCAACGTGTCGATTTCTTTCTGGATGAGGCCTTCTGCCAAATCCGGAACGACTTCCCAAGCGATCTCCTGGATGACTTTCGCGGAGAGCTTGTCGACGACACGTTGCGCGATGCGCTCGACGAGATCATCGTCTGAGCCGTCTGGCTCGGGGGCGCTCGGGGGCGCCATCTCCTCAAAAACATCGGCCGCCGCCGGTTCTATCGTCGCTGGCGCGTCGATGGACGGAATAGGCTCAGCCACATCATCGCCCGTCGGCACCACGAACGCGTCGGCAACAGCAAGGGGAGCCTCCATCGGGATCGCGATCGTGGGTGGCTCGGGAACCGTGGAGGCTGGCGCCTCGGGAGCCGGCGCAGCCGGTGCCTCAGGCATTTGGCTCCAGATATCGTCACCACTCGTGGGCGGAGCTGGTGCCGCCGGTACGTCCGGAGCGGCGAGCAGCATCGTGTGGTCTCCGGGGTCCATCGTAAGCTCGCGCTCACCCGCTTCCACGGCGAAGGCCTCATCGAGGCCCTCGATTGGAGCCGGCTCGATGGGCGGCGGCACCGGAGCTACAGGTACTTGCGGCCCTGCCACGGGCGGGGGCGCCTCTAACGAAGGAGGCTGAACGAGCACGGTCTCGTCTTCTATGGGTATGCCGGCGAAGTCAGGCTCCGGTGCTGGCGGCGGAGCGGCCGGGGGAGGTACTGGCGCAGGTGGCTGTACGGGCGCGGGCGCGGCTCGAGCCACACCGCCCGCCGCTCCCGCGAGAAGCTCCTTGACCTTCGAGACCAGTGTTTGAGGCTCGAACGGTTTCGCGAGAAAGCCTTCACACCCTGCAGCCTTGGCGCGCTCTTGATCGAAAGGCTCGAACGCTCCCGTCAGAAGCAATACGGGAATTTGCTTCAAGTTGTCATTGGACTTGATGAACTCGCAAACTTCGTATCCGTTCTTCTCCGGCATGATGATGTCGCAGAGAACGATGTCCGGTCGGACGGAACGAATCTCGTCGATGGCCCTTTGCCCGTTTCCAACAGTATGAAGCTCGAAATTCTCGTCGGAAACTGTTAGCTCGATAACCTTTTGTACCGTAATACTGACGGCGGCGAGCAGGATTTTATGTCCCATCACCCTTCCTTCCGGCTATCCGCGATCGATCGGCCTTATCCTGGCATACGAAGCGCAATTAAGAATACGTGATTCCGTAAGTTTGAAAATGGTAGCATCGGGGCGGGGATCGTGTCAACCGAGGCAACATCATAATTCCTTCCTTACGAAGGCTTTAGCCGTTCGAACAGGAAGTCGGTGATTTCGGTCGTTCTCGAGGCGGGCGGGAAAACCGCCGCCACGCCCATGTCCAAAAGAACGGAGACATCCTGGTCGGGGATGATCCCCCCCGCAAAGAGGAGCACGTCGCTCATATCCTTCTCTTTCAGGAGCTCAAGGATGCGGAACAATAAATGTTGATGCGCACCGGAGAGGATCGACACGCCGATGGCATCGACATCTTCTTGAAGCGCGGCCTCCACGATCTGCTCGGGCGTCCGACGAAGGCCCGTATAAATCGCTTCCATGCCCGCATCTCGCAGCGCGCGCGCGACGACGAGCGCCCCGCGGTCATGCCCGTCGAGCCCCGGTTTCGCCACTAGGATTCGAAGGCGGCGCGGGGAAGCCGTCACATTGCTCTCCGATATTGCCCACCCACTTCGTAGAGCGCATGGGTGATTTGGCCAAGGCTCGCTACCCGAACCGTGTGCATCAACTCGGCAAAGACGTTTCCGTCGGCGCCCGCCGCCTTCTTGAGACGCGCGAGCGCATCAGCCGTTTCTCCCGCGTGACGGGTCTGGAAGGCACGCAGGCGATCGATTTGGTCACGCTTTTCCGGGTCCGACGCGCGCGCGAGCTGCACCTCGCGAGGCGGCTCGGCTTCGGAAGTGGAAGTGCCGGTGGCGGTATCGGGATCGAGGAAACAGTTCACGCCAACGATGGGCAGCTCACCGCTGTCTTTTTTGAGCTCGTAGTGAAGCGACTCTTCCTGAATGCGGCTTCTTTGATATTGGAGCTCGATCGCACCCAAGACGCCTCCGCGCGCGTCGATGCGGTCGAGCTCCATGAGCACCGCTTCTTCCACGACGTCGGTGAGCTCTTCCATGATGTAAGAGCCTTGAAGCGGGTTCTCGTTCTTCACGACGCCAAACTCTCTGTTGATGATCTGCTGAATGGCCATTGCTCGGCGCACGGACTCCGCCGTCGGCGTCGTGATGGCCTCGTCATAGGCGTTGGTGTGGAGCGAGTTGCAGTTATCGTAGACCGCGGTCAACGCTTGGAGCGTCGTGCGGATATCGTTGAATTGAATCTCGTGCGCATGCAGCGCGCGGCCCGAAGTCTGGATGTGGTATTTGAATTTTTGGCTGCGCTCGTTCGCGCCGTAGCAGTGCTTCAAAACACGCGCCCAGAGCCGTCTTGCGACCCGTCCCATGACCGAATATTCCGGGTCGAGCCCATTGCTGAAGAAAAAGGACAAGTTTGGCGCGAAGGAATCGATGGACATGCCTCGAGCGAGGTAGTACTCGAGATAGGTAAAGCCGTTGGCGAGAGTGAAGGCGAGCTGCGTCAACGGATTCGCCCCGGCTTCCGCGATGTGATAGCCCGAGATCGATACCGAGTAGAAATTCCGCACATTCTTGTCAATGAAAAACTGCTGTACATCACCCATCAGGCGCAGCGAGAACTCTGTCGAAAAGATACACGTGTTCTGCGCCTGTTCCTCTTTCAAGATGTCCGCTTGGACGGTGCCGCGGACCACGCGGAGAGCTTCGCTTGCGATACGCTCGCGCTCTTCAACGCTCGGCGCCCTGGCCTGCTCCCGCTCGAATCGCTCCACCTGCTGGTCGATGACCGTGTTGAAGAACATGGCGAGGATGGTCGGCGCAGGACCGTTGATTGTCATCGACACGCTCGTCAGAGAGTCGACGAGATCGAAGCCGGCATAGATCTCTTTCATGTCGTCGAGGGTGGCGATCGAGACGCCTCCCTCGCCAATCTTTCCGTAGATGTCGGGCCGCTCATCCGGCTCTTCACCATAGAGGGTAACGCTATCGAAGGCCGTCGAAAGACGCTTCGCTTTGTCGCCCTGCGAAAGAAAGTGGAAGCGCTCGTTCGTGCGCCGTGGCCCGCCCTCACCGGCAAACTGGCGGCGCGGAGACTCTTCGCTGCGTTTGAAGGGATAGACACCGGCGGTGAACGGATACTCGCCGGGGATGTTCTCATTCAAACGAAAACGCAGGATCTCGCCCCAATCCTCGAACCGAGGAAGAGCCACCCTGGGAACAACACTCCCGCTCAACGTCTTCGTCCGAGCTTCAACTTGGATCTCGCGTCCTCGCACTTCGAAGCCCACTTTTTGTCGAGCGTAACGGGACTTAAGCTCGGGCCAAGTCTCGATGAGCCGCCAGCTCTCATCATCAAGATCCTTCCGCAGCTCATCGTACCTTCGGCGAAGCGCAGCCTCGACCTCTGGCTCAGGGCACTCTTTGGCAGCGCCGTCGAGATGTTGCAAGCGCCGGGCGATACCCACTTGCTGCTCGACGCGGGCGCGCTCGCTGCGAGCAAGCTCGACAATCTCGCCGAGATAACGCACGCGCTTGTCCGGGATGAGCGCATGACGTATTCCTGTCGAGACACCGGCAGGGACGCTCAACGAGGATTTTGGCAGCTCGGGAACGAGAACGCGCATGCGTTCGAGCAGATGCAAATACAGAGCGGTGACGCCGCGATCACCGAACTGGCTCGCGATGGTTCCGTAAATAGGCAGCGCGTCATCGCCCACGTCGTGCGCAATTTGTTTGTTCCTGCGAAACTGCTTGCGCACGTCGCGAAGCGCGTCATCGCTGCCACGACGATCGAACTTGTTTACCGCCACCACGTCGGCAAAGTCGAGCATGTCGATCTTCTCGAGCTGCGAGGCCGCGCCATATTCCGGGGTCATGACGTAGAGGCTCACGTCGCAGATATCCGCAACGGCCGAGGACCCCTGTCCAATGCCGCTCGTCTCGACGAAAATGATGTCGAAACCGGAGGCTTTGAGAATCCGGACCGCTTCGTCGGTTGCGCGGGAGAGCTCGGAGCCCGAGCCACGCGTCGCAAGACTCCGCATGAAGACGCGTTCGTGGTCGATCGCGTTCATGCGAATGCGGTCACCGAGAAGCGCACCGCCCGTCTTTCGCTTCGACGGGTCGACTGACACGATTCCGATCCGAAGCTCGGGCGCATCCGCCACGAGCCTTCGTACGATCTCGTCCGTCAAAGAGCTCTTCCCTGAGCCTCCGGTACCCGTGATGCCGAGGACGGGCACGCTTCGCTTCGCGGCGATCTTCCCGATACGTTTGTCGAGCTCGGCACCCAGCCCGGATTCGTCGAGCTCGGCCTGGGTGATGAGACGCGCGAGCTTAGAGGCTTCGCCCGCTTCGAGCCAGGACAAATCGCCGTTCGAAGAGACGGGCGCAAGCGCAAAGTCCGCTTCTCTCACCATATGGTCGATGATCCCCGCTAGGCCGAGACTCAAGCCGTCTTCCGGAGAGTAGATCTTGGTGACGCCGTAGGCTTCGAGCGCTTTGATCTCGCTCGGGATGATGACTCCACCGCCGCCGCCGAACACTTTGACATGCCGAGCGCCGTCCTCGCGAAGCCGGTCGACGAGATAGCGGAAATATTCGTTGTGGCCGCCCTGATAAGAGCTCACCGCGACCGCCTGCGCGTCTTCTTCGATGACGGCGTCCACGATCTCCGCGACGGAGCGATTATGCCCGAGGTGGACCACTTCGACGCCACGCGCCTGGAGCAGGCGGCGGATGATGTTGATGGAAACGTCGTGGCCGTCAAAAAGCGACGCGGCCGTCACGAAACGTACGGAATGAGTGGGCTTGTAGCGCGTCTCGGAGGTCGTCATGACTTTGGCCCCAGTTTACTCCGGGCGGCGCTCATGCGAACAGAAACCGAGCCCGAGCTCTACGGGCAGCGAAGAACGGAGTCGCTTAGAGCTCAGCCTGAGGCGGCGGCGCGAGCTCTTCCTGAGTCTGGTTGATGAGCTCTTTGAGCTCTTTGCCGGGCTTGAAATAGGGAACTTTCTTGGCGGGCACGTCGACGCGCTCGCCCGTCTTCGGATTACGCCCCTTACGGGACTCGCGCTGCCGGATCCGGAAGCTACCGAAGCCTCGAAGCTCGATCTTGTCGCCACGGTGGAGAGCATTGATGATGCTCTTGAAAACGGTATCTACGATGATCTCAGAGTGTTTTTTGGTCAGATCCGACACTCGCGACACTTCTTCGATCAGTTCCGCTTTCGTCATGACTAAAAGACTCCCTTCTCAAATGCTCGAGCAGCCCGGCCCGGAACTCTTGTCGTGAGCGCCGACGCCGGGCCACTGCAGAGATCCTAATCTTCCGACTCGCTCTCCATCTTTTCCGTAGCGTCGGTCTCTGGATTGGCTCGAGAGCTCGAACCCCAGTCCGCCCCGAAATCCGCAACGTCTCCCAAAGTGGCATTGGGAGAGCCTTGGCTCGAGTAATGCGCTTCGTAATCGTCGACGTTGACCGCTCGAATCGAGAGCCCGATCTTGCGCTCCTGCTGCGACATCTTGATAATCTTCATGCGGTAGGAGTCGCCGACCACGAGCTTGCCTTCGGCTTGTTCGACGCGCTCGTCGTCCACTTCCGAAACGTGCAAGAGACCTTCGATTCCTTCCTCGATCTCGATGAAGGCTCCGAAATTCGTGAACCGGACCACTTTGCCGTCCACCACATCACCTTCCTGATGACGGTTGAAGAACTCTTCCCAGGTGTCCTCACCCATCTGCTTCAAACCGAGCGAGAGACGCTGGTTCTCTGCGTCGATGTTCAGAACGAGAGCGTCAACGGTGTCGCCCTTCTTGAGAACTTCCGAGGGATGGCTGATGCGCTTGTTCCAGCTCATGTCGGAGATGTGGACGAGGCCGTCGATACCTTCTGCTACTTCGACGAAGGCGCCGAAATCAGTGAGGTTTCGCACTGTGCCTTCGATGCGCGCACCCGTCTGATATTTTTCAGCCAGCTGCTGCCACGGGTTTGGCTCGATTTGTTTGAGGCCGAGGCTGATGCGACGCTCTGCACTATCGACCTGGAGCACCATGGCTTCCACGTCGTCGCCGACATTGAGCACTTTTGAAGGGTGCTTCACCCGCTTGCTCCACGACATCTCGGAGACGTGGATAAGGCCCTCGACGCCTGGCTCGAGCTCGATGAAAGCTCCGTAATCGGTGAGGCTGACGACTGTGCCTTTCACTCGCTCGCCGGTGGGAAAACGCGACTGGGCGGATTCCCACGGGTCGGGCGAAAGTTGCTTGTAACCAAGCGAGACTCGCTCTTGCTCGCGGTCGAACTTTAGTACGACAACCTCGATTCGGTCGCCGACGTTGAACAGCTCCGACGGGTGCTGGATACGCCCGAAGGACATGTCCGTGATGTGGAGCAGGCCGTCTATGCCGCCAAGATCGATGAAAGCGCCGTAATCGGTGAGGTTCTTGACGACCCCACGAAAGACGCGGCCTTCTTCGAGCGCGTCGAGTGTTTCCGACTTTCGCTCGGTGAGACCTTCTTCGAGCACAACTTTGCGGGACAGAACGATGTTGCTACGCTTCTTGTTGACTTTGATGACGCGCATCTCGAGCTCTTGCCCTTTCAAGCTGTCGAGATTGTGCATCGGGCGCACATCCACTTGAGATCCGGGCAAGAACGCACGCACCCCGATATCTACGGCGAGGCCGCCTTTGATGCGCTCGATGACACGCCCTTTGACGATCGCTTTGCTGTTATAAGCATCTTCGATGACGTCCCAGATTTTCATTTTTTCGGCTTTCTCGCGCGAGAGCACGAGATAGCCATTCTTGTCTTCGGCCTTTTCCAGAAGAACGTCAACGGTGTCACCGGCTTTTATCGTGATCGCTCCGGTCTCGTCCCGGAACTCGTTGATGTTGATCATACCTTCGGACTTGTACCCGACATCGACGACCACTTCGGTGTCCGAGACCTGCAGCACTTTGCCCGACACTACTTCGCCCTCGGCGATGTTGCTGTTATAAGCGTCCAGAAGCTTTTCGTATTCCTCGGGGGGCATGAAATCTTCGGTTAGCTCCCCGTCACCTCCTTCGACGAGGCTTTCGGTTAAGTTGTTGGTTTCCACCATGCTTGGTTTGATTCCTCCCAGAACTCGATCGATTTGCAGGGGAGCGCGCAAACAGCCGAGATTGCTTTTTTGGGGATGGGCTCGCTATTAACGGGGCGCGCTAACCTGCAAGCTGTTATCCTACTCTATTTAATTGGTTTATGTCAAGTCGCGTGCGGCATTCGGCGTTCACCATTCGGGGTTCAGGGGCCGCCGGGGGGCGCCTCTTGTTGGGTACATGGCCACCTTGATCTTCGGGACAGGTTGGGTGTCAGTTCAGTTTTTGGGTGGCGGCTTCGAGGAGTTTTTCAAGGGTTTGTTCGGGGGTTAGGTTGGTCGTGTTGATTTCGATGGCGTCCTCAGCGCGGCGGAGAGGGGAATGGGCGCGGCTGCGGTCGGCTTCGTCTCTAACCTCGAGGTCATGGGTTACCCGGTCCAGCGTCACTGACTCCTTCTCAGCTTGCTCGGTGAATCGGCGTTTCGCTCGCTCACCGGGGCGCGCATCGAGGAAGAATTTTATGTCGGCATCCGGAAAGACGACGGTTCCGATGTCGCGCCCTTCCAGAACGACCCCGCCTCGTTCTGCAATCGCGCGCCATCGCTCGACGAGGTGTGCCCGAAGCTCCGCGTGAACGGCCACCATGGACGAAGCGTTCGCGACCCGCTGCTCCCGAATGGCCTCGCTTACATCCTCCCCGTCGAGAAGGATGCGCTCGAAACGCTCCCCCGCGAACTCGATTCGAGAGCTCGCCGCCAGAGCCGCAAGCGCTTCGCCGTCGTTCATGTCGATGTTCTCGCGCAGCGCTTTGAGGGCGACGGCCCGAAACGTGGCACCCGTATCCAGATAGACCAAGGATAGCCGCTCAGCGATGTTCCGGGCCGCGGTAGTCTTTCCGGCACCAGCGGTTCCGTCGATAGCGATGATGGGGCGGCGGCGAACGCTCACTTGACCCTTGTCCGACGCGCCAGCGTCGGCAGCTCGCTCTTTAGCGAGGCCACCTCGGCGGGGCTCAGCTTCCTGAAAGCGCCAGGTGCGAGGCCTCGCACGGAGAGCGGCCCGATGCGCTCGCGATGCAGCTCGACGACCGGGTAGCCGAGAGCGCGAAACAGACGCCGGATCTCCCGGTTCTTACCCTGACGCAACGTCACTCGCATACGGGTTCGAGGTTTGGCAGTATCCCTGCTTTGCCTCGAATTGAGCACGCGCACGTTGTCGATGGAAAGACGCTCGCCCTCGACGACGATGCCACGCGCCGCCTTCTCGAAGACACTCGGGCCCAGAATCCCGAGGACGCTCACGAGATAGATTTTCTCGACTCGATATTTTGGATGGGTCAGTCTCTGCGCCAGCTCACCGTCATCGGTCAAGATCAGCAGGCCACTGCTCGCCATGTCGAGCCTGCCTACCGGGAACAAGCTCTGATAAGACATGGGCAGTAGCTCCATGACCGTCCGCCGACGGCCCGGGTCCGATCTCGTGGTGACATAGCCGGGCGGTTTGTTGATTGCCACGTAGCGCCGAGTGACACGGGCACGCACGCGGGAGCCATCGACTCGGATATCTTGCACAACGGGATCGGCAACGCTTCCGAGCTCCGTTACGACTTCGCCGTCCACTTGGACCCGCCCTTCGAGCATCAACTGCTCAGCCGTGCGACGAGACGCGATGCCGGCGTGGGATAGGATTTTTTGGAGGCGTTGTTTCATGATCAGCATTCAGCAGGATCTATTCTGCGGGGGGGCTTGGTTCGTTTGGAGTTTCCGGCCTTTCTTCTTCTAGCGGTTCTATTTCTATTTCGGCTTTTGCTTGGTCTAGGGTTTCTAGGGTTTCTAGTTGTTGGGCTACTTCGTCGCCGAAGACTTCGGACATGTCCTTGAGTTGCGGGAGGTCCTTTAGGTTCTTTAGGCCGAAGCGGACTAGGAACTCTTTGGTGGTGCCGTATAGCAGTGGGTGGCCGACTACTTTCTTGCGGCCGACGATCTTGACGAGCTTTCTTTCCAGGAGGGTTCTTACGACACCGACGGAGTGGGTGCCGCGGAGCTCCATTATCTCGGGGATAGTGGTTGGTTGGCGGTAGGCGATGACAGCCAGGGTTTCTAGTGCCTGGATCGAGAGGCGCGACGGCCGGGGAGTATCGAAGAGGCGCCCAACGCGTTCGTGGAGCTCCGGCCGGGTCGTGATCTGCCAGCCGCCGGCGACTTCGACGATCTGAAGGCCGCGGCCGCTTTGGTCGTAGAGCTCCTTCAAGCTTTTGAGCACTCCCGCGATGAGGTCGGGGGCTTCGGGAATTGTTTTTTTCAAGCTGCGCAGGGTAATCGGCTCGCCCGAGGCGTAGAGCAGCGCTTCGACGCTCGCTTGTACCTCTTCGAGAGACAGAACAGGCTCGGCGGGCTCTTGGGTCTCCCCACTATCGTTGACAGGCATCTCGTTCAAAGGCTCACCCTCATCCGGCTTATCCGGCATCGGGGTGCCGCATCACGTGGATCGTTCCGAACAGCTCCTTCTGATAAATCTTCAGCGTCCGAAGGCGAACCATTTCGAGGATAGCGAGAAAGGTTGCGATGACGTCGCCGCGATTCGTCGCGTCATCGAAGAGGCCGACAAAAGTACATGGATCGTCGGCGGCTAGGCGCAGCTCGAGCCTCCGGATCATTTCTTCCATGGAGATCGTAACGCGTACGAAAACGAGACCGGTCCGTTGTCGGACACGAGAAAGCACTTCGCGGAAGGCGCTCAGAAGCTCGAACAAGTCGACATCGAGCAAGGTCTCCTGCGCCGGAGCGTCGTGACCATTGCCGGGGGCCAAACTTTCGATGACGGAGTCGGGGCGAATGAATGTGGCCTCCCGAATCTCTTCGTGCTGGTGCAGTTGAAGCGCGGCTTCCTTGTAACGCTCATATTCCAGCAGCCGTGCAACGAGCTGGGCGCGAGGATCCTCGCTCTCTTCATCCTCCGTGCCGTCCTCGTGCGGCGGCGGCAACAGCATCTTCGACTTGATGTGAATCAACGTTGCCGCCATGACGAGGAAATCACCGGCGAGGTCCAAGTCGAGCTCTTCCATGAGCTCGAGAATCTCGAGATATTGCTTTGTGATCTCCGCAATCGGGATGTCGTAGATCTCGACTTCGCTCTTTCGGATCAAATGCAGTAGCAGATCGAGCGGCCCAACAAAAATCGGGAGTCGCACGTGATATTTTGGCTCGACGTCACCGCTCTCGTCCGTGGTTGCGCTGAGATAAAGCTCGGTACGACTCATATATCGTTCTCGGTCGGAAGTTTGACCGCGGCGCGCACATCGACCATCGTAGACTCGGCAACCTCGCGTGCCTTCCGTCCGCCTTCGCGAAAGATATCCCGTACGTCGTCGGGACGCTTCGCGAACGCTTCGCGGCGGGCGCGGATCGGCTCGAGGCGAGGTACGAGCGCGTCGGCAAGGGCGCTCTTGCACTCGATGCAGCCAATGCTGGCGATCCGGCAGCCCTCCGCAGCCCAATCTCGAGTCTCTTGGGTGGAGAAGACTTCGTGCAAATCGAAGACGGGGCAGATGGCCGGGTCACCCGGGTCTGTCCGCAGCTTTCTGGCCGGGTCGGTGACCATCGTCTTCAGCTTCTTCCGGATCGAAGCTTCGTCTTCCGCGAGCCCGATCGTGTTGCGGTAGCTCTTCGACATTTTGCGGCCGTCTGTACCAGGAAGCTTCGGGGTGGGCGTGAGCTTGACCTCGGGCTCGGGGAGCACCGGCCCGTAGAAATTATTGAAGCGGCGCGCGATCTCACGGGTGAGCTCGATATGAGGCGCTTGATCGACCCCGACCGGAACCGTGTCGGCGCGATAAATGAGTATGTCCGCGGACTGAAGAAGCGGGTAGCCGAGAAACCCGTAGGTCGTCAGATCCTTCTCGCGAAGCTGGTTCATCTGCTCCTTGTAAGTCGGGACGCGCTCGAGCCACGGGAGCGGCACGACCATCGACATCAAGAGATGGAGCTCGGCATGCTGCGGCACGTGGGACTGGACGAAGAGTGTCGATCGTTCCGGGTCGAGCCCAACCGCGAGAAAATCGAGGGCAAGCTCGTGGGTGTTCGCCTTGAGTTGCGAGGTATCCGCGTAATCCGTCGTGAGAGCGTGCCAATCAACGATGCAGTAGAACGTGTCGTAGTCGTCCTGCATCGCCGCCCAGTTCTCGAACGCACCCAACAGATGGCCGAGATGGGCCGGGCCCGTCGGACGCATACCTGATAAAACACGTTTCTTCGTCGTCATGATGTACTGACTTGCACTTGATGCCTTTTGAGGTGGACACTAGCACAAAAGTTAGAGCAGTTCCCGGAGGTTTTGGTGCACCTGGGCACCTAGTCTTTCACCGAGAAGCTCTTGAAGGTCCTCGAGCGCAGCCGCTTTCACACCCTTCAAGCTCTTGAACCGCGTCAGCAGTCGTCGCCGTTTTTTGGGGCCCACGCGGGGGATGGACTCGAGCGACGAACTCATGTCGCGAGCTTTCCGCTGCTGACGGTGAAACGTCACCGCGAAGCGATGCGCCTCGTCGCGGACACGCTCCAGAAGCTGCCGCGCCGGCGAATGCTGGTCGAGCACGATCGGCTCGGGCACTTCGGGCCGGAAGATCCACTCTTCTTTCTTGGCGAGGCTCACCATCGGCAAATGCGAGAGGCCGAGCTCCTCGAGCGCGTCGAGAGCCGCGCTCAGCTGGCCTTTACCGCCATCGATCAAAACGAGGTCGGGAAGCTCGTCACCTTGCTCGAGCACCCAGCGGTAGCGCCGGAGCACGACTTCGCGCATCGCAGCGAAGTCATCAGGCTTGCCCTTCTCGATGGACCGAATTTTGTATTTCCGGTAATCGCTCCTCTTGGGCTGGCCGCGCTCGAAAGTAACCATCGAGGCCACGACCTCACTTCCCTGGATGTTCGAGATATCGAAGCCTTCGATACGCTCGGGCTTGTCGACGAGCTCGAGCACATCGCGGAGGGCTTCGAGCCGTCGGTTGGTTTGACGGTCTTCTTCCCGGAAATCGAGCTCGTAGGCGAGCCGCGCGTTCCGGTTGACGAGCTCGACGAGCCTTCGCTTGCCGCCCTTCTTCGGCACGAGGATCTCCACTTTCGAGCCTTTTTTAGAGCTCAGCCAGTCCGCTACGAGAGCGCGTTCGGAGAAATCGTACGGAAGGTGGATCGTATTTGGAAGGAACCGGCCAAGCTCGTAATATTGTTTCAGCGCCGCTTCGACAAGCTCCGCGTCCTCCTGCGTCTTGAGCTCCTCGAGAAGAAAGCTGTCGCGATCGACGACTTTCCCCGAGCGCACCGAAAAGACTTGTAGCACAGCGTTCTCGCCCTCTCGGTAGAGGCCGAAGACGTCGCTTTCGCCCCCGCGCACCCCCGCCATCTTCTGACGGATGCCGAGATCCTCGAGCATGCTCACGTTGTCGCGGAGCCGCGCCGCTTCCTCGAAATGCTCCTCCTCCGCCTCGGCGACCATCTTCCCTTTGAGCGAGGTGATCAAATCGTCGTTCTTGCCTTCGAGAAAAAGCTTGGCGTCCTCAGATGACTTGCGATAGGTCTCAAGGCTCACGATGTCGTCGACGCAAGGTGCTACGCAACGCTTGATCTGATATTGCAAACACGGCCGCGGCCTCTTGCCGTTCAGCTTCTCCCTGCAGTTGCGTATGCCGAAGAGCCGGTGGACGAGATTCGCGGTCTTGCGAGCGAGGCTCGCGGGAACGTAGGGCCCCGAATAGACCGCACCGTCCGAGCCGGGATGGCGCACGATGTAGAGTCGTGGGTAGCCTTCGTTCAACGTGAGCTTGAGGTAAGGATGGTTCTTGTCGTCGCGAAGAAGAACGTTGTAGCGAGGCTTGTGCGTTTTGATGAGGCTGTTCTCGAGCACGAGCGCCTCGCGCTCGGTATCGGTGACGACGACGTCGACATCGACAACACGCTCGACGAGGCGGTCGAGCCGCGGGCTTTCGACCCGAGCGTCCAAGAAGTACGAGCGCACTCGGCTTCGAAGCGAGCGGGCCTTGCCGACATAGAGGATCTCCTTACCTTCCCCACGGAACAGGTAGACGCCCGAGCTTTTGGGAAGCTCGGCGACCTTTTTCTGGAGGTCCATTTTCTGACCGCCAGTATAGCCGTGTAGGGGGCGCTAGAGTTGCTGGTGCTCGCGTTCGATCGACGACGTGCCCTGAGATTGTCGCGCGGCCATCACGGGCTTGGGATCTTCCGCACGGCGCAACATCTTGTCGATAGAACAGGAGGGGAAAAATCATCGTATCGTGCAATAAGTACAAGCCTAGTTGCAACGCCGCGTCGGAACGATATGCGCGAGCACGGGAGTTTTCGTCGAGAGAAGACGGCTCCCGATCTTCCAGACCTCGTGCACGCGGTTCTGGCCTTTTTGCTCCACTTCATCGTTCAGTTCCGGATGATCTCGACATTGGATGGAAGGTCGAGCTCAAAGGCTCCGTTCGGAAGCACACCATTGATGATCGTATTCTGGAAGAGGATGACCGTGTGGTCCCGGTTGTGCTCGTAAAACGCGGAGCGTATCGGGGTCCAGGTTTTCTTGCTAATGGTGAGCTCGAGGAATGCGAACATCGACGCGGCCGACCCGGGTTTGGGCAGGAGCTTCAAGACAACGGCCTCATCGGTCTCTTCGACGAGGCTCGCGTCGTAGTTCTCGCCGATTTTGTCGTTGCCGGAGCCGAAGCCGATGAGGAGGTCGGCCCCGTTACCACCTTTCCCTCGTTCAAACTCCATCAATTGATTGGAAGTCGCGTTGTAGAGGCGCACGCGCTCGTCCCGTATGAGAAGGACCCTGGGGGCCGGCGAAAGGTGCTCGAAGCGGATGCGTCCGGGAAGCCGCAGAAAAAGGCGGCCGTTGCTGACTTCAGCTTCTTCAAGGACGAAATCGTGATCGGTCTGCTCGAACTTAGCCGCGAGGGTCTTGAGCTCGGCACCCGCTTTCTGCATTTCGGCTAGGATCTCATCAAGACGATCTGCAGTGGCTACAGCAGGCACGGCCGCTAGCGACAAAAGCAACAACCAGAGTTTTTGCATCAGCATGCCGGAAACGCAGCCTACCGCGCTTGAGAATGCGCTTGTTCAGGCTCCACGAGCTCGGCCACAGTGCCGTGGCTCAGAACCTGACCGTCGAGCATCTCTATGACCCGGTTGCTCTTCTCCGCCGCTGCGGGATTATGCGTGATCATGACGATGGTCTGCTTTTTCTCCCGATTCAAATCCGAGAGAACTCGGAGCACTTGCTCCGAGTTGTGAGAGTCGAGATTGCCGGTGGGCTCGTCCGCAAGAATGATGGCCGGGTTGTTCACGAGTGCTCTGGCAATAGCCACCCGCTGCTGCTCGCCTACGGACAGCTCGAGCGGTTTGTAGTCGAGCTTGTGGCGCAAGCGCACGATCTCGAGCAGATCACCCACTTCGTCGTGGCTTATCAGAGGCCCGCCATAAATCTGTCGTGCGATCTCGATATTCGCATGGACGGTGAGCGTCGTAAGAAGGTTGAACCGTTGAAAGACGAAGCCTATCTTCTTGCAGCGAAGGCGCGTGCGCTCAGCATCGGACACGTCGGCGAGGTCGACACCGTCCACGAAGACGTGGCCCGAAGTGGGCCTCGACAAGCCACCGAGAATCTGAAGCAAAGTCGTTTTGCCGCAGCCGGAGGGACCCATGATCGAGACGAACTCGCCCTCTTTGATCTCGATGTCGATGCCCTGAAGAGCGGGCACATCGAGGGAACCGGTCCGGTACACCTTCCGGAGGGCTACGGTCTTCAGTATGGCGGCGCGTTGCGACATAGATATTATTTGCGATTGCGGTCGAGTCTACTCAAAATTTAGCGCTTCCACCGGATCGAGCTTCGCCGCTCGATAGGCGGGATAGAGCGCCCCCAAGAGTCCTCCGCTGATCCCGAGGAGAGCTGACATCGCGAACCATTGAGGATTCAAGTCCACGGAAAGCGTGGGAAAAAACGTGATGATGCCCCAGCGGCCGAGAAAAGAAAACAGAAAGCCGACAACGACGCCCATCACGCAGATGAAAAACGACTCCACCATGACGAGACGAATGATATAGGTCTTGCTCGCCCCGAGCGCTTTGAGAATCCCGATCTCGCGCGTGCGCTCGATGATGGTCGTATACATCGCGAGCAGGATCACGAGATAGCTGATGAGCGCCGCGAAGATCGAGAGCGCGCGGATGAACTCTTTGAGCCCGAGCGCGTTTTCCCTCATCACTTCCGAAAAACGCGCGAGCGCGGTAATTTTGTAGCCTTCGAAGCGCTCTTTGAGCGACGCGCTCACGTCGTCCACCGAAACACCTTCGGCAGCTTTGATGAAGAAAAAAGAGGCCTTCCCGATTTGTGCCGTCGCCCCTTGCATGTCGGAGATGGCCATGAAAACGCGCACGCCCGCGCCTGCCCGACAAATGCCGGAGACTTCGAACTCCCGGTTCATGATAGTCATCTTCTCGCCGAGCACGATGTTGTCCGCCGCGGCTAGAACGGTATCGACGACGAGGTCGAGCGGTCTTTCCAGGCCACGGCCCTCCAAGATCTCGAGACCCACGCCGACCTCGTTATATGACGCTTCGTCCACGCCGAACATCATGACGACCTTGCTCTGCCCCTTCACCTTGGTGAGCGAACCGATGAGTATGGGCGCCACCAACGCCACGCCAGGAACGTCGAGAAGACGCTCGCCAAGCCGCTCGGAGAGAACGCCGGCGCTCAATGCGAGAAAGGGCGAAGAATCCGGAGGCTGAAAGAGAACATCCGCACCGACATTCATGATGCGCTCGGCGGTCTCTTCGAGGCTCCCATTTGCGAGCCCCACGAGCACGAGCAGAAGCGCCACGCCTAGAGCTACCGCCAGGATACCGACCGTGGTGCGGGTTTTGCGGTTGAAGATATTCGCCAGAGGAAGATTCGCCATGCTGGATCTTTCATTTGCACGCCTCTCGGGGCAGCGCAAACAGGCCATGCTAGCAAACTGGCGCGGATGCAGCAACTTGTACGGGGGGGTAGGGGGGTAACCAACTCTTGGCTTCCTTGTGCCGGGTCATTGCTATACTCCTGCGCTATGAAAGCTATTCGGGTGCACCAGACGGGGGGCGCGGACGCGCTTCAGATCGAAGATATCGCTACGCCAGAGCCGGGGGCGGGGGAAGCCCTCGTCAAGATCGAGGCGATTGGGGTCAACTTCATCGATATCTATCATCGGACGGGGCTCTATCCGCAGAAGACGCCGTTTACTCTCGGGCGGGAGGCAGCGGGGGTCGTGGACTCTGTGGGCGACGCTGTCAACGAGGTTCGACCCGGGGATCGCGTGGCTTATGCGCTGACACCAGGGGCCTATGCCGAGATGGCGGTCGTGCCGGCGTCGAAGCTCGTGCCGCTGCCCGACGGCGTATCGACCTCGCTCGCAGCCGCGATCATGCTTCAAGGGATGACGGCGCACTATCTTTCGCACGCGACGTTTCCTATCGAGACCGGCCACCGTGTGCTCGTACATGCGGCCGCGGGAGGGGCCGGGCTTCTGCTCACGCAAATGGCAAAGCGGCGCGGTGCCCAGGTTTTCGGCACCGTATCGACACAAGCCAAGGCGGAAGCGGCCAAGGGTGCTGGGATTGACGTCGTTATCCGGTATACGGAACAGGATTTCGAGGCCGAGGTGCGAGAGGCTACCAGTGGCGAAGGGTTGCACGCGGTTTACGACTCGGTCGGGCAGACAACCTTCGAGAAGAGCTTGCGCTGTTTGCGCCCGCGCGGCGTGCTTGCGCTCTTTGGGCAATCGAGCGGGCCGGTCCCGGCGTTCGATCTTGCCAAGCTCGGCGCGGGAGGGTCGCTCTTCATCACGAGGCCGACCCTCGCTCACTACGTGCTCGACCGTGACGAGCTTCTCGAGCGGGCCGGTGACGTTCTCGGCTGGGTCGAGCGAGGCGAGCTCGACGTCGCCATCGATCGTGAGCTTCCGCTCGCGGAGGCGGCGGAGGCGCATCGCTTGCTCGAGGGACGAAAGACCAGCGGGAAGCTGATTCTGAAGCCTTGAAAAAAGTCCGGCCGGCAGATCTTAGCCCCGTCCTGCGATAAGAACGCTTCACGCTCGAGGCGCGCCAGGCGGTCCGCGTCCTCGCAAACTCAGCGACAGGCTTTGATTTGCGACGTCGCCGCTTCAGCTTGCATCCGCAGCTGGCGGTACGACGGGACGCCACCGGCAGCAAGCGCCTGACCCAGGAGGGTACAGGGAGGTTTCGATGCCTCGATCTCGTCTTACCTTGATGAGAGGAGGTAGAATGACGTCATGCTTGGAGTCGTCGACAGCGTGGAAACGCGCCGCTTCAGCGTGGAGGAGTATCACCTCATGGCGGAGGCCGGGATCCTCGGCCCCGATGAGCGTATCGAGCTCATCCGAGGCGTCGTCCACACGATGAGCCCGAAGGGCGGGGCGCATACAGTCGCAGGCGCGCGCGTGGGCCGTATTCTCGATCGAAAGCTCAAGGGTCGCGCAAGCGTGTATCCGGAAGCCTCGCTGTCGTTTCCGGCGCTCTCGTCCGAGCCACAGCCCGACGTCGTCGTTTGTTCGAGCCCCGACATCGACGCGTTCGGCACCGAAGCGAGCAAACCGCTTCTCGTCGTCGAGGTGTCTCACTCGTCCAAGCGACTCGACCTCGGCCCCAAGGCCCTGCTCTACGCCGAGGCCGGTATTCCGGAATACTGGATCGTCGATCTCGTCGACCGGGTTTTGGTCGTGTTTCGCGATCCCCGGAATGGGCGCTACGCGTCGCAATCCAGTTTTCAGCCGGACGGTCGCGTGACGCTGACGGCGTGGCCCGACATTACTATCGAGGTGCGTGAGCTCTTTCCGCGGTAACACAAGGTAGGGGGTGGTGGTCCGAGAGCCGGTCTCTCGCTTCGGCTATTTCCGAGCTGTTCTCGAGCGATTCGCTTTCAGCTTTCTGATGAGGCCGTCAAGGCTCACGAAATAGCGAAACCCGAGGAGCTCAAAGCCCTTCAACTGGTCACGAGATGGGCGCGCGCTCATCGACGTCGTAGCTGTGAAGTGGATAGCCTCGGTGGTGCTCACAGGATTAGACTACCGGTATGCAGGGTCACTACTGGAACCACAGCCTCATTCTGGCGTGTCTCGCGACTCCGCTTTTCCTGCTGACTTCGGCGCAGGCGGCGGAGCGCCCGAACATCATCCTGCTGATGGGCGACGACCATGGCTGGGAGGAGACGGGCTATAACGGACACGCGCATTTGCAAACGCCTGTCCTCGACGAGATGGCCGCCAACGGATTGCGGTTGGATCGTTTTTACGCGGCGCACCCGTCTTGCTCGCCCACCCGCGGCAGTGTGTTGACGGGGCGCCATCCGAATCGCTACGGCACGTTCTCCCCCAACTGGTCCATGCGCCCGGAGGAGGTCACCATCGCGCATCTGCTGCGCGAAGCCGGCTACGCCACAGGCCATTTCGGCAAGTGGCATGTCGGTCCCGTGAAGGCCGCATCGCCGACCAATCCGGGAGCGATGGGTTTCGATGAATGGCTGCCGTACGACAATTTCTTCGAGATGAATCCGAGCCTGTCGCGCAACGGAGAAGCGCCCACTCGCTTCGAAGGCGAGAGCTCGCGTCATTCTGGACAACCCATACAAGCTCGTCATCGACGGCTCCGAGGGATCGGGAACGGAGCTGTTCGACCTGCGTTCGGACCCCGCGGAGAATATCAACCTGGCCGCCAGCAAACCCGCCATCGTCGAGGAGATGGAGAAACGGCTGCGCGAGTGGCAGGAATCCACGCTGAACAGCCTGACCGGCGCTGATTATCGATAGCCCATCGAGCCGCCGCAGTAGCTTGCGCCCGCGATCAAAGGAGACATCGCAATGTCCGGGATAGCACGGCGGACGAGGTGGCGTGGGAGGTCGAGGACGCATGGCAACAGCTCGACGGGCGCGGTTTGATCATCACGCCAGGCGAGGTCGTGAATCCTCGCTCCAAGCCTAAAAATGTCGACCGTTTGCGCACAGCCATCGCAGCCACGCGGACGAGCTAATCGAGGAACACGCTCGTGGTCGCGTTCGGAATCCTCGCGAGGCAATCTATCTGGACTTGGCCGGTTCGTCTTTTTCGTCATCTCGTTCAGAACGAGATCTCTTCCCACCAACCTCTTCCAGCAAGCTCCAGGATACGGTTCGCCTTCGCCCGCTGAACGTAGTTTCGAAGCGCCTGATTTACAGCGGCAGAGTAACGAGATACAAGTCGCGGAGCCGTCAACCTCGCTCCTCTTCGCGATACGCCCGATCCAAAAGAACCACCGGGTGCACCACCTCCGCACGTAGCTCCGCGCGGCGCACGCCTTCCGAAAGCTGCATGTGACATCCGGGATTCCCTGTCGCGATGACGTCCGGCCGCGCGGGAACGATGTTCTTCATCTTGCTCTCGAGCACATCCATCGACATGTCGTAATGCGTAACGTTGTAGATGCCTGCACTTCCGCAGCAGCGCTCCGAGTTCGGATAGTCTACGAGCTCGACACCAGGTATCTGCGCGAGAAGCTCTCTCGGCTCAGTCTTCACACCTTGCGCGTGGAAGAGATGACATGGCGCGTCGTAAGCGACACGCTTTGGGCGCGTCAACGCTGACGGCTTGGGCGCGTCGAATCCTTCTCGGACGAGGAAAGCCGAAACGTCGACCACGCGCGCCGCAAAATCTTTCGCGCGCGCATCGCCTTCGAGAAGCTCGCCATATTCCGTGAGCGCAGCACCGCAGCCCGCGGCGTTCACGACGATCGCCTCGACATCGCCGAAGGCCTCGATGTTCTTCCGCGCCAGCTCGCGGCCGATATCCGGAAGGCCGTTATGAAGATGTAGCGCACCGCAACACGTTTGCGCCTTGGGCACGACGACCTCGTAGCCGTTTCGCTGAAGCACGCGCGCCGTCGCTTCGTTGACGTCCCCGAAAAGATGGGCAGCGATGCAGCCAGAGAACAGTGCCACGCGGCCGCGCGGCTCGCCGGACGGCATGAGACTCTCCGGCAAAACGCTCCGTTTCGGGATCGAAGGGAGCAGAGCTTGGCGCTCGGCCAATGCTGGCGACAACATCGCAACGAGCCGCCTCGCCCCGAGCGCCTCACCGAAACGGGCGAGAGCCATGAACAACGAGAGCCGCCACGGATGGGCGAGCACGCCGCCGAGCAAAATTCGTTTCGACCAACGGAGCCACGCGCTCTCTTTCGCCTCTTGTGTAATCAGCCCGCGCGCCTCCTCCATGATCGAGCCAACAGGAACGCCGGCGGGACACACGGTCTCGCACCCGCGGCAGGCAAGGCACCCATAGATCTCCGCCGCGAGACCCTCCGTCAAGGGCAGACGGCCTTCGAGCATCAAGCGGACGTTATAGACCTGCCCTCGCGGCGCGAGCGACTCACGCGGGTCGGCTTCGTATGCCGGGCACGCCGGCAAACACAAGCCTCAGTGGACGCAGGAGAGCGTCTTTTTATAGAGAGAGCTTTCAATCATTAGATCCGTCCAACATAGCGTCCAGGAGAAAGAATGCCCTTAGGGTCCAGCTTCTCCTTGATACGTCTCATGAGCTCATAGCCTCCGGGCGTTTCTCCATAGACATCGAGCTCTCGTTTCATTTCTAAAGGCGCTTTCTCGATTACGACGGCGGCGCCGTTCTCTTCCGCCCGTGCGCGCCGATCGGAAAGGGCCTCTGGGTCCGTCGTCTGGCTGTAGACGATTCCCGTATCCGGATAAGCGATGAGCGCACCTCCATCTTGCCAGCTTTCCGCCAACGAGATCGTCCGGGCAGGGGCCGCTTGGCCCCGCAGCACGAGCGCGGCATCACTTTTTGGGAAATCGCGTATCGCGTCCCAAGGATTCTTATCGTCCGGCAAGACTTCGGCGTCGAATCGTTCTCGAACGTCGTCGAGCGCGCCGCGCGTCTCTTCATGAAGCCCCTCGAAGCGAAGAAGAAGATTCCACTCGTGCAAACCGTGAATCTCGGCATAGGTCGGGTTCAATGCCACCGCCATTTCAGGCGCGAGCGGCAAGTTTCGAAGCTCACGCCATGCCGCCGCGATGCTGCGCGGGCGCCGGGCCCCAATTGCCACCGTCGTGACCTCTTCCGGCAAAGCCCAGAGCCGGAGAAATGCCCGTGTCATGACCGCGAGGGTTCCGGCGGAGCCGACGAAGAGCTTCATCAGCTCGTAGCCCGCCACATTCTTGACGACGCGGCCTCCGGCCTTGAACGGCGTGCCATTGGCGAGAACGCCCTCGAAGCCGAGCAGGAGATCGCGCGGGCGGGCGCCGGGTCTCCGGCGAAGCCCCGGCTCGCCGAGCGCGAAGATGCCTCCAATGGTGGCTTCGTCGGGATGCGGTACGTCAAGTGGCAGGTACTGACGGAATTCTTTCAAATATCTCTGGGTCTCGCCGAGCGTCGTCCCGGCGCGCACCGCCATGGTGAAATCGTCAGGAATGTGCTCGTCAATCTCAAGTCCCTTCAAGCCCGATGTCATGAGATAAGTGTCGAGCCGGCTCGGAACGTTGCCGAGCTCGAGACGCGTTTCTCCACCAATCGGGATCACCGCCATTGACTCTTGATGGCAGAACGCGAGGGCTTCGGCCGTCGCCGCGGCATCTTCGGGCTCGAGCACGAGCGAAGGCAGGAGGCCGTCGATCCGCGGGTCGCTTCCGTTCGGCGCACGCGAGCCGAGCATCTCGGGAAGCTCGTTCAAATCCATGCCCCGGGCATAGCAGCGATGCTCGGAAGGCTCGTCGCCTCGCCACATCCGTGGGAGGTCGGAAAGAGCTTTCCAGGATTGCAGAGGCCTTCGGGATTCCAAACGTCGCGTATGGCGCTCATGAGATCGAGGTCGTGCTCAGAGAACAAGAGCCCCATATAGCTCGACTTTTCCGTCCCGATACCGTGCTCGCCGCTGATGGTCCCACCAACCGCAACACAGAGCTCGAGAATCTCGCGCCCCGCTTCGAGCACCCTCTCGCGCTCATCCGCGTCGCGGCCGTCATAAGATATGCATGGGTGTAGGTTCCCGTCGCCCGCATGGAACACGTTCGCCACACGAATCCGATAGCGCTCCGCAATTTCCCCAACTTTGACGAGCACCTCAGGAAGCCGCGAGCGCGGGACGACCCCGTCCTGGACATAGAGGTCCGTCGATAAACGACCCATCGCGCCGAAAGCGGTTTTGCGCCCGAGCCAAAGACGCGCGCGTTCCTCTTCGTCGCGCGCCACCGTGAAAGATGTCGCGCCCCGGTGGATGCAAATGTCGCGAATCTCGCGCTCCATGCGCTCCATACCGTGTGCGGCACCGTCGAGCTCGACGAGGAGGACCGCTTCCGCATCCGTGGGATAGCCTGCTGCAACGACGCTTGCCTCCACGACCTCGATGGTCGCGCGGTCGAGCATCTCGAGCGCCGCGGGGACGATCCCGACGGCGACGATGTCCGACACCGCCTCGCAAGCGACCTCCATGCTCCGAAACGGCGCTAGGAAGGTTTTCACGGTTTCCGGCATCGGCATCAAGCGGACGAGCGCCTCGGTCGCAATCCCGAAGGTTCCTTCGGAGCCCACGAACAGGCCCACGAGGTCGTAGCCGACCGTATACCGCGGTCCACCGAGATTTACGATCTCTCCATCGGGCATCACGACCGTCAGTCCGAGAATGTGCACCGTGGTCGCGCCGTATTTGAAGCAGTGAGGTCCACCGGAATTCTCGGCGATGTTTCCGCCGAGCGTGCAGGCAGATTGGCTCGAGGGGTCCGGCGCGAAATAGAGTCCGTGTTCAGCCACGGCCCGAGAAACTTCGAGATTGATGATGCCCGTCTGACAGAGCGCGACCCGGTTGTCGAGGTCGAGCTCGAGGAACTGGTTCATCCCGGCAAGCGAGAGGACAACACCTCCCTCGCTTGGAATCGCGCCACCCGATAGGCCCGTGCCCGCGCCGCGCGCCACGAACGGAACCTTCTCCTCAGAGCAGAGCCGGACGACGGAGGCGACCTCTTCGGTCGTGCGCGGAAGTACGGCGGCATCGGGCGTCGACTTGAAGGCAGTGCTGCCGTCGCATTCGTAAACGAGCACGTGGTGCGGTTCGACGAGAACGGACTCTCGGCGGAGGCAGCCCGTAAGTCTCTCGAGGAAGGACGCGCTCAGCATGGGAGGCGACGCTAACACGGGCGGATTCGCCAAGACAAGGGGCTGGTGCCCCTATGTCCCTTTCCGCCACGAAGATGACGCACACGGCCTTGCGCCGAGGACTCTGCTGTATTAAAATAATTTTTTTGGTAAACCTCGATCTCGAGCGAAATCGCTACCGAAACCCCGAAGTCAGGACTGTGATGAACCACGACTGCCTGCGGCTCTCTGACCGCGCCCAAGCCAAGATTCGACAGCTCATGAAAGCCAGCGATCACGAAGGTGGCACGGTCCGGGTTTTCGCGGAGCGCAGTGACCAGGGAGTGCTCGAGGTCGGGTTGGCCTTCTACAGCCCACACCAGCGGGACGTTTCGTTGTCCATCGATGGCGTCAACGTCGTCACCGACCTGAAAACACTCGAGATCGCGCAGGACAGTACCCTCGACTATGGAACCGAAGGTTTCACGCTAACGCGGGAGATCGCTTGCGAAACCCTCCCGTTTCCCGAATAGTAACTAGTGAGTGGAACGACTATGAATGACATTTACGCCGAAAACGGGCCGAGCGCCGAGATCAACCAAGAGCACACCGTGAACGCCCCCGTATCCGCCCCGATATCCGATAGCCCTAACGGATCGAACGGAGCCAATGGTGGCGGAGTGAGCTACCCCCTCGAGGCTGACGCGTTTCGGTCGACCGACGACTCCGTGCAGGAGCTCACCGGCTCGCTGAAAGTGCTATCTCGCACGCTGAAGGTCGTCACCAACTCCCCAGTTGAGCTCTTCAACGTCACCGACCGCATCAAAGACCTCGTGAAGTCCTCGGGAGTCAAAGCGGGGTTTCTCATCATCTCGACACTCCATACGACGACGGCGGTCTTCATCAACGAGTTCCAGGCCGCACTCATGGCAGACGTCAAGCATTTCCTCGAGCGGATCGCGAACAAGGACCACGGCTACCTCCACAATTGCGAGGATTGCTCGGATTGTGAGCGCAAGAACGCGGAAGCGCACATAAGGGCGCTCGTACTCGGGAACAACGTCACGCTCCCGATCGCAGAAGGAAAAATTCATCTCGGTCAATGGCAGAGCATCCTCTTCGCGGAGCTCGACGGGCCGCGTGAGCGCAGCGTCACGGCCCAAGTCATTGGCGTCTGAGACGCAGCGCGAACGTGATCCTTCGCGTCGAGTTTCAGTTCACCGCCGCACATCGACTTCCCTATTACGAGGGCCCGTGCTTCCACACCCACGGGCATAACTACAAGCTCCTCGTTTTCGCCGAAGGGCCCGTCGATCCAAAAACCGGGCTGTCCATCGACTTCCTCGAGGTGAAGAAGCTCGTCCACGAGCACGTGCTTCGCGACATCGACCACAACGATCTCAACCAGGTCCTCGATAACCCCACCGCGGAGAACGTGGTCATGTGGATGTGGGATCGACTCGAGCCCCAACTTCCCGGCCTCAAGGAAATGCAGCTCTACGAGACGAATGACAGTGGCGTGATCTATCGCGGAGAGCCCTTTGGCGAAAACGGATCCAACTGATCGCCTCTCGGCGATGGCGCAAGCGATCCGCTCTTTCCTGGACGCTTGCGGCCTCGACGTGGAAGGCACCGAGCTCGAAGGGACACCGGAGAACGTCGCGAGGGCTTTTTGCGAATCCTTCATCGACGGTTACGACGCCGACCCGGCCGAGATCCTGTCCTCCGCCTACGCGCCGAAAGGCGTCGCGGGCGCTACCGAGATCGTGCTCGTGAAGGACGTCCCGTTTCACGGGATGTGCCCGCATCATTTGCTCCCTTTCCACGGGCGTGCGCATGTCGCCTATATTCCAGGCCAAAAGCTCGCGTCGCTTTCGAGCCTCGCGCGGCTCGTGGATTGTTTCGCCCATCGGCTGGAGATCCAGGAGACCGTCACTCGGCAGATCGCGGAGGCTCTCATGGAACATCTCGACGCAGCCGGTACCGCGGTCGTGCTCGACACGGATCAAACCTGCATGACGGCAAGAGGTGTGGAGCGCGCGGGCGCTCGCACCGTGAGCCAGCACTTCACCGGCAAATTCAGCGAGGACGCAAGTCTCCGCTCGGACTTCCTGCAGAGCTTGCCTCCGGGAACATCTTTTGAACTTGACCCAGTCGGCTTCGGTGGGCTCGTAGTTCTTTTGTAGAAGATCCCAGCGGGCGACCCTGACGAAGTTGATCAGGAAGCAGGCAATACCTGCCCGAATGAGCGTCGTCGATACGGCCAGGACGGTCTCGTTGACTTGGTAGATGCCGATAGCGGTGGTCAGGACTCCCGTGAAGAGCGTCATGTTGGCGGCAATGCGAAGGCGTTCGCTATGAAGCTCTTTCATAGCGGGAACCGGACGTCTTCCAAACTCTTCCTGGAAGCGTTCTTTCCAGACCCACATGGGGAAGAGCTTGAAGGCAACGGTAACGACGCTCAGCACCATGAAGCCGAAATGCCGAGAAAGCCGTAAGCGAGTTGGACGCGGCCGCGTAGCGGATCGCTCGGCGACGGCCAGCCGAAAGCGAGGGCAACGCCTAGGCCGGCGGCGGTCACGAGAAGCGTCAACGGCAAAAGCTCCAACTCACGGGTCCTGCCTATCCAAAAGGAACGTAGTGGGCCCCCCATGTGCCAGCTGCAGAGGATCGCGAGCATCACGGCAAAGGGCGCCACGCTTCGCCCGGTGAGAAAAGCGAAGGCCACGCCGAGTGTGCCGACCCACAGAAGCGTGAAGCGTATCGGTAAGCTGAACCGGTCGCCAAAAGTGGACGGGACGAGCTGGAGCTCGATGCCCAGAATCATCGTAAGCACCCACCCTATCGCTGCGAGATGCGCGTGGGCGAAAACATTGTCTATGAACCGCGTCGCGAGTCCGGGCGTCCTCACTTCATAGGCTTTGAGCAGGCCGAGCAGAATCCCCATGCTCGCCGCGAGCACGAAGAAAACGAGCGCGGACGCCACGAAGCGCCCAACCCAAATTTTTCTTCCGCGCGTTCGGGAAGGACGGGAAAGCGCACGGAAGTTCCAGCGCTGGAGAACGCTCGCGAGGAAGACGAGAAAAGTCGACCAGCTCACGCCCTTTGATCCGCCCATCCAGAAATGCGTGATCATTCCCCAGCTACCGATGGCGTAGAAGATGAATTAAAAGCGCGCGACGCGAAGCGACGCCGGCTCCACGTGGAGAAAAGTCGGCACGAACCGATAGAGCACCCCCATCATGAGCGACGAAAGAAAGCCGAGTGTTACTAGATGAGTCAGCGCGAGTAGCTGGTCGAAATAGAAATATTGCAGCAGAAGGTCATGACGCCAGAAAAGCCAGACCGTCGCCACGACCAGCGACGCCATCCCGTTGAGGACAAAGGGCTCTTCGATACGGGATAGGCCCCGCATGCTTATTCGAGAGCGAAGCTCAAGCGGTCGAGCACCACTTTGCCGTTATTCACGACCATGAGCACATCCTGAAGAGAGAGGATGTTCTCGAGCGGGTTCCGATCGACAACGATGAGGTCAGCTTCGAGCCCTTGCTGGATCGAGCCGGTGCGGTCCTCGATGCCTGCGAGCTCGGCGGCCACGCGCGTCGCTGCTTGGATGGCCTCCATCGGTGACAAGCCGCACTTCGTCAACATCTCGATATCGTGCTGCAACGTGAGCGTGCTGTCGGGGCCATATCCTGTATCCGTGGCCGCAACGATCGAAACGCCGAGTCGGTGCCCCGTTCGCACGACTTCCATCAAGCGCGGCAACATGTGCCGGCCTCGCACTTGAAGCACCGGATCGTCATAGTCGCCGCCGGCATCCATGAGGTCTTGAACGACCGCCACCGTCGGGACGAGATAGGTCCCGCGCTCCGCCATCAGACGCAGAGTCTCCTCGCTGAGATAGGTTCCGTGCTCGATGCTGCGAACGCCGCCGAGAACGGCCGCGCGGCCGCCTTCGTCGCCATGGGCGTGGCTGGCCACGGGCACGCCACGATTCGCAGCTTCGTCCACGACCGCTTCGATCTCGGCGAGCGTCATCGTCTGTTTGCGGGGATCTGTATCCGGAAGACCCGCGCGCTCGGTCGACGTGATCTTGATCCAATCAACGCCGCGCTCCAGATTGGCGGCGGCAACACGACGGTAAGCTTCGGCGCCATGTACGCCCGACCACAAATCCGAAAGGCTCGGATCGTTGATAAATATCGCCTCGGAGAGGTGGCTCCGCACGTGATAGCCCGCGGCGAGAATCTCGGGAGACTCGATGACACCTTTTTCGGCGAGCTCCCGAAGCCCGATATCCACATAGTTGTCGGTCCCCATGCTTCGAATCGTCGTGACGCCGGTTCGAAGAGCTTTTCTCAACTGTCTCGTACTGCCAACATGAGCATGGCCATCGATGAGCCCGGGCAGCAAATATTTACCGCGGAGGTTATGAACGACCTCCGCACTCGGAGCGTCGGCTGTCGAGACGATGGCGGCGATGCGACCGTCACGAATGACGACCGCGCGTCCCATCGCAGGCGCATCGTTGATACCGTCGATGACATTCGCGTTCGTGAGAACGATGGTCTGGGCGCCCGCCAAAGCGGCCACGAGCACGCCTGCCGTGAACCAAACCCAGCGCATGATCCTCAGCCCATCGTCGCGACTTTGAGAGGCTCGATGAAATATTTGACCCGGACTTCATCCGGCTGTCGAAAAGGGTACTTGTCTTTGTCGAGATATTTCTTGGCCAGAGCATCGATGTGCTCGTCAGCCCCTTCTTCGGTAACCTTCGTGACGCGGCCACGGACCATGATCGAGCGGTAGGGATTGTCCGGGTCCGTCGCCGAGAGCGCTACGCGATCATCGGCGCGCATGTTCCGGTCTTTGAGACGGCCCTTGGCCGAGTTGATGATGATGGTATTGCCGTCACGCTCGGCCCATACCGGGCTCACCTGCGGACTCCCGTCCTTCATCCTCGTCGCGAGATGCACGAAGGCCTTTTTGTCCAGGATGTCGTGATAGTCCGACGGAATCTCTACCATGGTCAGCTCCCTTCAGGCTTTGGGTTCGGGAAGGTCGAACGCTTCAGATTCATGCGTGAAGCCCTGACGGTTATGTGATCCGTCGCAAAAAGGCTTGTTCTCGGAGTGCCCACAGCGGCAAAGCGAAATCGCATCGCGGCCCTTGAGGTCGTAATTGTTCCCCTGGGCGTCCTTCACGGTCAAGTCACCCTTTACCCGCAAAGGTCCATTGTTGAGCACAGTAATTTCCGCCATCCAGTGTCTCCTCTCGAGGGGCGGTAGTATATCATCGGGCCGAATCTCTCAGAACAGGAGACACATAGACATGTCAGACGACGAAGCACCCAAGTCCGCCATCGAGCTCGCGATGGAGAAACTTCGCGCGGACGGCTTCGAAGAAAAAAAACTCACCGACGACCAGAAGGCCAAAATCGCAGATATCCGTAGCCGTTGTCGCGCGAAAATTGCAGAGTTCGAGATTCAGCAGGAGACCAAGATGCGGGCCGTCGGCTCGATGGAAGAGCTCGACCTGCTTCGCGCGGAGGTGTCCCAAGAGAAAGCGCGCCTCGAGAGAGAGATGGAGACGAAAGTCTCCGCGGTGCGCGAGCAAGAGTCCTGAGGTGAGGGGCTACCACTAGGGTCCTAGGATTGTATCTCGATGCCATCGACTGTCTTCGACTCTTTCTATTTCAAGGATCGCTTCGGAAGCGCCGCAATGCGGGAGCTTTGGAACGATCGCGTTACGCTCCAGCGATGGCTCGATGTCGAGGTCGCGCTCGCCGAGGTCGAGGCGGAGCTCGGCATCGTTCCAAGGACAGCCGCGAGAGAGATAAAGCTTCAAGCACGGATCGAAAATCTCGATCTGAGAGCTCTAAAACGAGCATTCGACCGGACCTGGAATCCCGTCGTCCCCCTCGTCGACGGCCTGAGGCGCCGGCTGTCCCCGCGATCGGCCGGCTACGTGCATTGGGGCGCGACGAGCAAGAACATCTTCGACACGGGAATCGCCATTCAAGTCAAAGATGCTTATACGATCATCGAGAATAACCTCGCATCCGTGGCGCGTTTGCTCGCAGGCCTCGCAGAGGAACATCGCGACACCATCATGGCGGGACGCACTCACGGGCAGCACGCGCTACCGGTGACCTTCGGCTTCAAAGCGGCCGTCTGGCTCGACGAGATCCTGCGCCAGCAAGACCGGATTCGAGAAGGCAAGAAGCGCGTTCTCGTTGGCGAGTTCGGCGGCGCGGTAGGCACCCTCGCCTCGCTCGGCCCCAAAGGATTGCGCATCCATAAAGAGCTGATGAAGCGCCTGGGGCTCGGCGTGGCCGCCATCCCCGTCAAAACCGCCGGCGACCGCCTCGCCGAGTTCGTCATTCACCTCGGGATGCTTTCCGCCACCCTCGGTAAGATCGCGCAGAACATCTACAACTTGCAGCAAACCGACGTCGACGAAGTGACGGAGTTTACCGAAGGCAAGGTCGGCAGCTCGGCGATGCCCCACAAGCAAAACCCCGTCGCTTCAGGCTCCGTCGTTTTTCTCGGACGACTCTTGCGCTCGAACGTGCTCCCCGCGCTCGACTACATTCACGCCGAGTGGGAGGACGATCATCGCCAGGGCGAGACGGCGTGGAAGTTCGTGCCGGAAGTCTGCTTGCTCGTCGACGCGCAGCTCGAGCTCAGCAAACGTGTTCTCGCGAACTTGATCGTCAAACCGGAGAACATGGAGCGCAATCTCGAGCGCGCCGGAGGCTTCGTGTGCTCCGAGGCGCTCCTCATGAAGCTCGCCATTGCGGTTGGACGAGACCGCGCCCATGCCATCGTGAAAGAGCTCTCGGACGAAGCGCGACGAAACGAAACTTCTTTTTCCGACGCCGTGCGAGCGCATCCGATCGTACGGAAGCACCTCCGCCCGAAAGAAATCGAAGACTGCGTCAACTACCGCGCGTATCTGGGCGAGACGAAGACGCTCGTCAATCGTGTCCTCGCGAATTACCGCAAAACGCTTCGACGCAAGAACTAATCATGCTTCTCAGGACTTCTTCCAGACTTTGCACCTTTCTGTGGATCGTCTTAGCCGCCGGCTGCGCGCAACCACCGAGTCAAGAGTTGGACATGGCCGCAGCAAGAATCGAGGTCGCGCGGGCGTCGGAAGCTGCGCTCTTTGCCGCTGAGCCCCTCGCAAGTGCGGAAGCCTCGCTCGCGGAAGCCCGGCGGCTCGCGGAAGAGGAAAAGGCCTATAGAGGCGCCATTCTCATCGCCGGCGAAGCCGTGGAGCGCGCGGACGAAGCCCTCAGGCGATCCACAATGACGAAGAGGGTCGTCATGAGAAAGCTCACGCGCTGTCTCGGCGAGCTCGAAGGCTTGATCTCGATGGCGCGATCCCGTGGCGCCACGCCCGAACAGCTCGCGCCCTTCGAGCTTCGTTATCAAGGCGTAAGAACGTTGGGCGAGAGCGGCGACCTCCTAACCGCGATCGCGGAAGCGCAAGCTCTCAAGCCAGAGCTTCTATCGTTCGAGCAACGATTTCGAAATTAATTGAAGTAAGAACAGCCACAGAGCGGCAGAGAGAAAGAGGGACTAGAGAGGTTGTTTCGTGTGACAGCGGTCGTCGGAACGATTCGCGGAACGGAGAGACTGCAGTAGCGCCAAACATGCAGGTTGCTGCTAGCGACGCCGGTCACAGAGGGCAACGAGATCACCGAGGAGGGATCTAGTCTCTCTTCGGGGCCTGTTTTACAACACGAGTCTCTTGATGCCATGTTTGAGCAACGCGGAGTTGAAATTGAGCAGCAAGCCGGACTCTGTGCTCGACGCGGCTAAGTAGCAGATGAGTCTCAAAATCGGCACAACGTCAGTCGCATGACTCGCGCGAGGCTCCTACGACTCGTACTAACATGAAGAGGCCTCACGAACCTCCGTGCCTCTGTGCCTCTGTGGCAATTCTCCAATCGATGAGGTAGTGCCCTTCCGCAACGACGGACGCATCTCCGGTAACGATCACGCTCTCGCCTTCCGTCCACGCGACCTCGATCATGCCTCCGGGACAGTGTACCTGGACGGGGCTTTCTACATGCTCGTTTATGATCGATGCAACGGCTGCCGCCGCCGAGCCCGTCCCCGAGGATGCCGTCTCGCCCGCGCCACGCTCCCAGATGGCCATATGGATCGCGCGACCATCGATGGGCTCGACGAGCTCCACATTTGTTTTATCGGGGAAGTTCCGATGGCGCGCCAGAATTGGACCGATGTCGCGAAGTTTCGAGCGCTCGGTGAACACGACGCAGTGCGGGTTCCCCATCGATAGCGTCGTCGCCACAACCGTCTCGTCGCCGATAGCGAGCTCTACCCCAACCGCGATCTCTCGCGGCAGACCCATGTCGGCGCGAAAACGAAACGTCGTATCGTTCCGCCCGAGCAGCATGAGCTTCAAGAGGCCCGCGCCGGTCGATACCTCGATCTCCGGACCGGTTGCGAGGCCCGCGTGGCTCAAATAGGCGCCGAGGCAACGGAGCCCGTTCCCGGATATCTCGGCCGGCGAGCCGTCGCTGTTGATGATCGTCATCACGAAACGCTCGCCGTCGGCGTGGAACAATATCAGCCCGTCGCCGCCGACGCCTCGCAGGCGGTCGCACATCGCACGTGCGAGTTCCCGCGCGCCTTCTCGAACGTTCTTGTCCGAGACAACGATGAAGTCGTTTCCGTGCGCTTCGGTCTTCGCGAACGCGAGGGGCGGCATAATCGCCACCCTAGACACCTGTCTTCGCGGGCGTCAAGCGGATATAGGCAAGCGCCAGCGCGTCATAGACGCCGTGAACGATCATCGGGACCACGAGATTCGAAGTTTCCTCGTACAGTACACCGAAGCCAAGCCCCACAATCGACGCCCAGAGCGCCATCGGCCACAGCTTGTATTCGGGGCCGTGGAGAAATCCGAACAGCAAGCTCGATGCCACGAGTCCCATACGCGGCATGAGCATGCCGCGAAACAACAACTCCTCAGCGAAACCGGCGGCCGCCGATGCGAGCACGATATCCAAGAAGCTCGCTTGGCGCACCAGTGGGAAAATCTCCTCTTCGAAGAACGCTTGCACCGGTCGCGTGAACGCGAACCGCGTGCTCACGCGGAACAAGCCGTAGTTGCACAGCGTGAAAACGAGCGTGAGGCCAAGCGCAAGAGAGACGGCACGGGCCGTGAGTGCGTATGGCAGTGCCGTTTCGCTGAAGCGTAACCATATGAGCGTCGCAAGGCCCATGGCGGCCTCGGCCAAGACCAGCCATCGCAGCGGGAGCCCCATGATGCGACGCGACACGTCAGTGATCAGTGACGTGACGCTTGTGGAGGTTGAGGAAACGTCGCGAGCTCGAAAACAAGCGGTGTCCCGATACCTTCGCTCATCAGACGAAAGCTCATGGCGCCGTCCGAGCTCTTGAAGACACCCGCATCCGTGCCGATGATTACGTCGCTCTGCGAATATCCTTCCGGCAACGGCACGTTGATAGTCCGAACGGCTTGCCCTCGAAACGTTTCGACCTCGCGCAGAGTCTCCCCGCCGTCGTTCGAAAGCAGCAATCCGTCCTCCGTCCCAATCAATAAGAGATCGCCCCACCAGAAAAGAGCCTCGACCGACTTGTCCCCGACCAGCTCGTCCCCGACGCGCTCGAACGCCGCGCCGCCGTCAGAGCTGCGGTAGAGTCCTGCTTCGCGGGTCCCGACAAAGATCGTCGGGTCGAGCCCATATAGCTGAGACAGCGTTATCGAGAGAATCGGGACTCGAGGAAGCCCTTTTCCGACACGGTCCCAGCTATCCCCGGAGTCACGGGAGACGAAGAGTCCTTCGTCGCTCGCGACGAAGAGCTCCGGCCCGGGCCAAGCCAAAGCACGGACGGCCATCCGAATCGTCTCCGCTCCAATCTGCTCCCATTCGGCTCCGGCATTCTGCGATCGATAGAGTCCTGTCGCAGTGCCCGCGAACAGCGTGGGCTCGAGCGCGAGCAGGCGCGCCGCTTGAAACGTCGTCACGTCCTTGCCATCGAAGCCTTCGAGATGCCGGTAGTTTTCTCCGAAATCGTCGGAGACGAAAATTCCGTCCGAGCCACCGGCAAACACTTTCGACCCGAGACAGGCGAAAGCCCGGAGCTCACCCGAGAAGCCGCGCATATCGGGGTGGAGCCGAGTCCAATGCTCTCCCCAGCTATAGGTCACGAACGCACCCTCCGTCGTCGTGGCAAAAAGCCGCGACACGACGAACTCTGGCTGGAAAGATGCGAGGAGCAGAACGAGCGCCCATACCGACATTACGGGCTCTCCACTAATATCGTGACGGGCCCGTCATTCACGAGAGACACCGCCATGTAGGTTTGGAACCTTCCTTTCGCAGTCGGGATACCGTGCTCGTCCACGACGTGCACGAAGCGCTCGTAGAGGTCCTCCGCAAGCTCGGGTCGCGCCGCCTTAACGAAGGACGGCCGCCGACCTTTGCGACAATTGCCGAGCAGCGTGAACTGAGACACGGCGAGAAGCGACCCGCCGACTTCGGCAAGTGACAGGTTCATTTTGCCGTCCTCGTCCTCGAAGATACGCAGCGAGACGATCTTCTCGGCCATCCACCGCGCATCAACCTCGGTATCACCGTCGGCCACACCGAGCAGCACGAGAAGCCCCGCATCGATCGCGGAAACACGCTCGCCATCGACCTCGACCCCCGCCTTGGTGACGCGTTGCACGACGGCCTTCACGATCGGCGCTCACCTGGGTCGCGCGCACCCGGTTGTCGTCCATGAACGCCGAACGCCCGAAGCACATCGAGAAGCGAGCAAACCCCCTCCATCTCGTGAACGTTGGCTCGACTCACCACGGGCAAGAGATCGTAGCCCGCTTTGCCCATGCGCTCGAGTGCGAGGTCGAGCGAATGGTCGGCGTGCAAATGAGGAAAAGTGCGGGAGTCCAGAAGGTCACCGACTTTGGCGTCGCTCCGCTTCTCGTCAAGGGCCTTTTCGAGCTGCTCTAGAGACACCACACCCCATACCCCGTTCTTGTCGGTGACGGGCCAGGCGCGCATGCTGCTATGACCGGCTCGCTCGATGGAATCGGCAACCGTCATGTCTGCTGAAAATGTCTCGTGTGGCGGACGCATGGCGAGCCGGACCTGGAGGTGGCGCTTCTCGCTTTCGGAGGTCGGAAGATGGATGCCTTCTTGAAGCGCGAGCGCTTCGTAAAGCGGCGTCTTCTGAAATTTGTAGGAAACGAAAAAGCTGATGAGATTCGAGATCATGAGTGGCACGATGATCGCGTAGTCCTGCGTGAGCTCGAAGATCATGATCACGGAAACCATCGGCACCCGCAAGATCCCGGCGAAGGCTGTCCCCATCCCGACGAGCGCATAGGCGCCAGGGCTCGCGGTTATGTCGGGAAAGTAGCCATGCGCGACGGCCCCGAAACTGCCGCCCACCATAGCACCCATGAAAAGACTGGGCCCGAAAATGCCCCCCGCATTTCCCGAGGCGTAGCAACCGGCGGTCGCGAAGACGCTGAGCACGAGAAGAATGACCATCGACGAAAGCGGGAGCGAGCCGTTGAGAGCTTCGCCTACGGTGGAATGTCCAAAGCGAAAAATTTCCGGAAGAGCAAAGGCGAGAACGCCCACGACCACGCCGCCGGCGGCCGGTTGCAGCCAGCGCGTTTTGCGCGGCATGTTCAAGAACTTCTCGCGCATGCGCAGCATGAGCTTGACGAAGAAAACGGAGACCAGGCCGCCCACAATACCCAAAAGCGCGTAAACGATGAACTCGGCCGGGTGCACCGATTCGTATGCGGGTACGTGAAAAAGAGGCTCGTTTCCGAGCAAGAGGCGCATCACGAAGAGCGACGTAAAGACGCTGACGACGACCGAGCCAAGAATCGGCGCGTGCAAGTTTCCCATGATCTCCTCGAGCGCGAAGAGAATCGCGGCGAGAGGGGTGTTGAAGGCGGCGGCGAGCGCGGCGGCCGCGCCGATCGGGATGAGCATTTGGAGCTTGTCGCCGCTCAGCCCGAGACCGCGCCCGATAGTCGAAGCGAGCCCCGCGCCCATCTGCACCGAAGGACCCTCACGGCCAAGAGCGATTCCGCTCGCGAGTGTTATCGAAGAGGCGATGAACTTGCCAATCACCGTTTGCAGGGGGATGAGCCCGCGCCGGGCGAACATAGCCGCTTTCGTCTGTGGGACACCGCTCCCGCGGGCGTCGGGAAAGAATCGAAAGAGAAGGTAGCCCACGAAGAGCGTACCCGCGATGGGCGTCACGAGACGACGCCACCGCGCGGTGCCCTCGGCATAGAGCCACGCCTCGAGACTATCCGTGACGACAATGAAAGCGACGATCACCAACCCGACGACCGCGCCGATGACGAACGTGAGCCCTATGAAAACCTGGTTCTCGTTTTGCGCCATCGACTCACGGACACGCTCCTGAATGCGGTGCGTGATGTCCGAAAGTCGGCTCATGTTGTGCGGGCGAGCATTATAGCGCGGTTCAGCATCCACCTCTGAGGAACTCTCGAGGCTGTGAAAAACAAGGGGTTGTGGAGATAGAAGGAGAGTGGAGATAAAAAATTAACTGTCTTTCATCCCCCTATCCCCTCCTATCCCCACATCCCCTTTTCTCTTAAAAACCCTGAGGGATTCTGAAATGCTGAATGCGGACCACTTCTTCAGCCTCTTCAGAATTTGTTCGGAAGTCGGGCGGTCGGCTGGTTCTTTCTCGAGACAGGTCATCACGATGTTGGCGAGCACCTTCGGTACGTCTGGCCGCAGCTCTTTCAGCGGACGGGCGGTGGTGTGCACGTGATGGTAGAGCACTTCGCCATCAACAAAAGGAGGCTCGCCCGCAAGGAGGTGGTACACCGTCCCTCCAAAGGCGTAGATGTCCGTACGGAAGTCGAGTGGCCTGCCGAGAATCTGTTCTAGGGACATGTAGAGCGGGGTCCCGCTCGCCTTCTCACTTCCCTGCGCTTTCGCGTCTCTAAGTATCTTGGCGAGGCCGAAATCCATGATCTTGACGGCGTGCTGTTTCGAAAGCATCACGTTCGAAGGCTTATGTCGCGGTGGAGGACGCCGTGGCGATGTGCGTGGGCAAGTGCTTTAAGAACGCCTCCAACAAACTAACCGTCTGTTGGATCGAGAGTCTGGTCTCCCGCTGAAGGATATCGAAATAGCTTTCACCCCCGACGAACTCCATCGCGATGAAGAGCCGGTTCTGCTCGGGGTCCACGTCCACGTCGAACACCGTGACGATATTCGGATGGTTGAGCTGCGCGGCCGATTGTGCCTCGCGCAAGAAGCGCTCACGGATGTCTTTGACATCCATGAACTGCTCCATGAGCATCTTGTAGGCCACGATGCGATTGAGCCGCGTGTCTCTGGCGCGATAGACGACGCCCATCCCGCCCGGCGCCGATCTTCTCGATGAACTCATAGCGCTTGCCACCGAGCTCTTCTCTAGCCGCTTGATGGAGTGACGGCTCGGTGGCCTTTTTCGCTGGCCTCTTGTCGAGCTCCTGTAGCCGCCCGACGGCATCCCGATAGCTGTAATTTTCCGCGACGACCTGTTTGAAGATCTTCGTGGCGTCCTCGTAGCCGCCCATCTGTTCGAAAGCGACCGCGAGCGTGTAATAGATATCAAGGTTCTTGGCCGTGAGCGGCTGATCGTGAAGCGCCTTTTTCAGCTTCTCGACGGCAACGCCCGGCAGGTCCCGTTCCATTAAACTCTGGCCTGGCTCGACGAGGGATTCTTGATAACGAGGGTTCGTTGGCTCGATCTTCTGGAGGCAGTCGATGGCCAGCTCGGTGAGGCCCGCCTTGCGCGCGTTCTTCGAGGCGCGATAATACTCGTGCGACTCGGCGAACATCCGCGCCGCGTGACCCCAGTCGTCGGCTTTCTCGTAGAGCGCCGCGGCTCTTTGATAGTCCTGGCTCCGGCCGTACATTTCCGCCGCGCGATCGAGTTGCCCCACGCGCTCATAGGCCTCGGCGGCCTGACGGTGGGCGCCGCAATGCTCGTAGCAGCGTGCGGAGTCGAGATAATTTTCCGCTTCTTCGTAGACTTCCGCAGCTCGAAGCGGATCGCCACCGAGGAGAAACTGCACCGCTGCCTCGTTTTTCTGGTCTTGCTTGTAGAGATGCTCGCCTCGCATTTGTGCGGCGCGCACACGGTCGCCGGCTTGCGCGTAGGCGTTCGCGGCGTGATCCACCGCGCCCGCACGCTCATAGAGGTCAGCGGCTTTCACGTGACGATTGAGCTTGAGGAACAACCCCGCTGCATCCTCCCACTGTTCGCCACGCTCGAGCACTTCCGCAGCTTGCTCGTGAAGTCCAGCGCGCTCGAAGGCTTGCCCCGCAAGCCGGCAATATTTCGTGAACTCCGCATGGTCCGCAGGTGAGCGCGCATCAGCGAGGGTGTTGAACTTGTCTTGCAGGTAGCGACGGCAATTCTCGCCCGCTCTTTTGTTATCCCCGAACTGCGCGCAAACCTCCGCCGCCTTTTGATAATGGCCGACGCGCTCGAAGATGGACGCGGCCTCCGTGAGCGCTCCAGCGCGGACGAGAAGGCGCGCTGCTTCGTGGTGCTGCCCCTTGCCTCGATAGAGCTTGGCCGCATCACGATAGCGTCCTTCCTCTTCGAATACCTTGGCGGCCCGCTCCCAATCTCCCGCCGCGAGCTCAGGGTCAACGGTAGAAGCCGAGCTCTTCGAGTCTTTCTTCCCGAGGCCGAACATCTTTTTCCATCCTGAGCCGCCTTTGGCCGCCCCCAGAAGGACGAGCGTCGCCAGAAAAACGATGGGCTCGAGACTCTCGATGGAAAAAATGAACGGGCTCAAGACGTACCTGGACAGACCAGCCGGCTGGACGGAGATCAGACCCGGCCTCGTAGTGTTCTTCTATTATACAGACCGCTCCGGGGATGCAAAGAAAAGGCTAATTACATAGCCAAGAACGACTGAAACAACGGTCCCGACGAGGTTGTAATAAAGATAAGAGATTTCGGAATAGCGCGCCGTTAGCTGTACGGCGACGATGCCAAGCAGAACACCCGCGAAAGCGCCGTGGCCGTTCGCCCACCGCGCCCCAATGGCGAGGACGAAAACACCGAGTATGGGGCCGTAAAAGTTAGACCCGATGCGGTTCACCGCCTCGATGGCAGAGCCGAGCCGGCCCATATAAAGCGCGCAAAAGGTCGCGAAGCCTCCCCAGAACAAGGTCGCGACACGACTGACGGCGAGGAAGTGGCTGTCTTCGGCCTCTCTGCGGACGTAGCGCTGGTAAAAGTCGACGACCGTCGCTGTCGACAAGGAAGTGAGCTCGGACTCCACCGTGGACATGGCGGCGGCAAAAATCGCGACGAGGATGAGTCCGACGATCCCGACAGGAAGCTTCGTGAGAACGAATGTCGGGAACACGTAATTCGTGTCGCTGAAACCCGGCTCGCTCTCGCGGATAAGTCCCAAGACCTCGGAGCGAACGCCACTGAAATCTGCATCCGCTTGGAGGAAGCTTCTGCGCATCTCGTCTTCGCGGGGACCTCCGAGAGCGTCGGCAAAGTTCTGAGCTGCCTCTTTGCGGGTCTCGAAAGCCTCGTCGTAATCGGCCTCGAGCTGCGACACATCCCGAGCCTGGGCGAGCCGCTCGAGCGCAACGGGGTTGAACACGACCGGCGGTTTTTCGAATTGATAGAAAACGAACAGGAGCGCGCCGGTGAGAAGGATGACGAACTGCATCGGGATCTTGACGAGCGCGCTGAACAAGAGCGCAAGCCGGCTTTCCTTGAGCGAACGTGCCGTCAGATAGCGCTGCACCTGACTTTGATCGGTCCCGAAATAAGACAGCATGAGAAATATACCGCCACAGACGCCGGTCCAGAACGTGTAGGTGACGGTGGGATCCAGATTGAAGTCCATCGTCTCCGCGCGCCCGGTGGCGCCCGCGACCTGGATCGCGTCCGTGAGCGAGACTCCGTCGGGAAGCCCAACGATGACCGAACCGAGGCAGAACAAGATCCCGATAAAAATAATCAACATCTGCCACATCTCGACCCACATGACCGCGCGCATGCCGCCGAGCGTCGTGTAGATTGTGGCGCCGAGACCGATCGCGATGATGATGACTTTTTCATCGATGCCGAAAACGATGGCGAGTATGACGGACGGCGCATAGATCACAACAGCGTCCGCAAGACCTCGGCCCAGAAGAAAAAGAAAGCTCGTCAAGCTCCGAGTCTTCCCGTCGAAGCGCTTCTCCAGAAATTCATAGGCCGTAAAAACTTTGGCGCGATAAAAGAACGGCACGAGCGTGACACAAAGGATCACGATCGCGAGCGGCATGCCTAAATACACTTGGATGAAGCGCATGCCGTCCACGTAACCCTGACCGGTCGTACCGACGAGTGTGATGGCGCTCGCCTGCGTCGCCATGACCGAAAGCCCGATTGCGTACCACGGCATCGAACGCCTGGCGAGACAGAAATCTTCGATCCCTGTATTACCGCGTCCCGTCCGATAGCCAACAAAAACGATGAACGCAAAGTAGAGAACGACGACGAGCCAATCAATCGGCTGCAGCATCAATCAGCGATCAGCGCGCATAAGCTGAGAACAAAACGAGCAGCAAATAAGTAACGAGGGTATTCGCGATAACAACCGCATAGAAACGCCCCCAAGTCTTGAAGATAGGCGGCGGCAGATCAGGCTCTTTATCCATAACCCCTCGCTAGGCGGGCGCATTATAGAGGATCGCGCGCTTTATCCGTTGTTTTAAAAGAAAGGGGATGTGGGGATAGGAGGAGAGGTGGGGATGAAAAAAGATATTCCATCTATCCCCCTATCCCCACCTATCCCCACATCCCCTTTTCTTTTGGCGTCGACCCCAGAAGCCGGTGCACTTCCTTTGCGCCTTTGCGTCGCGCCTTTGAGACACCGGTTCGCAGCAGCAGTGTTTTGACATCTCTCGGGCCGCTCAATATGCTGCTCGCAGGTATCGATTTTACGAGGTCGACGAGGAGCTCTGATGAAACGGCTTTCTTTGATTGCTCTGGTACTTCTGCTTACCGCCACTTTTTCGCACGCGCAGCTCGAGCCTATTCCTGAGGAGCGTGGCGCTAGTGGGCTCGCGTTGCAGTTGCGGAAGCTCGACGCGGGGGCGACGTTCTTGCATACGACGGCCCATCCGGATGACGAGGATAACGGCCTCCTCGTGCTGCTGAGTCGCGGGCGGGGCTTTCGCACCGCGCTTCTCACTGCGACGCGTGGGGACGGTGGCCAGAACGAGATCGGGCCAGAGCTCTTCGAAGCCATTGGCATTTTGCGGACCGAGGAGCTCATGGCGATGCATCGCTATGATGGCGTGGAGCAGTATTTTACCCAGGCTTATGAGTTCGGCTATTCGTTCAGTGTCGAAGAGACGCTCGAAAAGTGGGGCAAGGATGAGATTTTCGAGAACATCGTCCGCATCATTCGCACGGTTCGGCCTGATGTCGTCGTGATGCTGCCGCCTCGCGGTGCGGGCGGGGGCCAGCATCACCAGACCTCAGGACTTCTCACCGCGGAAGCGTTCCGCGCGGCGGCGGACCCGAATCAGTTTCCCGAGCAATTCGAGAACGGGCTTCGACCGTGGCAGCCGCTCAAGCTCTATTCGCGCACGCGCGTGGGATTCGGTCCAAGGCGCCCGCAGCAGGAGCCCGAGGAAGATCTTCATCTCGTGCGAGTCGATACCGGCCACTACGATCCCATTCTCGGCCGTTCCTATTATCAAATGGGGCTCGAGGGCCGCTCGAACCACAGATGCCAGGGTATGGGTCAGCTGCGCGCCTTTCCGGGCTCACGACAATCGGTTTGGCGCCTCGAAGACCATGTGATCGATGTGGCTTCCGATGAGTCGGACCTCTTCGACGGCATCGAGACTGGACTCACCCGCCTCGAAGCCTTCGTTGCCGGCGAAGGTGAAGACGCAGAGTTCGTCGCGCTCGGCTTGAACGCCATCCAAAAGGAAGTCAATGCGGCGAACAATGCTTTCGATGCCAAAGCACCCTGGAAGACCGTCCCAGCTTTGCGGCGAGGACTCGAGGCCGTGCGCAAGCTACGCGCCGGCGTCGCCGGGAGCGGTCTCTCGGCGACCGCGCGTTACGAGCTCGAGCACCGTCTCGCGCCGAAAGAAAGAGATTTCGAGATCGCCCTCGGGCTCGCGCACGGGACAGGCTTCGACTCCGTGGCCGATCGCGGCGAAGTGACGCGCGGCTCGAAGCTGAAAGTCGACGTTCGCGTCACGAACCGAAGTCCGCAGCCCGTGGAGCTTCAATCGATCAATATCGAGGCCCCGAAGGGATGGAGTGTCGCGCCGATAGAAACGAACGATGACGGAGAGGACATTTTTCCCGATTTTCCAGAGACGCTCTCCGACAACCAGGCACTCGACGCAGGCTATGACGTCACGGTGGCCCAGGACGCGCATTACGATCGCCCCTATTGGACCCGCAACGACAAAACCATCGACCGCTTCGATCTAACCGAGCCGGAATTTTTTGGCCTTCCGTGGAGGCGGCCGAGCCTGCATGCCACGATCGCGCTGCGGTCGGGAACGACCACGTTCAGCGTGGAGCGCCCCGTCCAGTTTCGCTATGGTGGTCCGTGGGTCGGCGGCGAAAAGCAGAAGCAAGTCTCCGTCTTGCCACTCGTCTCCGTCACGCTATCACCGGGCGTCATCGTTTTTCCGACGAGCGCCGACGACAAGACGCGGCCCATTTCGGTGAACGCGCTCTACAAAGGCACGGAGCGTGCTTCCGGCACGTTGTCTCTAGAAATTCCCTCGGGTTGGAGCGTCGAGCCGGCCGAAGCGGCGCTCGAGTTCGAGCGCGAGAACGAGGCCGTATCGATACGCTTTCGCATCACACCCCCGAGCACAGTGGTGAGTGGCACCTATCACGTCAAAGCGACCGCACTGCTGAACGGCGAGGCCTATCGCGAAGGAGTTCAGACCATCGCTTACGACCATATCCAAACGCGCTACCTCTATCATCCCGCCGAAGCGACGGTGCAAGCGCTCGACCTCGCGATTGCACCGGTCACTGTGGGCTACGTGATGGGCGTCGGCGACGAGATCCCGACCGCCATCCGGCAGCTCGGCGCGAAGCTCGCAATGCTGACGACCGAGGACCTCGCCGAAGGTGACCTCTCGCAATATGACGTCATCGTGACCGGCATCCGCGCTTACCTGAACCGAGAGGATCTGCGTTCTTACAATCATCGGCTCCTCGACTATGTCTCGAACGGCGGGACTCTTCTCGTTCAATACAACAAGTTCGAGTTCAATCGCGCTCAGTGGGGACCTTATCCGAAAAAAGTCAGCCGCAACCGCGTCACCGTGGAAGAAGCTCCCATCGCCATTCTCGTGCCCGACCATCCGGTCTTCAACGCTCCCAACAAAATCACCGAAGACGATTGGGGTGGCTGGGTTCAAGAGCGCGGGCTCTATTTCCTCGACCCCGAAGGCGATCCACGTTACACGGAGCTGCTCGCATCGGAAGATCCGTGGGAGTACAACGAAGGCGTCAAGACGGGGATGCTCGTCGAGGCAACGTACGGGAAGGGACGTTGGATGTATATCGGGCTCGGTTTTTTTCGACAGCTTCCAGCAGGTGTCCCTTCGGCTTATCGGCTCTTCGCAAACTTGCTGAGCCTACCGAAAGCTGGCGCCGGCATGGATGAGTAAAAAGCTCACCCGCGAGGGCGTCGGCCTCGTTCTCGGACCGGCGCTCTTCCTCGCTATCGCGTTAGCACCTTCGGGGATTCCACCGGCGGTACAACGCATGATGGCCGTCGCTGCGCTGATGGCCACCTGGTGGGTCACCGAAGCCATCCCGCTCGCGGCGACGTCGCTTCTGCCGCTCGCGCTCTTCCCTTTTCTCGGGCTCGGCACGGCGTCCGAGTCAGCGGCGCCTTACGCGAACCACCTCGTTTATCTTTTTCTCGGCGGCTTCATGCTTGCGCAAACCATGCAGCGATGGGGCCTCCATCGTCGCATGGCGCTCACCATCGTGCACCGCATCGGCACTTCGCCATCGCGCATCGTGCTCGGCTTCATGTGCGCTTCGGGTTTTGTCTCCATGTGGGTCTCGAACACGGCGACGACCGCGATGATGATGCCGATCGGCCTCGCCGTCATCCAACAAGCCGTGGAAGCGTTCGAAAAAGAAGGTGCGGACGTCGACACCCGGCCGGGGCATTTCCACTTTGGCGCGAACCTCATGCTCGGCATCGCCTACGGCGCTTCCATCGGCGGCGTCGCGACGATTATCGGCACGCCGCCAAACGTCTTCCTCGCGGGAACCATGGCAGAAAATTACGGGATCGAGATTTCGTTTCTCAGATGGCTCGGCTTCGGAATCCCCTTGGTGCTCTTGTTCCTGCCCTTGACGTGGTTGTGGCTCACACGGGTGGCGCTCCCGATCCGCATCCAATCGCTTCCCGGCGGCGCGGCGCGCATCGAGGCGGAGATCGACAAGCTCGGGGCCATGACGATTCCAGAAAAGCGGCTGGCGATCATATTCGGACTCACCGCCGCGGCGTGGACATTTCGCCCATACTGGACGGCGGTAATCCCAACGGGAAATCTCGTCTCGGATTCGACCATCGCGATGGCCGCGAGCGTCGTGCTCTTCCTCACCCCGGCCGGAAACGGTGAGAAGCTCTTGAACTGGGAGTGGGCCTCGCGCCTTCCTTGGGACGTGCTGCTTTTGTTCGGCGGCGGCTTCTCGCTCGCCGCGGGGTTCGAGCGCAACGGCCTGTCCACCTGGGTCGGCGGGCAGCTTCAGTTCTTTGCCGAGCTACCGCTCCCCGTCTTCATTGTGATCGTCGTTTTGCTGATCGTCACCCTCACGGAGTTCGCCTCGAACGTCGCGTCGACGGCGATGTCCATCCCCATCCTCGCGGCGACCGCATCGACGATGGGGCTCTCGCCGCTCATGCTCGCGATCCCGGCCACGGTCGCCGCGTCCTGCGCTTTCATGCTGCCAGCCGCGACGCCGCCCAATGCCATCGTTTTCGGAACGGGTTATTTCACCATCCCCCAGCTCGTGAAAACCGGCATCGGCGTAAACATCATCGGAGTGATTCTGATCAGTATCTTGACGTTTCTATTGGCGCGCCCGCTTTTCGGCATTTGAGAGCCTCATCCACTTCTAGCCATGTAAACGTGAAAGCCTTTTTTGACACAGAGCCGACTCTCATCCCCACAATCCCCTTGCCTTTAAAAACGCCGCTAAAAGCAAGGAGAGGTGGGGATAGGAGGGGAGGTGGGGATAAGAAAGAACTTGCTCCAGAACATGGAACAGCATCCTCGATTCTGACGGGTTAGAGCCTTAGCGGCGGCGAAAGAATAACTCCCGACTTTTATGCAGGCTGTATAGTGTAGTTCCACTTGGGTATGGCCTCGTCGTTGGTCAGGTCCAACTCGTCCATCTGTTCGCGCGTGATCTTTACGCCCTTTTTGTAGGCCTTGCGGACGAGGTGTGCGCGAACCCGTAGCCCAGTGGTTGTGGTCGTGGTGCGGAGGTACTTGAGGATGGTCTCGTAGCTGTCCAACGGGCGGACAGCCCAGTTCTTGCTGATTTCGCTGAAGAGGCGGTGTTCTATGGGATTCCACTTGGAGGCACCGCTCGGATAGTGTGCCACGGTCACGTTGAGACCGTGGCGGTCGCAAACGCGGGTTTGTAACCCGTACTTCCAAACGCGGCTGGAGGAACTGTTGCTCCCTCCGCCGTCGGCCAGGATCGTTAGGTGCCCGGCGTTGCGATAACGATGTTGGCCCTCGGTGCACCACCATTTTTCAACCGCATCCACAGCGAAGTAGGGGGTGTCGTAGGTGGTGCCGACAAAAACGGTACCTCGGTTCGCCTGCAGATCGTACACCCCGTAGGCCTCGCCGTTTTTCTTCTGCGACGAGTGCGTCTCGAGCGCGATGCGCGGATGGCGTTTCTCCTCGGCTTGCTGTTTCTTGTCGACGGCACCTATCTGAACACGGAGCTCGCCGCGGCCGATCCTTGGACCGCGGTTTGGGTCGCCCTCGCTTATCTCGCGTTTCTCGTCCCCAAGCTCTTCGTCATTCGTAATGTTCTCGGGCTCACGTCGCTCCGAACGCTGACCTTGACGGTCGCACAAATCGCTATCCTCGCCTATATCCCGACCACATTCACCGCCGTGCACTTCATGGACGGCTACGTCCACGCGATGGGCCAAGGACCGGAAAGACTCCCGCTCGTCATCTACGGGATTTGGTGGGTTGTCGGTCTTTTTCCCTTGCTCTTTCTTTGGGCCGACCGGAGGTCCGAGCACGGCGAGCCCCGCGTCGCGCGCGGTGTGAGCCGCGCCGCGCTCTTATTGCCCTTCGGCTCGATACTTCTGCATCTCTTTACGCTGCACTGGATGTACAACCTACGGCTCTCGGGCGCCTATCTGGCACCCGTGCTTCTTTCCATCGGCGCGAACCTCGCCTATACCCTCGCCAAAGACGTCTACGGCCTTCGCTCCTCTTTGCAATGGGGCGCGCCGCTATTAGCACTTTATCTGTCCTCGGGCTCGCCAGCATCTCTCCATTTTCTGCTCTTCGACGTCGTCGTGATGTCGCCAACCCAGTTGGCGCTTTGCGGGATAACGCTCGTGTTCTGGATACATCACTCTATGTCGGGGCGGCCTTCCTTCGCCGCGGGAGCAACGCTTTCGCTCTCGCTCGCGCTCACCGGCCATTCCTTCTCCACGATGCTCACGACGTGGTTGCACTTCGTCCTGGGAAACCAGCTGGAATTCGGTCTCACCGCGATACTCGGCGCCTTCGCGCTTCTCGCTCTAGCGCTCGCGGTGAGTTTGTGGCGGCCACAAGAGAACGGACTGACCACCCTATCCGAGAAAGCGCGGTCTTGAAACCGGTGCGCTCAATATTCGAGCAGCCCGGTATGCATGATGAGCTTCCACTCGGTGCCAATTTTCGAATAGCCCCTGCAAGCGCCGCCCTTCCAATGGAAGTCGTTGCCTTTCTCGTCGCGCCAGAGGGTGTCCACATCGACGACGGCGAAAGCGCCGTCGCCCTGTTCGGAGATGACGACTTTGATCGTCTCTCTTTTGTTGTGGACGAGCCTGTGGGTGTCGAAGAGCTCTTGCCATCCTGAGCGCCAACGCTCTCGATCGTATCGCCCCCAGGGAAAGACCCACCTTTCTGGATCGTGGGCCTCGGAATCGGGCGGCCACGGCCAGACCATGTCGGGGTGAAAGATGGAGACGAGAGCTTCCGCGTCGCGCTCGTTCCAGGCGCGCGTTTCGCGGTCGATAACCGCTTGGATCTCGTCTCTGGGGCTCACACCGGCCAAGCTTCTTGCCGATAGCCCATGTCCCAGAACATCCACTCGTAGCGGGAGGTCGTGACATAGCGCTCGAGCATTTTCTTGTTGGCAGGCGCGGAAGCGTTCGCGGCGACCTCGTCCATCATGTCGAGGATGGAGCGGACCTCGGCCTCGTACTCGTCGCTCGCGTAATTGTCGATCCACCTTTGGTAGAGAGGATTCGGCGAGCCTTTGGCCGCGAGCGCCTTGCCGACTTCCAAGTAGATCCAATAACAAGGAAGAACGGCGCTGAGGGCCTCTGAGAAAGCACCGGAACAGGCGGACGCAATGAGATAGCTCGTATAGGCGAGCGTCGTTGGAGCCGGCTGCCGGTTTTGGATCTCCGCTTCAGAGAGTCCGAAATCACGAAAGTAGCTTTCGTGTAGCGCGCGCTCCGCTTCGAGCGAGCTGATAGCGTCGCGATTCAAGCGCACAATCCATTCGTCGCGAGGAGCCTTCGACGCCGCGATAGACAAAGCGCGGGCAAACTCCGTGAGATAGTAAGCGTCTTCGATGATATAGAAACGGAACGCCGCCTGATCGAGCGTTCCATCCGAGAGACCGGTCACGAAAGGGTGTCGGACAATCTCCTGGAATATGGGCTCGGCCGCCGCCCAGAGCTCTCCCGTAAAACCTTGGCGATTGGGAAGCTGCATCTTCAATGCGCCGAGCGAGGCGGACCAAGGAGGGGCGCGACCTCACGCCGATAAGCGGCTTGTCCCATCGAGTCGATGCGCGCGAGGATGAGCTCCAGCCTGTCGGAAACGAGACCACGATTGCGTCCCCAAACGAACTTCTTCAACGCTTTCTTGATATCGTCCTTGGATATGGTCCGCAACCGTTCGATGAGCTCGGGCGGGTAATGGGTGTCGTAGCGTTCTCGGTCCGCGTCATACTCGACGCCCCAAAAGCGCGCATGGGTACCCGTACCCACGCCGTTCAAATCGTTGAGCAGTCTTTTCTCGATACGGAACGTCTTGGAATTATCGATGAGCATCAGTCGCTTGCCCGGCGAGACCATCGCATTGTTCAAGTGGCGATCGATATTGGCAATCAAATCGTCGAAGAGCCACATGACACTGACTTGCTGATGCCAGGCATCCATATCGGGAAAGCTTTCCTCGTACTCATTCATCACGGTGCCCGTAACCCAGAGCTGCAAACAGCCCTTGCGCCCGCGAATGCTCCGCTTCACCGTCGGCGGCACCATGGCGAGACCGAGAAGCTTGTCGAGCTCATAAGCCGCGATTTCGTTGCGCCAGCTATCGTGCTTCTCGTCGACCTTTTTGTAGACGCCGTTCATGACGACTCCGTCCATCTCCAAGGTGACTTTCTGGGGATTCGTGATGCCCGTGCCTATCTTCTTGCGTTCCGTGATTTTGGCCTTGCGGAGAAAGTGTTCCAGCTTCTCGCGATCCGGCCAAAGCGCGTCATTTTTGACCGCCTCTTGGGCCGCAACCGGGACCGCCAAGCCCAGCAAGACAGCGACGGCGCATAAACGACGCATAAGATCTAAATTGATACACCCCTTGGCGTCATTTTTCAACATAGAATGTCGTATGAGGCCCATTTTTCTCACCGTCCTCCTAACAACCGGAAGCGCCGCGGGTGTCAGCAGCCAGACACTCGAAGCGCGCCTTGCCGCCAAGCTCGACGCGCTCCCTGCTAAAAGCTCACTCTACGCGAAGCATCTCCCGACGGGTCGGGAAGTCGCGGTGCGCGGTAATCAGCTCATGAACACGCTGTCCGTCATCAAGATTCCAATCCTGGCACTCGCCTTTCGCGACAGCGAAGCGGGCAAACTAGACCTCGCCGCGCGCTACACGATAAAGCCTGAAGACCGCCGCCGCGGCAGCGGCCTGATCCAAACCTTTGCCCCCGGTCTGAACCCGACCTATCGCGACATCGTCACTCAGATGATCATCACGAGCGACAACACCGCAACCGACATCATGATCCACCGTCTAGGCCTCGAGCGGGTCAACGAGCTCCTCTCCGAGCGCGGCTATAGCTCAACGCGTCTAATGGCCACGACCGGCGATCTCTTCCGCCGCGTCTGGGAGATGCAAGACCCGTCGCATGAAAGCCTGTCCCACGCGGAAGTCTTCGAAAGAGGCTTCCCCAACGACCCCGGGGCCTCCGACCGGACCTTCGCCTTCGAGGGCAACCCAACAGAGTGGCTCGGACAAACAACCGCAAAAGAAATGTCAAAGCTACTAGAAGAGATATACAACGCTGAGCTAACATCCCGCGCGTCGGCCGACGCGATGATCAGCATCCTTCGACGACAATTCTACAGGTCCCGACTCCCGCGCTTCGTCCGTTTCGACGGCGTCGGCGTAGCCCACAAAACCGGCGACTGGCCTCCCGTCGCCGGCAACGACGTCGGCATCCTGTTCCACGAAGGCGGCCCAACAATAGTGTCCGTCTTCATAAACCAAAACCGAGGCGACTTCACAAAACTCGAAGAAACCATCGGCCAAATAGCCAAAGAGCTCGTCGCCGAGTGGAGCCCGGAAAAAGAAGCCGCAGGAGATCAATATCAAGAAAAAGTTTTTCCTTAATGTTGATCTTTAGCGGACCCTGAAAACGAGAGCATAGTCACCGTTGTACCACTTTAGGTCGGAGACGAGCTCGAACCCCGCGTCTTCCATCTCGGCGACGAGCAGCGTTTTGGCGATGCCGTGGCCGTCGCGCGATTCGGGAACTCCGGACGGGCGGTTCCACTGGCGCCTCGTGTCGAAGTCGACGACGAGGAGGCGGGCGTCGTCACGGAGTGCTTTTCGGAGGCTCTCTTGCATCGCCTCCGGGTCGGTGAAGTGGTGGTAGACACGGCGGAGAAGGATGGCGTCGCAGCAGGCATTGGGTAGGCCGGTGCTGTCCGCTCGGCCTTCGACCACGCTTACGTTTGTCGCGCCCTCGCGCGCCACGCGGTCGCGGATTTTCTTCAGGTCGTTCGGGTCGATCTCGGTGGCATACACACGTCCTTCGGGGCCAACGTGCTCGGCCACGGCCACGGACCACTTGCCGTCGCCCGCGCCGACATCGGCGACGACGTCTCCGCTCTCGATTTCGAGAAGCTCGAACACGCGCGCGCGCTCGTCGCGGTCGACCCGCGAGCCTTGTACGAACGCGCAGGCGAGGGCCGCCATTAGAAGAACGGACCCCGAGAAGAAAGCACGTTTCATGTCACACCTCTTCGCGAATCCATATTGACTCGCGCCTCTGACTTTTCCAAGTGACGCCGAGGCTTATGACAGGAGTACTTTTACCGCTTGGTCCCATTGGACTTCGCGGGTATCCGCTTCGCCGTTTTCCCCCATGCGGATCGCGAGCTCGCGATTGTCGGCCCAAACGTCGAGCTGCGTTGCTATCTGCATCGGCTCTGGGAGAAGCACGTAGCCCGAGCGGCCGACCGACACGAGCTCAGTGGGCCCGCCACTATCTATGCAGGTCATCACGGGTTTTTTCGAGCGAAAGGCTTCGAGCGTGACGAAGCCATAGTCCTCCATGTAAGGCGCGAAGAAGACACCACGGCAGCGCGCGTAATAGTCGACGAGCGTGTCGTCGTCCACGCGCCCGACGAAGTCGACCCGATCGGCAACCCCGAGCTCGCCCGCGAGGGCTTTGAGCGCGTCTTCCTCCTCGCCCGTGCCCGCGATCACGGCGCGGATGTCCGTCTTGACATGCTTCATCGCCTTCACGAGAAGGTCGAGACGTTTCAGTTCATGCAGCCGCGAAACAGCAAAGACGAAGTTCTCGTAGCCCTCGGTTCGGTACGGACGGTCCGGCGGCGGCGGGTAGAGAACTTCGGAGTCCATATCGCCGAAATCGCGCAGTCGCTGGGCGATGGTTTTCGACTGCGCGTAGAGCTTGTCGACGTTTTGTGTGAGCAAGAAATGGTCCGCTTGGTGGATGAGAAAACGGCGCACCGATTCTTTCACGACGCCCGTTTTGGAGATGCGCCGCTTGAGTGCCGGCCACAAGTCGTAATATTCGCGCATGCGGTGATTGAGCCAGCAAATGTGGCGCCGATGGCGGACGGCAAAGCTCGGATAGCGGAGCGATATCAATTGATCGACGGGCTCGCTCTCGCCCGTCTCGGAAACGTCGGTGAACCAGTTGGCCATGTAAGCCGAGAACTGCCGGCCGAATGGATTTTGCGGCGTGCGCACGAGCTCGGCCGCGTGGCCTGACCGCTTCAGTGCTTTCGTGAGCTCTTCGGCAATCACGCGATGGCCGCCCGCTACGAACGGCACGTCCGAGGTCACAACGACGACACGGCGGCCCATCTTCATCATACTTTCTCTGGATTCCGCTCGGTTGCTTTTGCAGCATGGCTGGAGCTGAATCCTTCCGCAGCGTAAATTAATCCGCCGGGAAGATTGCCGATGATGCCGAGCGCGAGGATTAACACCGAGAGCACGAAAGCGCCGTCCAGATCCATCCCCACCTGCGAGAAAAGCGCAACATAAGCGACGTTCGTCGTCCCCCAGCCGCCGATGGAGATCGGGAGCATCGTGACGATGAGGATCGGCGGGATGAAACACAAGAAGTAAATCGCGGGCGTTCCGAGCCCCAGGGCTTCCGAGAGCAAATAAGCCTGGAGCACGCGCAATAGCTGAACGCCCACGGAGAGAAGCAGAACGAGACCGAGTGTCCCTAGCCGCGCGCGGTAGCGGCCCATGGCTCGTGCCGCCTTCGTCCACCAATTGTCTTTACCCGTCGCGAGGGTCTTCGCATGTAGGCGGCGTGAAAGTGCAAGGGCGAGGCCCGACACAAGCCCGATAGAGCCCACCACGACGAATGCGAGAAGCGCGGGGTGCGGGTAGACGCGGTAGAAAAAGCTGAGCGAGAGAAGCCCCGTAAGAAGCATCGAGAGGAGCCCGAGAAGCCGGTCCATCACGACGGACGCGACCGACTCGACGCCGCGCTCCGTGAGCCGCGAGAACGATACCGCGCGCACGGCTTCGCCGCCAACACCGCTCGGGAGGAAGCTCCCGAAGAAAGTGCTGAGAAAGAAGATCTTCACCATGCGCCAGCGCGCTACGCGCACGTCGAGAGCTTCGACGAGCTGGATCCAGCGCGTGACCATGAACAAGCGATCGACGAAGACGGTAACGAGCGTGAGGAAGACAAGAAAGGCATCCGCGCGCCTGAGAAAGCGCAGCATGTTCTCGAGGTCGAGCCGCGAGAGCATGAAAGCGATGAGTCCGAGGCTCACCACCACGCGCAGTGCGAACGAGAGTCTTCCGGAAAGAACGCTCACGAGCTTACAGGTTCGGGCTCACGCTGGGTGTTTCTTGCGGGGGGAACGCGCCACGGCGCCTCGAGAAACTCGAAGTCTTTCGCGTAGTCCCAGCGCGGTCGCCGGCCTTGGGCGCGGTAGCGCTCCACGAGCACCTCGTAGAGGCGCTCCATCGTGTCAACGAAGGTCTGGATGCCGAACCGCTTAGAAGTCGCATGCGCGCCCTCCGCCAAACGCCGCGCGAGCGTTTCGTCCTCGACGAGGCGCACCATCCCTTCCGCGAGTGCTTTCGCATCGCGCGGCGGCACCACGAGCGCGTCTTGATCGTGCACGAGCACTTCCCGCAAGCCATCGACATCCGTCGACAAAATCGGCCGCTCGAGCGCCATGGCTTCGAAAACCGTCAAAGGGGTGCCTTCCCAAAGAGAGGGAAAGACAACGACGTCGAAGCTCGCAAAGCATGCAGCCACATCGCGCTTAAAGCCGAGAAAGATGACGCGATCGCCGATCCCAAGGCGCGTCGCCTGCGCTTCGAGCTCCGGCTGGAGCGGACCCTCACCCACGACGACGAAGCGAGCCTCCGGAATCTTCTTCGCGACTACGGCGGCAGCTTCCACGAAATAGTAATTGCCTTTCGACTCGTGGAGGCGGGTGACCGTACCGAAAAGCTTCAGACCGTCATCCTCGAAGCCGAGACGATGGCGCGCCGCGCGCCGAGCTTCGGGCATGAACGGCTGGAACTCGTCGAGCGGAGCGCCGAGAAAAATTTTCTTCACTCGCTTCGGCGAGAGCTTGCGGCCCTTCACGCAAAACTCGCGCGTGGATTCGGAAACGGCCACTGCGACGTCGGTCAGAGGATCCAAAATCTTGTCGGGGATTTTCTGAAACCACGGCGTGTCGGTGAGGTTCGCGTGCTCGTGGAGCACGTTCGGGATCCCGAGATAGACCGCGGCCGCGCGACCGAAGGTCGTCGCGCCATAGCCATGGGTCTGGATGACGTCGATCTCGAGGCGCTTCAAGAGCCCGATGAGCGCGGGCAGCGTCGAGGGATCGAACTTGCCTTTTTCGAGATAGTAGACGCCGAAGCCATAGCTTTCGAGCTTGTCTTCGGAAAAATCTTTCTTGCGCAAGCTCAGAAGCGATACGTCGAAACGGGTTTTGTCGAAACGGGGGATCATCCATGCAAAGAGCCGCTTGACCCCGTGCATCCGAGATCCTTCCCATCCGAGGTGATCGCAAATCTGCAGAACTTTTATCTTCGACACGCTAGCGATTGTATTTCTTCATGATCGCGCGGAGGCGGTCGAGCGGTAGCGCTTTTCGGTGGTTGCCGTCTTTTCCAGTGACGTCCACTGCTTTCAGCAACGAGTTATAGATCGCCTCTTCCGTCGCTTCGATGGTCGCTTGAAAGATCGGCGAGAGCTTGTCGTTGCGCAGCGAGGGCGCGCCGTCTTTGAGCTCTCGACTCGTAAAGGCGCTTCGGAGCTCGGGCGCGGTCGAGAACGCGATGACGTAGTCGCCGCTTCCGTTCGAAGACGTCGCGCCCGTCCGCGACAGACCGAGCATGGCGCGTTTCGCAACGCGCTCGAGCCCCGCAGAGAGCACGGGTGCATCCGTGGCCACGACCATCATGATCGAGCCGTCGGGATTTTCTTCGGCGCCGGTGGCCGCGTCTCGCAAATAGTAACGACCGAGCTCTTCGCCCACGGGGAGGCCGTCCATCTGCAAGACGCCGCCATAGTTGCTCTGGACGAACACACCCACCGTATAGCCGCCGAGGCTCTCTGGAAGCTTCCGCGACGACGTTCCTATGCCACCCTTCCACCCGAAAGCGCTCGTGCCCGTGCCCGCGCCGACGACACCTTCTTGAACCGGGCCGCCGCTCGCCCTCCGTATCGACTCGAGCACATGCTCTTCTTTGACGTGACGGCCGCGAATGTCGTTGAGATTGCCGTCGTTCGTCTCCCCGACAACGGGATTGAACGAGCGTACGTTCTCGTTCCCCGGAAGCCCCATGAGGTAGCTCAAAACGCCGTTCGCGGCGTTCCACACCGAGAGCGTTCCGGTGAGCACGATGGGTGATTCGATGTAGCCGAGCTCGCGCACCTGGGTGTAGCCAATGAGCTTCCCGAAAGCATTGCCGAGATGGATCGCACCGGGAACTTTCTCCTGAAACAGATTTCCGTCATGCGGCAGGATGGTGGTGACCCCGGTGCGCACGTCGCTCCCGCGCCAGATCGTGACCTGGCCGACTTTTACGCCAGGAACATCGGTGATCGCGTTGAGCTCGCCTGTGGGCAGCACGCCGGGAGCGAGACCAAGCTCGCGCGCCCGGGGGCGTGAGGTTGCATCGGGTTGGGCCGAAAGATTTGCGGCAAAACCGATCGTCAAGATTGCAAGATAGATTCTCATGGGTCACTCCGAAGGTGCCGGTGTCTCGCGCGGCATCGGTAAAGCAATTTTTTTGGACACGTAGTCGAGTACGCGCCGGGTTCTTTCGAGATAACGCTCGTAGCTGTACTCTTCGTCCGAGCGCCGGCGAGCCGCCGCGCCGAGCGAGCGAGCGAGCTTGGGGTCCCCCACGAGGACTTCGATGCCCTTCGCGAAGGGTTCGGGCTCGGGCTCGGTCAGCACCGCGATCGCGTCGTCGAGAACTTGAGTATGGGTGAGGATGCGCGTCGCAACGATCGGCTTCCCTGAATGCAGATAAGAGTAAATCTTGAGCGGCGTATTTTTGCCGTGCGAGCGCGGTGAGACGAGCGCGTCCGCGGCGGCAAGGTAGCGCGGCATCTCCGAAGGCGGTTTCTGCCCGGTAAAAACAACCCTGTGCGCAATACCGAAGCGCGCGACATTCCTTCGCGCCGCTTCGACTTGATCCGGCTTGCCGCCGACCATCAATAGCCGCACGGAAGGATTCGAAACGCGTGCGACGGCGTCATAAAGAAGCTCGAGCCCCTGATAAGCCTCGAACGTTCCTGTGTAGAGAAGAACGAAAGCATCCTCGAGGCCGAGCTCGCCACGGACTCGCTTCGTCTCTTCCGCGCTCAACGCTTCACCCGACTCCGCGAGCGGCGAGTTCTCGATGAGGAATTTGGGCTTCTCGGCGTCGGTGCGATCGACGACTTCACCGAGATAAGGACAAATGTAGATGACCACTTCGGAGCCGCGTATGGTGACGCGTTCGGCGCAGTCGAACAGCCAACGCAACACGCGCGAGCGGCTGTAGCGAAAACTCTCGAGCTGCTCCGGAAGTGACGAGTGCATGTCGTAGATGGTCGGGACCCCGAAGAGCTTCGAGAGGACGACACCCATGAGCCCCGCTTCCTCGTGACAATCGAGAACGTCGTAACGCTCGGAAAGAAGCCGCCTGAGCGACGAGGTGAAGACGAGCGCATCGAGCGGGAGCTTGGCGAGGGACGGTCCAACCCGGACCGAACGGAGGCCGGGCACCTCCGGGGTCCGGAAAATGCAAAGCCCCGGCATCGTGACATCCTCGCCGATCGCATAAGTGACGAGATCGACGTGATGCCCGAGCTCCGTCAGCGCCCGGATCCGATAGAACTCGCTAAACGGCGTACCCCTCGGCTGAAAGAATGGCTGAGGGGCAATCATGAGGATGCGCATACGCCCTGGAATTATAGTCCGCACGGGCGTCCGTGCCCCTCCGTGGACGGAAGACTCAATGAAAGCCCGAGGAAGCTCCCAGCAATCGGAACCGGATGAGTCGGACCGGAGGGAGCCCCTCGGTGAGGAGCCGGCGGGTGAGCTCCGCTCGCGTTGCGAGCGGGTGCTCCAAGGCGTAGTCGGCCGCGAGCTCGTTCAGAGCTAGCCATCCGGCGGCAGGGTTCGAAACGCCGGGATCGACTGCGACACGCGTCGCTTCGCTCCGCGATGCAGCAAGAGACAGAAGTCCTCGCTCTCGAAACAAAGTGACGACCTCTTCGAAGCTCCGGCCCCGCGCGTGCATCTCTACGACGGCGATCAACCTTACGAAGGCGAGCATGCGCCCGTGATGGTGCCGCAGGCGCAGCTCGAGATTCTCCGGTTCGAATCCACCGTCGAGGGCTTCACCCTCGAACTCCAGAAGCCACCCCTCGCTCGTGGTCTCGGTCGCAAGGACGCGCCGCAACAGGCTCGCAGACTCAGCCTGATAAGCGAATTGACGTGCCCGCCCACCCAATTCGCGCAAAGTGAGAAGCTCGAGCTCGCTGCGGTCAACGCGACCGAGCTCCGCGGCGCGAACCATGAGAAACGTGCCTCGAGCTGGCTCGAGTGCCTTGGGACGCCACAACACCACGGGCGCTCGGCCAGGAAAGTAAAACGGTACCAATCGTACCGGAGGCACGACATCGGACGAGAGCGAAAGGTCACGTTCACGAACAAAGGCGGCGACGCGCCCGGAAGCTTCGGCGACTTCGAGCTCGACCGCCTCGAGAGGAGGCTTCGGCGCGAGCAGCGCTGGCAAAGACTTCGACGCAAAGTGGGTCAACGCGAGCTCTGTGAGCTCGTGTGTGGCGCGCTCGAGCTCCGCTTCCGCGAGGGCGAGGATCGTGTCCGGCGACCAATCCAACATGTGCTCGTAGAGAAAATAGCGGCGCAGGCCTTCCTCACCGAGGACGAAACCGGCGGGGTCGTCACCGGTGGGCCCTGGCGCGTCGGCCATGAGCCTCTGCACCGAGCGCGTCGCCGCGCGGCTGAGCTCGGCGAGCTCCGCTACCCTCGGGGGTGGCAAGCGGCCTTCGAGCATCTGAGGAAGGTCGAGCAGCAAACGCCGGCAGCTCTCTAGCGACCGGACGCCATCGCCGCGCCAGATCGGCTGGACGGGAACGAGATTCTCCCGCGCCTGCTCCAAGAGCGGTGTGATGGCGACCAGCCTGCCGACAAGGGCGTCCGCGCGGGTGGCAAGCTCCCCTTCCGCAAGCAGGGTAACGAGCCCGAGGCGGATGTGGTCCCCGTAAAACGCGGCGGTCCGATTCCAAAGCTGCCTTTGCTCGAGCTCGAATAGCTCCACCTTCACGAGGCTCGTGAGCCATATCGCGTCGAGATAAGCCGGCTGCGAAAGCTCTGTGAGCTTCAGCCCCAGGAGCTTGTAATGAAAATCAGAGAGCCATGAAACGCGGGCGTCGATATCCGCCCGCGCGAAGCTTCCAAGGCGATCGTCGTTCCCAGGAAGGCCCGACAGCGCTGACTCCACAGGATAGAAGCGAAAACGTTCGGCGAAATAGACCTCCATCACGTCCTCGAGCAGACGATCTTCCACGGGTAGACGAGTGCCTTTCGGGACGCAACCGAAAGCGACCAAGGCGAGGACCATGAGGCCAATGCGGCCAATGCCGAGAAGGAGCGCGCTGCCGCGATTCGGTGATGTCATTTTTTGCTTCGGTAAAGGACAACTATCGGGTAGATCCTCACCGAGGTCAAGATCTATGGAGCGAAACGAGCCACTGCGATTCTACGGCGGGGCCTATGCCGTCTTTGCACCCTTCGCGCTCTTCCTCACGGGGGTCGCCTGGCTGGGCCTTTCGGGCGCGCCCGACGAACGGGGCTTCTGGCCGATCTTGTTGGCCGCGCTCAGCCTCGGGATGATCCTGAGCCGCGAGCGTATCCGCTTCAGCGAGGTCGTCATCGCCGGCATGAGCCGGCCGCTCGTTATCATCATGATCCTCGCTTGGCTTCTTGCCGGTGTCCTGGGAAAGATCATGCAGGAGACCGGCTTCGTGGAAGCGATGACGTGGCTTGCGACCCGCGCGGGAGTGGAAGGCGGCGCTTACGTGGTGACGGCGTTCTTTATCTGCTGCATCGTCTCGACGGCCACCGGGACCAGCCTCGGAACGCTCTTGGTGTGCGGCCCGCTCCTCTACCCGGCCGGAGGACCGCTCGGGGCAACACCGGCGATCCTTGCGGGCGCCATCAGTCGCGTCCGAAAGTAAAGGACGAAGCCAGCTCTCGGCCCACGATTCTAGCCGGCCGCAAGTCGTAGCAAATTTCCACCGAAGATTGCGGCGGCCTGCTCCGGGGTGACGTCGAAAGCCTCGAGCTGCGTTTGAAAGTGATCCTTGTTCCAGCCTCGAGGAAAGAAGCTCGAATCCGACCCATAGAGGATGCGCTCGGCGCCCATGACCTCGAGCGTGCGCTCGAAGACTCGTGGAAGCGTCAGAGGCTCCGGCATTGAGTCCATCCACGCGTTCGAGCTCGACGTGTCTGTGTAGATGTTGGGACAGGTCGCGGCGACGTCGAGAAACTCCTCGAACGTATCGCAGCCGAAGTGAGGGACGACGAACCGGATCGCGCCGAACGCTGGGGCGACGTCTTCGAGACCGCGGGGCCTCGCGAAGCTCATGTCGAACGGGCTCGGCAGCCCGAGCTTGTCGCGCACACCGATGACGAGGCGGCCGCAATGCACGAAGACGATCCCACGATGTGCGGCGACCTCTTCCAGGATGGGCTTCAACGTATCGTCGGCAACATGAAAGTGGTGCATCGCCGGGAACAGACAGAGTCCCTTCATCCCGTGCTCGCGAAACGCCCGCTCGGTCCGCTCGACCGCGTCGGGCGCTTTGGGATTCAGCAGGAAGTACGGGATGACGCGATCGGGAAAGGCGCGCGCGACAGCGGTGACGGACGCTTCGTCACCGGGAACGCTCGCGATGAGAACGACGCGAGAAACCCCATGGTGGTCGAGCTCGCCCACCCACCGCGCCGCGAGCGTCTCCGGGTCCTTATCGGGAAACTCGAACGGCAGGCTTTGTCCGAGCACGTCGAAGAGCTTGCCTTCGCTGGGCGGCGAGGGGAGCCCGGCAGCAAGTGTTGCGAAGAAGCGGTGCGAGAAGAAGTGCACGTGGGCGTCGGCGACGGTGAGCTCACCGAAACGCGTGTCCATCTGGAGAGTGTATCAAGTTCCCTGTCAGCGTAGACTTCAATCGAAGCGCGGATTCTGAGTGGCCAGCGACTCTGTAACTAAGGGCGGAGAGTCCTGACGCACATGTACCAACTTCTGCGTCGGGGTTCAGTTCAAAGGGTGCCGCTCAGGCACGACGCGCGGACCGTTCCTCTCGCCCGACGGAAACTGGGTCAGTTCTTTCGCGGGGAACCTCCTGAAGAAAGTCTCGATTTTGGGCGGGCCATCTGCAACCCTTTGTGCGCTTCCAGGCGGCCGTCCGCGCGGTGCGAGCTGGGGGACCGATGGCGCCATCGTTTTCGCCACGTGGACTTTGGCGGGTTCCAGCGGGGGGGGCTAGCCCGAAGAGCTGGCCGCGTCCGACCCCGAGCGGAGAGACTATCAATGGCCTGAGATCCTCCCCGGCGGTGAAGGCGTGCTTTTCACCATCATGAGTGGACCCGGTGGAGAACCAGCACAGATCGGGGTCCTGCCCCTTGCAGGCGGGGAGTCAAAAATTCTCGTTGAGGGAGGGAGCAACGCGCGCTACGCGCCCACCGGACACATCAGTTTATGGCGTGGATGGCACACTGCGCGCAGTGGGCTTCGACCTCGAGCGCCCCAAGGTGACGAGCGACCCCGTGCCGGTCCTCGATGGTGTCGTCACCAAGCTCTCCGGCGCGGTTAACTTCAGATTGTCACAGAATGGATCGCTTGCAGTACATAACGGGCACTACCGTCAGCGTTGAGCGCAGGCTCGTTTGGGTGGATCGGGAAGGACGAGAGGAGGCCATCGCTGCCGCGCCCAGGGCCTTCAGGTATCCGCGCGTCTCCCCTGATGGAAGGCGGCTAGCCCTGGACAACGTGGCCGGCGAAGACGCTGACATTTGGATCTGGAACTTCGCCCGCAAGACACTGACGCGGCTGACGTTCGATCCCGGTCGCGACATCTATGCTGCGTGGACGCCCGACGGGCTCTGGGTCGCTTTCGCGTCGAATCGCGACGGTACGATGAATCTATTCTGGAAGGCGGCGGACGGCACCGGCGCGGTCGAGAGGCTGGCCGAAAGCTCGAACCCTCAACGACCGCAAATCTTCTCCCCGGACGGGACGATGTTGATGTTTCGGGAGAACGATCCCCGAACGAATGCCGGCCTGGGCGTGCTCTCGATCGATGCGGAAGGGGCTTTTGAGCCTCTCCTGGCGACCGCGTTCGATGAAATGAACCTCGACATCTCACCCGACGGCCTCTGGCTTGCTTACGAGTCGAACGAGTCGGGACAGAGCGAGGTCTACGTGCGGCCTTTTCCCGACGTTGACACGGGTCGGTGGCAGATTTCGAGAGAAGGCGGTGCCCAGCCGCTGGGCTCCCGATGGGCGCGAGCTGTTCTACCTTTCCCTCACTGGACAGTTGATGGCCGTACCCATTGAAACGGACCTCTTTGCGTTCGGACAAACCGAGGTCGTGTTCGAAAAGACGTACTCGAATGCTGGGGGCAGGCGCAACTACGACGTCTCCCCCGATGACAAGCGCTTCTTGATGATCAAGGAAGGCGGTGGGGACGGTGTCGACGCCACCATGCAGGTCATCCTGATCGTGAATTGGTTCGAGGAGCTGAAGCGCCTCGTTCCCCTGGAATAGCCATAGCCCTGTTCCCCGGAACCAAACTCGGTCAGTACGAAGTCGTCGAGTCCATCGGTGCAATGGAGGTTTAAAGTCGCGTTGGGAGGTGGTGGGGGCGCTGCACGGTGCGCTTAGCAGAAAAACCCTTGGAAGGAAGCTCGTTCAGTCGAGACTGAACCAATTCGTTCCGGACAGAGTTGGCCGATTCCGAAAATCAGCGCTTGCGAGCCGTCAACAGAACGTCGATGGCGTCCGGCCGTCCGTTCACGGAGGAAAGTCGAACGCGTCCATCTCCGTCTCATCGAAGCGATGTTCGGGTGGTTCAGCGCGGCCAGCACCTTCGCCTCGCGCTGGAACCGTCTCAGTCTCTCCATGTCCTGGCGAACTCGTCGGGAAAGACTTTGATCGCGACATCCCGGCCGAGCTTTCCGTCCCCTGCTCGATACACCGCTCCCATCGCGCCCTTGCCGATGGGCTCGAGGATCTCGTAGTGGGCGAGTTTGTGGCCGGGTGAGAGTTTGCCATCTGGTGAGATATCGTAGCTTCTTCTGGGTTCATCGCTCATCCTTGGTGGAGAAATTCGGTCGGGCGGACCTCGGGCGGACCGGCGAGGGGTAATGACGCTGGGCTCATTGAAGATCATTCGCCGCGGAATGGCTTGCCGTGTCCGAAATCATTTCATACGATGTCAGGTCACTATGGAGGCTCGTGCATGATCGCCCTCACCCGATGTCATTTCTCACTCTTCATCCTCGTCTCATCGTGTTTGATAGGGAGCACGGGCGCACAGGACTGGCCGACGCATGACGGGGATCCAGGGGCGATGAAGTACTCGCATCTGGACCAGATCCACCGAGGAAATGTGGATAAGCTGGAGCTCGCCTGGACGTGGGAAACCGGAGAGGAGCCCATCTCCGCGGCGAGCGTGCCCTTCGCGGGGCGCCCGATCGAGCCCGGCAAATTTCAGGGGACGCCCGTCTTGGTGGACGGGACGCTCTATATAGCAACCTCCTATACTCGAGTCGCCGCCCTCGACGCAGAGACCGGCGACGAGAAGTGGAGTTTCGACCCGCGCGCCTATGACTGGGGCCGGCCAGCGCGCGGCTGCGGGTTTTGTCATCGAGGGGTCGCGGTTTGGACAGACGGCAAGTCGGTCCGGGTCTTCATCAACTCGCGGTGGCGCCTGATTGCGCTCGACGGTGTTACGGGCGAGCCGATTGGAGGCTTTGGACACAAAGGCGAAATCGATCTCACGGAAGGCCTGATCTGGGAGACCAACAAGCTGCACTACATCAACACCTCTCCTCCGATGGTCTACGAAGACCTCGTCATCGTCGGAAGCGGCATGCCGGATGGCCGGATCTATCGAAGAAACCCTCCCGGCGACGTGCAAGCGTTCAACGTCCATACCGGAGAGCGTGTTTGGAGCTTTCACACGATCCCCCAGCGCGGCGAGTTCGGAAACGATAGCTGGGAGAACGAATCGTGGTCCTATACCGGCTCGACCAACGTTTGGGGGCCGTTCTCGCTCGACGTCGAGAGAGGGCTGGTCTACTTGCCAATTGGGACGCCCAATAACGACTTCTACGGCGGACACCGCCTTGGCGACAATCTCTTCGCCGAGTCCATCGTCTGTCTCGACGCGAAAACAGGCAAGCGGGTCTGGCATTTCCAAACGGTGCATCACGGCGTTTGGGACTATGACCTCGCGGCTCCGCCCAACCTCGTGACCATCACCGTCGACGGCAACACTATAGACGCGGTCGCCGTCGTGGCGAAGACCGGGTTCACCTACGTCTTCGACCGTGTCACGGGAGAGCCCGTCTGGCCCATCGAAGAACGTGAAGTTCCCGCGAGCGCCGTGCCGGGCGAGCGGCTTTCGAAAACACAGCCTTATCCCACCAAGCCACCCCCGTTCGGCAAACAAGCTCTCACCGAAGACGACTTGATCGACTACACGCCGGAGCTCAGGGAAAAAGCGCTGAAAGTTGTCGAAGGTTATCGGCTCGGGAAGATGTTCGACCCGCCAACGGCCGAGGGCACGGTCATTCTTCCCGGCGTTTGGGGCGTGGCGAATTGGGGTGGAGCGGCCTTCGATCCGGAAACGGGGCTCCTATACGTCAAGGGGATCAACTGGCCTTTTGTGTTCAAGCTCGACAAGCCCAAACCAGGCACCGCGGACGCGGATTACACGATCGCCGGAGCTCCGCCGCTCGAGGTGGACGGCCTCCCTATCCACAAGCCCCCCTACTCAACGCTCACGGCGATCGATTTGAACGAGGGAGAGCATGCTTGGCAGGTCACGCTGGGCGACATGGCGAAGATTCGGAATCATCCGGCACTCGAGGGTCTGGATATCCCGCTTACTGGAGTGGAGCCCCAGCACGGACAGTCCGGCCCTCTGGTGACGGCGGGAGGCCTAGTATTCATCAGCGGCTCGAGCCCGAGTCTTTACGCTTATGACAAAGCCAGCGGTGAGCTCGTGTGGGAGCAGGAGCTCGGCGGCGGCGGATTCGGTAGCCCCATGACATACCGGTCGCCATCGAGCCGGCAGTTCATCGTCATCGCGACGTCTGGAGATCGAGGTGAGGACGCCAAGCTCATGGCATTTGCTCTTCCGAGTGGCTCGTGACGCCACGCACCTTCGCAATGACCATTCAGTCGTTCTGGCACTACCATGTTCCACCTGTCCCTCATCAAAACTCGTGCTGCCTTGAAATCAAGGACTTACGCCTTTCTCGCGCCACTTGAGATCCGGGGCGAAGAAGGTCAAACTCCGCCGCCATGCTCCGCGCTCTCATCTTGCTCGTCACTCTCGGCGCCCGTGCGTTGCGGGCGGTGTGTCGGCGCCGAGCCGACCTCGTGATTGAAGACCTCGCTCTGCGGCAACAAGTGACGGCGCTGAAGAAACAGCGCCCGCGCCCACCGCTCGAAGACGTCGATCGAGCCTTCTGGGTGGCGCTTCGCGAATCGTGGCCAGCGTGGGCCAGTCGTCTAGTCATTGTCAAGGCGGCCACGGTGGCCGAGTGGAATCGGGCCTGATTTCGACGATGCTGGACGCGCGTCTCGAGCACGCGCTACCCGGGACGGCCTCGTTTCGCTGCGGAAATTCGCCGGCTCATCCCGCAGATGGCACAAGACGGCTGGGGCGCCGCGGATCCACGGGGAGCTCACGAAGCTCGGGTTCATCGTGTCGGAGGTGACGGTATCGCGTCACATGCCGCGCCGGCCTGCCGAGCCCAACCAAGTGAAACGCGGGGTCGCGTTCTTGCGCAACCACAAGGGACGACATCGCCGCGATCGATTTGTTCACGGTGCCGACCGCAAAAGTCGTTGCGCTTCCGAGAGTGGGCGGGCTGCACCATCGCTACGAATGGCGCGAGGCTGCGTAGCGCCGTTCCCGTGGCTAACGTCGCGTGGCCCCAAGCCGTGACCGTTCTTGCTTTCCGGTCACCAGGCGCGCAGTCGACGTGACGGCGGCACTGCTCGCGGGCGTCAACCTTGCTTTCTTCGTCGTCGCCGGGGCGCACGAGCCCGCAGTTCCCGCGCCGATTAATAATGCCGAACTACACCCTTACACCCGTCTGTCCCGAGAATCCGCTCCGCGATCGTGTTGCTGAGGGCACGACGCCTAAGAATCGTTATCTTCGCGCGTGGATTTTGAGGTGGCTCCTGGTTAGTGCTTCCCAGTTCGATGCGCCGAGCATGGCAAAGCACCGCGCGAGGTCGCGCTGCAGCATCTTGATGAGGGTTGTCACTCCTTCGGCCCCATAGGACGCAAGCGCCCACATGATCGGTCGGCCGAGAAGGACACCGCGCGCGCCCAGGATCAGCGCGACCAGGATATCGGTCGCTCGGCGGAAGCTTCCGTCCACGAGGATCGGGAGCTCGTCTCCGACGGCGGCGCGGATCGCGAGCAACTCTGGCAACGGCGCCGTCTTGCTTCCCCCTAACAAGCCACCGAAATTGGATATGACGAGACCGTCGATAGCGAACTCAGCCGCCTTCGTCGCATCGGCTTCCGACAGGATGCCCTTGAGAACTACCGGTACGTCGACGGACTTCCGAATCGTCTCGACAAGGCTCCAATCTATCTCGGCGCTTCGCTTGGCGCGGGTGTCCTCGTAAGAAGCCCTGACGGTGACGAAGACAGCTTCCGCTCCAGCAGACGCCGCGGCTCGAGCGCGCGCCGGGCCTTCGTCGTCGGCGTAGACGGCGGTCCACAAGGGCATCGCGGCCTCGGCCGCGATCGCGGCCATCTCCCGGATCGGCGTGCTTGCATGGCTGCTGATAATCGTGATCGCTCTAGCCGCCGAGGCGCCGGTAATCGTTGCCCGCTCGCCCTCGGGGTGGTAGCGCTTCTGATTGGAGATCGGCCCGACCACAATCGGCGTGAAGAGCCTATGGCCAAAGAGGTCCACGGATAGATCCATATCCAAAGTCGACACGTTCATCCGTGGGCGGAACGTGTAGTGGTCGAAAATCGAGCGATCGCTTCCGGCAATGGACGAAAAGTCCTCCTCCGAGAGCATGAGCTTCGCTTGCTCGGCAAACTCGAGACTGTTTACGAGCTCGTCGGCAGGAGCCGAAGGTCCCGGTGTTTGCTCACCCCGCTGCTGCCCGAGAACAGACTCGAGTGCTTCGCGTCGTGTGAGCTTGCCCTTGTACATCGTCGTTCGACTCAACTCAGCGGAAGTCCATCCGGACAGCGGTCGCATCGATGTCGGCCAGAGACAAGCATCCTGCAGCCGCCATGGCTTCGCGGAGCTCCATCTGGACAATCTGCAATAGACGCTCCACACCGCGAGCGCCGAACGCGCCGAGACCCCAGCGCGCGGCCCGTCCAAGACATACCGCGTCAGCGCCCAACGCCAGCGCTTTGAAGACGTCGGCGCCGCGGCGGAAGCCACTGTCGATGAGCACGGGTATGGCTCCGTCCACCTCCCTGACGATTTCCCGCAACACCTCGAGCGTCGACGGAACGTAGTCCAAAGTTCGAGCGCCGTGATTGGATACGACGACGCCATCGAATCCACGGTCCACACAGAGACGCGCGTCTTCGGCAGTCAGGATACCCTTGATGAGCATCGGGATGTTGACGAAAGCCCGTATCTGGTCCAGATATTCCCAGTTGTACCAAAGGCGTCCGGGCACGGGCAGCCCGTAAAGCTCGGAGCCGCTCGTGGGAGCTTCTTCGTCGTCTTCATCGTCCGCGACGCGCTCGCTTTCGCTCGTCGGATTTCCACCAAGATGGCGGTCGTGGAGATCGCGCTCGAACCGCGTTGCCTGCTGATCGACGGTAACGACGATCGCCTGCGCCCCAGCCGCTTGAAACCGCTCGAGCCGCCGCCGGGACAGCACCAAGTTGGGGATTGGATAAAACTGGATCCAGCGCGGGCCGTCCGCCGCGGACGCGATTTCCTCGTGAGGCATGCTCGGACCGTTCGCAACGATCATGGGCACGTGGGCCGCCGTCGCGCCACTATAGGTTCCCGCCTCAGCGTCGGGATGCAGGTGGTGGTGCCGCGTGCTCGGCGCAATCATCAACGGAGAGTCCATCTCGAGACCGAGAATCGAGGTCGTCGTATCGACCGCTTGGGGGCTAACGCGGCCCCGCCCAACGATATCGACCCAATCGAATACCTGGCGATTCCTCCGGATGCTCCATTCGGAGTCGCCGCCATGGGCCATGTAGTCGTACAACCTCAGCGGCATGTTGGCGAAGCAAATCGGCTCGAAGTCGAAAGCCGTCATCATCTCACCGAGCCCAGGCACGCGACGGTGTCCCTTCAGGGATCGAGGGTCGAGCTGCGCGAGGACCTTCGGCGAGCCTGCGAGCATGGCGCCGAGCGCAACCAACGCCTGGCGACGAGACGGGCTACGGATCCACGCGCCTTCAATCGGGCCCATGCGGAGATTCTATCGAGATTTTCGCTGCAGCGTGCGGTCTTTCGAGTAGGCTAGGCGCATGCAACGCTGGGTCGGCTTCGCCGCCGTCGTCCTCCTCTTATCCTGCGCGTCGCGGGAGCCGGCCGAGACGATCCTCACGGAGCCGCGGTTCGAATCTGTCCAACCCGAGCTCTTCGAAGCCTACGGCGCGCAACCGAACGCTTGGGCGGACTACGACAACGACGGCGACCTCGATCTCTATATCGGGTTTCGATACTCGCCCAATCGTCTGTACAAGAACGACGACGGCGTTTTCCGCGATGTTGCAGCGGAGGTCGGCCTGGACGTCATGGACGACACCCGCGTCGCTTCCTGGGGGGACTTCGATGCCGACGGGCATCTGGATTTGTTCATCGGGTTTCCGTTCGAAGAAGGCCGGATCAATCGTCTCTACCGCAACGAGGGGGACGGCCGCGCTTTTACCGATGTCGCGGCCGAGGTGGGAGTTGAGGTTTCAGGCGTGACCCGCCAGGCAAGTTTCATCGATTACGACAATGACGGCGACCTGGATCTGTTCGTGGCCTTGCGCGACCGCGCCAATCGTCTTTTTCGTAACGATGGCGCAAACGATGGCGCACGATTCTTCGACGTCTCGGAAGCCTCCGGGATCGACGATGCTCGACGCACCGTCGGCGTCGTCTGGTTCGACATGGACGAGGATGGCGACTTGGACTTCTTCGTAGCCAACCAGAACGGGGACGCCGACGGGGTGTTCAGAAATGACGGCGGGCATTTTGTCGATGTTGCCGCGGAGCTCGGGATGGATGGGGGTGAGCGCAGCGAAGACATCGGCGGGGTGGGACCCTCGGTCATCGACTACGACGTGGATGGGGACTTGGACCTCTTCGTCGCGATGTACGGTCCGGACGTGCTTTGGCGCAACGAGAGCGGTGGCCGCTTCATCGAAGTGGACGCAGGGCCAGTCAACGAAGACCACCACTCGACCTCCGCGGCTTGGGGCGACTACGACAACGACGGCTGGCCCGACCTCTACGTGGTTTCGTACTTGAGAGATATTCCGGAATACCCGGACCATCTCTTTCGAAACGCGTTCGGTAGGTTCGTCGACGTCACGCCCTCGATCCTTTTGAAGAAAGGTGGCACCCACGGAATCCAGTGGGTCGATTTCGACATGGACGGCGACCTGGACCTGTCGCTCGCTAACAATAATGAGCTCGGTACGCACCCTCTGTACCGAAACAAGCTTCCGGCTGAGCAAGCGCGGCGCTCGATCCAGATCCTCGTCGTCGACGAGAACGGACGAGCCACGCGCGCCGGATCCGAAGTGCGCGTGTCTCGCCCTGGGGGCGTCATCCTCGGAACCCGTCTCGTCGATACCGGCGGCGGCTACTGTTCTCAGAGCGTGATGCCCGTCCACGTTGGTTTGCCTCGAGGCGTCACTCGGGTAGACGTTGAGGTGACGAGCTTCGGCCTCGCGGGTCGGATCACGACGCGCGTCGAAGATGTCAACACCTCCAAGACCGCGGGCGGCGTTCTGAGAGTCATGGTGAAGCCATGAGTCGCTCCGCGCCAGCAGCCAGGGGTGTCTACGGCAATCGCGTAACTGTGGCCCAAAAGTCGAAGTCTTCATCACAGGTCAAGATGCGGTCGACATCGTGACGGTCCATCACGGCAACATGGAGGCAATCTCGTCCGGACAAGCGATGCTGCTGATAACAAATCTGTCGGGCTCGATCTACGTCTGATTTTGTGACGGGAAAGACTTGCGGAACCAACTCGTCGAGCAGCGCAAAGCAGTCGTCGATAGCAGCCCTTCGATCGATGGCGACGTATCGATGGATCACTTCCTGGAAAACTTCCGCGCTTGTGACATAAGTCTCTTCGACGTGCGACCGCAGGAAAGCTTCCACCTAATCTCTATTGGGATGTGGGCACCCGACGAGATAGATAGGAACGTTGGAGTCAACGAAGATCACGACCCTGCTCGATCTCCGCCAGCATGTCTTTAACGTCCGCTGTTGGATGGCCGCAGGCTAGCGCCTGGTCCCGCGCCGCCAGCTTTCGGTCCCTGGTGGGACCGCCCTGGCTCTCTCGGGCTCGATGGAGGACCCGTCGTGCATTCGGTCGCCTCATTCCACCCAGCGGATGTCGGTCATCACCAAGAACGAAGTGATAATGCCGCCGGGACACTTATAGGCTCCTCTAGCCTTTAGGAGGTACGCGGTAATCGCGGTCGTTTGCCAACCGTCCCCTCTCCCGCGGACCACATTGTCGAGACGAGCTGACGGTAGGCGTTTTCTCCGCCGAACGCCCGCACATAAACGTACCTTTCCCTTGACCTGCTCCAGGACGGTTGTACACCATAGAGGACGAAGAGCTTCTTGTCGTCATCGTCACGGCAGGAAACCGCAAGGATATCTACGATAGGCTCAGACGGGCCGGGCTCATTGACTGACTTACTGGCCTCGTTTCCTCCCGAGAGTGCGAGGGTTAGCGAAGAAGAATCTCCAGAATCGTGAGGGGCCGCTCGCCGCGCCACTCGACGGCTATCGCGTGAAGCCCGGAGACCTCTCGCGGTGAGAGCTCGACGTCGATCGTCGTCGACGCCAGCTCGACCGGAACACGCCGGCCCTCGACCACGAGCTCACCCCCACCGTGGCGAGCGTCGACACGAAGGCGCATGCGAAGCGAGCGCGCTTCCGCGCGCGGCAGATAGAGAAAAGCTCGGCGTTCGGAAGCAAGCCGGCGTACGCGGTCCGCGCGGCGAAAGCCCACACCGAGATAGGGTGAGCCTCGGTTACCAAGAGGGATCGTCGCAGGGGTCTTCATCTCGACGATGGGTGGACGGAAGGCACGGTCGCGCACGCGATAAAGATGCTCCGCCTCGTCCGAATAGATCGGCTCGAGTCCGCGCAAAGGGGCGACGTCGCCGCCCTGCTCCCACACGAAGTCGACGTCGAAATGATCGAGCATCCACGCGCGATAGGCCGGATCACCGCTCGACCAAAACTGCGCGACGGCATGGCGCCGGTAGGCGATTTCGTCTCTTCCAACGAACATGTAGTCGTAGCCGACATAGGGGTCGTAGACAACCGCACGTCCCGAGATGTAGGGAAGTAGCGATGGCCGGGAACGGTCGAGCGGATCCAACCAAATAGCGTCCGGTCCCGAGAGCATGCCGGCGGCCTGCGCGGAGCGAACGCGCGACGCAGCAATGCGATCAGGCTCGAGCGACGCCGCGTAGACGAAGTGCTGCACCGTAGCCGTCAAGGCGAGAAGGATCACGATTACGGTAGCGCTCGAGCGGCGAAGCGCGTCCGCGGTCCAGAACCACAGCAACACCCCGCTCGCGGTGGCGAACCACAGCACGTCATTTTGCGATTCGAGTCTCGACAAACCCTCGGATTCCGAGGGCGCGATGCGAAAGACGAGTGCTAACGGGAATCCGATCGCGACGAACCACGCCATCGTCCGGCGGAGTGGCGTCGCACCGCGCCACAAATCCTTCACGCATGCGCCGAGGCCAACGAGGCGCACGCCGAGAAAACCGACCCCCCATGTGAGCGTCGCGACAGCGGCGAGCGCCCATGCGCCCACGGAAAGCTCGAAGCGACCGACCGATGCGAGTGCTTGTATCGCGGCGTTCCAGTCGAGCTTCTCCATCGAGTAGCGTACGATCTCGAGCGGCCTCAGGCCTATGCTCGTATTCGAGCCCCCTGCCGCGAGAAAAGTGTGCGCGAGAAGCGGGAGCGACGCGAGCGCAAGCGCAACGAACGCCACACGCATACGCGCGTCGCGCCAGCTCACGATCGCCGCGATCCCCATCGCTGCGAGCACTTGCGCGCCAAGAAACATCTTCACGACGAGCATGAACGCAATGCAGACGACGCTTCCTACGAGAGCGCCACGGCCCGAACCTCTTGTGTAGTCGTCGAAAAGAGAGAGCCCCGCGAAGAGAAGCGGCAGCGCCGGGAGTAGCGGGTTCGACAGAAATATCGACACGAGGGTCGCGTCCATGAAGACGAGACTCCACCAGTCCACCGAAGGCCGGAAGAAAAACGCGAAGCCGAACCCCGCGCCAAAGACAAGAACGGGCGCCACGACATGCGCCGAGAGGCGTTCCGTGAAGCGCCGAGCGAGCATGAAAGCGCTCGCCACGAGAAGGGCTACCTGCCATACCGTTGCGACGCGTATGAGCCCATCGAAAGCCGCGATCCCGAAATAGCGGGCCCAAGCCGCGAGCTGCAAGTGATAGCCGACGTGGTAGCCGATCGGCTGTCCCGACAGCGACAGCAATGACGGCGGATAGGCGCTCTCGAGCGAGTGGATCACGCCGAGGTGAAACAGCACGTCGGTTTGAAGCGCGCGGTCGAGGAGCATCGTACCGTTAGCATCGATCCGATAAAGGCTCCCCGTCGTCAGGAAGTACGGGACGAAAAGGACGACCAATAGCGTCGCCAAAGCGACCCGGGCCGCACGCGGCCATCCGAAGCTGCGCTTGCGGCGCCAAGGAACGACGACAGCGAGAAGGCCGAGATTTCCTATCAGGATCCAGTAAAGAGGCTCCCAGTCGGCGAGCAAGGTGACGAGGTAGACGGTCGCGGTAATCGGGCCGGCGAGAACGGCGGAGAGAATGTAACACTCTTCGCGATCGCGGCCGATGTCGAGAAGCTTGACGATAACGAGTCCCGGTAGAAACTGAGCGACGGTTAGAGCGAGAAGTGTCAGGAGGAACAGCATCGCGCCGCCCTCGTCAAACTCGAAACAAAGCTTCCTTCGCTTCCATCGGCGTGCCTTTCAAAAGGTGCTTCGCCATTTGGAGCGCCATCTTCATGGAATGGTCGGAGTTGTTGTACCAATAGGCTCCGGTGCGGCCGAGTAGCTTGAGATTCTTGAAGGGCTTCACCATGCCCGAGGCCGCGGCGAAGTTTTCTTTGTATCGAAGATCGTAGATGGGATAGGTGTCGCGGACGCGTTCGACATGGACGCCTCCAAAATCCGAATGGGAGCGTACGAGCTTCAATCGGACGAGGTCGGCTTGTATCTCGGGGATGAGAGCTTCCGGGTCGTTCCAATGCCCCTTGCCTTCGAAGCCGGTCACTTCCACGCAGAGGCCGGTCTTGCCCTCGGGCGCCATGTAATCGGCCATCTCGTTCGTGATCGAAACGCGGGAGAGCACCGTGTCCTGGCCGCCGTAATAAATCCACTGCTCATGCTGCAGCACATCCGCGTTCACTTCCATGTTGTAGAGAACCGTGCTGAGGTAGCGAAGGGGCGGGGGCTCTTCTCCGATAAGATGGGCGAGCGCCTTGAAGTTGCCGCTCCAAACGAGATAGTCGGGCCGGATGCGTCGGCCGCCGGCGAGCACCACGGTCTCGATCCTATCTTTTCCGAGCTCGAGCGATGTAACCGTGTTCTCGAGAAGAATCTCGCCGCCACGCCCGCGCACCTGCTCGCCGAGCTTCTCGCAGAACGTCCCGAAACCGCCATAGCTCGGATAAAGAAACTTCGTGTCGACGGGCTTCGGCAACAAAACGCTGCGCACGAGATCGAAGAGCGTGTCGCTCTTCACGCGTTTGTCGATGACCGCACGGTTGATGCCCGTCTTGGCCCAGTCTACGTGCACGTCTTCGCACGGAATATGCAGAAATTTTTCAGTATAGGGCTTGAAGAAAAGACGGTAGAGCGTGTCGCCGTAGCGCGAGCGCGTGTACTCGGTGAAAGAGTTCTCGTCCTGGGGCTCTCGGCGGCGGAGAAGGTCGAGCCCCGAGGAGAACATGACCTTGAAGGGCAGTCGAAAGAGCGCGCGATGGTCGAGCGGCCACGGAAAATAGCGACCGAATAGATGCACGGCGCTCGAGCGGCCCACAACGATGTAGTCCTCTCCGAGAATCGAGAACAAGAAATCGAGCACTTCCTGGTCTTCGGTGTGGAAGCGTTTCGGCCCGACATCGAAAACGAATTCGCCGTAGTGGTAGGAGCGCGCGAGCCCTCCGACGTGGTCGTTCCGCTCGACGATAACGGTACTGCTTTTCTCGCCTAATACAGTGTGGGCGAAGCTGAGGCCGGCGACTCCAGCGCCAACGACTACAAAATCCTTCTGCTCAGGATTATTTTTCTCTGGCATAGTTTCCGAGCAGGCAGTATACGTTCAAGGCGCGAGCACTGCCAAAACCGCCACGCCGCCTCTCTCGAAGACGGTGCGGAAGCGGTCTTCGGCCTCGAAAAGAGGCCGCGTCCTCTCTCCCCGGACGCGGAGCTCGGCCGCGCCGATGACAAGGTAGTCGATCCCGAGCTCGCGCGCTTTTCGGTGGGCCTCCGCCGCATCACCCGAGTTGAAGATCGGGCGGGCGTGGCGCCGTTCGCGCTGCCGGTATTTCTGAAGGTCGAGAAGAAAAATGGGAAAGCCGACCGCCATGCGACGCTCGCCGAGAGCGGGAACGAGCGCCCATTCCCCGAGCTCGCGCGCCCGCACGTCCCACTGCACGACCGCGTCGGGGAGTGTCTCTCGCCGGATCCAATCGAGCGCGCCCCACTCGGCGTGCGGGACGACCGTCGTCCACGGGAACCCGCCCGGCGAAGGGTTGCGATTCGTCGCGTCCGCGGCGTTGGTGACATCGAGAGCCACGGTGAGCACGGCCGGAGCGAGGATGATGGCGTGGGCCAGGCCGAGCGGCCGCGACAAAGCACGCGCCGCGACGAACCCCAGCGCCACGAGCAGCACGCTCCCCGCGCGCCACGCCATCCAGACACCTTCGTAGCCCCGCAGGTCGACAAAGAGCACAGCGGCCACCGCGAGCGCGGCGAGCAGGACAAGCTCTATTTCTTCCCGCGCGTAACGCCACGCGAGCAGACAGAGCGCCCCGCAATCGATGAGCAAGATGGAGGGAAGCTCCAGAAGCTTCGGTGTGCGCAGCGTGAGCGCCGCGCCCGCGTCTCCGAAAAAGCCGAGGGCTATGTACCATGCGAGAAATGCGAGTGACGTCACCGTCACCGCAGAGGCCGTCGCGAGGAACGGAACCTCTCGGCGGCGCCGCCAGAGCACGAGCACGAGCCACGGCCCGGCGAGCATCGCCGTCACGATGCTCGTCCCAGCCATCCCGCCGAGAAGAACGCCGCAAAACACCGCCGACGAGACCCGACGCGGCTCGCCTCTTTGGACGAGCAGAATCAAAATGACGAGCAGGCTGTAGCTGAAAAGATGCTGCGGCGTATAGAGGAGCCCGCGATGGAGCCCATCGAGCGAGACGAGCTCGAGCACCCAGCGGGAATAGGCGTCCACATTGATGTTCGTCCACGACTCGCTTCGCACCAAGGCGAGGAGGCCTTCATAGCTCACCGCACCCATCATGACGCTCGCCGCGAGGAACGCCCGGGCAGGCGCGAGGTCGAACCGGCGTGCGGCCGCGTATAGCAGCCCGGCGAAGAGCAAGCCACCCGCGACATAGGTTGCGAGAAGCGCGGTTTGATTGCCGAGCCAAACGCCGAGAGCCGCCGGTAGGGTGAAGAAGAGCCAGTAATAGCCGAGCCCACCGCCCGCGTAGAACGGGTCGTGTAGCGGAAAAACGCCTTTTTGGAGCTCGGCGACCACAGAGAGGTGCGTCATCAAATCGGCGCTGAAATAGGCGCGATAGGCGACGCCGTCGGCTACCGAAGCACCGATCCTCCAGAATGGCACGACCACGATGAGCATCACTACGAGCCACGTCACCGCGAGCCACGGGAGCTCTGACGTCTCGATGCGGCCCGCGCCCATTATTCGGAGCGCGAGTGCCAAGACAACGACCGATATCGCTAGGACGGTGGAAGGGGTTGCGAGCTCGACTCGAAAGAGCACGCTCGCCGCGAGCGAGCTCACCAAGTAGCCCAGAGCGGCGCCCACCAGCCAGGCTTCGTGGCCGGTGAACCAGCGGCGGGCGACGGGCACCGCTCTACTTGTTCGCTCGGATCATGATGTGCCATCCGAACGGACGGCGGATGGCATCGGGAAGGATGTTGAAGAAGGGTACGAGCACGTAGTTGTTGAGCTTGCCAGCGAGGTTGTCGAACTTGAGGGTGCGCTTGGGGAAGCGGTCGACGTGGATGCGTACATTCGAGAACTCTCGGAATAGCTCGCGGCATTCCTTGGTCGAATATTTGCGGATGATGGGCGCGTCCTTTTCCGCGTGCTCGATATTCGTTCCCGAGATCCAAGCGACGAAGGCGAGCCACGAAATCCGGTTGTAGAGCATGATGATAGCTTCGCCGCCCGGCTTCAAGACCCGTCGCACTTCAGAAATCGACTTCTCGGTGTCGACGGTATGGTGCAGGACGCCGTGTGAGTAGACGACGTCGAACGTGTCGACGGGAAAGCCGAGGGCTTCCGCATTGCCTTGCTCTATGTCACCGCTATAGCCCTCGCGTGCGAGGTTCGCCGCAGCGAGCTCGACCGCGTTCTCCGTGAGGTCCCGCGCCGAGACATCCGCTCCCGCGCGGGCAAACTGCATCAAGTCGTTCCCAACGCCGCAGCCGATCTCTAGAATTTTCTTGCCCTTGTATTGCGGAAAGTCGACATAGTCGAGCAAGTAGTCGATCTTGTCGTAACGGTACTTTTCGAGGGCTTCAAAAAATTCCCTAGAGCCGACCGGATGTTTGGTGATCTCGATGTCGTTGACGTACTCGTTCCAATAGGAACGCACGTCTTCCAAAGTGTGAGCGGCTGCCATATTCAGAGGCGCGGAGTGTAGCAAGCGAAAGGACACGATTCAACAAATGTGTATAATTTCGCGATGCCTGGAAAGCCACCGGATTCGATCCGGGATTTATTCGCCTTGGACGTCGCGCGCGGCCTTTCAAGCGCACCCAAGTTTCTGGATCCCAAATATTTTTACGATGCCGCGGGATCAGAGCTCTTCGAGCTGATTACCGAACAGCCCGAATATTATCAGACCCGCACCGAAGCAGAGCTCCTGAGACGCTCGGCGCCCGCGCTCGGCTCGATTTTTGGAAACGATGTGAGTGTCGTCGAGCTCGGGAGCGGAAGCTCGGCGAAGACGACGATCCTGCTCGATAGCTTCGCCCTGAGCCAGGACGCGCTGCACTACGTTCCGATCGACATCTCTCCGACGATGTTGCGCCAGACCGCGGAGCGCTTGAGCGCGCGCTATCCCGAGATCAGCGTGACGCCCATCGCGGCGCCCTACGAGTCGGGGCTCGCGCGAGCGAGCACGCTCGTCGCGGAGAACGAGCGCGCCGCGAATCAGATGCTAGTTTTGTTTCTTGGCTCGAGCATCGGAAACATGGAGCCCGACGAGACCGTACACTTCCTAAAAGGCATTCGCTCCCATCTGGAGTCGAAAGACGCTTTCTTGATTGGCTTCGACCTGCAGAAAGATGTGGAGACGCTGAACACCGCCTATGACGATGCAGCTGGCGTCACCGCGCGGTTCAATCGCAATGTGCTCGTCCGCATCAATCGCGAGCTCGGCGGGACCTTCGTAGTGGAGCGCTTCGCGCACCACTCGTTCTACAACGAAGAGGCTGGGCGCATCGAGATACATTTACGCTCGGACGGCGATCAAGTCGTCCACATCGAGGCCTGCGGCACAAGCTTCGAGCTCGCGGCGGGCGAGACCATCCATACGGAAAACTCCTACAAATACACGCGGGCGATCATCGACCAGCTCGCCGACGACACGGGGTTTCGCGTTCGCGAGGTCTTCACCGACGACAAAGAGTGGCTCTCGCTGGCTCTGTTCATTCCCCAGTAACCGCGTTCGGGAACTTCTGTCTTTTTGCACTAATATTGCTCCCATGAGCTCACATCGAGGGCCGCTTCTCGTGATCGCGGCCATCGGGACCCTCCTCGTCGGTTTCGCGCTGACGGTGGACTACCCGCGCAGGGCAGGCGCCTTCTGGAGCGATGCGGCTACGTATTACACGATGGCGCACAGCCTCGCCTTCGACGGGGATCTTCGCTTCGAACGTGCCGATGTGGAGCGAGTTTTCCACGAATTCCGAAACGGGCCGTCGGGCATCTTCTTGAAGAAGGGACGCGAGCGCGACCTGACACTCACGAACCAGATTCCCTTTCTAGTAAGCGTTGGGCCTCTCACTCAAGACCTCTATTTCGCGAAGGCGTTCATCTATTCACTCGCGGCCGCTCCTTTCGTACGTCTCTTCGGGACAAATGGAATGCTGCTGCTCCACGCGCTCTTATTAACGGCGGTGTTGACAGCCGGCTACTTCTTCCTCGCGGCAAAGAATGCGAACGGGATAGCGCTCGCCTTCACGTTGACGTTCTTCTTCGCCTCGGTGGCGCCGGCTTACTTCGTCTGGCTCACACCGGAGCTCTTCAACTTGTGCCTCGTTTTTCTCGGAGCGTTCTTCTGGCTCTACAAAGAACGCGCCGAAGATCCGCCGTGGCCTCTCAGCGGATTGACGTCGGACCTCATCGCCGCGGCGATTTGGGGCGCGGTCACCTATTCCAAACCCAACAACATTTTATTGATCGTGCCCTTGCTTGTGCTTCTCATGTGGCGCCGGCAGTGGATGCGTACGATTCGAGTCGGCGCCGTCTTCTCTTTGTTTCTCGGCGGCCTCTTTCTCGTCACCTTATTCACAGCCGGTGACATGAACTATCAAGGGGGCGAGCGCAAGACCTTCAGCGGCACTTACCCTTATCAGCGTTCCGACCTCACGTTCGAGAACACCGGCCTCTCGAAGAGGACCGACGTCATCTACACGCATCAGCCGTGGGACATCGTTGCTCACGATATCTATTTGTTTCACATCGGGCGCTTTTCGGGAATGGCCGTCTATTTTTTCCCCGCGGCCGCTGCCCTCATCATGTTCTTGGTTTCCCGCAGCAAGGCGCTCGACCAGTGGCTCGTTTTTGGCGTCGCGTCTTTCGGGGGTCTCTTGCTCGTGACCTGGAGTCCGACAAACTACTTCGGAGGTTCAGGGACGATCGGCAATCGTTACTTCATGAATCTCTTCCCGCTCTATTTCTTTTTGCTCGGTACCATATCGAGGCCTCTACTGCCTCTTTTCGCGTCCTGGGCCGCGGCTTCGCTCTTCCTGACCTCCATCCTCGCGGGGCCCTTCGAAGCCGGCCGGCGTCCCGGCGAGCACGCCACAACGGGGGCGTTCAAGTGGCTGCCTCCCGAGCTGTCGCTCATCAACGACTTGCCAACCAACAGCGACCCGAGAAAGTTTCGCCAGAAATTCGACGACGGCTATCTCGGCTACTTCCTGGATAACAATAGTTGGGGTCGCGAGCGGCGAAGCCCCGGTGGTCCAGGTTTTCACGTGCGCGGCGGCTCGACGGCCGAGATGGTCGTGCGTACGAATGTCGAGCTGTCTCAGATCATCGTGCGCGTCACGAACGTGGCGGGAAAACCCAATCACGTTCGGGTATGCGTGCCAGGAGGTTGTGAAGCGCGGGACATCGCCCCCGGCGAGAAAGAGATTATCGAGCTAAAAGCGGGCAAGCCGTTTCCCTACGAGGATTTTGGTCACCGCAGCTACTGCTATCTCGTGACGATCGAGACCGAGACCGGCGCGGTGCCCCTTCTTCAGAGCCGGGCTCAGAAAGATTGGCGCTATCTCGGCGCCTTCGTGCACATCGAGCCGGACCCTTATCCAGGGCTTTGAGCTAGTCCCTGAAGAGCACTAGAGCTCCAGACCCTCTCTCAGCAGGAAGTCCGGCGCGAGACTATTAGCGTCTAGACCCGACAGGCGGCGCACGAGGGAGTTGATGACGAGCGCGTCGAGTTGTTTGAACATCGCGCCCATGTCACCTCGAAAGCTGAGACCCATACCTTCCCGCGCTGCGCCCTCTCTGCCGGTGTCGCGCGTCGTCCAGGCGACTTCCGCCTCTGCCTCGAGCAGCGCTTCTCGTGAAACGTCCGGGCTCGTCAGGTATACGCTCAACTTCGTGCGAACCGGAAGAACCACCGGCGACGTCAAGAAAACACCGCCGCGGCTGAGGTTCACCCCCATCGCCGAGTGAAATTCCGGGTCAGCCCGAAAAATCAATTCGTGCGCGAGGGGCACGCGCAACCGCTCACGCGCCGTCACTTTCTCCTCGACCTCCTGAGCCGTGAAGCGACGCGTCACCGGGCGAGGCCCAATTCCGCTTTTCGACATCAAGGAATCGTAAAAGCTTTTGAGCTCCTGAAAACGCCGCTCTGATTCGGGTGGGAACCGCCCGCCCCAAACCCCCTTGGCGTCGTTCAGCAACCCGAATTCTCCGAGGAGATCCAAGACTGTGTTCATGCGCTCCCCCGCGCGGCTCCAGACTTGGAACGGACAGACGGTTGGGTATCTCACCATTGTGGGGAGTGCGCCGCGTCCCGTCCGTGATCCAAACCGTCCCTGTTCCCCCTATGTGTGGTAAAACACCGATCGTGTTGAGATGGAAGATTTGTGGCGTTTCGTGCGCGCTGCTCCTATGGGCCGGCTCTCTGGAATCCGAAGAGCTTCCGCGCGTGCATCTTCTCGGCACCGGCGGCACCATTTCGGGCGGAAGCTCTGGGTCGCTTTCGGCGAGTGAAATCTCGAAGCTCTTGCCCGGCCTCGACGGCCTGGCCGAGCTGAGCGTCGAGGATTTCATCACGATTGGAAGCTCGCGCATGACACCCGACATCCAATTTCGGCTCGCCCGCCGCGTCCGGGCATTGTTTCGCGAGCGTCCCGAGTTGTCGGGGATCGTCATTACTCACGGAACCGACTCGCTCGAGGAGACAGCATTTCTCCTCGATCTTCTCGGTGTCGCCGAAAAGCCCGTCGTCTTCGCCGCCGCTCAGCGCCCGCCGCGTCGAAGCGATACCGACGGTCCCCGCAATCTCCTGAACGCCGTGCGTATCGCCGTGGCCAAAGGCTTGCGAGGCCTGGGAGTTCTCGTCACGTTGAACGACGAGATCCACGCCGCGCGCGACGTCCGGAAAACGCACTCCGTCGCTTTGAACGCTTTCGCATCACCGTGGGTCGGCCCGATAGGCCATGTGGATGGCGATCGGATCTATCTCTTCAACCGGCCGGCGCGCCGCCTCGAGCTCGATGTCGACCGCGTCGAGCCAAGGGTCACACTCATTCGTTTGTTCGCTGGAAGCGATGGGAGCCAAGTAAAGGCGGCTATACGGTCCGGCCAACGCGGCGTGGTGCTCGAAGTGTTTGGTCGGGGCAATGTGCCGTCCAAGGTCCTCGACCGCGTACGTGAGGCACGCAAGCAAGACATCGTCGTCGTTTTCACTTCCCGCACCGGCGGCGGACGGGTCGAGCTTGGAAGCGAGACGAAGCGGATCGGCGTTCTTTCCGGCGAAGATCTCGATGGGTTGAAAGCGCGGCTCGTACTCGTGGCGGCGATGGGAACAACGACCGACCTCGACGAGCTCGCTTCCTATTATCGGCAGCTTTCTGGCGAGCTCGAGACGGCCGTCGGAAACTGAGGTCTGGAAATTCGCTGCAATGCTCGAGCACAAAGAAAACTTGTTCGAAGGCTGGAGTCAGGTCTTCTCCGTCAAAGAAGTGGTGTTCAAGAAGAAAACGGAACATCAGGAGCTCGTCATCTTCGACAGCACTACCTTCGGGCGGGTCATGGCGCTCGACGGCGTCATCCAGACGACCGAGCAAGACGAGTTCGTCTATCACGAGATGTTGGCACACGTCCCCATCTTGGCGCACGGAGGCGTTCGGCAGGTGCTCGTGATCGGGGGTGGCGACGGGGCGATGTTGCGCGAGGTGTTGAAGCACGCTGGCGTCGCGGAGGTTACCCATGTCGAGATCGATCGCGACGTGATTGACATTTGCGAACGATACCTCCCGCGCCACTCGGACGGCGCGTTCCACGACGAGCGCGTGAAGCAAGTCATCGCGGACGGCGTGGATTTCGTGAACGAGACGCCGGAGCGTTACGACGTGATCATCTCGGACTCGACGGATCCCATTGGGCCGGGAGAGGCTCTGTACACGCGTTCGTTTTACGCCGGATGCCATCGTTGTCTTCGCGAGAAAGGCATTCTTGTCACGCAAAACGGGAGTGCTTTCATGCAGACCGACGAAATCGTGACGACGGCGAAGCGGCTCGAGCCGCTATTCGAGGACTGCGCGTTTTACGGAGCAGCCGTGCCCACCTACGTGGGCGGGATCATGGCGTTTGCCTGGGCGAGCGACGAGACGTCGCACCGCGCCACATCGCTCGCCGTGTTGCGTCAGCGCTTCGCACGAGCGGAGCTCTCGACGCGTTATTACACGCCCGAGATCCACCAGGCTGCATTCACGTTGCCACGATTCCTTGTTGAGGCGATCGAAGGGTAAGGGCGCTCTCTCTATAGGGTGCTCGACAAAGACGACGGTAGCGTAGGGGAAGTGGAATAGAGCTTCGCCCGTAACAACTATTTGATCAAGAGGCTGACATAGCGCGGATTCAAGAGCGATTCGTGCACCAACGCTCCGTGGAGTGGTCATCGGGGAGGACTCTACGGTTAATCAAGGATTCTTTCTCTTTTGAGGCGCTCCGAGCCGAGAAGTGGATCTACTTCTCGGGCACGAGCGACGAGGCCGACATTTGGATGATGACCCTGGCGGAGTCTCGTTAGGCGTACGTCGAACACACGCTCTCTCTCGCTGCCCTTTCGTACTCCCGGTTATCTCGACACGACGCCGACGCACCGTTCAATTCATTTGGCTCGACGCATCACATCCGCGGCACAACATGCTAGAGTTTTGGCCCCAGATGCGTCACTGGATTCTACTCGTGCTGGCAATAGGCTCGGCTGATGCGGCACAGATCCAGATCGGAACCCTCGTGGGCGCTGTCCGAGATCCATCACAGGCGGCTGTAGCCGAGGCGCAGGTCGTTCTTTACGACGCCACCTCGAATTTCGAACGTTTCGCAACGACCGACGATCGCGGCCAGTTTCAGCTCACCAACTTGCCTTTCGGCCAATACGCTGTACGGATCGACGCGAATGGGTTCCGACCATTCGAGACAACGATCGCGGTGCGCTCGAACCTAACCCTAACACTCGAGGTCGCGCTCGAGATTGCCGGCCCGCGTGAAGAGCTCACGGTGCGCGCGGCGGCCCCGCTCGTCGAGCCCGATCAGGTCGGCTCGACGACGAGGCTCGACAAAGGGTTCATGGAGCGTCTGCCCGGAGCGCGCCCGGGAAGCGGCATGCAGGAGCTCGTCGCGACCGCGCCCGGATGGGCGACGGAAGATAACGGCCTCTTGCATTCGCGCGGCGTGGATGACGGCTTCTTGTATGTCAGCGACGGTATCCCGCTCAGCGATCGCATCGATACGTTCTTCTCGAGCGCTCTCGACCCCGACGCGTTTCAAACCATCGAGATCCTCGACGGTCATCTGCCAGTGGAATACGGCAATGCCTCGGGCGGCGTCATCAACGTCGTCCACAAGTCGGGACTCGGGGAGTCCTGGAGCGGCACCACCGCGCTTCGAGCCGGATCACTCCAAAGCGGCGAGGTGGCCGCGACCGGAGGCGGCGCGCTGAACGACAGCGTCGGCGCCTTCTTCGCTCTCTCCTATGGCGGCTCCGGCAAGCGTTATCTCGACCCCGTCGACCCTGACAACTTCAACAATCGCGGCAATGCGTTCCGCTTCGCGACGCGCCTCGACTGGCGGCCCACGCCGAAAGACCTCGTCATCGCCGACATCTCGACCAACGGAAGTGCCTTTCGTGTCACCAACTCACTCGAGCAACAATTGGCGGGACAGCGCCAACGCCAGGTGCTTCGCGACAATCACCAATCCGTAATTTGGCAGCGCAGTGCGTCCGGCAACACCGTGACCGATATCGGATGGTATCGCCACGCTTTCGTCGCCGAGCTTTTCCCCAGCGAAGGCGACACGCCGATTTCGGCGAAGCAGGACCGCCGGCACACGCGACACGGTGTGCTCGTAAACGTAACTCATGCGGTCGGCGCCAAGCACGTCCTCAAAGCTGGGATCGACTATCAGCACGTCACCCCCCGCGAGCTATTTTCGTTTTTTATCACCGACGAAGACGCCGCTGAAGATGCTGGCGTCAGCGCAGAAGCGCTGGCTTTCGATCGGAACAACCCTTTCACGTTCGAGGATGCTGCCTCGCGCGATCAGTTCTCGCTTTACTTTCAGGACACGTTCTCGCTCTTCGATCGCCTGACGATCAATGCCGGTTTGCGGTTCGACCACACCGAAGTCCTCGTGAACGCTTCCGCACTCAGCCCTCGCATCGGTGCCATCTATTTCATCCCGCAATGGAGCGCGACGATACGCGCCTCCTACAACCGTCTGTTCATGCCACCCCAAGTGGAGAACCTTCTGCTCTCCTCGTCGGAGCAGGCGCGTGCTCTCTCGCCCTTCGTCACCGAAGAGGGCGACGGCGGCGCCGAAGTGTCGCCCGAAAGGCAGCACGCTTTCGAGGTCGGCTTCGTCCGAGCTCTCGGCAAGTGGGCTTCGCTCGACGCCGTTTACTGGAGGCGCTCGGTGCGGAACTACGCCGATCCGAATCTCTTTTTCGGCACAACGATCATCTTTCCCAACTCCGTCGCTGAAGGCACCGCCTCGGGAGTCAACGTGCGGGTGGACTTCCCGTTTCAGAAGGGATTTTCCGGTTTCGTGAGCTACGGAAACGCACTCGTCTATCAAGTCGGGCCGATCAACGGCGGACTGTTCTTAGACGAAGAGGTCATCGAGATCGGTCCGGGAACACGCTTCACCCCCGACCACGACCAGCGCAATGTCGGTGCTTTCGGCGTGACGTTCCAGCACGCCCCGAGCGGTCTCTGGGCAGCATTTTACGGCCGGCACGAAAGCGGTACGCCGCTCGAGCTCGACAATGACGATCTCGAAGAAGCCATGGAGCGCCGCGGCGCAGCACTGGTCGACTTCGACCGAGGTCGCGTCAAGGCGAGGACGCTCTTCGATGTCTCCTTCGGTGTGGAACTCTTCGAAGGCTGGCGTGTCGCTGTCGATCTCCAGCTCGATGTGCGCAACCTGACCGATCGAGCTTTCGCGTATAACTTCTCGAATCCGTTCAGTGGGACCCATTTCGGCCATCCCCGGCTCGTGAGCGCGCGTGTACGGTTCTCGTTCTTCGAATCGCGCTAGATCAAGGCACGAGGACGGCCATCACGTCGGGGCCGTCGAGTACTTCGCCCGGCGTAACGAGGAGCTTCTCGACCCGCCCCGCGATCGGCGCGTGGACTTCGAGCTGCATCTTCATCGATTCCACGACGATGAGAAGCTCACCTTCCTCGACGATCGCACCCTCTTCGACGCGGATCTCGAGGACCTTCCCGGCCATCGGCGCACGCACTTCTCCGTCGCTCGCGGCGAGCTTTATGCGGCGGTGGCTGAGCGCACGCGGGTCTTCGAGACGAAGGGTCTCGCCGAAAACGTTGAGCTCCAAGCGGCTCGGATCGATAACCGTCGCCGTGGCCTCGACGCGCACGCGCGAAGGTTCCCGGCGAGCCTGATCCATCGTGCCTTCGAGCGCCGCGGCAAAGCGCAAGTTCATCGTCGACGCCGCCAAAGCGTGCGCGATCCCGTCGCCCCAGATCGTCGCGCGCCCAGTGACTGGATCCACGTCGACCTCGGCTACACGCTGCTCGCGCTCGCTACCAACGACCGCGCGGTCGTTCCCGATCCCGCGAAAACGCGCCGCGAAACGGCCGATGGCTCTCGGGCCGCGAAGCGCTACAGAGAGCTGCTCGCGAAAGCCGGGCGTCGAAAGCCGTGCCTCGAGACGTTTCGGTAGAAGCGGTCGATTGAGCTCCTCGAGGTTATCGCCAATCCAACGGGTGGAAAAATCCCCGCTGCGAAAATCGGGGTGCCGGAGAACCGCTTGAAGAAACGGGATGTTCGTCGTGGTGCCGTGCACGACGAAGGAAGCTAGCGCGGTCGCGAGCCGCTCGACGGCTTCGGCGCGTGTCTCGGCGGTGGCGATGACCTTTGCGATCATCGAGTCGAACTGCGCGTGGACGCGGCCGCCTGAGCGGACGCCTGAATCGACGCGCACGCCCTCACCCGAGGGCTCGCGATAGCGGAGGAGCGGCCCCGGCGTCGGCAGAAAATCCGCGCGAGGATCTTCCGCGAGCACACGCGCTTCGATGGACCAATGACGTGGCTCCATCGGCTCGGAACCTGGAGTGGGGAGCTCGGCCGGCCACTTGCCTTCGGCGAGCTCGAGCTGGGCGCTGACAAGATCGATGTCGTAGACCGCTTCGGTCACGGGGTGCTCGACTTGAAGCCGCGTATTGACTTCGAGGAAGTAAAACTGGCCATCGTCATCGAGGAGAAACTCGACCGTGCCCGCGCCGCGATAGCGTGTCTTTTCTACGAGCGTGAGCGCGGCTTTGCCCATCTGGGTTCGGAGAGGCGCATCAACGACAGGGCTCGGCGCCTCCTCGATGACTTTCTGGTAGCGCCGCTGCATCGAGCACTCGCGCTCGCCGAGAACGACGCCCTTGCCTTGGCCATCGCCGAAGACCTGGAGCTCGATGTGGCGCGGGTTCGGCAAGAAGCGCTCGATGAAAACGGTGGCGTCAGAGAAACCCGCCGCGGCTTCCTCCGAGGCGCGCTCGAGTGCCGCGGCAAGTGCGTCGCGAGTTTCGGCGATGCGCATCCCGCGACCGCCTCCGCCTCCGGCCGCCTTCACGAGATAAGGCGGCTCGATGCCGCTCGCCTCGAGCTCATCGAGCGCGTCCGAGCGCACGGAAGGAAGCGTCAGCACCGCGTTCGCTTCGGCGAGAGCTTTCGCGCTCTCTTTGTTGCCGAGCTGCCGCATAGCACCGGCGGTCGGACCTACGAACTCGATCGAAGCGCTCTCGACAGCCTCGGCGAAATCGGCGTTCTCCGAGAGGAAGCCATAGCCTGGGTGTAGAAGGCTCGCGTTCCACTTCTTCGCGGCGGAGACGATTACTTCCGCGTCGAGAAAGCTCGCGACTTCGAGGACATCGTCTGCTTCGAGGCGCACGAGTGCATCGGCGTCTTCGGGCGTCGAGATCACGGCAACGGTGTAACCGCGACCCCGCGCCGAACGCAGGATGCGTCGCGCGATCTCACCTCGGTTGGCAATGACGAGTTTCTTCACCGAGAAGACGACTTTCTGAGCAGCGTTACCTGCTCGGCCCAGGCCGGCGCCGTCTTGCTAAAAAAAGACTCGAGGCCGATCTGGCCTTCCTGCGAGCAGCGAGCTTGCGCTATCTGGCGCGCGGTAAACTCGATGAGCTCGGGGCCGGGCAAAGGCGCCACCTCTTTAAGGAGCGCTTTGGTGCGGCGCACCGCTTCGGGGCCCGCGGCAAGGAACTCGAGCACGACGTCTTGAAGCGCCGCGGCTCGCTCAGTCGCGTGCGTGAGGCTCTGAACGAGACCCAGCTCCATCGCTTCCGACGCCGAGAGTCTCTTCCCGGTCATCATCATCGGCGCGGCCGCGCCGAGCCCGATCTTCCGGATGATGTAAGGACTGATGACGCCCGGCACGATCCCGAGAAGCACTTCAGACGTCGCGAAGCGCGCGTCTTCCTCGGCGAGCACGTAGTCCGCGCACACCGCGAGACCGAGCCCGCCGCCAATCGCCGCACCTTGGACGACGGCAATTACGGGCGTCGGGAAATCCGCGAGACGATAGAAGAGCTGCGCGAGCGTCTTTGCATCTTCGAAGCTCTCGGCTTCACTCTTCGCGGCGAGCCGCTTCATGTAGCCGAGGTCAGCGCCGGCGCTGAAGACCTTGCCCTCACCTTCGAGGATCAAAAGACGCATTTGCTGCGCGTCGGCTATTCCGGCGAGTTGATCGAGCGCGTCGCGGAGCTCTTGAACCATCCTCTCGTCAAAGGCGTTTCGCACGTCGGGGCGCGCGAAGACGATCCGCTTGACTCCAAGCGAGAGCGACTCGACGCGCAGCGTGGAAGCTTCGGTGAGGCTCTGCTCGACGGGAAAGTCCTTCAAGAAAGCTCCTTCCCCGAAGGCCGATCCTCGGCCGCAATCATCTCGAGAAGCTTTGCAGGGACCTGCACCCGGCAGCGCAGAAGCGCTTGGCTGTAGGTCTTGCCTTGAGCGTCGGTATAGAGGCTGACGGTGCCGCCTCCTCCAAGGGATTCATCGAGCAGAAAATTCAGCGCCCAAAGATTCGGCACAAGATAGCGGTGGACCTCACCATGTACGATGCCTTCGAACCAGCCGCGCACGCGCTCGGCGCTCACGTGCTCCCGCAGCCAGACGTAAGACGCCGCACTCCGACCGATGAGACCGATATTGGAGGTGTCGCCCTTGTCGCCGCTTCGGGCATGGGCGATGGCCATGAGTGGAACTTCCACTTGGTCGCCCGCGAGGGCGTCGAGCATCGACGTCGGATGCGGATCGTCGAGTCCCCCAGGGGGGTCCATCGTGCCGCCCGTCTCGGGCCAGCTCAGATTTTCTCTCTCGAGGACGACCTCCCCGTTCTCGTACACGCCGAGCGTCGCCGGCGCCGTCGCTTGCTCGATGAGGCTCGGCCAGTAACGCACGACGTTCGAGATGTGGGGCGCCCCGCCCGTGACCGCCACGCCGCCGGGTCCACTCAGAATGAGCCCGGGCAGAAGCTTGCGAAAGATCCCGAGCTTGCTCCGTTCATGATCGCGCGCGGCAAGGCGCAACAAGATCTCCGCGGCGCGGTGCTCGGGCGTGAGGCCGCGATGGGTGGCGTCGTCACCGATGAACTCGGTATGGGTGGCTTCGAAAGGCGTCAGGCCTTCACGCTCGAGCTCAGCCGCGAGCCGCGTCCAAAAGATCGACGCGAACATTTCAGCTTTGGCGCGGGCGTCGGGGCCCGAGATAATTAGGGTCCCCGCGGATTTGAAGCCGTCTTCGAGCGCCGTCGATACTTTCAGCTGGTCCGTGGGCTCCCGTCCGCGGGCGCCTGAAACGCGCACGCGATTCTCACCGTTGGTCTCGAGACTCATCGTCGTGAAGTCGGCGATGACGTCCGGGGTGATGTAGACCTGCGGATGGCCCATCTCGTACAGAAATTGCTCGCGAACCGTCTGGAGGCTCACGAGGCCTCCCGAGCCGGGATGTTTCGTTACGACGAACGTGCCGTCGGGCTCGAACTCCACGATGGGAAAGCCCACGTCGATATAGCTCGACACTTTCTCCCAATCGGTAAAGTTCCCGCCCGTTGCTTGGGCGCCGCACTCGATGAGATGCGCGGCGACGATGCCTTGCGCGAGGCGATCGTAGTCGTCGGGTGACCATTCGAACTCATGGATCAATGCTGCGAGTGTGATGCCCGTATCGGTGACGCGTCCGGAGAGCACGATGTCGGGATCTTCTTTGAGCGCGGCGACGACCGGCATGGCTCCGAAATATGCGTTGGCGGAGAGCACTTTGGCGCGATAGTCCCCGAGCGCCTCGCCGGTCTCCATGTTCTCGAGGGCGAGCGTCTCGAGCTTGGGAACGACGTCGTCGCCGCCCACGACCGCCACTTTGAGATCGACGCCGCGCTTTTTCGCAACCGCGAAGAGCGCTTCGGCACAAGCTTTGGGGTTGACGCCGCCCGCATTCGTGATGATGCGGATCCCGTTTTCCTTGATGTCTTCAAGCAAAGGATCGACTTGCGTGACGAAGTCCCGCGCATAGCCGGCGCTCGGATCGCGCGCGAGCTGTTTTTGCAGGATGCTCATCGTGATCTCGGCGAGAAAGTCCATCGAGACGTAATCGATGGGAAGGTCGCCCTGGACCTGCCGGCGCATCGCATAGGGGTCGTCACCCCAATAGCCGCCGGCATTCGCGATGCGAAGCGTTTTTGTTCGTGGCATAGCTACATCCGGAAGACGCCGACGCGGGTCTCTTCGATCGGTGCGTTCAAAACCGCCGCGAGGCTCAGAGCGAGAACGGTGCGGGTGGCGCGCATGTCGACGACACCGTCATCCCAGAGGCGCGCGGAGGCATAATGAGGATGGCCTTCGCGCTCGTATTTCTCTCGAATCGGATCGACAATCGCGCGCGCGTCGTCGCTCGAGAGCGTCTCGTTCTTGCGCGCGAGCTGGTCGCGCTTGACGGTGACCAAGACTTGCGCCGCTTGCTCGCCGCCCATGACGGAGATGCGGCTCGTGGGCCACGTCCAGAGAAAGCGGGGATCGTAAGCACGCCCGCACATGCCGTAATTACCCGCGCCGAAGCTGCCCCCGAGGATGAACGTGAGCTTCGGGACGCGTGCGGTGGCGACCGCGTGCACCATCTTCGCGCCGTCTTTCGCGATACCGCCGCGCTCGTATTGCGCGCCAACCATGAAGCCAGTGATGTTCTGCAAGAAGAGAAGCGGCACTTTTTCCGCGGTGCAGAGCTCGATGAAATGGGTCGCTTTCAAAGCACTCTCGCTGAACAGAACACCGTTATTCGCAATGATGCCGACGCGCATCCCTTCGATATGCGCGAATCCGGTGACGAGCGTCGTCCCGTAGCGTTGCTTGAACTCGAAAAAGCGACTCCCGTCGACGAGGCGCGCGAGAACTTCGCGCACGTCGACTTGCCTTCTCGAGACGCGCGGCCAAACGCCGAGAAGCTCGTCGGGGTCGTAGGCGGGAGGCTCGGGAGATTCGAGAGAACACGCCGCCTCGGGACGCGCTCCGAGATGGCCCACAATGTCGCGCAAGATCTCGAGAGCGTGCTCGTCGTCCTCCGCAAAGTGGTCCGCGACTCCCGAAATCTCCGTGTGGACGCGAGCGCCGCCGAGATCTTCGGCCGAGACGTCTTCACCCGTCGCGGCTTTAACGAGTGGCGGGCCCGCGAGAAAAATGGTGCCCGTTCCGTTGACGATGACGGATTGATCGCTCATCGCCGGAATGTAGGCGCCCCCGGCAGTGCACGTACCCATCACCGCGGAGATCTGCGGGACGCGCGCCGCGCTCAGCACCGCTTGGTTGCGAAAAATACGGCCGAAGTGATCGCGATCGGGGAAGACTTCCGCCTGGAGCGGAAGAAAGGCACCGCCGCTATCGACGAGATAGATGCACGGAAGACGGTTCTCGAGTGCGATCTCCTGTGCCCGCAAATGCTTTTTTACGGTGATTGGGTAATAGGTGCCGCCTTTCACCGTCGCGTCGTTCGCCAAGATCATGCACTGGCGTCCGCGCACGAGACCAACCCCAGCGACGAGCCCTCCTGCGGGAACGGCGGCGTCGTAGAGCTCGTAGCCCGCGAGAGCACAGATCTCCAGAAACGGCGTTCCTTCGTCGATGAGGAGCGCGATGCGGTCGCGGACGAAGAGCTTGCCTTGGTCGCGGTGCCTCAAATGAGATGTCTCGCTGCCGCCTTTTCGGATTGCTTCGAGCTTTTCCGACAAGTCTTCGTTGAGGGCGCGGTTCGCCTCGTCGTTCTGCCGGAACTCTTCGGAGCTCGTCTTGATCTGGCTTTTGATGACACCCATTACTTCAATCTTGTCACCCGCGGCGGAAGTAGGGAAGCACTTCGTGGCCGAGGAGCTTTACAGCTTCGAGAGGATCGGGGCCGAGCGGCGGTCCGAAGCTCAAATGACGCGCGCCGGCCTCGACGAGGGCTTCGAGCCTCGGGATGAGCTCGCGCGGCTCGCCGGTCACACCGATGCGGATCATGCGATCGTTGACGAGTGCGCAAGCTTTGTCCATATCGCGCTCTTGCACGACCGCGCGCTCGATCTCGGCGAAATCCTTCCGGGTCAGCTCGAGCCGCTCGAGGATGAGTGGTGAAAGCGCCGAGCCGTAATAGGCGATCTTCTCCGCGAGCGCCCGCCGAGCGGCGTCGCGGTCCGAAGACAGCGATACCCAGATGCACGCGGCAAAATCGAGCTCTCCCAAAGCGGCGTCACGGTCGCGCGCGCCTTCGGCGAGAAGATCGCGCACGGTGAAATAGTGCTCCGGCGGGAAGAGGAGCGGGAGGGCGCCGTCGGCGATCTCGCCGGTGAGGCGGAGCATCTTCGGTCCGAGCGCACCGATATAGATTGGGGTGACGCGCGGTGCCTCGAACCTCAAATAGGCTTCATCGGTCCACTTCAAGTATTTTCCGTCGAGGCCCGCCTTCTCTCCAGCGAGAAGCTTCCGGATCACGGTCACCGATTCGCGGACGGCCGCGAGCGGGGCTCGGTGCTCGATGCCAACCCAGTTGACGAAGTCCCGCGCGCCGGCAGCGAGGCCCAGATGAAAACGGCTCCCGCTGAGCTCGTCGAGGGTGGCCGCGATCATCGCGATCTCGCTCGGGTCGATCGTATAAGGATTCAAGATGCACGTGCCGAGACCGATGCGCGTCGTCGCGGTCGCGACGGCGGCGAGGATGACGGGTGAGCTCTTGATGAAAAGATCGTTGCTCACCCAGAACTGATCGAACCCCGACGCCTCCGCGGTGCGGGCCAGCTCGACATAGTCGCCAAGCGGAAGGTCGTTATTGAGACGGAGGCTGAAGCGGATGGGCTCGCTCATTCCGAGGTGGCGCTGCCGATGACAGCCTCGGCTTCGATCTCAACAAGATATTCTTCGCCGATGAGGTCGGCGCGCACGAGCGTGTTCGCGGGGCGTATTTTGCCGAACCGCTCACCGTGGACGGACGCGATGGCTTTCCAGTCGTTGACGCTGGCCACGAAGATGCGCGTGCGCACCACGTCGCCGAGTGTACCGCCGAGCGCGTTGATGGCTTTTTCTATTTTGTCGAGTGCGTAGCGCGCTTGGCCCGCCGCGTCGCCGCGCGCCACGAGGCCTTCCGGGCCGGTCGCGGTCGTTCCCGAGACTAGGATGCGGTCACCGACACGAACCGCACGGGAATAGCCAAACTCCTCTTCCCAAGAGACGCCACTCCCGACCATTTTTCGCTCCACCATGGATTTCGTACCTCCGTTATACGCTCAGCCCCTGTATCAGCAAAGGGAGCATGAGCTCGTGGTGGCCGACGAACTCGAAGCCTCGGCCCGAGCCGGTCACGGGCCGCTGCACGACGTTGACGAGCGGCCGGTAGTGGCGAATGAAATCGAAATTGGCCGTCGAGAAGTCGGTCAAAGGGTGCCCCAGGTTTCGCACGACGCTCACCGCTTTCAGGAACACTTCGGGCAGAAGCACTGCCGAGCCGACATTCAAGTAGACCCCGCCGTCGTTTAACCCTCGAACCACCCCGGCAAAGAGCTTGAAGTCGTGCAGACTAGCTTCGCCGATGGCCGCGCCCGACGCTTGCGGGTGCATGTGGATGATGTCCGTCCCCACCGCGACGTGCACGGTGACGGGAATGGCGAGACGGTAGGCGTTCCAAAGGAGGCTCGTCTCTTTGTACGGAGGGTCCTGTTCATGGAGGAGCACGCCGATGGCTTCACCGAGGCCGAGACCGTTCTCGACACCCTTCCGGGTCGCTTCGTTCAAAAGCGCCCCTGTTTCTTCAGCCATCCCGAACTTGCCTTCGCCGAGACCGTCCGCGACTTCTTCGGAGGTCTGGCCCACCATCGCGAGCTCGAAGTCGTGAATGATGCCCGCGCCGTTGAGCGCGAGGCCGGACACGAAGCCGCGATCCATCAAGTCGATGAGAAGAGGTGAGAGGCCGACTTTGATGACGTGTGCACCGAGTCCCCAGATGAGCGCCCGCTCGCTCTCGCGCGCGCGACGCATCCGCTTCACCAGCTCGCGCAGGTCCCTCGCCGCGAGGATATCGGGGAGGCCATCCCAAAACTCGCGGAAGCTCGCCTCTTCGGAAACGGCTTTCCCGAGCTGCTCGCGGCCAACTTTGCTTTTCCGCGAAGCGAGCGGATAAGTGTCGAGACCATCGAGGTCGAGTGGCTTGACAGAATATTTGGACGTCATGGGAAGAGCTCGTCTTCGATGATTTGACAAAAAAAGTGGATCAACATGCCGTGTACTTCCTGGATGCGCGCCGTCTCGGGATGATCCACGGTCAAACACAGATCGACGCTCGCGCCGAGCTTGCCTCCGTCATGGCCCGCGAGGCCTATCGTTGTCAGGCCTTTCTCACGCGCGACAGTAGCTGCTTTCAGAACGTTCGGCGAGTTGCCGCTCGTGCTGATCGCGACCGCGACGTCCCCTTCGGCGCCGAGAGCTTCGATCTGCCGGCTGAAGATAGACTCATAGTCGGCGTCGTTCGCAATGCTCGTCAAGACGGAGGTGTCGGTGGTCAGCGCAATAGCGGGAAGCGCGGGGCGGTCGTTCACGAAGCGATTGACGAGCTCCGCCGCGAAATGCTGCGCGTCGGCAGCACTCCCGCCATTGCCGAAGACGAGAAGCTTGTGGCCGTCCGAGAGCGCTTGGGCGAGACGGCGGCCTGCCTCCAAAACAGAATCCGCTTCCGAGGCGAAGAAAGCACGCTTGAGTGCGGCACTCCCGTCGACCACGGAGAGTAATTGCTCGCGATCCATCCGCGAATTATAGCCGAGGGGGCGGGAGCAGCATGCAGTCGCCGTAGCTATAAAAACGATAGCGCTCCTTCACAGCTTCGCGATAGGCGGCGCGCACTCGGTCGGTACCACCGAGCGCCGAGACGAGCATGAGAAGCGAGCTCTTCGGAAGATGAAAGTTCGTAACGAGCCCGCTCACGACGCGGAACTCGAATCCTGGTGTGATGAAGAGGTCCGTCTCGTGCCAGCCGGGCGAGAAGTCGATGCGGGCGGCCGATTCGAGCGCGCGCACCGAAGTCGTCCCGACGGCAATAACCGTTCGGCCCGAGCGCACGAGCTCGGCGGTCTCGCGGGGTACGTGGAAATGCTCGACGCCCATCGCGTGCTCCTCGACGATATCGGTGCGGATGGGCTCGAAGGTCGCGTAGCCAACATGAAGGGTGAGCCGCGCTACGTCGATGTCGCGCTCGACCAGACGCTTCAATACGTCTTCGGTGAAATGCAGTCCGGCCGTCGGAGCCGCAATGGAACCACGGTCGGTGGCGTAGACGGTCTGGTAGCGGTCGCGGATCGCGGGCTCGCTCTCGCTCGATCGGATGTAAGGCGGGAGGGGCGTCGTCCCGAGTGCGTCGATGACGTCGGCGAAAGCGCCCTCATGCTCGAAGCGGACCACCAGCGAATCGGTATCAGCGCCCACGACCTCGGCAACGAGACGGCCGTCCCCGAAAGTGAGCTGCGCTCCCGCACGTAGCTTGCGCGCCGGCTTGGCGAGCACGCGCCAGCGCGCTTCGCCGCAATCCTCGAGCAGCAAGAGCTCGACACGGCCGCCGCTCGCGCGGGCACCGGTGAGGCGCGCTGGAAAGACCTTCGTGTCGTTCAGGACGAGCACGTCACCCGGCTCGAGAAGATTGGGGAGGGCGGCAAAATGTAGGTGCTCGAGGCGCCGCCACGGCAACATGTGCAGCAGCCGGGAGCCGTCGCGCTCAGGCAGAGGTTCTTGTGCGATGAGCTCCGGCGGGAGCTCGTAGTCGAACTCGGAGAGTCTCAAGGCGTCAGAAGAGGCGCTTTTGCCGATCGACGGGTGTGAGCCCGAAGTGGCGATAGGCCCGCTCGGTGGCGACGCGCCCGCGCGGCGTGCGATCGAGAAATCCGACCTGGATGAGATAGGGCTCGTAGATGTCCTCGATCGTATCCGGCTCTTCCCCAACGACAGCCGCTATGGTGGAAAGGCCGACGGGACCGCCGGAGAACTTCTCCATGATGGTTTGAAGGATGCTGCGATCCATCTCGTCGAAGCCAAGCTCGTCGACTTCGAGAAGCGCGAGGGCTTCTCCGGCGACCTCAACCGTTATCGTCCCGTCCGCTTTGACTTGCGCGTAATCCCTGACACGGCGCAGAAGCCGGTTCGCGATACGCGGAGTGCCACGCGCCCGCTTCGAGAGAGAGACGGCAGCCTCTGGGCAGCACGAGACGCCGAGGATCTTTGCGGAGCGCTCGACGACTGCCGTCAAATCCGCAACGGTGTAGAAGTCGAGGCGGTGCACGATGCCGAAGCGCGAACGGAGAGGCGAAGTCAAAAGGCCCGCACGCGTCGTGGCGCCGATGAGCGTGAACTGCGAGACGGGAATCCTCACCGACTTCGCCGAGGGCCCCTGGCCGATGATGATGTCGAGCTTGAAGTCCTCCATCGCTGGATAGAGCACTTCCTCGACCGAAGGATGGAGGCGGTGAATCTCATCGATGAAGAGCACGTCGCGCGCTTCGAGAGTCGTCAAAAGCGCCACGAGGTCCCCGGACTTCTCGACGAGCGGCCCCGCGGTCGTCTGGATGTTGACGCCGAGCTCGTTGGCCACGACATGCGCGAGCGTCGTCTTGCCGAGGCCAGGCGGCCCGTAGGTGAGGAGATGGTCCATCGCTTCGTCCCGCTCGCGCGCCGCCTGCACAGCGATCTCGAGCTGCGCCAGCACTTTCTTTTGGCCGATATATTCGGAGAAGCCGCGCGGTCGGAGGCTCAAATCGAGGGAGCGCTCCTCGTCGGTGGGCCCCTGAGACACCAATCGATCGGACATGTTCGAGAAAGTCTACCTCATACCTGCTTAATGCTCCCGCCTACGCCCTGCGGGCTTCGGCGCGTGCCGACGATGTCTTGGCGAAGTCGGACGCTCCGAGGGGACCTCGCGCAGGCGGCTAGACTTCGAGGCCGATCGAGCGCATCAAATCGAGCGCGTTGCTCTTCTTCACGACACCGTCCCGCATGATATAGTCGAAATGGACTTTACCGTCTATGATCTCGTCCTCGAAATGCACGTTGGTCGCTCGGTCCCCGAGCGCGTCGGCGAGCTTCGAGAGCGCGAGGTCGTGGGTCGTGATGAAGCCGACGGCGCCGCGATCGACGAGACCGCGCACAACGGCGTCCGCGCCGATGCGACGGTCGTGCGAGTTCGTCCCATGAAGGATCTCGTCGAGCAAGAAAAGAACGGCCCCCTCTTTCGCTCCGGCGAGCTCCATGACTTGACGGAGCCGGAGGATCTCGGCATAGAAGTGTGAGATGCCGTCTTGAAGCGAGTCCACGATCCGGATGGATGCGGCGACGATGAGAGGAGCGAGCGTCAGCTTACGCGCACGAACAGGCGCGCCCGCAAGTGCGAGCACCGTATTGACACCCACGGCGCGCAGAAAGGTGCTCTTCCCCGACATGTTCGAGCCCGAGATGACGAGAAGCCGGAGGTTGCCGCCGAAGCGCACGTCGTTGCGCACGACGAGGTCCTCCGGTATCAGGGGATGTCCGATCCCTTCGGCATCGAACAAGACCCGATCTTCCACGATCGTCGGAAAGTGATCGTCGGGATGCTCGAAGGCATAAGTCGCGAGTGCTAAAAGTGCGTCGAGCTCTCCGACCGCGTCGAGCCAGTATGCCACTTCGCTCCCCGAGTCGCGGCGCCACGATTCGATCGCGAAAGCGAACTGGGTGCCCCAAAGGAGGATCGCCGAGAATGGCAGGAAAAGCTGATTGCGGCGCGCATCGAGGTAGTCGACGAGGCGGCCGAGCTGGCGGATGCGTTTCGAGGCGGTCGAAGACCCCGACGAGGTCAGTGCCTCGTGAAGCACCACGAGGCGCGGCGCGCGAAAGCTCTCGCCTTCGAGCCGCTCGAGCAGGGACGACAGCACGCCGAGATCGCTCGCCGGATTTTCGACCGCCGCGAGTACTCCACGCACGCGCGACCGGTACAAAAACGCAAAGGATGCGCTCATGAGAATCAGCAGAAGAAAAGGCATCCGCGTCCACCACGACGCGAGCCAGCCGATGCCGGCAATGAGCGACGCCGCGCCAAGAGCGAGCGCGAGCAAGCTCGCTAGCTTCGAGGTGAGCACGGGCGGCTCGGTGGCCCAGCCAGAAAGCGTCTCGGCGTCGACCGACTCCCCGAGCTCGTCATGCTCGCTGGCGATGCTCTCTCGGAGATCGACGAGCGGCGCGAGCTCGACCACAGCCGCCTGGCGCGCGCGCACCGTGTCAGGGCTCGCCGGCGCGAGAAGCCAGGACGCGAGTGTTTTCGTCCCCCAAGGGCTTCCCGTCGTCGCCAAAAGCTCGAAAAGCGACGCTTTCCCAAAGATGTCGAGGTCGCCTGCATGAGGATGTTTGGGATCGAGGTAGGAAGCGCCCTGACGGCCCTTCCCCATCCACGCATCCGATAGACGGTCGAGCCCTCTTTGATAAAAGCTCGCCGCCCGCTCCGTCCGCCGCAGTAGCCCGTAGAGACCGCCGTGCCAGTAAAGGAGCACGAAAAACACGATGACGGGAACGAGAAGCCACGGCCACGCAACTTGTTCGGTCTCGAAGACGAACCAGGCAAGTGCTACACCCGCGACGAAGACCGCGAGCCGCGCGTAAGCGACCCGGGCGACGACATTCTGGCGGCGCTCGGCTTTGACCTGTTTCTGCGCGAGCCGGTTCCGGTAGAGCTCTTCGACCTCGGCGCGCGGCGTCATCTATCCGGAGAGCTCGCGCAGTACTCTTTTGAGCGCGTCTTCGAAGGACAGCTCCGGCTCGTCACGCGCGACAGCGAGAGCCGCCTTCTCGGATTGCAGCCTCGGGAAGCCGAGATTCATGAGCGCCGAAAGGAGATCCTCACGGAGCGAAGACGCTACGTGGGTGTCCTCGCGGGCGCCGCCGTCATCGTGAGCCGCAACTTCCGGCATCTTGTCCCGAAGCTCGAGGATGAGCCGCTCCGCCGTTTTCTTGCCTACGCCGGGGATCGCGTTCAAGCGGCGGCGGTCCCCGCGCCGGATCGAGTCGATGAGCGTCTGTGGCTCGAGACCGGACATCACTTTGAGGGCGAGCGAAGGACCAACCCCCGCGACCCCAATCAAACGGTGGAACAAAAGCTGCTCTTTGCCGGACAAGAAGCCGTAAAGGGCGAACGTGTCTTGACGCACATGGGTGTGGACCTGAAGTGCGACGCCCTCGCCTTGATTGGGAAGCTCGTAATAGGTCGATACCGGGATCGAGACTTTGTAGCCGACGCCGCCCGCGAGCACGACCACATGGTCGGGTTTCTTCTCGTACAGCTTGCCCTCGAGGTAGGAGATCACAGGGCCGACGACACTTTCGCGGCGAAGCGAAGCTGATTGGCGTGGCAAATGGCAATCGCGAGTGCGTCGGCCGCATCGTGAGGCTCAGGCGGGCGCTCGAGCTCGAGAAGCACGGCAACCATGCGCTGTACTTGCTCTTTGTCCGCGCGGCCGTAGCCGACGACGGCCAACTTGACCTCGAGCGGTGAATATTCGTGAACCGGGATGCCTCGCTTCACCCCAGCGAGAAGAGCGACGCCACGGACATGGCCGAGCTTGAGGGCGCTCTGCACATTCATGGCATAGAACAGCCCCTCGACCACCATCTGCACGGGGCGATGCTCGTCGAGCACCTCCACGATGCCATCGTAAATGAGCCGGAGTTTTTCCGGAAAACTCCGCATCGAGCGCGTCCGGATGACCCCCTCGGTTACGAGAGCGGTCCGCGTGCCGTCGGACTCGATCACGCCGTAGCCAGTGACTTGAGAACCAGGGTCGATCCCGAGAATCCTCATTGGTTCGAGCCCAAGGCTAATTGGACATCGCGGCTTCGATTTCTTCTTCGTCGATATCGAAGTTAGCCCAGACGTTCGCCAGGTCTTCGAGATCTTCGAGGGCGTTCATGAGCTTCAGCATCTGCTTTGCTTGCTTGCCCGTGAGCTTGACGCTCGTTTGGGGAATCATCGCGATTTCTTCGGCTTCAATGCTGATGTTCTTCGCGGTGAGGGCGTCGTGAACGGCTTGAAAGCTTTCGGGGAGTGTCAAGACTTCCCAGTTCTCGCCATCTTCGTTGACGTCATCGGCGCCGGCTTCGAGAGCGATTTCGAGAAGCGCCTCTTCGTCTACGTTCTCCCGGGAGACGACGATGTAGCCTTTCTTGTCGAACATCCAGTTGACTGAGCCGGACTCACCGAGATTGCCACCAAACTTCGAGAAGAAATGGCGCACCTCGCTCACCGTGCGGTTCTTGTTATCCGTCGTCGCTTCGATAAAAACCGCAACCCCCCCGGGACCATAGCCTTCGTAGTGCACTTCTTCGAGGTTGTACCCTTCGAGCTCGCCCGTACCCTTCTTGATGGCACGCACGATGTTGTCCTTCGGCATATTGGCCGCTTTGCCTCTGTCGACAGCGAGCCGAAGACGAGGATTGCCCTCCACGTCACCGCCGCCGATCCGGGCGGCCACGGTGATTTCCTGGATGATCCCAGTAAAGGCTTTACCGCGTTTGGCATCCACCGCCGATTTCTTGTGCTTGATGGAATGCCACTTAGAATGTCCAGACATAGCCGCGAAATCCTAGCACGTACCGAGCTTTCCCTCAAAGACGGCTCATCCAGAGAGCGTTTTTACCCCCACATCCCCTGGCGTCTCCGCCTCTCCTCGTCTTCCGCTCAATCATCAAAAACAAAAGTCGGCTCCTGGTAGTAGCGGACTTTGTGCTCGGAGACCTTGTGCTGGACCTGATCGGCGAGCCAACGCCTTTTCTCTTCGAGGGGAAGGTTCGACTTCAGAAGCGGCAGCCGCATGTTGAAGCCGAGAACACGACGGGGCACGAGGATGCGGGTCATACCCGAGGGCAGGCGGTCACCCGCCTCGGCGACAGCGCGCACCGCGTCCTTCGAAAAATCCGGAAATATCATGACAGCGCCGAAATGCGGGTGCTGCGCTTTGACCGATGCCATATCAGCGTGATTGATCCTGTCCATCCGTGCTTCACGGCTGTAATAGACGGCGACCATCGCGCGCAAATGGCGCACCCGATCTTTCATCGAGCCCGGAGCTCTCATGTGTAGAGCTTTCCCGTCCTTGGCCACGATGCTTCCGAGATAGTAGGGATCGCCTTCGGGCGCATCGTCAACGAGCTCGATGCCGGCGGCGCTCCGCGCGTAATCGGCGAGCTCGCGCGCTTCGATGTCGCGAACGACATGGTTCCAGTGGCGCACTTCGAGCGCTGGGTCCTCGAAAGACTCGACTTGAACGAGCAGATGGGGGATATCGAGATTCTCGATGGCGGAAACACGATTGGCGCCATCGAGCAGTAGGAATCGATCGCTGCCCGGAAGGCTCGCCACGATAGGCGGATTCTTCAGAATCCCGTCCGCGGATAAACGATCGAGGAGCCGCGCGACACGCTCGAGGTCGACTTCCTCGTGTAGCAGCAGATCGGATACGGGAACGATCCGAATATCGGGAAACCCTCCGTGAGACTGACTCATGAGTAGCGCGACGCTTCGGATGTTCGGGTGACGCCTTACTTTGCAGGCCTCTTCCGGTCGTTCCTTTTGTTCGCCTTTCTCACGAGCTCGTCGATCTCTCTTTCCGAGAGCCCGTCGATGGCGCGCAATACCCGTCCGGCGCTCGCCGGCTGGCGACGGATGATGCGTCTCAAGTCGGTGCCGATGCGGCCGGCTAGGGCAAGGAACTCGTCCGGATTTTGATCGAGCGCCTTCGCTATCTTGATGACTTTCTTCTCCGCGGGAGGCGGGAAAACGTCACGCTCGATGGGCGCAAGATAAGTCGGACTCATCCCGACTTTTCTGGCGAATTGAGCGATGCTGACGTTTTGTTCCTCTCGCAGCTTACGAACCGTCCTTCCGAACTTCATGTTGGGTCGCCTCCCTCCTGAGTTGGCGTTTTCGCAGGCCGCGGCCGCGGATGGGCAAAAGGTCGTACTTGCTCGCAAGGGAGTATAAAACCTTACCTCGAGTCCGGGCCGTGTGAGCTCCAAAACCCTAGGGCCCGATTCTAATCGGGTTGACGTCGGAGCGTCAATTAGCGTCTGGGCGGTCTCAAGGAACGAGCCAGCCCGACAAGTGAACGAGCCGCCCGCCCTCGGCTTTGCTGAGGTGGACGGAATTCAAACCTTGGTGGTTCTCGGCGTCGAAGCTGATGGACGTGCCTAGGAAGTTGTCGGTCCAATTATCCATGCCCTCGAGGGCCAGAATCAATGTCAGCCGGTTCATGTCGGGCCCGGCGCGACGCATACCTTCAACCAAGACTTCAGCGCGCGCGAGGCCCCACATGGCGTAGGTGCCGAACTCGATCCCGTTGCCGTATTTTTCGATGATCGCGCGACCTTTGACAACGCCGGGCTCGTCCGAATTGGTCTCGGGCGCGCTCGAGGCCACGATCGTGCCGTCCCAGCTCTCGCCCGCGAGCTCGAACATCACAGGATCGGCGAGGACCTGGGTCGCCACGAGCTGAGGATCGTAGTCTTCGAGCGCTCCGATCGCGTTCGCGAGGGCGGCCGCGCCCTCTGTGATGGTCCATACGAAGATCACGTCGATCTCTTCGTCTTTGAACTTCTGGGCAACCTCCGCCAAGTCATTGTTGCCGACCGTATAGGGCTCCGCGAGCGCGATCTCGTTCTCGCTTCTGCGCAAGCCGAGGCGCACACCCTCTTGCCCTTCACGCCCGAAGGCATCGTCCTGGTAAAATATGCCGTACTTTTCCGCCTCTAGCTCGTCGGTGACATATTTGGAGAGAATGCGCCCCTCGGTCACATAGGACGGGAAGGTCGAGAACACATAGGCGTTCATGGGAGACGTCCAGACACGCGCGCCGGAGCCAGGGTTTATCCAGGGAAGCAGCTTGATGGCGATGTAGTCTTTCACCGCAAGGCAGTTCGCGGTGCCGTTGCCCCCCAAGAGAGCAAAGACACGGTCACCGTCGACGAGCTCCTCCACGACAGCCGGCGTGCGCGTCGGGTCGTAGCCGTCGTCTCTGATGAGGAGTTTGAGCTTGCGCCCATGGACACCACCCTCCTCTTCATTGACGTAGGCGAAATAGGCCTCCATCCCTTTGGCGATCGTGGAGAGATTGGAGGCCGGGCCCGTCAACGGCGACCACGTTCCGATGAGAATCTCGTCACTCGTGATGCCGACTGCCTGAGGACCGCAGGCTACCGAAACAAGGAGCGGGAGTACCGCGACCAAGGCAAGCATTTGTGTCTTTAGTTCCATCTTGATTCGTCTCTCTTGGCTGAACAGGAGGTAAGCGCTTCGCATCTCGGTCTGAGAGCGGCCCAAGATCGGTGATTTGGCGCAGCCAGATGGCGAATCGTATCACGAAACGGCACTTTCCGAAGTCGACCCCTTGGATGAGGGGATGCTATATTTTTCTAGTTCTTCCGAAACTCTGGTTTCAATCCAAGGAGCGTCCCATGAGCGACGAAATGGAAGTCGAGGACGACATTTTCCTCGAAGAGGGCGTGTTCTACTGCACTTGCGGCAACCCGATCGAAGGGGAAGATGCGAGCAGCATGATCCAAAAGGAGTCCGGAAATCAGTTCGTCAGCTGTCCGACGTGCGATACCAAGCATTTCGCCGAGGGCGGGCAGTTCATTCTCGACGAGTGATCACCTCTCGGCGGCGCCCCCGTCCAGTCAGGCCGAGGGCGATCCAGAGGATGATGGGTTCTTCGCCAAGTTAGAAGACGGGACCTGTCCCGCCGCCCAAGTCATCGTCATTGTCATCCGAGTCCGCTTCGGGTCCGCCATCGCCGGCACTGTCGCTGCGGGCATCGGCCGATTCGGATCCCAAAGGCGATGGTGTCTCGGTGCTCGACGCGCCACTCCCGCTTTCCCACAGTGCCTGGGTAGGTGCAGCGGGCGCGAGGTCTGGCGCGGCGGGCGCAGGTGCGGGCGGCGGCGCAGCTTTCTTCGGCGCCGCAGCAACCTTCCTTTTCACAGCCTTCTTGGGAACCGCTTTTTTCTTGGCAGTCTTTTTCTCGGTCGCCTTCTTCTTCACCGCCTTCTTTTTCTTCGCGACCTTACGACCTTTGCGCGTTGCACTTTTCTTCTTCTTGGCAGCTTTTTTCTTGGCCTTGCGCTTTGTCGCCTTTTTCTTTTTCGTAGCTTTCTTCTTGGCTACCTTGCGTTTTGATGCTTTTTTCTTCTTGGCGACTTTGCGCTTTGCCGCTTTCTTCTTCGTAGCTTTTTTCTTCCTGGCTTTGGTCTTCTTCTTTTTCTTCGTCATTTCAGCTGCCCACCTCCATCTACGTTCAGCAGTTCTTCGAACTCGATCGCGTCAGACGAATCTTCCCGCACAACGAATCGAAAATAACATCGTATGCGGGTTTCGTCATCTCAGTGGCGACAAGGAAATACAGCCGATTCATCTGAACCATCAACTCTCGGACTTACCGAGACTGCTCAGCAATTCGGTCGGAATTTTAAGAGGCATTGATTCCGAGGGTCAAAGAGGTTTCTAATGCACACGCATGCAAGATCGGTTGAAGACCTATAGCCGTTTCGTAAAGATCGAGCACACGCTCTTTTCGTTTCCTTTGTTGCTCAGCGGTGCTTTGCTCGCGGCGGAGGCTTTGACCTGGCGCGTACTCTTGCTCATTCTCGTCGCCGGAACGGGAGCCCGGACGGCAGCGCTCGGGACAAACCGCATCCTGGACCGCGCGATCGACCGCCGCAATCCCCGCACCGCCGGCCGGGAGCTTCCAAGCGGGCAGATGACGCTCGCCGAGGCCTCTCTCGTCACCGGGATCGGCGCAGCGGTTTATCTCAGCGCAGCTTTTGCGATATCGCCCAAATGCCTCTTGTTCAGCCCGATACCGCTCATCATATTCGTCCTCTACCCGCTGATGAAGCGGTTCACGATGTGGGCGCATCTAGGCGTGGGTGCGGCGCTCGCGATGAGCCCTCTCGGCGCTTGGTACGCCGTCCAACTAGATTTTCACGACTACCCACATGTCCTGCTCTTGTGCTTGTTCACTTTGTTCTGGGTCGCGGGGTTCGACATCATCTATGCCACGCTCGACGTCGATTTCGACCAGCGCGACGGGCTGTACTCCCTGCCGTCCCGGCTCGGCAAAAAGAGCGCGCTCGCGATCTCGTTTACGTTCCACGTGGTCGCGTTCTTGCTCTTGGGCGCGCTGTACTGGACGGCCATGGAACGATCCCTCGCTGTGGTATTTCTCGTCGGGATCGCCGTGCTCTTGCTGCTCGAGCACCGCAAGGCTGCCTCCGTCGAGCTCGCCTTTTTCAAAATCAACGCCGCCATCGGTTTTCTCGTGCTAGGTTTCGTCTGGGCTGGCGTCGGGCTCGTTTCTTGAGTTGCGGGAGACGCGATGGCTGCAGGTGTAACTGTGTATTACGGAGAGAATTACGTCGAGGCCCTATAATGAGGCTGGAAACTCTATCGCGGTTTTGTAACAATTTCCGGTCAGGAGCGACCTAGGTGACATTGACCGCACAAAAAGAAATCGTATTTCAAGACGAGGCGCTCATCCCCATATGGGAGCGCGTGCTCTCCGGCCAGCGTCTCGGCCGCGAAGACGGGCTCGCGGTCTTGAATAGCTGGGACCTCACGGCCATCGGCAAGATGGCGGACCACGTAAAGCGAGAGAAGTCGGGCGACCGCGTTTACTTCGTCATGAACCGGCAAATCAACCCGACAAATCTCTGCGTTCTCGATTGCACGTTCTGCGATTTCGCTGCGAAGCCGGGCGATGACCACGCTTATGAAATGTCGATCGACGAGATCCTCGAGAAGCTCGGCCCCGAGCTTTCGGAAGTGCATATCGTCGGGGGCCTCCACCCCACGTGGAAGTTCGACGATTACTTGAACATCGTGAAGCGTATCCACGAGGCCGTTCCTTCCATCCAAATCAAAGCCTGGACCGCCGTCGAGATCGACTGGTTCGCGCGGATCGCCAGGATCTCAATCGAAGAAGTGCTCGAGCGTCTGCGCGAGGTTGGCCTGCAATCGCTTCCGGGAGGCGGCGCTGAAGTTTTTTCGGAGCGCGTGCAGCAAGCAACCTTCAAGCACAAAATGGGCGCCGAGCGCTGGTTCGAAGTGCACCGCATCGCCCACGAGATGGGCTTTCCTTCGAACGCGACGCTTCTCTACGGCCATATCGAGACCTACGAAGAGCGGGTGGATCACATGCTGCGGCTGCGCGACGCGCAAGACGAGACGCCTGGTTTCATGTCCTTCATCCCGCTCGCCCTCCAGCCCGGCAATACGGGGCTCGCGGAGCGGCAAGCCTCGGCAATCGAGGACCTTCGGACGGTGGCTTGCGGGCGGTTGCTGCTCGACAACTTCGACCACATCAAGTCGTACTGGGTTATGCTCGGAGAAGAAACCGCTTCGGTCGCTCTAAACTTCGGCGCGAGCGACCTCGACGGAACGATCGGCGAAGAAAAGATCGCGCATTACGCGCAGGCGAAAAGCGCCATCGGGCTCGCGCGCGACAAACTCGTCGAGATGATCCGCGAAGCTGGCAAAATCCCCGCCGAGCGCGACGCGCTCTATAACGTCCTGAGCGTCTTTGACTGAGGGCGACTGAGGCGACGTGCGACTTCTGATCGGGCAAATCTCGTACCTGAACTCTCAGCCGTTCTACCCGCTCCTCGGAGAGCATCGACTCATCCCGACACCACCGCGAGAGCTCGGGCGAATGGCCGAGAACGGCGAAATCGATGCAGGCATCCTTGCGGCCGCGGATTACTTCGTTCACGAGGACCGCTACGAGCCCATCGCAGGCCTGGGCGTCGCCAACCGGGAAGAAGTTCGCAGCATCTTGTTCCTGAGCCGCCGCCCCATGGCCGAGCTCGACGGCGTGCGCATCGGGATTACCGAAGAGACCTCTACCTCCGTGCGACTGCTCCGCGTCTTGCTCGAGCTTCGTGACGGGATTCGCCCCTCAGAATATGTGCGTGGGCTTCGAGACGAAGGCGCCGCTTTGCTCGTGATCGGAAACGAAGCCCTGCGGCGCAACACGACAACGACGCCCGCTTTTCCGTATCGCTACGATCTCGCGACGGAGTGGTGGAACTGGACGGGGCTTCCTTTCGTGTTCGCGCTCTGGGCTGTTCGACGCTCGCTTCCCGAGGAGACAAAAGGTGAGCTCGCGGAGCTCTTGGAGCGTTCGTTCGTGCTCGGCATGTCCCAAATCGACCAAATCGCAGCAGAGTTCGCGGGAGAGCTTGGAGGGCGCGAAGTCCTGGCCTCCTACCTCCGGAATTTTCACTACCGACTGGGGGCCGAAGAGATGAAAGGTTTCGAAGAGTTCCGGCGTTTGACGCGCGAAAACCATTTTCTCGACCCCATTTGAGCCAACATGACCACGACTTTCGGAGTAGTCCGCGACAAAGTACTCGCCGGTGAGCGCGTCGACCCCAACGACGGTTTGTTCCTTCTAGCCGAGGCGAGCCTCCTCGATCTGGGCCAGCTCGCCGCGGAAGTTCGGCGCAAACGACATCCCGAACCGATCGTTACTTTCGTGATCGACACCAATCCGAACTACACCAACGTGTGCAACGTCGACTGTACGTTTTGCGCGTTCTACCGAACCCCTGGTCACGACGAGGCCTATACCCATTCGGTCGAAGAAATGCTCGAGCTCATCGGACGCTCCGCGGAAGAAGGCGTCACGACGGTGTTGATGCAAGGCGGTGTCAACTCGGAGCTGCCGTTAGACTATTATCTCGAGCTCGTCCGCGCCGTGCGCGAGCGCTACCCGCAAGTCACACCTCATTTTTGGAGCGCGGTGGAGATCGAGGGCATGGCGACGGTGTCCGGACTCTCGTTGCGAGAGGTGCTGCGCGCACTCAAAGATGCCGGCCAGACGACCCTCCCCGGCGGCGGGGCCGAGATCCTCTCCGAGAGGGTGCGCAAAAAGATCTCGCACAAAAAAAATCTCACAGAGAGCTGGCTCGACGTGCACCGCGAGGCGCATGCGCTCGGATTCCGCTCGACGGCCACCATGATGTACGGCCACGTCGAAACACCCGAGGACATCGTCGAGCATTTCGAAGTAATCCGATCACTCCAGGATGAGCACGGCGGCTTCACGGCCTTCGTCCCGTGGAGCTTCAAGCCCGGCAATACGCCTTTGGTCAAGAAAATCCCGCGCCACTCAGGCCCCAATCAATATCTCCGCATGCTGGCAGCCTCGAGAATCTATCTCGACAATTTCGATCACATCCAAGCGTCGTGGTTCTCGGAAGGCAAGAAGACCGGCCAGGTCGCCCTCCACTGGGGCGCGGACGATTTCGGCGGTACCTTGTTCGAGGAGAACGTACACGCGGCGACGGGGTTCGTGAACAAGACGTCGACGGATGAAATAAAGACGCTCATTCGGGAGGCCGGCTTCCGCCCGGCACAGCGAACGACGTTGTATGAAATTATGGAAATCTTTTGATCAAGATCCAGCATTCAGCATGCTCTCACAACTGCGACCACTAGCTATGCTACCAGCAGTCCAGAGAGTTTCCTGAATGCTGAATCCTGAATGCTGATCATTCCGAGCCCACGGGGCGCTCCAAAAGCTCATGCATCGCTTCTCTGGCAGTTACTTCTCCCTTCAGTAGGCGTTCCATCTGGAAGGTTATGGGCATCTCTATTTGGTGGGCGAGGGCCAGGGCGCCGGCGGCGTGCGTGGTGGCAACGCCTTCGGCAACTTGACGCATCTTGGACACAATATCGGCGAGAGACTTGCCTTCGCCGAGCGCGACGCCAACGGTGCGGTTTCGAGAGAGTTGTCCCGTACAGGTGAGCACGAGGTCGCCGACACCAGAAAGTCCGGCGAGCGTCTCGCGCTTGCCGCCCATGGCTTCCGCGAGTCTCGAGATCTCGGCGAGCCCGCGCGTCATCAGTGCGGCCGCAGGGTTGTAGCCGAGGCCGAGCCCGCTCGCCACCCCAACGGCGATGGCGATGACGTTTTTGAGCGCGCCACCCAGCTCAACGCCAATCACATCGTCATTCGTGTAAACCCGAAATGTCTTGGTCGCCAAACGCGCTTGGACCAAGAGCGCAGAGGCGTCGTTCTCGCTCGCGGCAACGAGGGCCGTCGGCTCTTCATGTGCAACCTCCTTCGCAAAGGTCGGACCCGAGATCGCCGCGAGATCGGGCGCAAAGGGTAGAACGTCGGCGACGACTTCGCTCATGCGCAGAAGAGTTCCTTCTTCGATGCCTTTGGTTGCGCTCACGAAACGTTGGCTCGCGCTCACGTGGGGTGCTAGCTCCTCGAGAACACGCCGGAGATATTGGGACGGCACCGCCAGGAGAACGAGCTCCTTGTCTTCGACGCACGCTTGTAGCGCCGGCGTCACCTCGAGTTTCTCGGGCAGAGGCACGTCAGGAAGAAACGTCTCGTTGACACGCCATTCACGAATCCCGGAGAGGACTTCGGGCTCACGGCACCAAAGCGTGACGGACTCGCCTTTATCCGCGATCAACTTCGCGAGCGCCGTCCCCCAGGCGCCCGCGCCCACGACGGCCACCGCCATAGGCTTATCTATCCCGGGTCAGAGATTGGTAGAGGAAGTAGCCAAACCCTCCCCAAGTACCGCCGAGGATCAGAACCAACATCACGATTCCACTGAGCTCCATCCCCGAATTGTACACCGATGCCAAACCGGGCCCCGGACTCTATAATTGATTCATTGACCCCGATACTCATCGCCATCGTCTTGGGACTCATCGTCATCCTGTCCTTGTCTGCCTTTTTCTCGGGCTCCGAGACGGCGCTCATGTCCCTCGACCGATTTCGGCTCCGGCATTTGGAGAAGACCGAGCCGCGCGCGGCGCGCGTCAGGAAAGTCGTCGCACATCCCGAAAGAGTTCTCGGAACGATCTTGACCGGGAACGTATTCGTCAACACGGCGGCCGGCGCGCTCATTACTTACGCCATCACGGTCCTCGTCACTGCTCCGGACCGGCGGGGTCAGACCATCTGGGTCGCCACCATCGTGCTTACTGGACTCATCCTCGTCTTCGGCGAGATGGTCCCGAAAAGCTTCGCGGCCCGCCATCCGGAGGCGTGGTCGTTGCGCGTGATCCGGCCCCTCTCCGGCCTCATTCGCTTACTCTCCCCCGCGGTCACCATCCTGACGACGGTCTCTAACGGCTTTCTCGCGCTGTTCGGCGTCAGTACGGGGGCTCTTCGCTCCGTGGTCACGCTCGAAGAAATCAAAGCGATCCTCTACGCCGGCGGCGTTCCCGAGGACGAGCGCGGAACCCGTCGGCAAATGCTCCGCAAAGTCATCGAGCTCGCAGAAAAGCGTGTGGCGGCAGTCATGATCCCGCGTACGGAGATGGTGACCGTCGAAAAAAGCATGCCGCTCGAGGAGATCGTCCGCATCATCCAGAACAAGCGGTTTTCCCGCATGCCCGTCTTCGACGAGAAACTCGACAACATCATTGGTCTGCTCTTTGCCAAAGATGTTCTCACCTATTGGGGCGCCCGGGTCCCTTTCCAGCTCGAGCAAGTGCTCCGTAGGCCGTACTTCATCCCCGACTCCGCCAGAGTCGAGCAAGCGCTAGAACAGCTACAGCAGCAACACACGCATATGGCGCTCGTCGTCGACGAGCACGGGGGCGTGGAAGGCCTGATAACGCTCGAAGATCTACTCGAAGAGATCGTGGGCGCGCTCTTCGATGAAAAAGATGTAGAGGAGTCTCAGATCTTCGAGCTCTCAGATGGAAGCTACCTATTGGACGGGGTGCTTTCGATCACGGAGGCCAATGAGCAATTGTCGCTCGAGCTTCCGGAGCACACCGACTACCACACGCTCGCCGGTTTGATCTTGGACCGCTTGGGTCACATCCCCGTCGCCGGCGAAGAGCTCAACACGGGGAGCGCCATCCTCTCCGTCGACAAAGTGGTAAGCCATCGCATCCTGAGAGTAAGGGCAAGAAGAACCGCTACCAAGCGAGACTAGTCCTCATCCCCGTCCCCGAAAAAGAAGAACTGGGAGCACTGCTTGGCGCAAAAAGGCCGACCCCCGCGATCGAACCCGCACTTTTTGCAGTAGTAGCGGAAGCAAATAACGCACTTCACGACCGCGCGCTCCTCCTCACTCATCCCGTAGTGGCAACACTTATTGTCCATGGTGCTCGGCTCCGGCTTCGTTCTTGACAGATAGCCCTAACTCTCATATTATATTACACTTATACAAAAAGCGCACTCGGATCCCGCAAAACCCGTTCGGTCATGCTGCTCGATAAAGTCCTCAATACGATCACGCGGGTCGGCATGGTCCGCTCGTCGGACCGCGTCCTCATCGGGCTGTCCGGTGGGGCGGACTCCGTAACCTTGGCGCACGCGCTCACGGAGCTTCGCGCGAGGCTCGAGATCGACATCGAGCTCGCCCACCTCCATCACGGGCTCCGGCCCGAGGCCGATGACGACGAGGCTTTCTGTCGGGGACTTTCGGAGCAATTAGGTTTGCCTTTTACTTCCGAACGCGTCGACGTCGAGAGTCTTGCCGCACGTTCGAAGCGTTCACTCGAGGAGCAGGGTCGTGTATCCCGCTATCGATTCCTCGCCGAGCTCGCGGCCCGTCGTGACTGCACTCGGGTCGCCGTCGCGCACACGATGAACGACCAGGCTGAGACGTTTCTCATGAGAGCTTTGCGCGGGTCGGGCGCACGAGGCCTCGGCTCGATGCGCCCGGTTACGGCTGAGCGCATCCGCCCCCTCATCGAGCTCCGCCGGGACGAAATCCTCGCTTTTCTGAGCGAGCACGAGCTCGGCTATCGCGACGACCCGAGCAACCGCGACCTGCGGTTTACGCGTAACCGTCTGCGGCACGATATCCTCCCACGCCTCGGCAAGCTCAATCCTCAATTGATCGAGACACTTGCGCGCAACGCGGAGATCCTTCGGGACGAGGATGACTTCATGGATCAGGCGGCGCGCCGCGCTTTCGACGAGCTCGCCTCGGGCAACCCGAAGAGAGGCGCAACAGTCACGCTCTCGGTCGAAGCACTCGGCGACCTCGAGGGCGCAATCAAACGCCGTGTCGTGCGCCGAGCCGTCGAAGTGCTGCGAGGCCACACCCGCAATCTGAGCCAGCGGCATGTCGAAAACGTTCTCTCGCTTCTCGACAACGGCAAGAGCGGGCGAGAGATCCACCTCCCGGGGCTCGTGGTGGCGCGTTCGTTCGATCGCCTGTCCCTTTCTCCGGGATCAGGGCGTTTCCGGCGCAAACGCCCCCCAAACGGCTATACTGTATATGAGTACCGGCTGAGGATCCCTGCCGAGCTGCCAATCCTGGAGAGGCAGGGTCTGCTGACGGCAGATCTCATAGGGCCGATTCGAAGTGGGGACGAGCCTCCGAAAGTCGCGGGAAACACGGTCGTAGTCGGCGTCGAGGGTGAGGCTCAGGACCTCGTCGTGAGAAGCTCCCGCAGCGCGGACCGGTTTCGACCGCTCGGCGCCCCGGGAGCGAAGCCGCTCGCACGTTATCTGATGGACCGGAAAGTGGCTAAGGAAGAGAGGCAAGGGGTGCCGTTGGTGGTAAGGCCAGGATCTGAGAATCGCGGAGACGATATCCTCTGGGTCGTGGGACACGGGGTCGCGGAAAGTGCGCGGCTCGGTGCGGGCCGGCTGCACCTTCGCCTCGAGTGGGTGGGCCAATGAGCCAAGTACCAAAACTATCCGTCGTTTACGACGAGAAGACGATCCGCGCACGCGTGGCCGAGTTCGGCAAGCAGATTACCGCGGACTTCCCGGACGGGAACATAGCCTGCGTCGGTGTTCTCCCGAACTCGATGGTCTTCATGGCCGATCTCATCCGTGCGATCAACTGTTCGCTGACCTGCGATTTCATGAAGGTCGGCACACAGGACTCGAAACGGGTCGATATTGCGTTCGGCCAAGCGAACGATTTCAGCGCTCGTGACGTATTACTCATACAGGGTGTGGTCGACACCAGAGTCACTTTGAACTTCATCGCGGGGAATATCCAGGAATCATGGAAGCCTCGGTCGCTCAAAGTGGCCGCCCTCATCAATCGCGAGAACCACCGGAAGGTCGACAGCCCAGTGGACTACACATGTTTCGAGCTCGAAAAAGAAGGCTTCGTCGCGGGCTATGGTTTGGGCCTCGCGGAGCATCATCGCGGCGAGCCTTATCTCGGCCTCGCCGAGGCTTCGAGCTCATAACGAAGGAATTGCCAGAAATTTCTCTTATCGGAGGCGGCTTTTGAACTCGACTATGAAGAACTTGATGTTCTGGATGGTCGCAGCACTTGTGATCTTTCTGTTTTACAGTGTTTCGTCCCGTATCCAGAAGAACGAACGCCCGCTCAGCTTCAGCGATTTTATGGCTCAGCTCGATCGAGGCCATGTCGCCAAAGTGAGCATCACCGGAACGGGCGCCGGGAGCCAGATCGTCGGCGAGTTCAAGAACGGCCAGGCGATCCGCACTTTCGCTCCGCCGCAGATGGAGAACCTGGTCAACTTGATGCTCGATAAGGGGGTAGAGGTCCACGCGCGAGATGCCAACAGCTCGTCGTGGCTCGGCCATATCATAAGCTGGACGCCCATCGTCATCATGATCGCGTTTTTGATCTTTTTCATGAGGCAAATGCAAGGATCGGGCAATAGAGCTCTGTCTTTCGGCAAGAGCAAAGCCAAGCTGTCTAGCAGCCAACAGAAAAAGGTCACGTTCAAAGACGTCGCGGGCGTGGACGAAGCCAAAGATGAGCTCCAAGAGATCATCGACTTTCTGAGAGAGCCACAGAAATACCAGAAGCTCGGGGGCCGCATCCCCAAGGGCGTCCTTCTCATGGGACCTCCTGGAACCGGCAAGACGCTTCTCGCGCGCGCCATCTCCGGCGAAGCCAGCGTGCCGTTCTTCTCGATCAGCGGCTCCGATTTCGTCGAGATGTTCGTCGGCGTGGGCGCAAGCCGCGTGCGCGACCTCTTCGAGAACGGCAAGAAGAACGCACCGTGCATCATTTTCATCGACGAGATCGACGCTGTCGGCCGCCATCGCGGCGCAGGTCTCGGAGGTGGGCATGACGAGCGCGAGCAGACACTGAATCAGCTCCTCGTCGAGATGGACGGGTTCGAGTCCAACGAAGGCGTCATTCTCATCGCCGCTACCAATCGTCCCGACGTCCTCGACCCGGCACTGCTCAGGCCCGGCCGCTTCGACCGGCGCGTCGTTGTTTCGCTTCCCGATGTCGGCGGACGCGAAGGTATTTTCAAGGTCCATACGAGCCGCATCCCGCTCGCGAACGACGTCGATCTCACCATCCTAGCGCGAGGGACCCCGGGCTTCTCCGGCGCGGATCTCGCCAATCTCGTCAATGAGGCCGCGCTCTACGCGGCGAAGCACGGGCTAAAAGTCGTTCGGATGGAAGACTTCGAAGAAGCGAAGGACAAAGTCCTCATGGGCTCGGAGCGCCGTGCCATGATCATGAGCGACGAAGAAAAGCGTACCACGGCCTATCACGAAGGCGGACACGCCCTCGTCGCGGCGCTCCTCGAAGATGCGGATCCGATTCACAAAGTCACGATCATCCCGCGCGGTATGGCGATGGGCGTCACTATGCTCTTGCCGGAAGCGGACCGGCTTAGCCACGATCGGAAACACGTAGAAGCCAGCATCGCCGTGGCCATGGGTGGCCGCTTAGCGGAAGAGCTCGTTCTCGATCAGCTCACGACTGGCGCAAATAACGATCTCGAAAAAGCAACTGAGCTCGCCAGGAAAATGGTGTGCGAGTGGGGCATGAGCGAGAAAATGGGGCCGCTCACATTCGGACGTAAAGAAGAGCAGATCTTTCTCGGTCGCGACATCGCGAGGCATCAGGATTATAGCGAGCACACCGCTCTCCAGATCGATCAGGAGGTCAAACGCATCGTTAGCGAAAGCTACGAACGGGCGAAGATGATTCTGACCGAGAATCGTGACGTGCTCGACAGAATCGCTGCAGCGCTCCTCGAGAGAGAAGTGCTCGACGCCGAGGATGTGAAGATGCTCATCGATGATCTTCCGCTCAAGGAACGCGAGACGGCCGTAGACGAAGTCGTTCGCGACGAACCGGAGGCCAAGGAGAAGGAGACAAAGCCTAAAGCGCCTCTGACGCCCCCGATCCTCCAGAACCCGTAGGGTTCCCAAATAGTTAACGACGACTCGAGCTCCACCAGCCTGTCCCGCGGATGCGGGGCGGTCGCCCGGATTCATTTGATCGTGTGTTCTAAAATATTTCGAGCCAGGGTTAAGCGCCTCGATCTCTCAGGTCGAACCGCTATCATGGGCGTCGTCAACGTCACAACGGACTCGTTCTATACCGGTAGCCGCTATCCCGACGTCGACGCTGCGACGTCCACGGCTCTTCGTCTTGCGGAAGCGGGCGCGGACATCCTCGACATAGGGGGCGAGTCGACGCGGCCCGGCGCGCCGCCGGTCTCGATACAAGAGGAGTTAGATCGAGTACTACCGGTGCTCGACAACTTGCGAACGCAGACGGATCGGATGCTCTCAGTGGATACGCGAAAGGCCGAGGTCGCCGAAAGCGCTCTCGCGAACGGTGCCGATATCGTCAACGACGTCACCGCGCTCGGAGGCGACCCGCGCATGGCTGAGGTCGCGGCCCGTGCGGGGGCCGGCGTCGTGCTCATGCACATGCAAGGTACGCCGGAAACGATGCAGTCCGAGCCCCGATATGGCGATGTCGCGGCCGAGGTGAAAGCCAGCCTCAGCGAGGCGGTAGCGCGCGCCGAGCGCGCGGGCATCGCAAGCGACGCGATCGTGGTCGATCCCGGCATCGGTTTCGGCAAGACGCTTTCACATAATTTGACGCTCTTGAACGAGCTCGACACGCTCGCAGAGCTCGGCAAACCCATCCTCGTGGGTACGTCTCGAAAAGGGTTCATCGGGAAGCTACTCTCGAGCGAAGCCGAAGCTCGGATATTCGGCACGGCGGCGAGCGTCGCCGCCGCCATCCTTCGCGGCGCGAGCATCGTGCGCGTCCACGATGTCTCCGAAATGCGGGACGTTGCGACCGTCGCCGACGCGATTCGAAATAATGCCACCTCGGCGTCCTCAAATGGTGGCGTAAATGGCGGGCCGGGAGCCTGAGCTGATGGCGGCGTTTGTCGAGTTTTGGCAGAGCTTGTCGCGGGAGCTCTCCTTTAACGACGCCATCGACATCCTGCTCGTGAGCTTTCTGTTCTACAAACTCTTTCAGCTCGTCCGGGGCGGGCGCGCGTTCCAGATGGTGGTCGGCACGTTGCTGCTCATTCTGCTCTTTTTCGCTTCGCGTTGGGCCGACCTGACAGCCGTGAATTGGCTGCTGCGCAATACGCTGGCTTATATCGGATTTGCCATCATCGTTCTCTACCAGCAGGAGCTCCGGCGGGGGCTCGCCAATTTGGGACGGGCCCCACTTTTTCGATTCTTGAACCCCACGAGCAGCAAGGGAACACTCGACGAGGTCGCTTTTTCCCTGCTCACGCTCGCGGAGCGGCGCGTGGGCGCCATTCTCGTCCTCGAGCGAGATATCGGCCTTCGCAGCTATGTCGAAGCCGGCGTCATGCTCGATGCCGTCGTGACCTACGACCTTCTCTTGTCCGTGTTCAACCCGAAATCGCCGCTCCATGACGGCGCGGTCATCATTCAAGGAGACCGCGCCGCGGCCGCGGCTTGTTTTCTTCCGATCTCGATCAATCCGCAACTCGGCAAAGAGTTCGGGACCCGCCATCGCGCCGCCATCGGCATTAGCGAAGATACGGACGCGATCGCGATCGTGGTCTCCGAAGAGACTGGGCTCGTGAGCTTCATGGAGGACGGAGCGATCGTTTCAGGCCTCGACGCAAAGCAGCTTCGCTCGAAGCTCCGGGACGCGATGGGACAAAAAGACGCGAGCCCTACTGAGACCCGCACCGGTTCTGTCTCCGCGACCGAAAGGCCGATCACATGAAGTCGTTTCTGACCGACAATGCCGCCCTGAAGCTATTCTCGCTACTGCTCGGCTTCACGTTCTGGTACGCGGTGGCACGGGAGTCAGGCGTCGAGTTCGCTTTCTCCATCCCTTTCGAGCTCAGGGACGTCGCCGAAGGGCTCGAAGTGGTCGCGCAGTCCGTCCAACAAGTGGACGTGCGCTTGCGAGGTCCCGCTGAGATTCTTCGAGGCATCTCGGCTCAGGATTTGAGCGTGTCGGTGGATCTCTCGGACGCTCAGCCTGGAGAGCGCATCGCTTATCTCACGCCAGAGGACGTCGCGGTGCCGTTCGGCGCCCGCGTGATGCGCGTGACCCCATCGAGTCTCAAAATCGAGCTCGACCGCACGATGGGGCGCACCATCAACGTGATCCCGCGTATTCTCGGCGCGCCGGCCGACGGGTTCGAGCTCCAGAACATCGCGCTTTCACCGCAGGTAGTCACGGTCGTGGGACCGGCCTCGCAAGTGCGCGGGCTCGAGCAAGTGACGACGGAGCCCGTATCGGCCGAGGGCCTGCGCCAACCTTTCTCGCGCGCCGTAGGTCTCGAGCTCCATCCTCTCGTCCGGCTCGCATCCGGGACGAGCATCGAGCTCACGCTCGACGTGCGCGAAGTCCGGCTTCGGAAGGAGCTCTCTGAAATCGAGGTCATTACCAGGCCCGACGCCGTGAGCGCAAGTCTCGAGCCAAAGTCCGTTCGCGTCGTCGTAGAGGGCCCGCGAAGCGTGATCGAGCAACTGGGCGTGGAAGATCTAGAAATCGAAGTGCGCCTCGACGGTCTCGGGGCCGGTCGCCACAAAGTCATGCCGATCGTCCACGTGATCCGTCCGGACGAGTTAGCCGCCGTGCATATTGTCAGCGTCACTCCCGACGAGCTCACGGTCCAGGTCCGATAAGTGGCAAAGCTCTTCGGAACCGACGGAATCCGCGGCGAAGCCTATTCGCCGCCTTTGGATCGCACCACCGTGCAGCATGTGGGCCGGGCTCTCGCAAACGAGCTCTCGCCGGACGCACCTCGCATTCTCATCGGCAGGGACACCCGTAGCTCGGGAGCGGATGTCGAGACCTGGCTAGCGACAGGCATTGCGGCTTCTGGGGGCACTTCGGTATCCGCGGGTGTTCTGCCGACTCCCGCGGTAGCCTTTCTGACGCGGGACCAGGGCTTCGACGCCGGAGTCGTCATCTCGGCCTCGCACAATCCGTATCACGATAACGGCATCAAGGTTTTCTCCGCCGCCGGCGTAAAGTCGAGCGAGGCGTTCGAAGAAGCCATTGAGCTTGCCATAAGCGTTGCCGGCGCCGACGCGCAAGAGGTTCCGGAGGCGAGCGGAGTCTCGAAGACCCCTAGCCTTCACCTCGAAGGCCTCTATTTGGAGCATTTGAAACAGAGTCTGGGCGATGACGTGTCGCTGCCTCCGCTCAAATTGGCTCTCGACTGCGCCAATGGCGCGTGTTATCGCACCGGTCCAAAGCTTCTCGAATCCATCGGGCTCGAGCCCATCCTTCTAGCAACCGAGCCCGACGGCGAGAACATCAACCGGGATTGCGGCTCGACGCATCTCGATGGGTTAGCCGAGGCGGTTCGGCGCCACGCATGCGATTTCGGAGCCGCTCTCGACGGCGACGGAGACCGCCTGTTGCTCGTGGATTCCACGGGGCGGTCGGTGAACGGGGACGCCATGTTGCTCATGTGCGCCAGACGTCTCAAGAAAGAAGGTCGACTGACTGGATCCGGCGTCGTGGCCACCGTCATGAGCAATATGGCCCTCGAAGTGTCTCTGGCACAAGACGACATCACGCTCTTTCGAACTCAGGTGGGTGACAAGTTCGTTGCACAAGATATGGACCGCCGTAATATCATTATCGGCGGCGAACAATCGGGCCACATCATTTTCTCCGATTACGCTGCGACCGGCGACGGTCTATTGACGTTCATGCAAGTGCTCCGAACGATCGCCATCGAGCGAGACACCCTGGATCAGCTGACACAGCTCGATCCCTTTCCTCAAGTTCTCGTTAATGTTTCCGTGAGCTCGAGGCCGGATGTCCGCACCGTCCCGGAAATTACCCAAACGATCGAGGCGGCAGAAGCTCAGCTCGACAGGCGCGGGCGGGTGCTGATCCGTTATTCGGGCACCGAGCCACTGCTTCGGATCATGATGGAAGGTCCAGACTCAGAAGAGATCGAATCCTTGACAGCCACTGTGCGCGACGCGGTGGAGCGCACGATTGGGAGCTCTCGTGATTGAGCTGGGTGTCACCTTAGGGCCCGCGAACAAATAACTCCAGTCGAATAGGCGTAACCGTGCCTCGGTCAGGCTGTGAGGTTGCCAGTGTAGATGAGCGCCTTACCCCGTAAGTAACGCCATATCCATCGATCTCGAGTGGTTGTCAAGGTGCGCGAGTTATGGCACCATCACGCACATATAAGCGCAAAGGTGCCATTATGAGACTGACCGATTTCTCTGCAGAGGCCATCGCCAGGTTACTGCGCAAGCAGAAGATCGCCCGAATGCCGAAGCTGATGGGTGCGATGGGGACCAACGCTAGACGCACCGTCTTCCACAAGCTGAAGGAGTTGGCGTACCGCACGAGCTACTCTCACTGCGGCCGCTACTACACTCTCGATGAGGTTGCCGAGTTCGATGAGCAAGGTCTGTGGTCGTATCG
>Ga0310121_10000035_pt1 | contig 123340 bp, 121 predicted proteins | sample CB27_Tmax_986_MG_FD_203504 | JGI IMG/M metagenome (GOLD analysis project Ga0310121, IMG submission 203504) | Marine microbial communities from Western Arctic Ocean, Canada - CB27_Tmax_986 | ecosystem: Environmental > Aquatic > Marine > Oceanic | place: Canada: Western Arctic Ocean | collected... | reverse complement strand
CACGGTAGTGGCCATGTTTGCGGACACGGCACCCGGCGACCAAGGCGGCTGACCCTGAGGGCTGCATCTCAGCTGGAACCGCGGCGTTCAGCAGTGAACCCGAGTGTCTTTCGACGTCACTCCGCCTGCTGCCGCAGGAACGCCGGGACATCGAGATCGGCCGATGTCGATTCGACGGCCGGCGACATCTCGCCAGACTGTTCCATGTCGACCAACGGGGTCATCGGCAGCTCGACTATCGGCCTGCGAGTCACTGTGAACCTCGTGCCCTCGGCTCGCTCGGCCGGTTTCTCCTCTTGCCAGGAAGCGTACTGCTGGAGATCGACCGGCGTCTTTGCGTTGGTGCGCTCGGAAAGTGCCTCGGTGCCATCGCGGTCGAACCCGGTCGCGATAACGGTCACCTTGACTTGGCTTTCCATCACCGAGTCGATCACGGCACCAAAGATGATGTTGGCGTCCGCGTGCGCAGCGGCCTGGATAACGGAAGTGGCCTCGTTGACCTCGATCAGCGACAGGTCAGGTCCACCGGTCACGTTGATGATCACACCGCGGGCATTGTAGACCGACGCGTCCTCGAGCAACGGACTCGTGATGGCCTCGTTCGCGGCATCGACCGCCTTGGTTTCGCCGCGGCCAACCCCTGTCCCTATGATGGCCCCACTCCTGCCGGACATAATCGTCGAAACGTCTGCAAAGTCCAGGTTGATCAACCCCGGAACCATGATCAGATCGGAGATGCCCTGGACCGCCTGCCGGAGCACGTCATCGGCGGCGGCAAAAGCGTCTGACAGGCTGGTCGAACGGTCGATCGAGGCAAGCAACCGTTCGTTTGGAATCGTGATGACGGTGTCGACAGACTCGCGGAGCTCATCGAGCCCACGCTCCGCCTGCAAGGTGCGGCGGCGTCCCTCAAACGTGAACGGCTTGGTCACGACCGCCACCGTCAACGCGCCCAGTTCGCTCGCAAGATTGGCGATAACCGGCGCCGCCCCGGTACCGGTGCCTCCACCCAAACCGGTCGCAACGAACACCATATCTGCTCCGTCGAGCGCGGAAATGATCTGCTCGGTGTCCTCGAGCGCCGCCTGCCGGCCCACCATCGGGTCGGCGCCCGCACCGAGCCCCTTGGTGAGCTTGGCGCCAATCTGCAGACGCAGCGGCGCCGCGTTGCAACTCAACGCCTGCACGTCCGTATTCGCGACGATGTACTCGACTCCGTCAAGCCCCGATCGCAGCATCCGGTTCACGGCGTTACCCCCGCCGCCCCCGACACCAACCACCTTGATCTGCGCACCGATGCTATCGGTGTCCTCGATCGTCATTCTTAGGTCCTTTTCCCGCTGTCGGCCCGGACGGGCGCACGTATCATCGGGTCGGTCCGCCGAAGTCAAGAACTCCATCTGCCCCCCCTTGTCCAATCCCATGACGACTCTAAACCCGCACACCAACAACACTCCGCCCCAGCCAGAGCCTCACACTTCCTGCTGGGTGTATCCGATGTGGGACGTCCTTGTCTCCCACGATGCCTGGAAGATGTTCGGCCCTGCGGAGCCGACAATCGTGGAACGACCTGCGGCTCGGCATCGCTAGAAGAACTCCTTGAACAACCCCTTGAAACGTCCGGCAAAACTGCTCAGCGCCCCAACACCCACCAGCCGCTCTTGCTCCTGTCGCTGGTTGCGATGGGCGTATTTAACGAGCCCGACACCGGTCGCGAACGACGGACTGTTCACGTGGTCGGTGAGCCCCCCGAAGTCGATCGGGCACCCACGGCGGATCGGTAAGTCGAAGATCTGCTCGGCGATCTCGGCCATCCCCTCCAGCAGCGCCCCCCCGCCGCAGAGGACGATCCCGGAATGCAGCGACCGCTCGTACCCGGCCCGGCGTATCTCGTCCCATAGGGCATGGAAGATCTCCTCAGCACGAGGTTGCAAGATTTCGGAGAGGATCCGACGGGACATGACGCGCGGCTGCCGTCCGCCGACGCTTGCAACCTCGATCGTCTCATCCTCGTCGACCAGGGAGGACAGTGCGCACCCGCAGCGGCGCTTGCTCTTCTCCGCGTCCGGGATCGGCGTCCGGAGCCCGACCGCGATGTCGTTGGTAAAGTGATCACCGCCCATCGCGACCACACCGGTGTGCCAAAGGCTGCCGCGCTCGAAAATCGCGATGTCGGTGGTCCCGCCGCCGATGTCCACCAGCGCCACACCCAGCTCCCGCTCGTCTGGGGTCAGCACGGATTCATTGGCCGCCAGTTGCTCGATCACTGTGTCGACCACCGCGACCCCAGCCCGGTTCACGCACGCAACGATGTTCTGTGTCGAAGAGATGCTCCCGGTCACCACGTGTACGTTCACCTCGAGACGCGCGCCCTTCATCCCCACCGGCGCCCCGATGCCGTCCTGCTCATCGACCACGAAGTCCTGGGGCAGGACGTGCAGAATCTCGCGGCCAGCGGGCAGCGCCACCCCCTTGGCGGCGTCGATCACGCGACGCACGTCCTCATTGGTGATCTCGCGGTTCTTGCCAGACACCGCCACGACGCCGCGACTATTGAACGCCTTCAGGTGCACCCCGGAGAGCCCCAGGTGCACCGAATCGATCTCCACGCCGGCCGTCAGCTCAGCCTCTTCGATCGCCTTCTTTATCGATTCGACCGCCGCCTTCAGATTAACGACGACCCCGCGACGAATGCCCTGGGACTCGACAACCCCGATGCCGACGATGTCCAACCCCCCGTCCTCGTGAACCTCGGCGACGATGGCGGCCGTTTTCGACGTGCCCACATCGAGACCGACGAGATACTGCTCCTTGTGTGCCACGCGTCCTCCGTCAGCGGCGCAGGGCCGCGTCGCCTCATTGAACGGCCGCTGGTGCTCGGACCAGTTGACGGCGGCGATCGCCCGGCGCCGGTGCCGGGTGTCCGACCGGTCGGACATAGACCCGATGGCCGAACCGCAAGTCAACGTAGTCGATATCGGCGATACGCGCTCTGAGCGCGGGCGCTAGTTCGGCGTAAGACTGCAACCGTTCGAGAAACCTGTCGCCACCCAAGTGCAACAGCGCCGGGTCATCGTTGAGCAGGACCACGGCGTTGTAGGGATCAGTCACGTCGATCTGTGAAATCGCCCCGAGTACCTCGGGGTGGGCGCCGAGCTGCTCCAGCAACCGAGCGGCTAGGGCCATGCGAACCGGATCGACGACCGGCACTACGTCGGGAGCACCAAGCCCGTCGATGATCGGCAGGTCGAACCGGGCGAATCGCGGCCCGTGCTGGTCGATGATCGCGCCACGCTCGTCGATGAGGTAGAGCAGGTCGGCGAACCGGGCGACGGCGGTCGGGCTCCGCTCGGTCACTAATACCTCAACCGTCGAGGGCAGGATGCGCCTCAAGATTCCGTCGCGCAGCCAGGGCGACGCCACCAGCCGCCGCTGATACGCCTCCAGATCCACCGCCAGGATGTTCTCGCCGCGGAGCCCTGCCACCAACGCCAGCACCTCACCCTCCGATAGCTGGTCGGTTCCGCTCACGACCAGGTTGTCCACCGTCAGGAACGGCGCCGCCAGGAGCAGGACCGCCGTGTGATACGCCCCGAAGACGAGCCCGACCGACACAGAGACGTTCCACGCCATCCGCAGCCACCGGCGAGCGGCACCACGGCCGCGTCGCGCCTGGCGGCGGACCCGTCGAAACCGCCTGTCCGGCAGAGTGTGGACGGTCATCGCGTCTCCGATCTCTCGACGTCGGGGTGACCTGGCACGCCGTCCTTCCGTTGAAGCGCCTCGACGAGCCGACCGCCGACACCTCCAATCGACCCGGCGCCCAGAGTGAGCACCAGGTCGCCAGACCGCACTAGACCAGCCAGCAGCGAGACACCCTCGTCAAGGGTCCGCACAACGTGCACAGGTCCATCCGTCTCGCCACGGACGGCCTTCGCGAGACGCTCCGTCGTAACACCCGGAATCGGCAGCTCTCCAGCGGCGAAGACGTCCGTCAGAACCACCACGTCAGCGGACGCCAGCGCTCGCGCGAACCCGTCTAGCAACCGGGCGGTCCGCGTATACCGATGAGGTTGGAAGACCGCCACGAGCCGCTGGTGTGGCCGACGATGCGCGGTCGACAACACTGCGGCGATCTCCGTCGGGTGGTGAGCGTAGTCGTCGACCACGGTCACACCATGCGCGACACCCTGGAGCTGGAACCGCCGGTCCACCCCGGTAAACCGCCCGAGCGCCGTCACGATCCGGTTCGGATCGAGCCCTACCTCCAGTCCGACCGCGAACGCGGCAAGGCCATTGAGCAGGTTGTGCCGGCCCGGCACGCCGACGACCAACGGCACTGTGTCGGGTCGACGATTGCAGATGAAACGCACGCGGCACCGGGAGCCAGCGGCGTCGAGCACTACCTCATCGCCGGTCACGTCGGCGGTCCTGTCCTCGAGGCCGTAGGTCACGACCCGCCTGGTGATCCGGTCGCGTAAACACGTCAACTCGAGGTCATCGGCGCAGAGTACGACCGCCCCGGTCTCGACGACGCGGTTCGCGAAACCGACGATGGTGTCTCCCAGCCTGGCAAACGTGCCGTACTGGTCAACGTGCTCCTCCTCGAGGCTGGTCAGGACCGCAACCTGCGGCGTCAGCTCCAGCAACGACGGCTCACTCTCGTCCGCCTCGACGACGAAGTGACGCCCCTCTCCGACCCGGATCGTACTGCCGAACGCACCGACGCGCGCACCGATCACCGCCGAGGGATCCAGCCCACAATCGGTGAGCACGACCGCCACCATCGCCGATGTGGTGCTCTTCCCATGAGTGCCGGACACAGCGACGACCTGCCTGGACCGTGCGAGTCCGGCCAGCATCGTGCCACGCCGGATAACCGGCAGATGTCGACGGCGCGCTTCGAGCACCTCGGGGTTGTCGCCCGCAACGGCGGCCGAGACTACGACAGCATCCGCCTCCCCGACCCAGCGGACGTCATGCCCGATCTCGACGGCGATACCAAGCTGGCGAAGCCGAGCCGTCACCGCTGACCCCGTCAAATCGGACCCGCTGACCCCGTATCCCAGACGGCTCATCATCTCGGCAATGCCGCACATCCCAATGCCACCCACGCCCACGAAGTGCACGCAACGGGCCGCTGGCGGCAACCCGTGCCCCTCTGGTCGGTCCGCCGCTCGCCGGTCGCCCTCCGAGGGACCGGTCGACCCGCTGCTCACCACCTCATCAGCTGCTCGGCCCGGTCCGCGATCGCCCGGGCCGCGTTCGGCCGGGCCAGAGCCCGGGCGGCCGCCCCCATGCGCCGGCGGCGGTCCTCGTCACCAATGAGCCGAAGCAGATGTTCGGCCAGCTCCCTGCCTGTCAACGCCACCTGGGGCAACACCTCGGCCGCCCCGGCCCGCGCCAACACCTCGGCATTCAGCCGCTGATGCTCGTCCGCAGCATCGGGGAGCGGCACCACCACCGCCGGCCGTCCCACGGCGGCAAGTTCGGCCAACGTCGTCGCGCCGGCCCGACACAGCACGACATCGGCGTCACGCATGGCAGCAGCCATCTGCTCTAGATACGGCTCGATTCGCGCCGTCAGACCCGCTTGGGCATACACCCGCCGGACCTCGCTCTGATCCGGCTCGCCGGTCTGGTGCGTCACCACGACCGGCGCTGACGACCCGGCCAGCAGCGGGGCTGCCACCATCATCGCGACGTTGATGGCATGGGCACCCTGCGATCCGCCGAGCACCAGGAGATGCACCCCGGCGCGCGGTGAGGTCGGCGGCGGCGCTAACTCGAAGAACGCGGCGCGCACCGGGTTGCCGCTCACGAATCCCTTGCCGCGAAAGTGCGGCAACACCGCCTCGTGTGACACCGCAGCGGCCGTCGCGAACCGCGCCAGCAGGCGGTTCGTGATGCCGGGCAACGCGTTCTGCTCCAAAACCAGTGTCGGAATCCCGCGCAAGGCCGCGATCAGGACGACGGCGCCGGACGAATAGCCACCCAGACCGATCACCAACTGCGGCCCGACCCGCGTGATGAGTCGCCAGGCGTCCCATGCACTCAGGGGCAGCATCGAGAGCGCCCGGACGATCGCGCTGGCTGACTTGCCCTTGAGCCCCGCGGAATGCACCCGCTCGAGGTCGAAGCCCAATCGTGCGAGCGCCCGCACCTCCAGGTCGCGTCCGGTACCGGCGAACACCACGGAGGACGTCGGATGCCGACGTCGGATCTCCTGGGCGACCGCGATGCCCGGGTAGAGATGCCCACCGGTGCCGGCACCGCTCATCAGAACCCGAGGCGATCGGAGATCCGCCATCTGTTGTCACGACGTACTGGTGACTCTGGCTCACACTCATACGTCCGCGGACGCGTGCTGGGACACGTTCAGGAGAATGCCCATCCCGAGCAAGCTGATCAGCAGCGACGACCCACCGGAACTGACGAACGGCAACGGGATTCCCTTCGTCGGCATGAGACCCAGCACGACGCTGATATTGACGAAGGCCTGCAACGCCACCATCATCGTGAGCCCCAGTGCCAGGAACGCGCCAAATCGGTCGGGTGCGGCCGCGGTGACGCGCAGCCCACGCCAGATGATCACCCCGAAGCACAGCAGGACGCCTGTGGCACCCAGTAGACCGGTTTCCTCGGCGATGACGGCATAGATGAAGTCGGTGTGCGGAGCCGGTAGATAAAAGAGTTTCTGGACGCCCGCCATGAGCCCCTGGCCGAAAAGCCCACCGGTGCCAACCGCGATCTGAGACTGGATGACCTGGAAGCCGTCGCCCAGCGGGTCCGCCCATGGGTCGAGAAACGCGAGCAGCCGCCGGCGCCGGTAGTCCGCGCTGGCCAGCACGACGAAGAGCACCGGCGCGAGCACGAGCGTCAGCACGACCAGGTCGCGATAATGCAGCCCGGCCACAAAGACCATCACCGCCACAATGAGCAGCACGGTGAACGCCGTACCGAAATCCGGTTCTAGCACGATCAGTCCGCAGACGAGGCCGGTGACGAGGGCGATCGGCGCCAGCACGTAGGTCGCGCGCTCGATCTTCTCCATCCGGCGCTCGAGCACTGCCGCTGTGAAGATGATCACCGCGATCTTGGCCAGCTCGGAAGGTTGCACGCCGATGCCACCAAGCGCGAACCATCGGCGCGTGCCGTTGATAGGTGGCCCGAAGAAGACGCCGATCAGCGCGACTGTGGACACACCCAACGCGGTCCAGATCACGACTGGCTGTTTCAGACTCCGGTAATCAACCCGCATGGCCAGGCTTAGCAGACAGACGCCGATTACCGCCCAGGTCACCTGTTTAAAGAGAAAGAAATAAGGCGGCTGTCCGTACCGATCCATGGCTAGGACGGCCGAGGCGCTGTAGACCATCACAACGCTGACGCAGAGCAGCAGCAACGTGGCCAGAAACAGCAACTTGTCCGATTTTAATTTTCGCGCCATACTCACCGCTCGCCCCCGTCACCAGACCCAGGTCGCGCCCACGCCAGGGTGCCACGTCTCCCCGGTGGCGGACCGGAACTCTCGGTCGTGGACCGCGCACTCCCACAGGGAGCAGGAGACACCAGCGCGCGGGCGTTCCGCGCCGAACTAAAGATCGGAACGGTTCGACCCGACACGCTGGCCATGGATCCGTAAGCAGTCAGCAGTCATCAGTCGAGTTCGAGGTGAAAACGCCGACCTCGCAGACCGGGGCAGCCTGCGTTCCCAGCGGCCGACTTTTCACCGCCGCGACCCGACTAATGACTGCTCACTGCTCACGTCTCTTGCCTACCTCCTCCCTTAGACGTGCCACCGCGTGCTTGAACACCCGCCCACGCTCGGCGTAGTCCTGGAACATGTCCAGGCTGGCGCAGGCGGGCGCCAAGAGCACCGTACCGCCGGGTGATGCCAGTCCGTAGGCGACCCGCACGGCCTCGGTTAGCGACCCGCTCTCGACCACCCGCACGACCGCGCCGAACGCCTCGCGAATCAGACCACTCGCCTCGCCGATCGAAACGACCGCGTCGGCCCGCGACCCAAGCAAGGGCGCCAACGTCTCGAACGCGCCCCCCTTGTAGTGCCCGCCCATGATCACGACGAGGTGGCCGCCGCAACTCTCCACCGCGCACCTAGCCGACTCAACGTTGGTCGCCTTCGAATCGTTGACGAACCGCACACGTCCCACCTGACCGACCGGCTCCAGGGCATGCTCGAGCCCCGTGAACCCGTCCACCACCCGGGTCATCTCCTCGCCGGACACGCCAAGCAGGTGCGCGACGGCGCTAGCCGCTAGCACGTCGCTCAGTAGATGCCTCCCGAGCAGATGCACCGCCGACAGCGGGACGAGTGGCGCGTCGCCGTCCGAAGTCCGGTGCACGATCGCGCCGCCGGCAACTACCAGACCTTCGCTGAGCGGCGCCGTCAACGCATAGGACACGCGACGCGCACGGCTGTCCCGCGCCAGTCTCAGCACTTCGGGGTCATCGGCATTGACGACGAGCGTGTCCGACGACCGTTGGTTCGCGAAGAGCCGCGCCTTGGCCGCCGCATACTCAACGACACCAGCGTGTCGGTCCAGATGGTCCGCGTGCAGGTTTAGAAACACCGCGATCGATGGCCGGAACGTCGTTGTCAACTCGAGCTGAAAACTCGACACCTCGACGACATGGACCGCCTCTGGTGTGGACTGGTCCACCTGGGTGCTCAGCGCCGTACCCACGTTGCCGCCCACCAGCACCAGACCCCCCCTCGCCTCGAGCATCCGCCCGAGGAGCACCGTCGTCGTCGACTTGCCCTTCGTGCCGGTCACCGCCACGATTCGACCCTGTAGCCAGCGTGACGCCAGCTCGATCTCGCTGATGACCGGCACTCGCGCCCGTCTCGCCCCATCGAGTACGGTCAACGACGGGGACACACCCGGGCTCAAGACCACCAGGTCCGCCGCCTCCAGGGTCCCAGAACGGTGCCCGCCGAGCTCGAGGTCAACGCCGACGTGACGCAACCGCTCGATCTCCTCGCTGACGTCGTCGCTCATCTCAGTGAGAGTGACGCGCGCGCCGCGACTGGCCAGCAGCCTGGCGGCCGCAACGCCGCTGCGCGCGGCGCCAACCACGACGACGTTGAACCCGCGCACGGAATACTCGGTCATCGCAGCTTCAACGTCGCAAGGCTGAAACAGGCGAACACCACCGCGGCGATCAGGAATCGGCTGATCACCTTTGGCTCGCTCCACCCGGACAGCTCGCAGTGATGGTGGAGCGGCGCCATCCGGAACACCCGCCGTCCGGTGAGCTTGAAGGCTCCGACCTGGATGATCACTGAGAACGCTTCGATCACGAAGACGGCCCCCACGATCGGCAGTAGTAGCTCCTGTTTGATCAGGATCGCGACAGTGCCAAGGGCGCCGCCAAGGGCGAGGGACCCAACGTCGCCCATGAACAGCTCGGCGGGATACGAGTTGTACCAGAGGAAGCCCAGGCCGGCTCCAACCAAGGCCCCGCAGAACACCGTGAGCTCGGCGGCTGGAGAGAAGCTCTCCAGTAACAGATACTCGGCGAAAATCGCGTGCCCGGTGATATAGACGAGTGCCGTAAACGCGGCAGCGGCAACGGTGAAGATGCTAACCGCTAGCCCGTCGAGCCCGTCGGTCAGGTTAACCGCGTTCGAGGAGAACACCAGTACGAGCACCACGAACGGCACATACCACCACCCGAGGTCCGGGGTGAACTGCTTGAAGAACGGGAAGATCAGCTTCGTGTTGTAGAGCCCCTCTCTGCTCAGCCACACCAACGCGAGCCCGACGGCGGTCGCCACGATCACCTGCCCGATCAGCTTGTAGCGCGGACGGAGCCCCTGGTGCGTCTGACGCACTACCATCAGGTAGTCGTCCAGAAAACCGATTAGCCCGAACGCAACGGTGGAGAGCATCGCGATCCAGACATAGGGGTTCGTGAGCTCAACCCACAGCAGCGTCGGCACGATCGCAGCTGCCAGAATGAGCAACCCGCCCATCGTGGGGGTGCCGGCTTTCGACCGATGCGTGACCGGCCCGTCGTCACGTACGACCTGACCGATCTGGAACCCACGCAGCGTGCGAATCATCCACGGTCCCATCACTAGGCTGATCACGAAGGCGGTCAGTGCAGCCACCGCCGTACGGAACGTGATGTACTGGATCACGTTGAACACCGAGACCTGCGTGCGGAGCGGGAATAGCAGGTAATACAGCATCAGCCCCACTCTGCCTCAAGCCGCGCCACCACCAGATCGGTGCGCACGGCTCTCGAGCCTTTCACCAGCACCACGTCGTCGGCCCGGAGCATCGCCAGCAGCCGCGATGCCGCCGCCTCGCTGCTCTCGCAGTGGATGACCTTTTCCGATGGGATGCCGGCCACCACCGCCGCCGCACCCAGCGTCCGAGCTGGGTCTCCCCCGACCGTCAGCAGTAACTCCAGCCCGGCGCCCGCGGCGGCCCGTCCAGTCGCCCGGTGCAAGGCGTCCGCCCGGCTCCCGAGCTCCAGCATCTCGCCCAGCACTCCTACGCGCCGCCCGACCCGGTGGTCCCGTGCCAGAGTCTCGAGGGCGGTAGCGACCGCCAGTGGGTTGGAGTTGTACGAATCGTCGACGACGACGACGCCACGAGCCAGCCGGCGTACTTGTCCACGATGGGGCGGCGCGTCCACAGCCGCGACCCGCTCGGCCAGCGCGCCGAGCGGTACCTGGAACTGCAACGCAACCGCAACTGCCGCCAGGACGTTTGCAAGGTTGCCCCGACCGTGCAACGGCGTGGTGATGGCAGTCGCGCCAGCGGGTGTGCGGACCAGCGCCCGCGTGCCGTCCAGTCCGCGATCCTCGACCTCTGTGGCGGTCACGTCCGCCTCCACCTCGACGCCGAAGGTAGAGACCCGGCCTCGAAAGCCGGATACACGCGTCATCACCCGGTCATCCGCCGCGTTGGCGACGACGACCGTGTCCGGCGTCGAGTTCTCGAGAATCTCGGCCTTCGCGTCGGCGATCGCGTCGATCGAGGGGAAGAACTCCGCGTGAACCTCGGCCACGTTCGTCCAGACCCTCAGGTCCGGCTCAGCGAGCCGCACGAGTCGTCCAATCTCTCCGGGTTTGTTCATGGCGAGCTCCACCACCGCGACCTCCGGCCGCGCACGCAGCTCCAGCAGCGAAAGCGGTAACCCGATGTGGTTATTGAGGTTGCCACTGTTTTTGAACACCCGGTATCGCGCTCCAAGCACCGCCGCAGTCAATTCCTTGGTCGTGGTCTTCCCCGCACTTCCCGTGATCGCCACGACGCGCGCGTGCGAAGCGCGGCGGATGTGCTGCCCCAGTACCTGCAGAGCCCGCAACGTGTTATCCACCACCACTCCGATCGCCGCCGACGCATCGAGCGCGGTCGCGTCGCTCACGAGCGCGCCGCACGCGCCGCGGGCAAGCGCATCGGCCAAGAACGAGTGGCCGTTGAACCGTTCGCCGCGAATCGCGATGAACAGGTCGCCCGGACCCACCAACCGCGAATCGATGGAGAACCCGTCGAGCGGAGTCTCCGCCGCATCGCCAACCAGCCGCCCGCCGACGACCTGCGCGAGGTCGCCTAGCGTCACCAGCAACCGCTCACGAGTCGTTGGTTCCACGCTCTATCCACGCCGCCCCGCTTGCCGTTGGCAGTGCCTACGACACCCGTAAACGGCCCCGTTTCCGGGCGAGCGCCGCTCGGGCCACGAGCCTGTCATCGAACGGACGCCGCTCGTCACCCACCACCTGGTGGGTCTCGTGTCCCTTCCCGGCAATCACTACCGCGTCACCCGGCTCCGCCTCGTCGATCGCGCGCTCAATCGCCACGCGGCGGTCGGCGATGTCCAAATGGCGCGGCCCCGTGGTGGTCGCCGCAGACGAGATACCCAGGCGGACCTCGTCAATAATCCGAGCAGGATCCTCGGACCGCGGGTTGTCCGACGTCACCACTACCAGATCGCTGGAGCGGGCCGCCACTGCTCCCATCAAGGGTCGCTTGGACACGTCGCGGCCACCGCCACAGCCGAAAACACTGATAAGCCGTCCGCCGCACAGCTCGCGGACCGCCTTGAGCACGGCCCGCAGCGCGTCGTCGGTGTGCGCGTAGTCGACGACCACTCTCACCTCGTCATCCGGAGCAGACACCAACTCGAATCGGCCGGGCACACCCTCGAGTCCGGCCACTCCCTGCTCGATCGCCTGGAACGGTACGTCGAGCGCGATCGCCGCCGACACCGCCGCTAGCACGTTGTAGACGTTGAACCGACCGGGCAACGGGGAGCGGATCTGTAGCCGGCCGCGCGGGGTGCGCACGTCGAACGACGTCCCGGTGAACGAAGATACAACCCGCTCCGGTGTCACGTCCGCCGGCCGGTCGATCGCGTACGTGACGGCACAGCCGACGACGGCGGCGAGCTGGAGACCGTACGAGTCATCGGTGTTAATGATTGCCGGCGCCCCGGCCGGCAACATATCGAACAGTCGCCGCTTCGTGCTGAAGTAGTGCTCCATGTCGGGGTGATAGTCGAGGTGGTCGCGTGTGAGGTTCGAGAAGATGGCGGCGGCGAAGCGGTTACCGTCCACGCGCCGCATCGCGAGCGCGTGCGAAGAGACCTCCATGGCGCACGCCGCACGCCGGTACTCGACCATCTCGCGGAGCAGCGACTGCAGCTCCGGTGCCTCCGGGGTCGTGCGCTCGGCCGCCCGCGCCGTCCCCCCAGTGTCGTAGCCCAGCGAGCCGATACGACCGCATGGCCACCCAGCCGCGTTGAAGATGGCCGCCAGTAAATACGCGGTCGTCGTCTTGCCGTTGGTTCCGGTGACACCGACCACGGTTAGTTCGTGACTGGGGTCACCGTAGAACGCGGCGGCCAGCTCCGCCAGCGCGAGGCGTGCCTCCTCCACCGGCACCCACGGCACGCGCACATCGACGGGTGGGGAAGCTGACGACACGACCAGCACGGCGCCTTGGGTGGCGGCGGCGGAGGCGAACGCCACTCCGTCGAAGCGCTGCCCCCTGAGGGCCACGAAGACTGCACCCGGTGTGACGTGACGCGAATCGTAAGTGACCGCGGTCACCACCCGGTCCAAAACATCCGGATCGCTGCTAAGTGCGCCGGCGGCTCCCGCCACCACGCCGGACAGTCGCGGCACCAAATCGCCCACCGTCACGGCTCAGACCTCGCACCGGAGCCGGACCGTCCTTGACGCTCGAGCTGTAGGGTAACCGCCCGTCCCCTGGCGATCGTGCTGCCTGGATCCGGTGTCTGGCTTAACACGAAGCCCCGCCCACGCACGCGGGTCGTAGACCCGAGACCGTTCATGATCTCGACCGCCGCCCGCGCGCTGAGACCCCTCAGATCCGGCATCACGCCGCCCGTGAACGCGGTCCCAACCGAGGGTTCAAGCGCTGCCCGCGCGACCGACGTCGGTCGCGATCCTGGCGTCGGCGGTGGGGTGACCGGAAGCAGTATCGGAGACGGACCGTCCACATTGGGCGGCACACCGAGATGTCGGACAGCGGCCTCAGCGATCCGCTGGAACACCGGCGCCGCCACGGAACCGCCGAACCGCGCCACATCGTCTATCACAACGAGGATTGTCAGCACGGGCTGGGTAGACGGCACGAATCCGACGAACGACGCGACGTGGTCTGTCTCCGAGTACCGACCGTTGACAATCTTCTCCGAGGTGCCGGTCTTGCCGGCCACCGTATAGCCGGTAAGCTGCGCGGCGCGCGCCGTCCCACGGGAGACCACGTCTTCGAGGATCCGGGTCAGCGTGGAAGCGGTCTCGGGAGAGATCGCGCGCCTGACCAGACGCCGCGGTACCTCGAGTCGTTCCCCCTCGCTCAACAGCGCTCGCACGAGTCGCGGCTCGATCAACTCACCGCCGTTGGCCACCAGGCTCATCGCCGCCGCCATCTGCAGCGGCGTGACCGAGATGTTGTAGCCCATTGACACCGATGCCACGGCGCTGTCATTGAGCCGGGACGGGTCGTACACGATCCCCACGCTCTCGCCGGGAAAATCGTGCGAGACAGTCTGTCCAAATCCGAACCGCCGGACATAGCGTACGAGCCGTTCTGGCCCCAACTCGACGCCGATCTTGCTGGCGCCAACATTGCTCGACTTGACGATGACATCGGCGAACGACAGGACGCCGTAGTTACCTACGTCCTCGATCCGGTGCGACCCGTAGTGGATCACGCCCGGGCTCACGTCGATCAACTGATCGGGGTGAAACACCTCTTCCTCGAGTGCCGCCGCGGCGGTGACGATCTTGAAGGTGGACCCGGGCTCGTAGACGTCCTGGGTCGCCCGGTTCCGCCGAACGTTGACGTCCGACCGCGAATACGTGTTGGGGTTAAACGTGGGTTCGTTCGCCAAGGCGAGGATCTCACCGGTTGCGGGGTCCATGATGACCACGCTGCCTCCGGCCGCGTCGTGCTCCCGCACCGCGGCCCGGAGCTCCCGCTCAGCGATATGCTGAACGTATTGATCGATGGTCAGCTCGACGCTCACACCGACGGTCGGCGGACGCTCGATTCGACTGAAGGCGCGGTTGCGCGCGTCGGTCTGAATGAGCACCTTGCCCGGTCGCCCGCTGATCTCGTCGTCGTAGCTCGACTCGAGCCCGTGCAACCCCTGATTGTCGATACCAACGTAGCCGATGAGATGGGCCGCTAGCTCTCTGTGCGGATAGAACCGCCGGTTCTGCTTCAGGAACCCGATCCCCTCGAGGTCGAGCTCCCGGACCCGACGTGCCGTGTCGACCGAGACATGCCGCTGCACGTAAGCGAACAGACGCGACTGATCGAGCAGCGTCTCGATAAGGTCACCTTGCGCGCCGTCACACTCGAGCACCTCACAGAGCCGTCTGGTAGTCTCGACCGGATCCTGGACGTCGGCGGGCACCGCCACGATGGTGTCGGCGTCGACGCTATAGGCGAGCACGCGGCCTTCTCGGTCAAGAATCTCACCCCGCTTGGGATGCGTGTCAATCGTGCGCGACTGCTGCCGCTCGGCACGCTCGACGAGCATGTCGTGCCGGAACACCTGTAACTGGACGAGCCTGGCCTCGATCGCGATGCCCCAGATCGCCATCACGCAGGCAGTAGCCAGCAGTCGGCGTCGCACGACGTCGCGCCAGTGGTCCGGAGGCGGGCAGGTTGCTACCATCGTCGTCTCGAACACCTACGGCCGTTGACCCATCGACGGACCCGCGTCGTGTGATGCCACCACCGAGAGGTCCAGCGGAGGCGCGGGGGCGATCCGCTCGATGACCTGCGCCTCGGTGTGAGTAGGGGCAACCAGGTTCAGCTCCTCCCTCGCAATCCGCTCGATCCGGCGGGGCGACCGTAGTGTCTCGATCTCCAGCCGAAGATGCCGGTTTAGCTCGAGCTCGAGCGCCCGCTCCTGGCCCATTTGCTCGATCTCGTATCCGTGCCTGAGCAGCTCGAAGTGCTGCCAGGCGGAAAACAGCAGCACCGCCACGAGACACGCCCCGATGGCGACCGACCTCCACAGCTCGCGCTGTTGTGTCTCGTCGACCTCCCGCACGATCGGATTGTTACGAACATCTCGCCTGATGTCGTACTCCCGATGCAGTCCGCTCATGCCACCCTCTCGGCCGCGCGCAGCTTAGCTGACCGCGCGCGCCGGTTGCGGGTCACCTCGTCGCGCTGCGGGCGGATCGGCTTGCGGGTCAACGTGCGCATCACGAGCTCGGCACCCCGTTCGAGCTCCCGCAGGGTGTATTTGACGATCCGGTCCTCCAGGGAGTGAAAGCTGATGACTGCCAGGCGTGCCCCGGTGTTCAACCGCCGCGCCACCACGCACAAGAACACGTCCAGCCCGTCCAGCTCCTGGTTGACCCAGATCCGTAGCGCCTGGAACGTCCGGGTGGCCGGGTCGATACGTCGGTGGCCGCGATACGGCACCGATCGACGGACTGCGGTAGCAAGGTCGGCGGTGCTCGACAGGGCCGCCCGGTCCCGCGCTGCCACGATTGCCCTGGCGATCCGACGCGAATGGCGCTCCTCGCCGTACTCGAAGATCACGTCCGCCAAAGCGTCCGGTGTGACATCGGCGAGCAGCTCGGCGAGTGTCCGCCCCCGGGACCGATCGATTCGCATGTCGAGCGGATCGATCTGGCGAAAGCTGAACCCGCGGCCCTCGGCGGCAAGCTGTATCGATGAGTGCCCAAGGTCGGCAAGTGCCCCGTCGATCTGCCCGATGCCGCGCCGCGCGAGCACCTGGTCGAGACCCCGGTAGTCGGCGTGCACCAGTTCCACGCGGTCCTTCCAAACAGCCAGCCGCTCCCGCGCCAGTGGCAACACTTCCGCGTCCCGGTCAAGACCAAGCACCCGTGTCGCGCCTGCCTCGAGCAGCGCCTCGGCGTGTCCGCCGGAACCGACGGTGCAGTCGACGAACAACCCGCCACCCGCCGGCGCGAGTTGTTCGACCGTCTCTGCCAGAAGGACCGGTTCGTGTAAAATCATCGTGGCTCAGATGCCGTACTCGGCCAGCGCACGAGCGTCGTCGTCGTTGAACGGTTCGCCGTCGAGCCGTGCCGCGAAGCGCTCGTGGTTCCACACATCGAGGTGGTCGTATTGACCGAAGACGTCGACTTCTCCGACCATCGCCGCCGCGTCTCGAAGCCGAGCATGGATCGAAACGCGACCCTGTTGATCAAACTCCCCGGGCTGGCCAAAATAGTTCACCCGGTCGAAGTACTTGGCGCGGGCGGGGAGCGTCGATGGGACCTGCGCGAGCTTGCGCTCAACTTCAGTCCACACCGACATCGGGTAGATGCGGACTAGATCCCCGGTCACGCTGGTGATGAACAGTTGCGTGCCGTATCTGTCCTCGATCGCGGTTCGGAACAGAGTTGGAATCTTCAGACGTCCCTTGTCGTCGATCTTGGCGGAAAAGTTCCCCCGTAGCACCCTATTTCTCCAATTAAATCCAATAAAATCCACAGCGATAGTAGAAGGCGTTCGGCCTGGTGTCAACAGGCAAAACCGTCAGATCGACGCTAGGCGCCAAACTCTCGCCACACGGGTCGCGATTGTGGGTAGTTTGGGGAAGATTCACGATCGGAATATCGGCCGCCGAGAAACCCGGCTCTGCGTTCCGGAACGATAGAGCATGCTGCGCGCAGCCCTGATCGGGTTCCCCGCCACCGGCAAGACGACGCTGTTCCGGCTGCTCAGTCGCGCCAGCGCTGCGGCCGGGCAACCCGGCGGTCGGCAGGAGGCGCATGTTGGTATAGCCCAGGTCCCAGACCCTCGTCTGGACCGTCTGACCGAGTTGTTCGATCCGCAGCGACGCGTGCCAGCCACCGTCGAGTTCGCCGAGCTCGCGGGGCATGGCGGGGCCCGCTCCCTGATCGACGTGACCGCCTTCCGAAACGCCGACGCGCTATTGCACATGCTACGGATGTTCAGGGACGACACGGTGCCGCACGGATCCGGCCAAGTGGACGCGGCGCGGGACGCCCGGCAGATGGAGGACGAGCTGATTCTGGCCGACCTCGGCGTGACCGAGCGCCGGCTCGAACGGATCCGACAGGACGCGAAGAAGGGTAAGAACCGCGAGTTGGACGAGGAGGTGCGAGTCATCGAGTTATGCCGGACCGCACTGGAGGAGGGCCGGCCGCTGCGAGCGCTCTCGCTTGACGCAGACGACACACGACGCCTCCGCGGTTTCAACTTCCTCTCGGTAAAGCCGGTGCTCGTCATACTGAACCTCGACGAGGTGGACATCGCTGACCCGGCTGTGGCGATCGAGCGGGCCGGACTCTCCGAGTTTCTGTCCGGCGCGGCCACCGAAGCGGTGCCGGTCTGCGCCAAGATCGAGCTAGAAATCGCCGAGCTGGTCGTCGATGAGCGCGCGGTCTTTCTCACCGACCTCGGACTGACCGAATCAGGCCTCGACCGGGTGATCCGGGCGAGCTATCATCTGCTCGGCTACATTACGTTCTTCACCACAGGCAAGGACGAATGTCGCGCCTGGTCTGTGCCTCGCGGTACATCGGCGCAAGAGGCGGCCGGTCAAATCCACAGCGACATCGCCCGTGGATTCATCCGGGCCGAAGTGGTCCACTACGACGCCCTGACCGCCAGGAACGGCGTGCTCGCGGCTTGCCGTGAGCACGGGGAGGTGCGGCTGGAAGGCAAGGATTACAAGGTCCGCGACGGGGACGTCATCAATTTCCGGTTTGCGACTTGACACACGGACGCTCATGAAGACGCTGATAACCGGGGGAGCTGGTTTCATCGGATCGCACCTCGCCCGCGCGCTGCTCAAGGCCGGGCACGACGTGTTCGTCCTGGACAACCTCTCCACCGGGTCGATCGACAACATCGAGCCACTCAAAACCCACCCGCGGTTCGACTACGTGGTCGACACGATCACCAACGAGCCGGTGCTAGCGAAGCTCATCGACCGATGCGACGTCGTCTTCCATCTGGCGGCTGCCGTCGGCGTCCAACTCATCGTGGAGTCGCCGGTCCACACCATCGAGACCAACGTGGCCGGTACCGAGGTTGTGCTGAAGCAGGCGGCGAAAAGGCAGAGGCTGGTGGTTTTGGCTTCCACCTCGGAGGTCTATGGCAAGAGCACCGCGATCCCGTTCCGTGAAGACGCCGACCTCGTGCTGGGTTCGACGCGCCAGCACCGGTGGGCCTATGCCTGCAGCAAGGCGATCGACGAGTTCCTCGCTCTCGCCTACTGGAAGGAGCGGCGGCTGCCGGTCATCGTGCTGCGGTTATTCAACACGGTCGGGCCTGGACAAACCGGCCGCTACGGCATGGTGGTTCCTAGATTCGTGCAGCAGGCCCTGGCCGGTGACCCGATCACCGTTTTCGGGACCGGGACGCAGTCGCGCAGCTTCGGGTACGTGGGGGACGTCGTGGAGGGGATGCTGGCGCTCGTCGCCGAACCACGCGCCGTGGGCGAGGTGTTCAACCTCGGGAACAACCATGAGACGACGATCCGAGAGTTGGCGCAGCTGGTGAAGACGATGGCTGAGAGCGACTCGGAGATCATCACGATCCCTTATGACGAGGCCTACGAGAGCGGGTTCGAGGACATGCCGCGACGGGTGCCGGACCTGAAGAAGGTCAGGGATCTGGTCGGCTACAACCCGCGTGTCCAGCTGCCCGAGATCCTCTCCACGATCATCGACGACCAACGTATCAGGCAAGCGAAGCAGATACGACGTAACGTCCGTATCCCAACCGCCCGGGGTTCGTCCGCTTCAAACTCAGACCTTCGCAGGTCATAGATCCGGCGCTTCGGTCCCACGTTCTTGGGAAGTTTCCTGCCTCCAACGGGCTCCGCGGGAGTCGTACCCGCGAGTCTTAATCCGAGACCACAAACCCTGACTCCTGACGCCCCTAGAGCGTTCTCATGGTTCGTCGTATACTGCAACCGTGGCGTGGGAGGTGCTTGCGCGGGTCGGAGGGCGTTCGGTCATGGCGTCGCTCATTGTTGGGCTAGTAGCGCCGTTGGCCGAAGCCGACGAGCTCGAAATGTCGATAAACAATGGTCGGGTGACGATCCACGCGCAGGATGTGTCGGTCAAGGAGATCCTGGCCGAGTGGGGTAGGGTTGGACACACCACTATCGTCGATGGCGACCAGCTTGACGATCAACACGTGACACTGGAGCTCGTGGACGTATCGGAGGCGCAGGCCCTGCGCACACTCCTCCGCAACGCCTCCGGTTACATGGCGGCGCCGCGCGCGCTCATGTCTGACGGGATCTCCCGTTTCGACCGTATCCTGATCCTGGCCAGCAGCAAGCCGGCCGCGAGGACCGGTACCGTGGCCTCGCCCGGCGGGGCACCAGCCGCGTCCACTCAACGGCTCGGAGCGGTCCTCGGTGCTGCGGCCGGCCGGATGCCGTTCACAGTGAGCCCGAGGCAGCAGGAGCAGCTCGATCAGCTGCAGCAGCTACTCCAGCAACCGGGCAACCGCGAGGACGAACCGGAACCGGCGGACGTGCAACCGGTGTTCGGGAACGTGCCGGCGGCCAGCCCAGGCATGCCGATGACCGGTGCCGGAGGGCAGGAGCCGGCGAGCGTGCCGACCGGTGCCTTCGGTTCGACGACCGCGGCGCCGAACACTGGCGACACACCGACCGGAACCCGTTCTGGCCAACCGTAGACCGCCGCGGGTGGCAGGAAGCCCCCGGCCCACGAGTCAAACGCTGGTTGGCCCCATCCTCCTGATCCCTACAAGGCTTCGGCGAACAGGCCAGTTTGCAGACCAATCCTAAACGCGCCTTTGGGCCGGCTCCGGCAAGCGATACCCCTCGAGTTCCAGTAGAATACGCTTGGTCGCCAGCCCGCCGGTGAATCCCCCGATCCGGCCACGCTGCGCGATAACTCGATGACAGGGAACGATGATCGGCACGGGGTTGCGACCGAGTGCGCCGCCTACGGCGCGGCTCGCGCCAGGTGAGCCAATCCGTGCGGCCAGCTCACCGTAACTGGCCACCTGACCAGACCGGAGCTTCCGCGTCTCCCGCAACACCCGCGCGGTGAACGATGTTACCTGGCGCAGGTCAACCGGGAGCGAGAACCGGGTGAGCGTGCCGGCGAAGTACGCGCGCAGCTCATCAGTCACCTTGGCCAGTCCGGCGTTGTCCCGCCAAACCTCCGGTGACCGGCGCAATAGACGCTCACGATAGCGCCGCTCCGACGGCTGGCCGAACGTGACATCACAGACGCCCTTGTCGGTCGCCCCTACGAACACGACGCCCACCGGTGTCTGGAGCCGCCCGAACCGAATTGCCGGATGACCGCTGTGGTCGAACACCGACCGCAGCCGCGCGCGTGCCTGCCGGACCGCCGTGGCCTCGGGCTCGTCGTCCGCCGCGATCTCCAGCGCCCGTCGGAGCGCGTGCACAGCGCCCCATTCCGGGCCGCAAGCGCCGCAACTGGCGGCGTGCCGGCGCATCGCCACCACGATCGTTTCACGCAAGTCGCCGGTTACCAGCCGATCGAGGTACCCCGTAAACCGTTGACAGGTCATCGTGTCCCCCTGACGGTCTCTCCGAGCTCGCGGCGGAGGCGTCGCACCGCCTGATAGACGTTGGCACGCGCCGTCGCTTCGGCACACCCGAGCGCGCCGGCGACCTCGCGGTAGCTGCGACCGTGCAGCTGCCGCTATGTGAAGGCCGATCGCCAGTCGTATCGCGGCAAGCACCGCCGCCGTGTCTTGCGCGGTCGAGGGCGAGGGGCCGTCGCTGGGCAACTCGGGCGGAATGGCGACCCGGGGGCCACGACGCCGGGCGCGGCAATGGCTAAGAAACAGGTTCGTCGCGATGCGATACAGCCAGGCGCTGGGGTTCGAACCGGGACCCAGCCTAGCGTATCCGCCGAGCGCCCGCAGGAACGTGTCCTGGAACAGGTCCTCCACCGTCGCGGAATCGCCCGTGAGCCGGCGCGGGTAGCACATGATCTCGGTCCGGTGCGTGTCGACCAGCTCGCCAAAGTCGACGGGTCGGCCCACGGGCCGTGTCTTCGCCATTCTTCTGGTGGCTATAACCTCGGAGTCCCCTGAATGTGAAAATCTGGCGCACAGGGTCGGTCGCCAACGTATGGTACGCTGGCTTGCGCGCCCTGGCGCAGAGGCCTGCCACCTGATTCCCAGGCAGAGCATCCCGCCCGGCGGCGCCAGCCGCCGCCCTGCTCGGTTATGTCGGGCCATGGCCAGGTCGCGCGGGCGCGCTGGCGAAGGCGGCTTGGACCGCTGAGACAGGACCCTCTCGACGATGAAGCCATCCGATCCGGCCGAGCCAGCGGCGGCCTCCACCGCACCCGCGACCGACCACCAAACTTCCGGCGCCCGTCTCGCCCGCTCGGCCGGAATCATTGGCTTGGCGACCATGACCAGCCGTGTCCTCGGACTCGTGCGGGACCAGGCACTCGCGTACTTCTTTGGCGCGAGCAACGCGATGGACGCCTTTTATGTCGCGTACCGCATCCCCAACCTGATGCGCGATCTCTTCGCGGAAGGGGTGATGAGCGCCGCGTTCGTCCCTGCCTTCACACGCCGGCTGACTAAAGAGGGACGTGAAGCCGCCTGGCGACTGGGCACTCAGCTGATCAACGCGCTGATCGTCATCACCGGAGGCCTGGTGTTGGCCGGGATCGTCTTTGCCGATCCGCTGACCCGGTTGTTCGCGCGGGACTTCGCCGAGGTGCCGGGCAAGCTCGAGCTGACGATCGAGATGACCCGCGTGATGCTCCCGTTCTTGACCCTGGTAGCGATCGCGGCCGCCTGCATGGGGATGCTCAACTCGCTGCACCGGTTCTTCGTGCCGGCGCTGTCACCTGCGATGTTCAACGTCAGCCTCATCCTGAGCACCCTGGTGCTGGTGCCGCTGATGCCACGAGTCGGGCTCGAGCCGATCATGGCGGTCGCGTTCGGCGTTGTGCTGGGCGGCGTGGGGCAAATCACCAGCCAGTATTGGGTGCTGCGACGGGAAGGATTCCGCTATCGGGTCACGCTGAATCCGACGGACCGCGGGCTCCGGGAGATCCTGGGGTTGATGGGTCCCGGCACCATCGCTGGCGCCGGGATGCAGATCAACCTGCTGGTCAACACGATCCTGGCTACGAGCCAGGGCACCGGGGCGGTCTCGTGGCTTACTTATGCATTCCGGCTGATGTATCTCCCGATCGGCGTGTTCGGCGTCTCGATCGCGACTGCCGCGATGCCGGTGTTATCCCGGCATGCCGCGCTGAACGAGCTACACCAGGTGCGGCGAACAATCTCCCAAAGCCTCCGGCTGATGCTGATGCTGATGGTGCCGGCGTCCGTTGGACTGATCGTCCTGTCTGTGCCGATCGTCCGTCTGATCTTCGAGCGCGGCAGCTTCACCCCCGAGGACACCGAGGCCACGGCGCTGGCGCTCGCCTGCTACGCGCCTGGGATAGTCGGCTATTCGGTGGTGCGCATCGCGGTCCCTAGCTTCTACGCCCTGGGCACCAGTCTCACTCCCGCTCTGGTCAGCCTCGGATCCGTCGGTCTCAACATCGTGCTGAACCTGGTACTGGTCAGGGTGTTGGGCTACCAGGGGCTCGCGCTTGGCACGGCCATCGCCGCGGTGACCAACGGTGCGTTGCTGCTGGCACTCCTGCGGCGACGGCTCGACGGCCTGGATGGCGCCAGCATCGCGAACAGCTTCGCTCGGATCGCCGTCGCCGCCGCGGTGATGGGCGCGGCCGTGCGGGCGACCGATCTGTGGTTTACGTCACACTGGCCCGGCGCCGGATCGTGGACGCAGGTACTGATCGTCGGGACCGAAATTGGCGTCGGCCTGGCGGTCCTGGCGACCGCGGCGCGGCTGCTCGGCATCCCGGAGTTCAACCAGGCGATAGCCCGAATCGCCACACGTTTCTGGCGAGGGCGCTCGACGGGTCACTGAAAGCCCGTGGTGAACCCCGCTTTGCACCGAGCACCTTCGTGGTAGATACCGCGCTCGGCCAAGGCGACACATCTGGGTATTCGTGACCGGGGGCAACGCCGTCCGGCCGGATTCAGCACCGGTCGAATGCGGCTGGATTTCCACCACGGACTCCTACCGCGTGGCCGAGTGGCGATGCCATCGCTAACCGACGGTCGGCCGGTTCCGACGCGGCTTGCCAGTACAACTGCCGTGGTACCATGCAGATCCAGCCTAAATCGATGTGATGAGCAGATACGCCCCAGCACCAACCACCTACACCTTCGGCCCCGGTTCGGTGACGCCGATCGTCAGGATGCTGATCTGGGCCAACGTCGGCATGTTCGTGGCCAGCCAGATCGTGCCGTCACTGCCGCTCTTCTTCGGTCTGACCCCGGCGGCGGTCTTCGGCCGCCTGTGGATCTGGCAGCCGTTCACCTATCTCTTCTTGCATGGCGGGTTCGTGCACATTCTGTTCAACATGCTTGCTCTCTGGATGTTCGGCACCGAACTCGAGCGACTCTGGGGCTCCCAGTTCTTCCTGCGGTACTACTTCGTCACCGGTCTTGGTGCCGGTGGCGCGATGCTTTTTGCTTCACTCCTGCCCTCGGTATTCGGCGAACGCATTTATATGACCCCCACGATCGGCGCGTCTGGCGCCGTCTACGGTCTACTGATGGCATTCGCCATCTACTACCCCACCCGCCCGCTATTCATGTTCCCCTTTCCGATCCCGATCCAGGCGAAGTACTTCGTCCTGATCATCGGCGGGTTCGTGTTCTTCTCCTCGATCAACGATACGACAGGCGGGGTCGCACATATGGCCCACCTCGGCGGGCTTGCCGTGGGATATGTCTATCTAAAACGAGGCGGCGGGACCGGGTTCGGCCGGTTTGGTGTGATGGCCGAGATCAAGTACCGGTATCTGCGCTGGAAGATGGGACGGCTTCGACGGAGGTTCAATGTCCATTCCGGTGGCGGCAGCGACTGGAACGGGCGGGTGCACTAGTGGCACGTAACGGGCTGATCGTGTGCCGTTCGCGCACACCGAGAAACTTCGCTCAAGGCCGCCTGGCGCCATAGTTTTCACGCGAGAAGCCCTGCTCGGGCGACGGGGGTCAGGGACCAGTCAGCGTGAACGTGTCTCAGCGCCTGCGATCCAGCCACTCCGAGCGTACGGGACTGAACACGTCGAGCTCGAACGTATCGGCAAGCGCCTCGATCTGGTGCAGGACCCCCGACGGGATCCGCGCCACCTCACCAGCTCGCACGACGACCTCCTCGCCGGCGATCCGGAGCTTCAGCACACCGTCAAGCACGTACATCAATTGCTCGCTCTCGTGCGCATGCAGCGGCACGAGCGCGCCGCGCTTCAGATAGACCTGGACGATCATCTGCCTGTCGCCGGCGACCAGCTTCCGCGAGATCAGCTCGGTGACCTTTTCCAGGTCGAGCTCGTCCCATCCGACCACCGACCACGATTGCATGAATAGTCCTATTCCCTAGATACAGCAAGTTATAGGCCACTGTCTCGGGGGACGTGTCGAACGACCTCGGTGCTATACTCTACCGGCGATGCAGGCCACGTGCCGACTGCCAGAAGCACCGCTGGCGCGCAGAGCTCCACCATCATGAAAGGTTCGACGGTCTCAGCCGGTGTGAACGTCGCACCGCGGGCGCAGCAGTACGAGGGTTTGTCCCGCGACGAGCTGCTCCGGCTGTATCGCGCGATGCTACTGTCGCGGCGTCTGGACGACAAGGAGATCCAGCTCAAGAACCAGAGTAAGAGCTTCTTCCAGATCAGCGGCGCCGGGCACGAGGCGATCCTGGTGGCCGCCGGAATGCAGCTCAGGCAGGGTCGCGACTGGTTTTTTCCCTACTACCGCGACCGGGCGTTGTGTCTCGTTCTCGGGCTAACACCCTATGAAATGCTCCTCTCGGCGGTTGGCGCGGCGTCAGACCCCAGCTCCGGCGGGCGACAGATGCCGGCGCACTGGAGCAAGCCGGACCTGCATATCGTCTCCTCATCGAGTGCGTGCGCGACTCAGTGCCTTCACGCGGTCGGGTGTGCCGAGGCGAGCCAGTTCTATCTGCGGTTCAAGGATACCGCCGCCCAGACGGACACCTGCTCGGCCGGCGACATCGTGTTTGTGTCTCTGGGCGACGGTGCGACCAGCGAGGGCGAGTTCTGGGAGTCGCTGAACACCGCCTGCACGAGACGCCTGCCGGTCGTGTTTCTGGTGGAGGACAACGGCTACGCGATCTCCGTACCGGTCGAAATCCAGACCCCCGGCGGTGACATCGCCATGCTGGTCTCGGCGTTTCCATGGCTCGAGGTGATCAACGTGGACGGCACCGACGCGTTGGCCAGCTACAGCGCGATGCGCCGCGCGCTCGCGTACGCCCGCGGCGGACGTGGTCCGGTGCTGGTGAAGGCCAAAGTCGTGCGGCTGTACTCGCACTCGATGTCTGACGACGAGCGTCAGTACAGGAGCGAGGCGGAGCGCGATGAGGAACACGGGCGCGACCCGCTCAACAGGTTCTCGGCGTTCCTGACCAGCGAACGGCTGGCCGACAGCGACGCCTTGGCGCAGATCGCAAGCGAGGTGGACGACGAGATCCAGGAAGCAGCCGACCTGGCCGTAGAAGCTGCGGCCCCTGATCGGTCCACCGTCCTCAACTACGTGTACTCGCCCGATGTGGACCCGACCTCGGACGAGTTCGACGTGCCAGGCACACCCGAGGGCGACCCGATCACGATGGTCGCTGCCCTCAACCGCACACTCAAAGATGAGATGGCGCGGAACGCTCGGCTCGTGGTGTTCGGGGAGGACGTCGCCGACTGCAGCCGGGCCGAAGCGCTGTCAACCGTGCAAGGCAAGGGCGGTGTCTTCAAGGCCACGCTCGGCCTGCAACGCGCCTACGGACGTGAGCGGGTGTTCAACTCGCCACTCGCCGAGGCGAACATCGTGGGTCGCGCCATTGGGATGGCCTCGCGCAAGCTCAAGCCAGTGGTCGAGGTCCAGTTCTTCGACTACATCTGGCCGGCCATGATGCAGATCCGTGACGAGCTGACCATGCTGCGGTATCGGTCGAACAACGACTATTCCTGCCCACTCGTGATCCGGGCGCCGATCGGCGGGTATCTACGCGGCGGCTCGCTGTACCACAGCCAGTCCGGGGAAAGCATTTTCGCGCACTGCCCTGGGTTACGCATCGTCTACCCGAGCGACGCAATCGACGCCGTCGGTCTGCTGCGAACAGCGATCCGGTGCGATGATCCGGTGCTGTTTCTCGAGCACAAGCATCTGTACCGCCAGACCTACAACAAATCGGCGTACCCAGGCCCGGAGTACCAGATCCCGTTCGCCCGCGCGCGTGTCAGGCGGAGCGGCAATGACGTCGTCGTGATTGCCTGGGGCGCCCTTGTACAGCGGTCTCTGCTCGCGGCCGAGCAGGCGGCCGAGCAAGGCATCAGCGTGATGGTGATTGACCTCCGCACACTGGCGCCCTACGACTGGTCCGCCATCGCCCAGGCGGTCGCCCTGACCAGTCGCGTCGTGGTGGCGCACGAAGACCAGTTGACATGCGGGTTCGGCGCCGAGCTAGCCGCGCGTATCGCCGATGAGCTTTTCGAGCATCTGGACGCACCCGTCAAGCGGGTGGGCGCGCTCGATTGCCCCGTGGCATACCACCCGAACCTCGAAGAAGCGATCTTGCCGCAGACGTCCGACGTCCTGCAGGTCATCACGGCCATCAGCGAGTACTAGTTCATCTCCTGAGCGCGACATCCCGACACGGGACAGACACGAGTAGTCGGGTCCGGGATAGTGACGTGTGGGCAATGTTGGGTTTCTCAGGTCGTTGCGAGACGCGGCTTCGGTGGCAGTCCAGCGTCTGAGCGGACACCATGGACGGGGTCGACCTGCCTCGAATCCACAACCTGAACGGACTCAGACAGGAGTCGACATGACGCGGTCGTCCTCGGCGGTGGCACTGACGCTCGCGGCACTAGCGATCGCCTCCGGAACCGCCGCCGAGGTCGAGATCCTTCGATCGACCGGCGGTCTGGCTGCCGACGTGGTCGGACTGTTCCGTGAACCGGCCGCGTTCCAGCGTGCGCCCAACGGTGGCGACTACTTCGTGTTCGACCGTGCCGGCCACGCAGTGTACCGCGTGCCACCGCAAGGAAACGTCGCCACCAGGATCGTTCAGATCGGTCCGGAGTCTGGCCGCATCCTCGGACCTAGCGCATTCGACCTCGCTGGAGATCGCTTTTTCGTCGCCGACGGGCCCCGGCAGAGTGAGCGGGTACAACTGTTCGACCTTGACGGGACTCGGATGGCCGACTTCCGGCTCCCGGGCCGGGCGAGGCCGCGGATCACCCTCGGCACGCTCACGCTGAGCGGCGTCAGCTCCCTGCAGTGGACCGGTCGGTCGATCCTGATGAGCCAGCCGGAGCTGGGCGGGATCATGACCGAGTTCAGCGTCCGCGGACAGCCGTTCCGAACGATCGGTACGTTCCGGAACACCGGTCATGAGGCCGACCGCGACGTGCACCTCGCGCTGAACAGCGGGCTGCCACTGGTCATCCCGACGGGAGGCTACTACTTCGTGTTCCAGGCGGGACTGCCGGTGTTCCGTAGGTACGACGTGGACGGCCAGTTGCTCTTCGAGCGTCATATCGAAGGGCCCGAACTCGACGCCACGATCCAGACCTTGCCCACGACCTGGCCGCGACGCGCCGACGAGACCGACCGCGATCTGCCGTTGATCCCGCCTACGGTCCGCACCGCCGCGGTCGATCCGGATGGCAACCTGTGGGTGTCGCTGGTGGCACCCTACACCTACGTCTACGACGAGAACGGCGAAAAGATCCGAACGATCCAGTTCCGCGCCGCCGGCACGGTGTCGCCAGACAGCTTCTTCTTCGAGAGCCGCGACCGGCTGTTGGTCACGCCCGGATGCTACATCTTCACGCCATCGTGACAGCGCTCTCCGCCTCAGCGGTCCACCCGGCGCGCGTGCGCCAGGTCCTCGAACACCGTTCTCAATGCCAGGAACGTGGCTAGTAGAGTCTGAAAGACTTCTCTGCCGATCGTCAGCACGTCGACGGCGGTCAACGCGGTGATCGTCGAGTTGCGTGGCGCCGCCTCGAGCATCGCCAGGCGCTCGCGATCTCGAAGGGGCTCGACCGCTACCGGGCGGTGGACGAGACCTGGCACCAGGTGGCGGTGTTCGACCGGCGAAGCCTCACCGAGGGTCCCCCACATGGTGGCCGGGCGCGGTCACGGCCCACCTGCCTGGCAGGCCAGCAGGACGAAACGATTTGTGATGGCGGTTGGCCGGCACGCCGGCGGCGCGGCGCACTCGCGATCCGTGAGCTGCAAGTAGAAGGCGTGGTCGTGCCCTGGCTCGGCGTCGAGGCTGACGCTGAAAAAGCGCATCATGTAGGCGTGCAAACCCCAGTCCGCCTTCACGGCTTCGCACGTGCCGAGGGTCGTGTCCCCTGGCACAGAAGAGGACAGGCGGCCGAACTCGGTCATCCAGTCCACGTCACGCCGTTCGAGCGCGCCCGCAAGGACCGGCACGGCAACCGAGCCAATGAGCAGCAGCATGCCCAGCGAGCCGATGACCCTCGTCACCGATTTACGACCACGCCAGCGATTGAACGCCGGCCCGATCACCGGTAGCGACAAGCTGGCAAAACCGAGCGCGTAGAGGGGAATGGAGGGCACGAGATAGTGTCCAGCGATCCGCTCGCTCAGCGCGATGGGGAGCGACCCGGCCAGGGCGAGCACCAGGAAGAACACGGTCCATGCCGTTTGGCGTTTGCCGCCGCGGTCATCCGTGCTGCGGGCGAAGCTTGAGCAACACACACCGGCGAGAGCGAACAACGCACCCATGCGCATCAGAACACCACCGGTCAGATGCCGGGCCAGTGAACTCCAGCGTTCCCCGCCTGCCCGCGCACCACTCATCGATGCAACGACCTGTTGATCCCAGTAGGTCGACAGGGCGGCCCGAGGGGCCGAAGGCCAGCAGACCACCGCGCCCACGGCGACCACCGCGACGAGCATCATGGCGCCGGTTCGCAGCGCCTCTCTCGCCCGGTCACGCAGAACGAGCGCAGCGATCAGCGGCGTCGCCAGGGGAAAGAACCCGGTCGGGCCCTTCGTCAACACCGCGCCGAGTATCGAGCATCCGGCAAGCAGTCCCCAAGCCCACGCCATGGAAGACCGGAACGAGTGGACGAACGCAAACACCGCCAGCGTCGTGAATGCCGCCTGCGTGGTCTCCAGCATGTTGTTCACGATCGACCAAGTGACCACGGACGGCAGCAGCCAGAAGATGATGGGCAGCCAGTCGTACGCGGCGTCGCGGACGGTATCCCGCCAGATGAGCATAATGAGAAGTCCTGTCAGACCTCCCAGCGCGACAGCATAGCCTCGCTCCACGGCCAGATGGTCGCCGAACACCGTGAAGGCCGCCGCCTGTAGTACGAACCCGAGCGGTGGATGGTCGAAAAACTGCGGATAGACAGTAGCGGTGTAGAAGGGCGCCCACACGCGTCCCACCCCGTCCGCGAGATTTCTGGAAATCGCGGCGTAGGTCACGCCGTCCACGAACATGCCGGCTTGCGCCATCCGAGGAATCGTCAGGAAAGCAAACGCACCGGCAATCAGCAGATAGAACGCTCCATTGCCTCGGACAACCTTGGTCACGCGCACTTGTCTGACCGACACTGACCCTCCATGACGGAGACACCGTCCACGGTCGGCGCTCACCCGCGGCAGTGCCCATCGCATGCGACCACCTGGTGCAGCGCCTTTAAACATCGTCAATCTTGCCACGGATCGCGACGGTCGCGAGGTGTGCGCGGCGCCGCCTCAGTACGACATCCACACGCTTAGGGCCACGGTGACACCCAACGCCAGTCCGCCCCCGTGGGACCAGCGCGTCGCTGCCGTCATTGTCGTTGTCAGGCATGCTGGCCGGTCGCACCACCCGCGCGTGAGCTTCACGCCGTAGCGACGTTATCGAGGGACGTTCTCCCGCCCGTCTGGCAGCACCGGTTTACGTGCCACAAACGCCAGGCTGCGGTCAGACCTCTCCACCAACTCGCCATGCATCACCGTGACAGCCTAACCGCCGAGCTTCACGCGATCGCCGTCCACACGGACCTTCACGACGCCCCCGTGGGCCGACGCCTGATACGGGACGAAGTGGTCGGTCCCGAGCCGGTCCCGCCAGAACGGTCCCAGACAGCAGTGCGCCGACCCGATCACCGGATCATCGTCGATGCCGGCAGCCGGTGCGAAAAACCTGGAGACGAAATCGAACCCGGGGGCGACCGACCGACTCGTGACGATGACGCCGCGGCTCGACAGGCGCCACACCATGCACAACCTCTTCGGAGGCGACCTCAACCAGATAGTCGAACCGGTTGCGCCCAACCCACCGCAGCTCGACCCTCAGCGCCGTGGCCAATTCGGCCAGTGCGTCCGGATCCAGGTGGCCCGCCTCCTACAGAACGTGAGTGCTCGCCAGCGTCGCATGGCCGCACAGTGCGACCTCGACCGCGGGCGTGAACCAGCGCAGGCCGAAGCCGTCATCCTGCCGGATCAGGAACGCAGTCTCCGACAGGTTCATCTCGCGCGCGACATCGCGCATCCACCGCTCCGGGCCGGGCTCTGCCAGCAGACAGACCGCAGCGGGGTTGCCGCCAAACACCCTGTCAGTGAACACGTCGACCTGCGTCAGGATCTACCCCATGCGACTCTCCTCGCCACCACGAAAGACGAGCCCGTGACGACCGGCCGCTCGGTTGCCATCCGTCGGTCCGGCCTGTTATGATCGCGTGTTTCCCTTCGGTTGGAAACGGCTCTCGTACGGGTCGGTTGGAAACGTCTCTCGTACGGGCGTGACCGTGTCCTAGCGGCTGAGGCTTGCGTTCCCAAGGACGCTACCGCCACAGCGAGGCGCTCCCACCGACGGCTCGTCGCATGACCGACCCAAACGACCACTTTCTCGCAAGTTCGTTTCAGGCCTTGCAGGAAAACGTCCGCCGATCGGGACCGGCAGCCGCGGCGGGCTATACCCTGCTCGGCGCCATTCTGCTACTGGGTGGGGTGGGCCATCTGGTTGACCGGTGGGCCGTAACATCGCCCTGGTTCCTGCTCGCAGGGTTGCTCGTGGGTCTCGTGGTCGGCTTCTACCAACTGGCAAAAATGGTCTGGAAGATATGAAACTGTCGGGGATACTCGTGGCTGTGTGCGTGGCCTCCAGTGGTCTCTGCGCCTTCGTCCTGGCGCTGCCGGCCGCCACCGCCGTGGTCCTCGGGATGGCCGCCCCACTGGGGGTCGGTCTGGCGACGATCTGGCTGGTCGAGCACACCGCACGCACCGATATCCAGAAGCTGATCGGGCGCATGACGATGGCGTTCATGGTCAAGCTCGTGTTCTACGCGGCGTACGTCTCGATCGCGCTTGGTACGCTGGCCATCGACCCGATCCCGTTCGCGCTCAGCTTCACCCTGTATTTCGTGGCCCTTCAGATCACCGAGGCGCTGTATTTCAAGACGCTGGTCAGCCAGTGCGGCCTGGACGCGGTCACCGTCAACTAAGCCGACCAGACGTCATTCCTCCATGAGCGCCGCACAACACACCGAAACAGCGCAGGCCGCCGCGGAACACACCGCAGAAGCCGGCGAGGCATTTAACGCGGGTGAGGTGATCATCGAGCACGTCTCAAACAGCGGGCTCGAGCACCCGATCCTGCATCTCCCGCACCTCGGAGGCATCGACTTCTCGGTGACCAAGCACGTCATGATGATCTGGCTAGTGGCCGGTGGGCTGTTCCTGGGCATCACGTTCGCCACGCGGCGGTATCTCACGCAAGAACGCCGGATACCGACTGGATTCATGAATGCGCTTGAGGCGGTGGTCCAGTTTATACGCGACTCGATCGTGCTACCCAACGTCGGCACGAAGTTCGTCAACGCCTGGACACCGCTGATCCTGACGCTGTTCGTGTTTATCCTCGCCTTGAACGCGGTTGGCCTGATTCCGATGTTCGAAGTGCTCGGACTGCTGGACAGATTCGTACTGCACACAGACTCGGAGTCGCTCGTCAACAGTGTGCTGCACGGCGGGACGACCGCCACGGCGAACTACAACGTGACGGCCGCCCTGGCGACCATCACGTTCTTCGCCATCATCGTGGCTGGCACCATGGCGCACGGCTTCGTGACACACTGGAAGAATCTGGTGCCGTCCGGACTCGCCTGGCCGGTTTACATCCTGCTGATTCCGATCGAGATCATGGGCATGTTCGTCAAGCCGTTCGCTCTCACGATGCGGCTTGCCGCCAACATGACCGGAGGGCATATCGCGATTCTCTCGATTCTTTCGCTGGTTTTCATCTTCAACCAGGTCTTCGAAAGCGCGGCGCTCGGGATGGGTGTCGGGCTCATGGTCGCCGTGCCGCTCGCGGTCGGCATCTCCGCCCTCGAGATCATCGTCGTGATGGTCCAGGCTTATGTGTTCACCCTGCTGACATCGGTGTTCATCGGCATGGCTATCAACGTTCACCATTAGTGTCCGCTGCTTGCAACGACTCACTCATACGGAGGTTAGCTAAATGGAATCCTTGTACATCGTGGGCGTCGCGATCGGTCTCGGGTTGATCGTGATCGGGGCGGGTCTGGGTATCGGCAAGTTCACCGCCGCCGCCGCCGAGAGCATCGCCCGGCAGCCCTCCGCCGCCGCCCAGATCACCGCCGCCGTGAACCTTCCGCTGTTTCTACTCGAAGGAGTCGCGATTCTGGCCGAAGTGTTCATATTCATCGTCGTCCTGATGCGGTGACCGTCAGGTTCACGGATCGGGTCGCCGTGACATCGTCAGAGGGAGCGTCTCATGGATAATCCGCTGGTCCAGCCTGATCCGGGCCTCTTTATCTGGACGATCATCACCTTTCTGGTGCTGCTGTGGCTGCTGGCCAAGTTCGCCTGGCATCCGCTGCTACGAGCCCTCGACGAGCGTCAGGAAATGATCCGGAAGTCGCTCGACGACGCCAACCAGGCCCGGCAGGAGCTCGAGCGGCTGCAGCTGGAGTCGGCGCAGATCATCGCCGAGGCCCGGGCGCAAGCGCAGGCCATCGTGACGAAGAGCCGGGCCGATGCGGAAACGGTTCGAGAGGATCTCAAGCGCAAGGCCAAGGACGAGGCCGACGCCCTGGTTAGAGGAGCCCAGCATCAGATCCAGCTCGAGATCGCCCGCGCAGTCGAACAGATCCGATATGAGGTGGTGGACCTCTCGCTGGCGGTCGCCTCGAAATTGATCAAGCGGAACCTGACGCAGGAAGACAACGACGCAATAATTCGAGACTCGCTCGCCCAGATCGACGCGTCGCAGCAATAGCTAGCACTCTACAAGAACGGCTGAGCTCGGACCGCCAATCCGGCCATGCCCACACCAGCCCGCACGTCCCGTCTCCAGAGCCCCGGTGAACCATGGTGCAGGTTCGGCGCGGCGCACGGCTCGGACGATTGGTGTACAAGCACCCTGGTGGCGGCAAGGTGACCGCAATTACCCGTAGACGGGACACCCCCCCCGCGTTGGCTGACCTGACCCCCTGAGATCGTTCCAGCCAGAGGGGTGAAATTCTGGCGTTAGGAACCAGGAGGCAGGATGCCACGGAAGCGATACAGCACCGCGCAGATCATCACGACACTGCACCAGGCCGTGGTGCGTCTTTGAACGGAGTGTTGGTCGGCACTGACCGAGTGCTAGCGGCTGACTGACGAAAGGGAGACTCCGGTGCGACGGAAGCTTGTTCGTGCTACTGCAGTGCCACACTGGCCGTGATGCCCTGGAGGGTACGGGCCGCCGCTTCGGCCTGCTTGAACAGCGGCTCTGGATAGAGCCCCAAAACCACTGTGCCAAGCAACAAGACACCGAGCGCCACTGTCATCGCCGGACCGATCGTGATCGCCGAGCCGGCCGACTCTTCCTCGTTGATCCACATAAAGACGACGACCCGCAGGTAGTAATAGATCGACACCGCGCTGTTGGCGACGGCGACCACGGCGAGCCCGATGAAGCCGGCATCGATGGCGGCGCCGAAAAGCCAGACCTTGCCGATGAACCCGGCGGTCGGCGGGATGCCACCCAGCGACAGCATGAAGAACAGCATCGCGAAGGCGGCCATCGGGCTGCGCTTCGACAACCCGTTGAGGTCCTTCAGCTCATCGCCGATGACGTCACCGCGCCGCATCGCGGCCACGACGGCGAACGCACCGAGCTGCATGAACAGATAGACCCCCAGATACAGGAGCATGGCGGCCACGCCGCGCTCGGTGCGAACGACCACCCCGATCAGTAGATACCCCGCGTGCGCGATCGACGAGTAGGCAAGCATCCGTTTCAGGTTGCTCTGGGTCAGCGCGGCGATGTTCCCGACCGTCATCGTGACTACGGCGAGCCCGGCGAACAGCAGCGACCACTCCTCGCCCAGCGCCGGAAGCCCCTCGACGAAGATCCTGAGCAGCATCGCGAATGAGGCCGCCTTGGACCCGACCGACAGGAACGCCGTCACCGGGGTGGGTGCCCCTTCATAGACGTCCGGTGCCCACATGTGAAACGGCACCGCGGCGATCTTGAATCCCATCCCGGCGGCGACCAGAATCAGCGCGAGAACGAGCACCGGGCTCGTCTCCCGTCCGCGCAACGCCTCCGCGATACCAGCCAGGCTTGTCGTGCCAGTCTCCCCGTAGAGCAGCGACATGCCATAGAGCAGGATGCCCAGCGAGAACGCGCCGAGCAAAAAGTACTTGACGGCTGCTTCGTTCGAACGCGGGTTGGGCTTGAGAAAACCGACGAGCACATAAAACGACACCGCCATCGTCTCGAGCCCGATGAACAGGGTAATCAGATCCACGCCGCTGGCCATGAACATCATGCCGAGCGTCGCGCACAGGATCAGGAAGTAGTACTCACCCGCTTGTATCCCTTCGACCCGCAGATACGGCGCCGACATCAGCAGCGTCAACGCCGCCGACAGCAGCACGACTACCTTGAAAAATGCCGCGAAGCCGTCGATGGCGAGCAACCCGCGGGAGGCGGTCACGTCGAGACCGGCGAACGAGAAGACGACCGCCAGCGTGGCCGCCAGCGTGACGAGCGCCGTCCACAACAGCAGCGTGTCGCGCCGCGGCACCAGCACCGTCAGCAACAGCAGCAGCATCGCCCCGCCGGTCAGCACCAGCTCTGGCAGGATGTAGTAGAAGTCGAGCGCTGAAAAACCCTCGGGCATTATCTGGCGCCCCCGCGCACGGGGATCTCGATGACGTCACCCACGTCGCCGTCCAGCGCCAGCCGGCGGACCGGCGGCGCCGGCTGCCCGGCGTCAGCGCCGTCATTCAGGGCGTTGAACGGCGCGTACGCGCTGTTCACCCTGGCCATGACGCGGGCCACGGAGGTCTCCAGTCGGTCAAGGAACGGCTTCGGATACAACCCGATCCAGACGACCAGAATCAGCAACGGCACGAAGGTCGCGAACTCCCGCAGGTTCAGGTCGGGCAGATTCTCGTTCTTGGGGTTGTCCACCACCCCGAACATCGTGCGCTGATATAGCCACAGCATGTAGGCCGCGCCCAACACAATGCCGGTCGCGGCGACCGCCGCCCACCATTTGTTAACGACGAAGATCCCCTGCAGGATCAACACCTCGCCGATGAAACCGTTGAGCGTCGGCAGCCCGATCGACGACATCATCATCACAGCGAAGATCACGGCATAGACCGGCATGACCTTGGACAACCCGCCATACTCGGAGATCTCACGCGTGTGACGCCGCTCGTAGACGATCCCGACGATCAAGAACAGCGCACCGGTCGAAATCCCGTGGTTGATCTGCTGCACGATGCTACCGGAGATGCCGACCGGGGTGAGCGCGAACATCCCCAGCATCACTAGGCCCATGTGGCTGACGCTCGAGTACGCCACCAGCCGTTTCCAGTCTCGCTGGGCCATCGCCACCAGCGCGCCATAGATGATGCCGATGATCGAGAGCCAGGCCACCCACCACACCGCCGCCTGCGTCGCCTCCGGGAGGATCGGCAACGAAAACCGGAGGAACCCGTAGGTCCCCATCTTCAGGAGCACGGCGGCCAGGATGACCGATCCGGCGGTCGGGGCGTCAGTGTGCGCATCGGGAAGCCAGGTATGGAACGGAAACATTGGCACCTTGACGGCGAACCCGAGGAAGAACGCCAGGAAGACCCACCACTGCAGATCGAACGGCATGTTCAGCTCGTGGAACTGCGTGATGTCGAACGTCGGCACACCAGTCAGTTTTAGCTGGTAGAAGTAGACCGCCAGGATGCCGAGCAGCATGATGACGCTGCCGACCAGAGTGAATAGGAAGAACTTGATCGCCGAGTACAGCCGATTGGCGCTGCCCCAGATACCGATGAGGAAATACATCGGCACCAGCATGACCTCCCAGAACACGAAGAACAGCAGAAAGTCGAGCGCCACGAAGGCGCCGATCATGCCGGTCTGCAGCGCCAGCAGGAAAACGTAGTACTCCTTGACCCGCTCGGTGATCGCGGTCCAGGACGACAGGATGGCGATCGCGCCCATCAGGGTGGTCAGCAGGATCAGCAGCGAGCTGAACCCGTCGACCCCGAGGAAATACTCGGCGCCGATCGACGGGATCCAGTCGTGCCGCTCGACGAACTGCCAGTCCGGGCTCGTCATGTCGTACCAAAACCACAACGGCAGCGAGACGAGAAAGCCGAACATGGCGAACGCGTTCGCGATCCAGCGGATGGCGTTCTCGCTATGCTTGCTCACGAACAGCAGCAGCACCGCGCCCACCAGCGGCGTGAACATGATCAGCGACAGCAGCGGAAAGTTGGCGGTGTTGCTCATGAACAGCGTCTCGTAGTGAACCGCACGCGGTCCACGCTTGTTGTTTACGCCCGGCGGCGGGTCCGCGGACCCGTCGTGCCTGCGCACTCAGGCTGCCGGCTGGCCCGATCCGGCAGCCGCCTACGGTCCGACATACCGGGCAACCAGGTACATGGTGACGAAGGCGAACACCCCGAAGAGCGTCGCCACGGCATAGTTCTGGATCAGACCGGTCTGGGCCCGTCTAAATAAATAGCTCCCCTCGGCGCAGATCCACCCCACCAGGTTCACCAGGCCGTCGACGACGTACTTGTCGAAGACGTGCGACACCCAGGACGCGGCGCGAGTCAGCCAGCCGGTTCCGTTCACGGCGCCGTCGACGACGTTTCGGTCCACGGTCCACAACCCTCGAGCGCTGGCCATGGTGCCCGTGACGGCGGTCGCGTCATATAACTCGTCAACGTAGTACTTGTTGGTCAGCACACGATGGGCGCCGGCCCAGTTGGTAGCCAGCTGTTCCGACCGTTCCGGTCGCCGCACGTAGAGGTAATACGCCACAGCGATGCCACCGAACGCAATCAGCACCGACAGCGCCATTAGGCCAAGCTCCGCGGCGTGGGACAGAGGCGCGACGATGGGCTCCGCCTCCGCGACAAGCGCCGATTCGGCCGTGAAGCTGGGCTCGAGGAAATGCTCGATGGCGTTGTTCCCTCCCAGGGCGACGGGAATCCCCACGAACCCGGCGGCGAACGCCCCGACGGCGAGCATCATCAGCGGTGCAGTCATCAGGCTCGGCGACTCGTGCGGCCCGTGCCAGTCGTGACCGTGGTCATCAGCGTGGGGAGCGTGGTCGCCGGCGCCGTGATCGGCACCGCCATGCGCCTCCTCCTTATGGCCCCAGGATGGCCCCCGATAGTCGCCGAAGAACGTCATAAAAATAAGCCGGAACATGTAGAACGCCGTCATCCCAGCGGTCACGACCGCCAACCCCCACAGCAGCTTGTTGCCGAGGAACGTGCGGTAGAGAATCTCGTCCTTGCTGAAGAAGCCCGCGAACGGCGGCACCCCAGCGATCGCGAGCGATCCGACGAACATCGTGATGAAGGTGACCGGCATGTACAGCTTCATGCCACCCATCTTCTGCATGTCCTGCTCGTCATTCATCGCGTGGATCACCGATCCGCTACCGAGGAACAACAGCGCCTTGAAGAAAGCGTGGGTCATTAGATGGAACGCGGCAGCCGCGAATGCGCCGACGCCGGTCGCCAGGAACATGTACCCGATCTGCGACACCGTCGAGTACGCCAGCACCTTCTTGATGTCGGTCTGCACGAGCCCGATGGTCGCCGCCATCAGTGCGGTCAACACCCCGATGGTCGCCACCACCTGCATCACTATCGGGGCGTGTGAGAACAGCACGGCGTTCCGGCCGACCATATACACGCCCGCCGTCACCATAGTCGCAGCGTGGATCAACGCCGATACCGGTGTGGGGCCCTCCATCGCATCTGGGAGCCAGATGTAAAGCGGTATCTGGGCGCTCTTGCCCACCGCGCCAACGAACAAGAGGAGACAAATCGCCGACAGCACACCAAACGCGCCGACCTCGACCGGCATCACGGCCGCCGCCTCGGCGACGGCACGGAAGTCGAGGGTGCCGAACGTGAAGAAGACCAGGAAGATCCCGAGCACGAAGCCCCAGTCGCCGATCCGGTTAACGATGAACGCCTTCTTGCCGGCGTCCGACGCACTCTGCTTGTGATACCAGAACCCGATCAGCAGATACGAGCAGAGCCCGACCCCCTCCCACCCCACGAACATGACGAGGAAGGTGCTGCCGAACACCAGTATCAACATGAAGAAGCAGAACAGGTTCAGATAGCAGAAGAATCGGACGAAGCCGCCCCTGGGCTCGTGGTCCATGTAGGCCGTGGAATATAGATGAATCAGGAAACCGATACCCGTGACGATCAGGCTCATCATCGCGGACAGCGGGTCGAGCCGGAACGCCCACGGCACCTCGAACGCCCCAATACCAGACACGGTCTCGAGGGGAATCGGCGGAATCCACTGGGCCACGACCACGACGTGCGCTCGCTCCTCGACACCGAGCAACTGGACGAACGCGACGATTGACAACAGCAGCGCCCCGCCCATAGCGGCGCAGGCAATGCCCGCCGCCACCGGCTTGCTGAAATAGCGCACACCCAGCAGGCCGTTCAAGGCGGCGCCGATGCCAGGCAGCAGGGGAATGAGCCAGATGAGATCCATGATTAACAGAGCGCCCGTTCTACCAGCGCATGACGTTCATCTCGTCGATGTTGACGGTTTCCTTGTTCCGGAAGAACGCCAGGATGATCCCGAGCCCGACCGCCGCCTCGGCCGCGGCCACCGCGATCACGAACACGACGAAGACCTGACCCACCAGATTCTCGAGTTGCCTGGCGTTTGCGACGAGATTGATGTTGACGGCGTTGAGCATCAGCTCGATTGCCATGAAGATAATGATGATGTTGCGGCGCACCAGTACGCCGATCACGCCGATGGTGAACAGTGCGGCGGAGAGTATCGTGTAGTGCGCCGGTGTGATTTCCATCACAGCTCGTGTTCCATCTCAGAGATTCGGTGCATCAGTCCCTGGCGCTGCGCCCGGCTGGTAAGGCACGGCGAGGGAACGAACTCTCGACACGGGCACTCAGTCGTCTCCAGCGTCGTCCCGCGCCTCAACGCACTACGGCTAACGCTTGGCCATTACGATGGCGCCGACCATCGCGACCAGCAGCAAAACAGATGCTAGCTCGAACGGAATCAGAAAATCGGTATACAGTAACCAGCCAACCTGTTCGATGTTGCCCTGAACCGGTGACGGCGCAGCGGCCGCGACCGGCGGCGGCGTCCGGCCAAAGCTGTAGACAACGATACCGGCCACCTCGAGCAACACCGCGCCCGCCAGCGCCAATCCGATCAGGCCGAGCCGGCGGGGATCCTGGTGCGCCTCGGGCTCCCGCTTCAGGTTGACCAGCATGACCACGAAGAGAAACAGCACGACGATGCCACCAGCGTAGACCAGTACCTGAATCACCGCCAAGAACTCCGCTCCCAGGACCACGTAGAGCACCGCCACACAGAGAAAGTCGATGACGAGAAACAACACACTGTGCACGGTGTTCTTCGCGGTCACGACCAGGATCGCGAGCCCAAGAATCAGGATAGACAGCGTGTAAAAAGCGATGGTTTCGGCCATGGCTCAGAGCAATACCTTGGCGACGCCGGTCACCACGACGTTGGCGATGGCGATCGGGATCAGCACTTTCCAGCCAAGCCGCATCAGCTGGTCGTAGCGATACCGGGGCAGCGTCGCCCGGATCCAGATGAACAGATACAGGAATACGAACATCTTGGCGAAGAACCAGATCCAGCCGGGTATCAGGTCCAGCAACGCCAGCGCGTCGACGCTCGGAAACGGCCGTAGCCAGCCGCCCCAGAATAGCACCGTGACGACCGCCGAGATGACGATCATGTTCGCGTATTCCGCCAGGAAGAACAGCGCGAACCGCATGCCGCTGTACTCCGTGTGGAAGCCGCCGGTCAGCTCCTGCTCCGCCTCCGGCATATCGAACGGGTTGCGGTTGGTCTCGGCCAGCCCCCCGATCAGCACGAGCACGAATGCCACCGGCTGCACGAACCCGAACCAGAGACCCGCTTCCTGCTGTGCCTCGACGATGCCGACCATGCTCAACGTGCCGGCGGTCAGGATGACGCTGACCAGCGTCATGGTGACGACGATTTCGTAGCTAATGAGCTGCGCCGACGCCCGCAAGCTGGCGAGCAGCGGATATTTGCTGTTCGACGCCCAGCCCGCCAGGATGATGCCGTAGACCCCGATCGACGTCACCGAAATGATGAAGAGTAGTCCAACGTTAATGTCCGTGATGTAGAACAGCTCTTCAGCACCAAACGGTATCACCGAGAAGACAACCAGGGCCGGCACCAGCGACAGGATCGGCGCCAGGGTGAACATCCATTTGTCGGCCTTCGCCGGCGTGATGTCCTCCTTGAGGATCAGCTTGATCGGATCGGCGACCGCCTGCAGTACCCCGTACGGTCCGACACGCATCGGTCCGAGCCGGGACTGCGCCCACGCGATGATCTTCCGCTCGAGCAGGGTCATGAAGGTGACCGAAACGAGCACCGCGTTGAGCAGCACCGCGATCTTGAGCAACGGAATGACGAGGGTCTCGACCATCGCTATCTGTCAACCTCGCCGAGGACGACGTCGATCGTACCGATCAGCGCCACCACGTCGGCGACCATGTGCCCGATGATCAACGGCCTGAGCCCCTGCAGATTGCAGAACGACGGCGGTCTAACCCGCAACCGATACGGGTTGGTCGCCCGTCCATCGCTGACGATGAAATACCCGAGCTCGCCCTTGGGCGACTCAATCGCGTGATACGTCTCACCGGCTGGTGGTTTGATCAACCGGGGCACCTTCCCCATCACCGGTCCCTCCGGCAACCCGTCGAGCGCCTGCCGGATGATGCGGAGTGACTGTCGGAACTCTTCCAGCCGGATGAGATACCGGTCGTAGGTGTCGCCGTTGGTGCCGAGCGGCACGTGGAACTCGAACTCGTCGTAGGCAGCGTAGGGCTCGTCCTTGCGTACGTCCCGATAGACGCCGGACCCGCGCAGGGGTGGGCCCGAGAGCCCGAGTGCGGTCGCGTCCACACCGGAGATAACCCCGATTCCGCGGGTCCGCTCCAACCAGATCCGGTTGTTGGTCAGTAGCTCCTCGTATTCCGGGATCTTCTCGTCCATCACGTCGCAGAAGGCGCGCACCCTGTGATCCCAGCCGCTCGGGATGTCGAGTAGGAGCCCGCCGATCCGCATCGAGTTGTACGTCAACCGAGCACCACAGTACTCCTCGAACAGATCGAGAATGAGCTCACGCTCACGAAAAGCGTACAGGAAGACGGTCATCGCTCCGATGTCCATGGCGTGGGTGCCAAGCCAGAGACAATGACTGGCGATGCGCTGGAGCTCAGCGAGGACGGTGCGGATGTATCGCGCCCGCCGAGGCACCTCGACCTGCATCAGCTTCTCGACCGTTTCGCAGTAGCCCAGGTTGTTCGTTGCGGCAGCGACGTAGTCTATCCGGTCGGTCAGCAGGATGATCTGCGTCCAGTCCCGATTCTCGGTCAACTTCTCGATGCCGCGATGGATATAGCCGATCACGACATCAGCGTCGACGACCCGTTCGCCGTCGAGTCGCAGAACGACCCTGAGCACCCCGTGGGTGCTGGGGTGCTGCGGACCCATGTTGATGACGAGCTCGTCGGTGTCGAACATCGGCGCTGCTTCGATGGCCATGACTCGTGACGCGTCCTCTACGGCTGGTCCGCGACAGGAAGCCCGCCGCCTCCTATCACCACACTCCGGCCGACGGTGCCAGCCCCCCTCTGGGCCGGTTTGCTTCTCGGCCGCATGGTGTCGGTGAGCCCCCTCGCCGCGACTGGTTCAAAAGCACGGCGCCGACCCGGCCTGGGCCCGGTGCCGCGGGCGACTTCGGGTCGCCTATTCGATTTCCGCCTCGTCCGCCATGTTTCGCAAGCGGAGCCACTCCATCGGGTTCTCCAGCAGGTACTCCCCCGGCCCCTCGAGCGGATAGTCCTTCCGCTGCGGATGTCCCTGCCAGCTGTCTGGCATCAGAATCCGTCGCCGATCTGGGTGCCCGACGATCATCACGCCGAACATGTCCCACACCTCGCGTTCCAGCCAGTTGGCGGCCGGCCACACGTCGGTAACGGACGGCACCGGCTCCGCCTCGCCCGCCCGCACCTTGAGACGAACCCGGTGGCGGCGGCGGGTGGAGTACAGGCAGTAAATGAGGTCGAAGCGCTTCTGTCTCGGGGGCCAGTCGCTGGCGGTGACGTCCGAGCAGTAGTCGAACGACCCTTCGTCCGACTCCTTCAGGAAACGAGCAACGTCGAGCAGCAACGTCGGCGGCACGATCACCGTCCAGTCGCCAACCCAGTAGCTGAGCTGCTCCACCGCCTCGGGCAATGCCGTCTGCAGCGCGACGAGGAACGACGGCGGCTCGAGGTCGTCTGGCGGCGGCGGATCGCTCGGACCCGTGGGGGCTTTCGGCGGTGCCTTGGGCGCAGGCTTGGGCCGAGCCGCAGGCGCGGTGCCGCCCGGTTTCGGTTCGTCTGCCATGGTCTAACAACGCTCCGCCGCGATCCATCGAGCTGACACCGCGGAGCGGCTCCACCCGCTAGGAAACTTTCTTCACAGCCCCGCCAGCGAAGACGGGACCAGGGCGCGTGCATCGCCGGTCAAGCACGTCTGCAAGCCCGTGGTAAAACCTCGCGGCATCAGCCCGGCCTTGCATCTCGCCTGAACATCGCTACTCTTCGGTCACACATACCCCAATGTGCTCCCCTGTCGCGTCTGGCACTGGCCGAGCGCGGCACCGATCCAGGGCGGCTCTCGGTGCGACGCGGGCTGTCACCACGGCGCCCAGCATTGTGGGGGTCACTGCGGCAAAACGAGACCGACCGCTACGCCCACTCCAGCGCGCCCTTGCGCCACGCGTACACGTAGCCGAGGACGAGAATAAACAGAAAGACCAGCATCTCGATCAGCCCGAACAAGGCCAGCTCATCCATAATGACGGCCCAGGGGAACATGAACACGGTCTCAACGTCGAAAATAACGAAGAGCATCGCGATCAGGTAATAACGCACACTGTAGCGACCGCGAGCGTCCGTGTCCGGCTCGATCCCGCACTCGTACGGCTCGAGCTTTACCTTGTTGTATCGCGAGGACTGGATCAGCCCCGAGAGAATCAGGGTGAAAATGGCGAAGCCGATCGCGACCAGCACGAACAGCAGCACCGGAACGTAGGCATCAATCATCGGGAGTTATTCTACAGCGAGTGCCCAGGTTCGGTACTCGCGCGGGCCAACCGAGCGCCGTGCCCCGCGACGTATCCACCGAACCTCTGGGTTCAGGATACTAGACGAACAGACAGTCCCTCCGACATTGACGCGCCTCAATTCACCCGGAAAAGCTCCAATGCGGGCAGGGTTCGTACGCGGCCGATGACTCGACTTGCGGGCCTGAAAACCGGCCTTTTATAGCATGCACCCTCTGGGGTGTCAAGGAAGGCGCGGCTCGTGCCAAGGCACCCCCAGTGGGCGAAAATCCCAGTGTTCACCACGCGTTTCCGTGTACGCCCGGCCCGGTGCCGTTTGGTCTCAGAACCCATGCGTCGCCGACCGGGAACCACGCGGAAGGGATTACAGCTATACTTTGCCCGGAGGCGTAGCCGCACATGCCAGGGGCTCAGCCGAGGGTTCGACGTCGTATTCACACCACGCTTCGCCTGCTGACGGCCGTGGCCATCGGCCTCGTGGGCCCGATGGTCGATGGTGAGGGTACAGCGGCATTCGACGGGCGCGCCATCCCGGCTGACGGCGCTACTCCTTGGTCACTTACTGCCGGTATGGCCGTGCTTCGCGCCCGGTCAGCCGCGTGTAGCGCCAGGCTCGGTGCCACGTTGAACCGGCATCCCGAACTTCCGGGCCAGATCCAGGACGGCGAGCGCTCGATGTTCGTGAGCGTCCTCGACTCGAGCTGGGTACCCGTCGAGGGACTGGTGCCGGGCGACTTCGTGATCGAGGAAGACGGGACCGAACGCGAAGTGCTGCGCGTGGAGCAGGCGACCGCACCGCTGCAACTGGCGGTGCTCGTCGACACGAGCGGTTCGGCGGCCGTCGCCACCCAGAATGTCCGGAACGGACTCGAGGCATTTGTCTCCAGGTTGCACGAGGCCAACGAAATCGCCTTGGTCACCTTCGGCGGCCCACCGCGTATCCTGGTCGAGTCGACCGGTCGGCTCGACCGTCTACGGGACGGCATCGGACGCATCTTCGCCTTCTCGGACAGCGCCGCGTATCTGCTTGACGCCCTGGTCGAGACCGCACGCGGATTCGAGCGGCGCGGGTCGCCGCGACCGGTCATCGTCGTCGTGACAAGCGAAGGCATCGACTACAGCAATTCCAGCTCTGAGCAGGTGCTCGATGCACTGCAGGCGGGCCAAGTCGCGACCCATGTCATCGTGCTGAAGGACGGGACAAGACGCGGCGACCGGATCAGCGGCATGGACCTCGCCGACCGTACGATGCAGCGGGACCTGGCGCTCGAGCAGGGGCCGCAAACGACCGGCGGTCAACGGCGCGACCTGCTGTCCAGCAGCGCGATCAGCGACGTGCTCGGTCAGCTGGCCGTCATCCTCACCAGTCAGTACGTGGTGGTGTACTCGCGACCCGCCAGCCTCATACCTCCGGAGGCGATCAGGGTACGTATGCGGCGAGACAACCTCACGGCCCAGGGCACTCCGACCAAGCGGACGGGAGAATAGGCGGATGATTCAATACCTGCCCGGAATTACACTAGCGGTCGCCATGAGCCTCGCGACCGCCAGCGCGCAGCAGCCGGACCAGCCGGCGTTCCGGACCGGCGTCGACCTGGTGTCGCTCAATGTGACGGTGACCGACGGCGACAACCGCTTTGTGACCGACATCGACCGGGAAGGCTTCCAGCTCTACGAGGACGGTGCGCTGCAGGACGTCTCGTTCTTCACACGCACGCAGCTACCGATTGCGCTCGCGCTGCTGATGGACACCAGCGCGAGCATGGCCGAAAAGATGTCCACCGCCCAAGAGGCGGCCATTGGGTTTGCCGAACGACTGCGCGACGAGGACCTGGCCGCCCTCATCGACTTCGACAGCCGGGTCGACATCCGACAGGGGTTCACCAACTCCGTTGAAAAACTCAACGCCGCGATCCGGCAGACCTCTGCGGGCGGGTCGACGTCGCTCTACAACGCCCTCTACGTTTCGCTCAAGGAACTCGGGAAGATTGCCACCTCGACGGCCGACGATATCCGGCGTCAGGCGATCGTGGTGCTCTCCGACGGCGAGGACACGTCGAGTCTCGTCGTCTTCGACGAGGTAATCGAGCTGGCAAAGCGTTCCGACACGGTCATCTACTCGATCGGGTTACGGTCGCGTGACATCCGCACGCAACGTGGATTTCGCGAGGCCGACTTTGTACTGCGTCAACTCACCCAGGAGACCGGTGGCCGGGCCTTCTTCCCCGAGCAGGTGGCAGATCTCCAGGAAATCTATAAGCGCATCTCGGACGAGCTGTCCAGTCAGTACACGCTGGGGTACATATCGAAGAACCCGATGCGGGACGGCCGGTGGCGGCGCATCGTCGTACGCATCGATCGTCCCAACGTCGCCGCCCGGACCAAACAGGGCTACTACGCACCGTCCATCAACTGAGCGGCGACGAGTCCGCCGCCGCTCGATCCGCTCCCGGCCGGGTGAACCAGCGGCGGTCACCCGAGCGCGACGAGCACACCGGCTCACCCCGAGACAGGCCACCAGGTAAACCGATGAACATATTCCCACTTCTGCTCTACGTCGCATCCGCTGTCGCGTATGTGATTCACTTCGCGCGGCGGAGCCCCAAGGTGGGGCACTTCGCCACGACGTCGCTGGCCGCCGCGGCGCTCATCCACACCTTTGAAGTGGGCATGCGCACCGTAGAGGTGGGTCAGCTACCGTTCGTGGGGACCGCGGCAACGATATCCGCGTTCGTCTGGTTACTCGCTGTCGCGTATCTCTACACCGAGGTTACGACCGACGAGCGAGCCATGGGCGTCTTGATCGTGCCGTTGCTGGTGGTTCTCCAGGCCGTGTCGGCGTTGAGCGACCATGTGATCGAGCCGGCCCCGGTGCTCGACAGCCCGTGGTTCGCCGTGCATGTGTCGTCCCTTCTGTTCGCCTACGCCTCATTTGCGCTGGCCTGCGTGGTCGGCATTACCTACGTACTGCTGTTCCGCGAGCTCAAGTCCAAGCGACTCGGGTTCTTTGCGCAACGGCTCCCGTCGCTGCACGTGCTCGATGCGATGAACGGACGCGCGGTCGGCGTGGGCTGGCTGTTCTTGACTGCGGGGCTCGCGGTCGGAGCTGTGTGGCTGTTTCAGTTGCAATCTGAGACCGCGGATCCGCGGGTTCGTGCGATGTCGTTCCTGGATCCGAAGATCTCGGTGGTGGTGCTGAGTTGGCTCGTGTATTCGTTCGAGCTCTATGCCCGCCGCGCCATCGGCTGGAATGGTAAGCGCGCGGCCTGGCTGTCAACGATCGGGTTTTCCATCATCCTGCTCAACCTCGTGCCGGTTGGGTATTTCCTGACTGAGAGCCACAACTTCTGACGTGAGAGCCCGAACGAGACAAGAGAAGCAGGTGGGCTTCGGTGGCCTCCACGTCGATGTCGCCGCGCTCGTGTGAACGATGGATCTGCTACTGCTGGGCATAAGCCACCACACCGCGCCGGTCGACCTGCGCGAGCGCGTCGATTTCTCGAAGCGCGGCTTGACAGCAGCGCTACGGGAGCTGGCCATGGAGCCGTCTCCCGCCGAGTCGGTGGTACTGACGACCTGCAATCGTGCCGAGATCTACGTTGCCTGCGAGGACGCCGGAGTCACCCGCAGTGACCTGACGCGGTTCATGAGCCGGTTCCATGACGTGCCCGAGCGCGAGCTCGGACCTCATCTCTACACCTACTCCGGCGGCGACGTGGCTCGGCACCTATTTCGCGTGGCGTCAGGTCTCGATTCGATGGTAGTGGGCGAGCCGCAGATCTTCGGCCAAGTCAAAGAGGCGTACGCCATCGCCTCAGACAAGCGGAGCACCGGTGTCCTGTTGAACAAGCTGTTCACCTGGTCGTTCGCGGTCGGCAAACGGGTGCGCGCGGACACCGGCCTGGGTGAAGGGGCGGTGTCGGTTAGCTACGCGGCGATCTCGCTCGCCCGGAAGATTTTCGGCAGCCTGAAGGATCTGACCGTGCTCATGGTCGGCGCCGGCGAGATGGCGGAGCTGACCGCCACGCATCTGCGGTCACAGCAGGTGCGGCGGATCGCGGTGACCAGCCGCACCCTCGCCCGAGCTGACGCGCTGGCACGCAAGGTCGACGGCACCGCGGTGACCTGGGCAGCGATCGACGACGAACTACTCAAGGTCGACATCGTCGTCACCGCGACCGGCGCCCCGACACCGCTCATCACCGCAGCCACCCTCGACCGCGTTATGCGCGCCAGGCTCAACCGGCCGCTGTTCATCATCGATATCGGTCTGCCGCGCGACGTGGAGCCGGCCGCAGGCGCGCGGGAACAGGTGTTCCTCTACAACATCGACGACCTGCGCACGATCGTGAGCGAAAACCTCGCCCGGCGGCAGGAACGAACCGCCCGTGCCGAAGCGATGGTGTGCGATGCGGTCAAGGAGTTCCTCGTCTGGTTGCGGTCGCGCGGCACAATCCCGACGGTCGTGGCCCTGAGGCGCCAGTTCGAGACCGTCCGGAAAGCGGAGTTAAAACGGCTCGAACCGAAGCTCAACGGCCTGTCGCAGGAAGCGCGCGCTCTGGTCGACGAGATCACCCGACTCTTGGTTGAGAAGCTGCTGCTCACACCGACCGAGCGGTTGAAGACAACCGACGACGAGGTCACGGCCGTCCAGTACTCGGAGGCGATCGCGCAGCTCTTTAGCCTGGCCGACGATCCGCCGCCCAGCGACACCACGGTGGAACCAACCGACGGCGCCGCGGCGCCGTCCCGGTCGACGTCGAAGCGCACGGTGACGTCGTGACCCGGCTCCGGCTCGGTACTCGCGGGAGCGAGCTGGCTCTCTGGCAAGCCAACGCCGTGGGCGCCGAGGTCCGCCGGCTGAGCGGGCGTGACTGCGAGCTGGTGGTCATCACGACGACTGGCGACCGACTGACCAACGTGTCGCTGTCGGCGGTCGGCGGCAAGCGGGTGTTCGTTAAGGAGATCGAGCAGGCGCTCGCAAGCGGTGATATCGACCTCGCCGTGCACAGCGCCAAGGACATGCCGGCCGACCTGCCGGACGGACTGGCGATCGGGGCGGTGCTGCCCCGCGAGGATCCGCGGGATGCGGTCGTGTTGCCCACCGGTATCACGCCGCCGGGCCTGCCGATTCGGGAGCTCGTGTCGGCGCAGGGCGCCAAGCCGCGGATTGGCAGCGGCAGCGTCAGGCGGATCGCCCAGCTCAGTCGCTTGCTGCCAACGGCGCAGTTCCAACTCATCCGCGGCAACGTCGGCACCCGTCTGCGTAAGCTCGACCACGGCGAGTACGACCTGCTCATCCTCGCCGCCGCCGGTCTGCGCCGACTGGGGTTCGCCCACCGCATCTCGGCTGCCGTTGACGTCGACGCCTGTGTGCCGGCACCAGGGCAAGGCATCATCGCGATCGAGACGCGCGCGGATGACCGGGACATGCGTGCCGTACTGGCGCCGGTCGGCGACGCGATGGCGACCGCCGCGCTGACGGCCGAGCGCGCCGTCGTGACCGCGCTGGGCGGCGGGTGCCAGGTGCCGATCGGGGCGTTCGCCGAGGCCCGGGGCGACCGTCTGCATCTCCGAGCGGTGGTGGCGTCGCTGGACGGATCGCAGCTGCTCCGACGCGAGGCGGCATTGCCGATCGACGACGCCCACGCGCTCGGGATCGCGGTCGCCGGCAGACTACTCGAAACCGGTGCTGGACCGATGCTGGAGGCCGCCCGGGCCGGCGGGGTGCCAGCGTCAGGAGCCAGGAGCCCGGAGCCGGGGGGAAGTTGATGACCTCGCCGTCGTGCTGTCGTTTCGCCGGGCCGCTTATCGCCCTTCCGGCAAGGCGCACCGTGAGGGTCCGATGACCGAGGCCCGGATCTACCTCATCGGCGCTGGTCCAGGTGATCCATCGCTGCTCACGGTCAAGGGACACCGATATCTGAGGGCGGCCGACGTGGTGGTGTACGACCATCTCGTGCATCAGCGAATGCTGAGACTGGTTCGGCATGACGCCGAACGGATAGACGTCGGCCCGGCGGCGCCGCTCCCCCTCGAGCAAGACGCAATCTGTTTACTGCTCGCCGAGAAGGCGCGCGAGGGCAAGACGGTCGCGCGACTCAAGTGGGGCGACCCCTTCGTCTTCGACAGTGGCGGAAAGGAGGCGCTGTTCCTCCACGAGCAGGGGCTGCCGTTCGACGTCGTGCCGGGCATCCCGGCCACCATCGGGAGCCCAACCTACGCCGGGATCCCGGTGACGTATCCGGAAGCGGGCGATACCCTGACCCTGGTTCGCGGACACGAGGGGAAAACCGGCGTGGCGCCTGACGTGGCCTGGAGCTGCCTGGCCGGGGTCAAGGGCACCATCGTCACGTATGCGACCGGGCCTCAGCTAGCCACGATGGTGAAGGCGCTACGACGTCACGGTCGTCCGGCTAGCGAGCCGGCGGCGCTCATCTACCGCGGCACGCTCCCGAACCAGCACACGATTCAGGCGACGCTGGAAGAGATCGCGGAACTCGTCAACCGGCCCGATCATCGTGAGACCGCGGTGTTGGTCGTCGGTCCGGTCACCGCGTTGCGGCCGCATCTGCGATGGTACGACATCCGTCCGCTATTCGGGCTGCGCGTCGTGGTGACTCGCCCGCAGGCGCAGGCCGCCGAGCTCGTGACCCGTCTGGAGCAACTGGGCGCCGACACGATTGAGGTGCCAACCATCCAGATCGTGGAGCCGTGGGACCCGGCGCCGCTCGACCTCGCTTGCGCACAGGTCGGCGAGTTTGACTGGGTGGTGTTCACGAGTGCCAACGCGGTCTCGCACTTCATGCGCCACCTGCTCGCGGGCCCCGGTGACGTCCGCGATCTGAAAGGCGTGCGACTGTGCGCCGTCGGCCCTGCGACGGCGGAGACATTGTCGCAATACGGCATCAGGATCGACCTCGTTCCGGAGGAGTATCGTGCTGAAGCGGTGGTCCGCGTCTTGTGTCACGATCGAGATCTGACAGGCACGCGCATCTTGATCCCGCGCGCCGACCGTGCGCGGGATCTGCTCCCGGCAAGCCTGCGGCAAGCTGGCGCCGACGTGACGACGGTCACCGCGTACCGAACGACGCCACTCGACCTCGAAGCAACTGGCGATCCGGACATCTATCGCATGCTGCTCGAACGACGGCTCGACATCGTCACCTTCACGAGTGGGTCCAGCGTCGAGAGCTTCGCGAAGGCACTTGGCACCGACCAGGCGGCTGACCTACTGAAACAGATCGATGTCGCGTGCATCGGCCCGGTGACGCGGGACGTCGCCACCCGACTGGGGATCTCGACCACGATCATGCCGACCGAGTACACGATTCCCGCCCTCGTGCTCGCCATCGTGGAGCACGCGGGTGGACGCCGACGCGACGAGGAGAGCGACTGATGGTGACGAAGCATGAAAGAGCGACCCATGGCAGAACCCGCCGCCAGGTCCAGTCGGATGAACCGGACGGTCTCGGGCTGATCCACCGGCCCCGGCGACTGCGTAGCTCGCCGGCCATTCGCGCCCTGGTGCGCGAGACACGGCTCTCGGTCGAGATGCTCGTCTATCCCCTGTTCGTGTGTGAGGGCACTGGCATCCGGCGAGAGGTCCAGTCGATGCCGGGGGTCCACCAGCTGTCGGTCGACGAAGCGGTGCGGGAAACGGTCGCCGCGCGTGACGACGGCGTGGGCGCGGTGTTACTGTTCGGGCTGCCGGCCCGCAAAGACGAGACCGGCTCGGCAGCCGCCGACCCGGCCGCGCCAGTGCAAACGGCGATCCGCGCGATCCGGGACCGGCTGGACGCCGTGACGATTATCACCGATGTCTGTCTGTGTGAATACACGTCACATGGACACTGCGGCATTCTCGACGGAGAACACATCCTCAACGACGTCACGGTCGGCCATCTGGTCGAAACGGCTGTCTCCCACGCCGATGCCGGTGCCCATATAGTCGCGCCCTCCGACATGATGGACGGCCGGGTCGGCGCCATCCGCCGCGGGCTCGACCAACATGGGTTCGAAGAGGTTGCCATCATGTCGTACGCGGCGAAGTACTGCTCCGCCTTCTACGGCCCGTTTCGGGACGCGGCCGACTCGGTACCGGCGTTTGGCGATCGGCGCACGCATCAAATGGACCCAGCCAATGCCGAAGAGGCCTTGCGGGAGATCGAGCTCGACATCGAGGAAGGGGCGGACATCGTGATGGTCAAGCCGGCGATGCCCTATCTGGATGTGATCCACCGGGTGAAGAGCACCTTCCAGCTGCCGACCGCCGGCTATCAGGTGAGCGGCGAGTACGCGATGCTGAAGGCCGCGGCGCGCCAGGGCTGGATTGAAGAGCCCCGTGCCATGCTTGAGAGCCTAACCGCGATCCACCGAGCTGGGGCGGACATCATCATCACCTACTACGCGCGCGAGGCCGCCCGGGCGCTCGCCGGAAGGTGACCGTCACGGCACAACCGGCACGAGGCGAGGCAGGCGACCCCGTAATCTTAGGCTCGCCCAGTCGGCGTCACGCCTACTCGGCGGCGACGATCATGATCATGTCGAGGGCCGTCTGATCGGCCTGCAACTCCGTCTCGCCGGCCGGATATGCGTTGGCGTCAAGTAGGTACGCCACGACATCGGTGTACTCCTCATCGCTGAGCCGCCCGGGCGCATCCTCCGGCATCGATACCTTGATGCGCTCGAACAGCGCTCCAACCGGCAAGTCGACCCAAAACACGATGAAGTCGCTGCCGGCGACACTGGGCGCCATCTCGCCGCCCCTCAGCTCTGGACCGTGACACGACTCGCAGTTCGCGGAGTAGACGCGACCACCCCGGCGTGCCTGCACGGCGGTGAACACCCCGTCGAGCACCGTGCTGGTCGACTCCTGCAGGACGCTTGGGGCCGGTTCGCCGGCCCCCGTCGTGGTCTCGTTCGCCAGACCGCTCACCGAGACACACGCAAACGCCAGCCCGGCACATGCCACGCTCAGCAGCCTCTTCATCCGTTATCTCCTGTTCCCGAGCCAGATACCATCCACACAACCCACAGATCCACGCGGCGCTCGTTCTTCATTCTGTCATCCCAACTCCCGACCGATCAACCGGCCGACGCGACGAGAGCCGGGCGCCACCGTCCGAGGCTGCTTCTCTCTACCCGTCTGATCTCGTAATCTCACGTCGCCCGGAAACCGGTAGTGCGCCTGCCTGCCAACACGCGACGAGGGGCCATCCAGGTCAGCGTTCGACCGAAAGGCGAGTCCGCCTACTGTTTCTGCACCAGACAATCGAAATCGTATCCGACCTCGCACCAGGCTGGCAGAGCGTCCAGCCGCTTCATGACCCGGTGGTAGTGATAGTAGGGAGTCCAGCTCCTGAGCCAGCTACAACGGCTGGCGATGTCCCGATCGATGCATTCGGCCAGCCGCCGGAATTGCGCACCAGTATCACCGGCGTCGAGGACCGCCTCATCAGGTCTGGCCGTCACGGGCATCGGCGGTACCCGACGAACGAACCTCGCCTGCCCAGGCAGACGACCGAGCGCGGTCAACCCCCGGCTGATACCGATCGTCCGCATCCGGCGGCAGCGGAAACCGCACTCGTCGAACAGCCGCACCAGATGCCCCCGGCTGAAAAAGGACAGGTGCCCCTGGTCCAGCACCGGCGGGCGCCCCCCCGGCGCGCCCGCCGCGGCGACGAGCGGCCGCAAGTTCGCCTCGCCATTGGGCGTCACGAGGCGAAGCCAGCCCCCCGGCCGGAGCAACCGGTGTGTCTCGTCGAGGTGCTGGCGCGGGTCGGCGACGTGCTCGAGCAGGTCCTTCTGGATGATGACGTCAAACGCTCCATCGGGAAACGCCGTTTCCTCGAGCGTCGCGCAGGTGACGGCGACGTCAAATCGTGTGCGGGCGTAGTACGCCGCGAAGGCCGATGCGTCGACCCCTTCGACCCGCCATCCCGACCGCTTCAGGCCCGCCAGTAGGAACCCAAGAGCGCACCCCACGTCCAGCAAGCGGCCCTGCGGCTGGAGTCGGCCCAGCCACCTCGCCAGAAAGTACCCTTCACGCAGTCTGCGCTGAAATTCACGCGCGTAGTCGGTGTAGCCGACCGGTGACGCCGAGTCGAAGTAATCGCTCGGATAGAGCGTCTTGATCTCGGCGACCGTCAGACGAGGACGGACCTGACGGAAGCCACACGCCACGCACCGATGGACCCGCGCCGGCCTCGTCCCGATGAGGCTGACATCGAGAAACGGGCGCATACCGCTGGCACCGCAGACGTCACAGGGCTCGGGCATCGCTGGAGAGAGAGTCCCCACGAGTCAGGAGTTCAGCCGGACATCAGAAGCAACCGGCTTGTCCACCGAAGCCGCTTGGCCGACGCAGCCTCGGCGAAGACGGTCGGCGAAATCGACAGGACGTCGCCTCGTCTCCGGTCGAGGTTTCCGAGCAGCCAGCCGGCTCACAGCCCATGATATCGTCCCCGCAATGAATCCTACCCGCCGCGGCGCATCCGCCCGTCTCTTCACCCGAGCAAAACGGATGCTGCCCGGTGGCGTCAGCAGCCCAGTCCGCGCGTTCTCGGCGGTGGGCGGCACGCCGCCCTTCATCCGACGGGGGCGAGGCGCGCGAGTGACTGACGAGGACGGCCGGTCCTACGTCGACTTCGTCATGTCCTGGGGCCCGCTCATTCACGGGCATGCCCCGGCCGACCTGACCCGGGCACTCGCCGATGCGGCCGCCCGGGGCACGAGTTTCGGGGCGCCGACCGCGCTCGAGGTCGACCTCGGGCTCGCAGTGCGACGGCTGATGCCGTCGGTCGAGCGCGTCCGGTTCGTAAACTCCGGCACCGAGGCGACGATGAGCGCCCTGCGTCTGGCGCGGGCCGCCACGGGCCGTGACCGGCTCATCAAGTTCGCCGGGTGTTATCACGGTCACGGCGATGCCTTCCTCGTCCAGGCTGGCTCTGGCGCCACCACACTGGGCGTGCCGACGAGTCCGGGTGTCTCACGCGCCGTGGCGAGCGACACCCTGGTCGCCCGCTACAACGACCTTGCCTCAGTAGAACGGCTCTTCCGCACCCACCGGGATCTCGTGGCGGCCCTGATCGTCGAGCCGCTGTCCGGTAACATGGGAGTCGTGCCCCCGGCGGCCGGGTTCCTGGACGGCTTGCGAAAACTGTGCGACAAGCACGGTGTGATCTTGATCTTCGACGAGGTGATTTCCGGATTCCGGGTGGCGCCAGGCGGTGCACAGGAACGGTTCGGGGTCAGGCCCGACCTGACCTGTCTTGGGAAGATTATCGGTGGTGGCTTGCCCGTCGGCGCCTACGGAGGACGGAGGGACCTCATGGAGCGGGTCGCGCCCGCCGGACCGGTCTATCAGGCTGGGACCCTCTCTGGCAATCCGCTCGCGATGACCGCTGGGCTCTGGACGCTGTCGCGGCTTTCCCCGGCCCTCTACGCGCGTCTGGATCGTCTGGGGCACCGGTTGGCCACCGGGCTGGCCGATACCGCGCGGCAGGTCGGGCTCGCCCTCCAGGTCAACGCCCACGGCTCCGTGCTCACGCCGTTCTTTTCGGCCCGCCCGGTGCGTGACTACGACACCGCAACCAGGGCCGACACCGCGGCCTACGCGCGGTTCTTCCGGGGCATGCTGAAGCGCGGCATCTACCTGCCGCCCTCGCAGTTCGAAGCCTGGTTCCTGTCCGGGGCCCACACGACCCGTCACGTCGACCTGGCGATCGAGGCCGCCCGTGCCACGATGCAGGCGATGCATAGAAACCGCGAGAGGGGCCGGTAGTCTGCTTCCGCGCCGACACAGGCTCCAGAGCCTCTGTTCAGGGTGCTGAGCACGTGGCGTAGTGCCGTTCCAGGACGGTCAGATGCCGGTGATATGATGCCGAGAGGAGCAGCAATGACCACCGCGAGGCTTCATCGCACAACCGGTGTACGGGTCGGCGACGTCCAGATCGGGGGCGGCGCACCTGTCGTGGTGCAGTCGATGACGATCACCGACACCGCCGACGCCGAGGCGACCGCCACGCAATGCGTCGAGCTGGCTGACGCCGGGTCCGAGCTGGTGCGCATCACGGTTAACACGCCGGCGGCCGCCGAGGCAGTACCGGAGATCAAACGTCGGATGCTGGACCGCGGCTGTCGGACGCCGCTGATCGGTGACTTTCACTACAACGGCCATCTGCTTCTGTCGCGCCACCCTGCGTGTGCCGAGGCACTCTCGAAGTATCGGATCAACCCTGGGAACGTTGGTACCGGAAGCCGGCGCGACGAGCGGTTCACGATGATCTGCCGGATCGCCAGGGACCACGGCAAACCGGTACGAATCGGGGTCAACGGCGGGTCGCTGAACCAGGACCTGGTGATGGCCAAGATGCAGGACAACACCGACCGCGGGCTGGACCGGAGCTCGGAAGAGATCATCAACGAGTGCATGGTCATCTCGGCGTTGGAGTCGACCGCGCTGGCGCAGGAGGCTGGGCTCGGCACCGATCAGATCGTAATCTCATGCAAGGTATCGTCTCCCCGCGACCTGATCGCCATCTACCGTGAGCTCGCCCGGCAGAGTACGCAACCACTCCACCTCGGGCTGACCGAGGCGGGTATGGGGCTGAAAGGGCAAGTCTGGTCCGCGGCAGCGATGGGAATCTTGCTCGAGGAGGGCATCGGCGACACCATCCGGGTCTCGCTAACCCCGCTCCCGGGCGGCGACCGTCGGGACGAGGTCTATGCGGCATGCGAGCTGCTCCAATCGCTGGAGCTACGTGCGTTCGCGCCGAGCATCACCGCCTGCCCCGGCTGCGGCCGCACCACCAGCACCACCTTCCAGGCGCTGGCCGAGCAGATCCAGAGCCACGTCCGCAGCATGATGCCGGTGTGGAAGACCCAGTACGACGGGGTCGCGGAGATGCGGATTGCCGTGATGGGGTGTGTGGTCAACGGTCCGGGCGAATCCAGGGCGGCCAACATCGGGATCAGCCTCCCGGGCACCGGAGAGGAACCAACCTGTCCGGTCTACGTCGACGGACATCACACGACGACGTTACGAGGCTCGCCCGACGAACTGGCGGCGGCGTTCCGGCAACTCATCGACGACTACGTCGGGCGGCGCTACCAGCGGAGGGACGACCCGATGGAATACCCTGATAGGACAGAAGTCAGGAGTCAGGAGTCGAGCGTCACGTGAGGGCGTCACCGTCGTCCGATCATCGGCGTGCATCCACTGTTCCAGCTGTGCCAGATCAGGCTCCGGCACTCCCGCATGTCTAGTCGCTCACCGGCGCCTGCCAGAGCTCCCACGTCGACTGCCACCATCCGTCTCATCGCGATCGACATCGACGGCACACTGCTGGACGGTACGGGTCGCTTGCTCGACGCCAACCGCCAGGCAATACACGCCGCCGTGGCGTGTGGCGTTGAGGTCGTGCTAGCCACCGGCCGCAGCTTTCATCATGCGCGCCCGGTCGCGGAACAGCTCGGTGCAACCGTCGTCCTAATCCTCAACAACGGTGCGTTGGTGAAGACCCCGGACGGTGACACGCTGGCCACCCGACTGATTCCCCGCCACCTCGCGGCGGACCTGATCGTCTCCACGAGACAGGTACGCACCGGCGCCGCGCTCATCTTCGACCGGCCAGACGCCAAACAGTACGTCTACGAACGGATCGACTGGTCGCACCCTCAGCGGAGGTGGTACTACGAGCGCAACCGCGTCTGCATGACGGCAACATCGCAGCTCGAGACGGCGCTCGACGAGGAGGCGGTGCAAGTGGCGTTCACGGGAAGCGTCGACGAAATGCGGGCGCTGGCTAGGCACGTGCGTGAGCTTCCCTGCGCCCGGCACCTGACCCTCACGCTGACCGAATACGAAGACCGCGACTTCTCGCTGTTCGACGTCACGGCGGACGGCTGCTCGAAGGGCGCGACGCTGGCCGACTGGGCCACGCGACGCCAGGTGCGTCCCGCCGAGGTCATGGCGGTCGGCGACAACCTGAACGACCGTGACATGCTGGAGTTCGCCGGGCACCCGGTGGTGATGGGCAACGCGGTACCCGGGCTCAAGCGGCTCGGGTGGCCGCTGACCGCCAACCACGACGAGGCCGGGCTAGCGCTGGCGATCGAGGCGCGAGTGCTCGGACACAAGTAGGGACTTTTACCTCGGGTGCCATGACCCGCGCCCGCCCACGGCTTGGCGGTCGGCCTTGCGCAACCAGCCGCCATGAGAGTCCCGCCTCACGCGCCCGGTCTCCAGACCCGTACTCGATACCACCAGGTCGCGACCAGGAGCACGCCGACGACTGTCAGACCGGTCGACAGCCCGATCCAGAGTCCGATGACACCCCAGCCTCGTACGAAGCAGAGCAGGTAGCCCACCGGTAACCCGACGAACCAGTGACCCGCCAGATTCCATAGCATCGGGGTACGTGTGTCACCTAACCCACGCAGCACACCGGTCGCCACACCCTGCAACCCATCGAATAGTTGGAAGAGGGCGGCCACGAGCAGCAAGGACTCGCCGATCTGGATCACCGCCGGGTCGACAGTGAACAACTCCAGGATCGCGCGCGGCGCCGCGACGAACACCACGGCGGCGCAGCTCATGAATCCCCCGCCAAGAGCCAGGGCTGCCCACCCGGCATGTCTGACGGCAGGCGCGTCAAGCCGCCCGACCGCGTGCCCGACCCGCACTGCACCCGCCGACCCGACACCAAGCGGCACCATAAACGTTACGCTGGCGACGTTCAGCACGATCTGATGCGCTGCCAGAGTGACCGGCTCGAGCCGGCCGGCCAGCGCCGTCACCACTGCGAATACCCCGACCTCCAGCGTTACCTGAAAGGCGGCCGGCAGCCCGACCTCAACGAGGCGACGCAGTCGATTGAGCTCAAGCCTCCGCGAGACGTGCCGCAAACCGGTGCGATGGCCGTGATCTTGACGCATGATCGCCAGGAGCAGGTACAGCGCCAGATACACTCGTGACACACAGGTAGCCCACGCGGCACCGTCGACACCGAGACGCGGTGCGCCAAGATTGCCGAACACTAGCAGCCAGTTAGCCAGCACGTTGATCAGGTTCGCGCTAACCAGCGCCATCATTACCGGGGTAGCCAACCCGATCGCCTGCAGATACCGGCGAAACGCCGTGTAGAGCAGCAGCGGCAGAATGCTCCAGAGGATCTTCGAGAAGTAGGGCTCGGTCAGACGCTGGACGCTGGGATCCAGCCCCCAACGGTCGAGTGTCGTCATCACCGCCGCGGTGACGAGCGTCAGCGGCACCGCGAGCATCATGGCGAGCGCGACGCCGTGAACCAGCCAGCGGTGACACTCGTCGAGGCGACCCGCGCCGTAGGCTTGCGCGACGAAGGTATCGAGCCCGAGCAGGAGACCGATCCCGAACACGACCACCGCGATGAATAGGACGCTGCCGACCCCGACCGCGCCGATCGCCTCAGGGCCGAGCCGCCCAACCATCGCGATGTCGACGATGCCCATCGCGATCCAGCCGAGCTCGGCGACGACGATCGGCATCGCCAGACGGACCATCGGAGCCATCTCCCGACGGAGATGCCCGAGCGCTCTCACCGGGCCGGTCACGCGACCGCCTTTGCTGCGGGGTACCGATCGGGCTTTGTCGCCGGTCCGCTGTGCATGCTGTGGTCCGGCGCGCGGACGCACGTGTGGCGCTGCGCTTGGTCAGATCCTGGCTGTGGGAAAGCGCGCCGCGCGCCGTGCCGCGAGTCGTGAAACTGATTACTGCGGGTTGACGGATTGCTCAAGGAGGCCGCGGGGCCATCTAGCGCCCCATCTGCTGCCTGACTGTCCGCTGGCACTGGACGGACGCGTGTGTCGAGTCAGCGCCAGATCATGAGACGCTCGATCCACTCGACACGGGTAAGGTCGTTGTAGATCACCGTCACCATCAAGGTCATCAGCACCACGAACCCGGCGAGCAGCATCCGCTCCTTCAGCCGCACGCTGAAGTCTCGGCGCGAGATCCCCTCCATGGCCATGATGAAGATGTGACCGCCGTCGAGAATCGGGATCGGCAGCAGGTTCAAAATGCCCAGATTCAGGCTGATCATCGACATCAACCCGAACAACGTGACCCACCCTACCTGCGCTGCACTCCCCGATAGCTGCGCGATGCCGACCGGCCCCACAAGCTGCGTTGGCGACGTCTCGCGCGTCAGCAGGCCCCAGAGCGTCTGGAAGATCAGCCCCGACCACTCGTAATTCTGCTCGAGGCTCATCGTGAACGCCTCGACCGGGCCCGGCTCAATGATCCGCACCTCGACCGGACTGAGCCCCACCCCGATCAGGCCGACATCACCGACCAACCTCGGTGTAACGACGATGTCCTGCCGCACATCGTCTCGGCGGATCCGCAGTGTCAGAGGGGTGTTGGCGCTGTCGTTGATCACCTCGACCAGCGACTCCATCGTCACCCTGCTGCCCTCGACCTCCTCGATGACGTCGCCGACCAGGATGCCTGCCTCCCGCGCGGCTGACGAGGTTGCGGGAGACAGCGAGATCACCTGGGGGGATACGTCCGGTCTGACACCAATGTCACCCAAGTTGTAGGCCGTCTGCGCGACTGGTGTCACCTGGAAGGTCTGCACGCTGCCGCCACGCCGCACCACCACGCCGCTCTCCCGGTCGGCGCGCGGCACTACGGCATATTCGAGCTCTTCCCAGGTGTCGACTTCCCGCCCCGCGAAACTCAGGATGCGGTCGCCCGGCCGAATCCCTGCCGTGGCCGCCGGCGCCCCCTCTTCGACGGTGCCCACAATCGGCGGCTGCTGCATGTAGGCGGGCACCTGTGCGCCCTGATACAGCACGACGGTCATGACCACCACCGCGAGGACGATGTTCATGGTCGGTCCCGCGATCAGAATCTGGAATCGCTGCCACTTCGTCTTGGACAGGAACTCGTCGTCCTTGCCTTCGCCCTGTTCTTCCGGGGTCTCGCCGGCCATCTTGACGTAGCCGCCCAACGGAATCGCGCTGATGCAGTAGACCGTGTCGCCGCGCTTGGTCTGGATCAGCTTGGGTCCAAAGCCGAGTGAGAAGGTCAAACACCGGACGCCGTGGTGCCTGGCCAGCACGAAGTGCCCCAGCTCGTGCACGAACACGAGCACACCAAGGACGAACAGGAATGCGAGCAGACCGGTCATCTCAAAGATTGTAACCCGTCCACGAAGCGCCTGGAAAACGCTCGGGCGCGAGCATCCACGCGGCGTACCTCGTCCAGCGTCGTCGGGTTGTCGAGCCCAAACGCCTCCGCGTCGTCGAGCACCGCCGCGATGACGACCGGAATCCCCGTAAACGGCACGGCCTCGTCGAGAAAGGCCGCCACGGCGACCTCGTTGGCGGCGTTGAGTGCCACCGGCAGGGCCGTGCCACCGCGCAGCGCCCGGTAGGCGAGCGCCAGACAGGGGAAACGCTCGGTGTCTGGCCGGCTGAAGTCGAGCCGGCCGCAGGCGGCCAGATCGAGCGCGGCCAGCTTGGTCTCCCACCGGTGTGGATACGAGAAGGCATATTGAATCGGCAGACGCATGTCGGTCACACCGAGCTGCGCGATCTGGGACCCGTCGCACAGCTCGACCAAAGAATGCACCACCGACTGCGGATGCACGACCACGTCGACCCGCTCGGCCGACACCCCGAACAGCCAGCGAGCCTCAATGACCTCGAGCCCCTTGTTCATCAGCGTTGCCGAATCGACGGTGATCTTGCGACCCATGCGCCAGGTCGGGTGATCGAGAGCGTCGACCGGCCTGACACCGATCAGTCGTTCGGCACTCCATTCACGGAACGGTCCGCCCGAAGCGGTCAGTATCAATCGCTTAACTTCACCGGCCGCCCGTCCGTGGAGACACTGATGGATCGCGTTGTGCTCGCTGTCGACCGGGAGAATCGAAACCCCGTGCCGCCGGGCCGCCTCCATGACGAGCCCACCGGCCATGACGAGCACCTCCTTGTTGGCCAGCGCGATCGTCTTACCGGCCTCGATCGCGGCGAACACCGCGTCGAGCGCCGTCGTGCCGGTGCTCGCGCACAGCACTAGGTCGACGTCGGGGTGCGTGGCGACTGCGATCAGGCCATCCGGACCGGCGAGCGACCGCTCGAGCAAACCGGTGGCCGAAGCCGTCAGCCTCGAGCGCACCGACACCAGCCCGTCATTCGCCGCCATCGCAATGACACGAGGGCGATGCCGCTCGACCTGCTCCGCCAACCGGGCCGCGTTGGCGCCGGCGGCCAACCCGACGACTTCGATCCGGTCCGGATGCGCCGTTGCGACCGAGAGTGCGCTACAGCCGATGGATCCGGTCGACCCGAGGATGGCAATGCGTCTCATATCTGGACGGGGCTGCGTCCCGAACTCCACACGGGCGCAACGCGGGGACCCCCGAGGCCCCACTCCGCGCCAGCTGGCCGCGCATCGACCGGCGTTCGACCGGGGGGCTGCCTATTTCGACCGAGCACACGCGGCGCGCAGCGTCGTACAAGGCGGCATGGGTGGCGCATCTCGATTCACGCGAGTTGGAGAAACAGGTAAAACCCTGGTGCGGCAAACAACAGGCCATCAATGCGGTCGAGCACACCGCCGTGCCCCGGAATCAGCGAGGAGGCATCCTTGACTCCGGCGCCCCGCTTGAGCTGCGACTCGAAGAGATCTCCGGCGATACCCAGTCCGACGATGGCGATGCCGAGCGCAGCGCGCTGCAGGACCGTCGACTCGACGAGCCCCGGTATGGGCACCGCAAGCATCAAGGCAGTCCCGGCGGCCAGGCCGAACAGCGCCCCCTCGACCGTCTTCTTCGGACTGATCTTCGGCGCCAGCGGGGTCCGGCCGAGCCCTCGACCGCCGTAGTACTGGGCAGTGTCGCTGACCATGATGGTGACGAGCAACAGCACCACTGCCTCGCGGCCCGCGAACGCCCTGACTCCCACCAAAGCGCCGATCGGCAACCCCAGATACAGGATCGGAAACAGCGAGGAGGCGACGTCGAGCAGCGTCTGACCGCCGCGGCGGCCGGTGGCCAAGCTGACGATTAAGATGGTCAGACCCGAGGCCATCAGCACTACGACCGTGGCGTCGAACGCGACGGCGGCCGCCGTCGCGGCCGCGCCGACCATGGACAACCCGCTGGACAGCCTAGCACCGAAGCCCCCGGCGAGCGCTGCGTACTCGCGGAACGCCAGGAGCAGGACGACCTCCGCCAGCAGTAGCGTCGCCAGTGGCGGCAGGAACCAGATGGTCCCGAAGACCAACGGCAAGAGCGCCACGGCGCTGAGCAAACGAGCCATGCTCTAGTGTCTGACGACGACCGGTTGCGCGATGCCACCGTAGCGTCGATCGCGTTTCTGGTATTCGAGAATCGCTTCGAGCAGGTGCCGAGCGCGGAAGTCGGGCCACAAGGTCTCGGTCACCCAGATCTCGGAATACGCGATCTGCCACAGCAGGAAGTTACTGACCCGCATCTCACCGCTGGTGCGGATCAGTAGATCGGGATCGGGCTGCCCCGCCGTGTAGAGCAGCTCGCCGAACCGCTCCTCGTCGAGGTCGGATGGCCGCAGCCCGGCCTCGATCGCGTGCCGCGCCGCCTCGACGATCTCCGCCCGGCCACTGTAGTTAAGCGCGATGTTGAACCGCATACCACGGTTGGCGCTGGTCCGTGCCCGTCCGACGTCAAGCTCGCACCGAACATCGGCCGGCAACTCGTCCTGACTGCCGATCACCTGGAACCGAATGTCGTTGACGAGCAAGGTCTCGAGCTCGAGCCGCAGATAACGCTTGAGCAGCCCCATCAGTACGGATACCTCTGCAGGTGGACGCTTCCAGTTCTCGACGGAGAACGCGTAGAGCGTCAAGACCCCGATACCGAGGCGGGCCGAGGTTTCCACGACATCGCGCACGGCGTCGATGCCGGCGCGATGGCCCTCGACTCGCGGCAGATGACGCTGGGCGGCCCACCGGCCGTTGCCGTCCATGATCACAGCCACGTGAGCCGGCAGTCGATCGAAGTCCACCTGCCTGGCAAGCGACTCCTCCCGAGAACCCGCGGGAGCCCATGTCAGCAAATCCTCGAGGCTCATCGGCGTCTCGTGCGATTCTGAAAACCGGTGCGCTCAGGCCGAGATCGGCCACGCCTGTTCGCCACAAACATCTCTTAACTCTCTATGATACAAGCTGTTAGCGTCTCGTTCAAGCGTCGCCTCGTGCACGAGCGGTTTAGCCAGATGCTGAACCAGAAGCTTCCGAAGCCCGCCCGCCTCCGCCTGGATTACGGCGGCCAGAAACTTCGGCGGCTACGCCAGGTTGCCCCGACTGCTCGCCGCTCGAATCTCCCCTTGGATATTCCACCCGCACGAGAAACAGACCGTGCGGCGGAGCGGTCGGCCCGGCCTCGCCCCGATCGCCGGTGCGAAGCACCCGCTCGACATCGGCGCCATCGCGCTGCCCTCTCCCGACTTCCACGAGCGTGCCGACGACGACCCGCACCATGTGGCGAAGAAACCCATTGCCTCTTGCTTCGATGATAGTCACGGCCGAGCCGGTGCCGCCGTCGAGGGACCACGGGTCTGGCGACACCCGACCGACCGTCAAGTCGAACAGTGTTCGCACCGTCGTGGGCGTCGAGCTGCCAGTCGCTTGAAAAGCCGCAAAGTCGTGCGTGCCAACCAACACCAGCCCCGCATCGGCCATCCGTTCGTGGTCGAGCGTCTCAGCCACGTGCCACCCATGGCGGCGACCGAACGGGCTCGTCACCGAACCGTGCAGCAGGCGATAGCGGTAGGTCTTCGCGGTCGCGTCGAACCGGGCGTGAAATGGCTCGGAGGCAAGCACCGCCGTCACGACGCGGATGTCGGGGGGCAACCTGGCGTTCACCGCGCGTATCAGCGCGCCAGGGGTGATCTGATGCCTGAGCTGCACGCTGGCCACTTGGCCGAGCGCGTGCACCCCCGCGTCGGTCCGTCCCGCGCCCACCACTGCGACCGGGGCCCCCTCGATCGCCAGGAGCGCCGCCTCGAGCAACCCCTGGATCGAGGACCCTCTCGCCTGCCGTTGCCAGCCGACGTAGGCGGCGCCGTCGTAGGCGACGGTAAGCTTTAGGGTGCGCATCACAATGCGCTAGGAGCCTGTTCAGGGTGAATCAATAGCAGGCACCAGACGGGCCATCCCGCCTGGCGATCAGGCTCACGACCTGGACCCTGGCTTGGATAACGGTTCACGTCGAGCGCACATCGGGCACCCGGCTGACTCGTAGGCGGGCAGAGGAATCTGCACCAGCGCCTCGAACGGCAGATCGAACCGAATCGGCTCTTCGCCCCGGTCGATGATCGCCGCCGCGCCAACGACCGCGCCACCGGCCGCGACGGCCACGTCGATCGTCTCGCGGGTCGAACCACCCGTGGTGACGACATCCTCCACTATCAGCACCCGCTCACCCGGCTCGATCCGGAAACCGCGGCGCAGCGCCAGCCGCCCATCCCGACGCTCGCCGAACAGCGCGCGAACACCCAGGGCCCGCGCCACCTCGTGCCCGATGATGATCCCACCCACCGCGGGCGATAGCACCACGCCCGGCTCCAGGCGAGTGGTCTGCTCGGCCAGGGCCTTCCCGAGTGCCGCCGCGTGCTCGGGGTGCTGCAACACCCGCGCGCACTGCAGGTAGCCGGAACTGTGGAGTCCGGAGGACAGCTGGAAATGCCCTTCCAGGAACCCTCCGCACCGCCGGAACAGATCGAGCACCGCCGTAGAGCTCATGACACCAGGTGACGGCGGTCGAGCACCGCCGTCGTCGCGGCGCGCCAGCGATCTCACCATCGGGAACAGAGTATACAATCGAAAAAAGACGAGTCTGTCTTACCGCTATTCCGCCTGATTTCCAGGGTAGCACCTCCGCAGCCAAACTCGCTCGTCGGACATCCTCGATTGGGTGACGTCGTGGCAATTGAGACGAGGTGTTCAGCACTCCTGGAAGGTGACCTTTTCCTGCGGGACCATCGGGAAGGCCGCCGAGCGAGGTGAAGCCGGCTGATGGAGCCGCGGTTCCCAGCTCGACCTGCCTCCGGCTACCGATTTCCAGGAGATTCCAGATGCGTAGTCCACGAAGCGTGGTGGTAATTCTGATACTGTCGTGCGGTCTGGCCACATGGCCTACGCCAGGCCGCACTCAGGGTCGGGCCGATTCCGCCGTGGCACCAGACGGATCCCGTACGCCGGTTGGGGTCGGCGTCATCCTGCCAGCCACCGCAGATTTCTGGTCGATCCGGATTCAACCGACCGACAGCCCGGCGCTGCAGGCGCAAGAGATCGACATGGACGCCGCGGTCAGGCGAGCGCTCGACAACCGGACCGACCTGCACGAGCTTGACGACAACATCGAGAGCACGGACACCAACATTCGTTACTACGACAACCAGCGGCTGCCAGACGTGACCCTCTAGATGAGTTTCGCTCTGAGCGGGCTCGGCGGCACCCGTCTGTTCCGCGGCGACGGGTTCCCTGGACCGATCATCGGAAAGGAGCAGATCTCGTTCGGCAGCGTCCTGGGAGACCTTCTCTCGAACGACTTCCCGAACCGAACGGTTGGCGTCACCATGGCGTATCCGCTCAGCCCCGGCGTCGCCGTCACCAATCTCGCGCGGGCGCGGTTGCAGCGTACCCAGACGCAACTGGCCCGCCGGAATCTCGGCAGGTCGCAACCGAGGTCCGCGATGCCGGCCGCTACGTCACCATGAACCTGCAGCGGGTCTCGGCGGCGCGGGTCGCGCGGCAGCTGGCCGAGCAGCGGCTGGCGGCCGAGCAGCGGGAGTTTGAGGTCGGCGTGTCGATCAGCTTCTTCGTGTTCCAGGCCCAGCGCGATCTGGCCTCGGCCCGGAACAACGAACAGAGCGCGATCCTTGACTACACGCGGTCGCTCGTGGACTTCGACGTGGTGCAGGAGATCCCGCTGACCGGTACGCAGTAGCACCCGCCATGGTAAATCTCGATGGTACACTCGGGCGTGTGCCGAAGCTGTCGGTCGTCATCATCACGCAGAACGAGGCGCGCCACATTGACGGCGCGCTCGCATCGGTCACCTGGGCTGACCAGATCGTTGTCGTCGACAGCGGCAGCACCGACAACACGGTCGAACTGGCGCGGCGTCACACCGACCGCGTGAGCCATCGGAACTGGACAGGCTATGGTGCCCAGAAAGACCACGCAACGAAGCTGGCGACACACGATTGGGTGCTCTCGCTCGATGCCGACGAGCGGGTTTCCCCGGAGCTCGCCACCGAGATCCAGACCGTGCTCAAGCAGGCCCCACGCCATCGCGGGTACCGCATGCCGCGCACCACGTGGTATCTCGGCCGGTGGATCCGGACGACCGACTGGTACCCTGACTACCAGTTACGTCTGTATGACCGGCGCGTGGCCGGCTGGAGTGCCGACCCTGTGCACGAATCGGTACGGGTGGACGGCCGTGTCGGCCGGCTCCAGCACGAGATCCGTCACCACGCGTATCGGGATCTCTCGAACCACCTGACGACCATCGACCGCTATACGACCCTGGCTGCGAAGAAGCTGCTGTCCGACGGGCGACAATCGGGACCGGTCGCGCTCGTCGTGCACCCGGCGGTTGCGTTTCTCCGGAACTACCTAATTCGGCGCGGCTGTGTCCAGGGGGTCCCAGGCCTCGTCGTCTCGCTGATGAACGCCTACTACGTCTTTCTGAAGCACGCGAAGCTGTGGGAGCTGCGCAACGAACAGCACAGCGTGCCTGACGAGCGCGGTCGATCGCCGTCCTGAAGCGGACGCTGGCGAAGCACTCCCGCCTTCGCGGCTACGGCGGGCAGGCCGACCTGCTCCTGACTCCTGACTCGAGACTGCCTGACCATCCCGTCATGTTCTCCCTTCACGTCGATACCGCGCGGACCTGGCGCGGCGGTCAGAACCAGGCCCTGCTGACCGTCCTCGGGCTCCGCGCCCAGGGCCACCGGACGGTGTTGGTGGTACATCCGGACGGCGAATTACGACGACGCGCGGCTGAGGGTCCGGATCTGATCCCGATCGCGTCGTCCGGCGAGATGGACCTCCGGGCCGCCTGGGCGCTCGCGCGCGTGCTGAAGGCGCTACGCCCGGCGGTAGTCCAGGCGCACGACGCGCACGCAGTGGCAATGGTGGCGCTTGCCCGCTCGCTCGGCCGGCTCGACCCAGCACCACGGTTCGTGGTGTCCCGCCGGGTCGACTTTCACATCCGGCGTAACACGTTCTCCAGGTGGAAGTACTCCCAGGTTGATCTGTTCCTGTGCGCATCGGAGGCAATCCGCAGGATGCTGATCGGCGATGGCGTCCAGCCGGAGCGGGCCACTACGGTGCACGATGGCGTCGACCTCGAGCATGTCGCGGCGGCGCGGCGGCTCGATCTCCATGCCGAGCTCTGGCTGCCGAGCGGCGCCCCTCTAGTCGGCAACGTGGCGGCGCTGGTACCCCACAAAGGCCACCGCTACATGATCAGGGCAGCGGCTACCGTGGTACGGCAGGTCCCGGACGCACGCTTCGTGATCATCGGTGAGGGAGAGCTCGAGGCGGTGTTGCGTAAGCAGATCAAGGACCTGCACCTCGAGCGCCATGTCCTGCTCGCCGGGTTTCGCCCGGACGCGCTCTCGCTCCAGAAAGGGTTCGATCTGTTTGCGATGAGCTCGGTCACGGAGGGGATGGGCTCGGTCCTGCTTGACGCGATGGCGATGGGTCAGGCGATCGTCGCCACCCGGGCAGGCGGTATCCCCGAGGTGATCACCCACGACCGGACCGGCGTGCTCGTGCCGACTCGCAACGCCGAAGCGCTGGCGGGCGCCATCGTCAGCCTGCTCGGGGACCCCGGCCGCCGGGCGCGACTCAGCGCAGCAGCCCGCGACCGGGTGCGTAACTCCTTCAGCGTCGAACGAATGGTCCAGCGGACCCTCAACGCCTACGCCCGTTTGGCCGACACACCCCACGCAGGGGACACCGACCGTCCCGCTGCGGTCGGTTGAATCCACAAGCATCCATCATCCCCAAATGGCAGATCGAGAAGTCGTAGCGGACCGGGTCCTCGGGAGCAAGACGCCGCAGCGACGCGGTGATCTCGCTCGCCATCGCCCAGCCTGGATTCCGGTACCGGGTCAGGCCGAGACAGCGGCCCACGCGGATCACGTGCGTATCGAGCGGGATCACCAGTTGGGACGGTGGCAACCCGGACCAAACGCCGAGGTCGACGGCGTCCCGTCGTACCATCCACCGCAAGAACAGGTTTAGACGCTTGCACGCGCTGCCGGCGTCAGGACGGGGAAAAAAATACGCGACCCCACGCCGACCGTCGCTGTCGCCATACACCTCATCAAGATCGATCGCCAGCGCACGGGCGGCGAACCGGCTCAGGGCCGGCCCCACATCAGGCGCGGCAGCCGCATGGCCGTCGAGAAAAAACCGTTCGATCGACCCCGCCTCCCTGATCATCTGTCGCAAAATCCAGAGCAGCGCAATCAGATCCACGCCGCGGATCCAGCGGTGCACCAGCGGGCGCAGACCGTCACCGTCTCGCGCGGGGTCGAAGTCACGGATGAACGCGGCCGGACGATCTCCGATGACCGACAGGAGCGATTCGATGGCCAGCAGCACGCTCGCGACCCGTCCGAACGCCAGCGCCGACGCGCAGAACGCAACTACCTCTCGGTCGGCTGGAGTCTGGTAGCGACGCACGACATGCACCGGGTCGACCGCAGATTCGGCATGATTGAAGGTGTCGTACAGCCGCTCGAGCGGCGCCTCGAGCCGGCGAAGTGCCGACGCCGGCGGCCCGCCGCCGATCCGCGGCTGTCCCCGCCTTGGGCCGCTCATGAGTACCAGCCGTCCGTGGTGGAAGGCCAGCCTCGCACCAAAACCCATCCCGAGAAAAGCCGCGTCCAGATACGGAATAGCGTGACGAAGGAGAACGCCCGTAGCACTCGACCGAGGAGCAATCCGCCTTCGCCAAGGCTTCGGCGAGACCCGGCCATAGGGGCCCGCATGAGACCGGACCGAGCGGGGGCGGGCACAGCGCGACGGGATGCCCCGCCTGGGATCATGTCGCGAATCCCTGAGCCAGGCCAGTGGTGAACGACATAGCACCCGGCACGGCCTCGTTGACGTAGACCACGCGTCCACCTACGAGGGTGGCTGCCACACCGCCCCGCAGCGACCATCCGTCGAACGGTGTGTTTCGTGCCAGTGACCGAAAGGCCGCTGGCTCAACCGTCACCGCCAGCTCGGGCGCCAGCACCGTGATGTCGGCCGGCGCGCCGACGGTCAGATCGCCACCGGGCACCCCGAGGATCCGGGCCGGGTTCACCGCCAGCAGCTCGATCAGCCGGCTCAACGAGACGTACCCGGCGCCCACGAGGCGGTCCAGACAGATCGACACCGCAGTCTCGAGACCAACGACCCCGAATGGCGCCCGGTCGAACTCCACGAGCTTCTCGTCATAGTGATGCGGCGCATGGTCGGTAGCGATACAGTCGATGGTGCCGTCGCGTAACCCCTCCAGCAGCGCCTGGACGTCGGCCGGCTCGCGCAACGGCGGGTTCATCTTGTAGTTCGTGTTGTATCCCACCAGCCGCTCGTCTGTCAGCGTGAGGTGATGCGGCGTCACCTCGCAGCTCACCCGAAAGCCCCGGTCCTTCCCGGACCGGAGCGCGCGAAGCGCGCCCCGCGTGCTCATGTGCGCGATGTGCACTGGCGACCCGGTAAGACCGCACAACGTCACATCACGCTCCACCGTGAGCTCCTCGGCAGCGGCCGGAATCCCGCGCAGCCCCAGGGCCGCCGCGTAATGACCTTCGTGCGCGACGCCATCCAGGCTGAGCGAGGAGTCCTCGCAATGGTCAATGACCGGCATGTCGAACATCGCGGCGTACTCCAGGGCACGGCGCATCACCAGCGCGTTCGCCACTGGGCGACCATCGTCGGACACCGCGACACAGCCAGAGGCCCGCAACTCGCCGATCGCAGCGAGTTGCTCACCCGTCTGGCCCTTCGTGACCGCACCGACCGGATAGACTCGCGCGAGCCCGGCCAGAGCCGCCTTTGCAAGAATCAACCTGGTGACGCCAGCGTCGTCGTTGACCGGCTCGGTGTTCGGCATGCATGCCACTGCCGTGAAGCCGCCAGCTACCGCGGCGGCGACGCCGGTGGCCACCGTCTCCTTGTGCTCCTGCCCCGGCTCACGCAGATGAACGTGCATGTCGATGAAGCCGGGGCAGACGACGCACCCCGGCGGGACCTCGATGACGACGGTGCCGGGCTCGACCTCGAGGTGTGGGCCGACTAGGGTCACGCGACCCTCATCGATCCGTACATCCACCGACCCATCGACGCCGTTGACCGGGTCGATGACCCGCCCGCCCTTCAGGATTGTCCCCGCTCCGTTCGACATCACGTTAACGTGGGGCTCCGCTCCACACACCGGCATTGGTCGCCCGCAGTGGCCCCAATGCCCCGCGCCGTTCTCGGTGCAACGCGGGGTCTCACCACGGGCTCCTACTCCTGCTGGCCGCCTGCCAGCAGATAGAGCACCGCCATCCGGACGGCAACACCGTTCGCTACCTGCTCGAGGATGACCGAGTACGGCCCGTCGGCCACTTCCGACTCGATCTCTACGCCCCGGTTCATCGGACCGGGATGCATGATGATGACATCCGGTTTCGCGCGGCGGAGACGCGCCGCCGTCATCCCGAAGAACTGAAAGTACTCCCGCTGCGACGGAAGGAAGCACCCACGCATCCGCTCCAGCTGGATCCGAAGCAGCATGATCACATCGGCGCCGTCGACCGCCTCGTCGATCGAGGTGGTCGCGCGCACCCCAAACCGAGCCATGTCGGGCAACATCAGCGTGGTCGGCCCGCACGCGCAGACCTCCGCGCCGAGCGCGCGCAAGAGCAGTACGTTGGACCGCAGCACGCGGCTGTGCAACAGGTCTCCGATGATGGAGACCTTCAAGTTCTCGAACCGCCCCTTGCGCTCACGAATGGTGAGCGCGTCGAGCAGCGCCTGGGTCGGATGCTCGTGCATACCGTCACCCGCGTTGACGACCCGCGCACGACAGAGGCGTGCCGCCAGATGACCGGCTCCAGCCGAGGCATGCCGCACCACGATCATGTCTGGGGCCATCGCCTCGAGATTGAGCACCGTATCAGCCAGCGATTCGCCCTTCACGACACTGGAACCGCTGGCGGTGACATTCAGGGTGTCGGCACTCAGCCGCTTCTCGGCGATCTCGAACGAGGTGCGAGTCCGGGTGCTCGCCTCGAAGAAGAGATTCACGACGGTCTTGCCCCGCAGCGTCGGCACCTTCTTGATCGGCCTGCTGCCGACCTCCTTCATTGCCTCCGCCGTGTCGAGAATCAGCAGGATCTCTTCGCGCGACAGGTCACTGATGCTGAGCAGGTCCTTCGTGCGCAATCCCATCGGCGCGTCGAGCACGGGGAACACGACGGGCGACACGGCCCGCCCGGCGGGCTGGGTATCCGGGTCGCGACCCGCGCCGTCAGTCGGAAGCATCTTCAATCACCACCTCATCTACACCCTCGACCTCGACAAGCCGGACCTGCACGCTCTCCCGAAGCGAAGTCGGCAGGTTCTTGCCGACGTAGTCGGCCTTGATCGGCAGCTCACGGTGCCCACGATCCACGAGCACGATAAGCTCGATGGACCGGGGACGCCCGAAGTCAATCAACGCGTCGAGCGCAGCGCGAATCGTGCGGCCGGTGTACAGCACGTCGTCGACCAGCAGAATCCGCCTGTCGTCGATAGAGAACTCGATCTCCGTTTTGCGCAGGATCGGGTGTGGTCCCACTGGGTGACGCATCAGGTCGTCCCGATACAGCGTGATGTCGAGCACGCCGGTCGGCACGCTCGCGCCCGTGATCTCGAGCAGCGCCACCGCGAGACGCCGTGCGACCGGCACGCCGCGGGTTCGAATTCCGATCAGGGCCAGATCGTCCAGGACGTGATGGCGCTCGACGACTTGGTGCGCGATCCGGGTGATCGTGCGCGCAACCTGGTCCGTCGCCATCACGACAGGCATGGCCACTCCCGGTCATTCCCGAAGATCCGGCTGGCCGCCGCGGGGTATCCGACGTGATGAGACGGACGCCGGGTGGCGGAGGTGGGTAAAATGGGTGTGAGACGGAACACGGTCTAACCTCTTTGCGACCTCTCTGGGCCGCCATTAAAGAGACCTTGCAATTCTAATGTACGGTCTCGTCGTTTGCCAACCCACCTCCACCCGAGGAGCCAGTCCTTAACCCACTTTCGTTCGGTCACCCGGCCTGGCCGCTCTCCACGGAACACAGGCTGGCCTTCAGGTATACTCGAGCTGTATGCCGGTCGACGTCGACGCCATCGTGGTGTCCAACACACCCCTGTCGAGCGACTACAACGTGCTCGCGCTAGCCGCCCCGACGATCGCGTCCCAGGCCCAACCTGGACAGTTTGTGATGATCAGGCCCGTGGCTGGTGACACCCCGCTGCTTCGCCGCCCGTTCTCCGTGTTCGAGCTGCTCCGGGACAGCGCGCGGCGGGTCACCGGGCTGTCGCTACTGAACAAGCAGATCGGGGTTACCACGCGGATGCTGTTCGGATTGAAAGCGGGCGACCGTGTCCGCTGCCTCGGTCCGCTTGGGCGACCGTTCTCCGTTCCAGAACCAGCCGAACAGGCCTGGATGGTCGCCGGTGGTGTGGGGCTCGCACCGTTCGCCACACTCGCCGCGGCCCTCCGGCGAAGGGACATCGAGACCAGCCTGTTCTACGGTGGCCGGACTGGCAGCGACCTGTTTCATCTCGACGAGTTCCGGCAGTTGGGTGTAAGCCTGGCTCTGGCTACGGACGATGGTAGCCGGGGCGATCACGGCAACGTCACGGTTCCGCTCAAGCGAGCGCTGAACGAAACCGACCGGACGGCACCTGTCCGCGTGTATGCCTGCGGACCGACTCCGATGATGCGTGCGGTCACGGCCCTGGCAGCGTCCTACGGACGCCAGACCGAGGTATCGCTGGAGCAGGTGATGGGCTGCGGTCTCGGGGGATGCTACAGCTGTGTCGTGCCGGTGCGGCGCGACGGGCGGCCTCAGAACTTCGTGCGTTCATGTCTCGACGGACCGGTTTTCGACGGCAGCACCGTGGTCTGGAACCTGCTTGGATGAGCGTCGATCTGTCGGTGAACGTCGGCGGTCTGCGGCTGAGCAACCCGCTCATTGCCGCGAGCGGCTGCTTCGGCTATGGCGTGGAATACGCCGACCTGGTGAACCTCTCGACCCTGGGTGGGGTCGCAGTCAAGGGACTGTTCCTGGACGAGCGGGACGGGCACCCTCCGACACGCATCGTGGAGACACCGAGCGGGATGCTGAACGCCATTGGGCTACAGGGTATCGGCGTCCGGCGGTTCGTGGCCGAGAAACTGCCGGCGCTCCGCGCGCACGGCGCCATCGTGATCGTCAACATCTGCGGCTCGACGGTCGACGAGTACGCCGAGGTCGCGCGGGTGCTGGACGACGCTGACGGGGTCGCCGCGCTGGAGGTGAACATCTCCTGCCCTAATATCAAGAAGGGCGGCATGATGTTCGGGTGCTCGCTCCAGGGCACCCACGACGTCGTGGCCGCCGTGCGCCGGGTGACCCGGCTTCCGGTCGTCCCGAAACTCACACCGAACGTGGCCGACATCGCGTCGTTCGCCAGTGCCGCGCGCGACGCCGGGGCGGACGCCGTCTCACTCGTCAACACCTTCCTGGCCATGGTAATCGACGTCGAGACTCGCCGCCCTAGACTGTCGAACGTGGTGGGCGGACTGAGCGGCCCGGCCATCCGGCCGATCGCGGTCCGGATGGTCCACGAATGCCGGCAGGCGGTGGACCTGCCGATCATCGGCATGGGTGGCATCATGACGGCCGAGGACGTGCTGGAGTTCATCATTGCCGGCGCCACCGCCGTGCAAGTGGGCACAGCGAACTTCGTGGACCCGTTCATCTGGGACAAGCTGCTGTCGGGAATCACCGACTACCTGCAGTGCCATGGCCTCGCGACGGTATCAGACCTCGTGGGCACTCTGGACACGACGGAAAGGGACACGGCGTGGAGCAGCTCCTAGTGGCACTCGATGTCGACACCCGGAAGGGTGCGCTCGAGTTGGCCGACCTGCTGCGTGGCACCGCGGGGGGATTCAAGATCGGGAGCCGGCTGTTCACGAGCGAAGGACCATCGCTGGTCTCGGCGCTTGCGGACCGCGGTGACCGGGTCTTCCTGGATCTCAAATTTCACGACATACCGTCGGTCGTGGCCGGAGCAGTGCGCGCCGCGGCCCGTCTCGGAACCTGGATGCTCACGGTCCACGCGTCTGGCGGCCGGGCGATGCTGGAGGCGGCCGGGCGCGCCGCGCGTCAGGTAGACGAGCCGCCGCGCGTGATCGGGGTCACGGTGTTGACGAGTCTCGACGCCGGGGACCTCGCGCACATCGGCGTGAGCCGCACGCTGCCAGACCAGGCGGAGATGCTGGCCGATCTGGTGATGGGCGCCGGTCTGGACGGCATCGTGGCCTCCCCGATCGAGGCCGAACGGCTGCGCGCTCATCTCGGCCCAGCGCCCACGATCGTCACGCCCGGCATCCGTAGTGTCACGAACACGCGCGGGAGCAACGGCGACGATCAGGTCCGCACGCTCAGTGCGACCAAAGCCCTGTCGGCCGGCGCCAGCTACCTCGTTGTCGGCCGCCCCATCATAGCTGCCACAGACCCGCTCGCGGCGGCGCAGGCTCTCGTTCGACAATTGGATGGTCGCCTATCCGGTGGGTCAGGCAACCCGCCTGTCTCGCGGTAGATTCAACGAAAGTAGACGACAGAAGACCCAGGCACATGCGGGCTTCACCAGCCTCCGTCACGATCAAGGCATGCCGACAGAGCTGATTCTGTACTCACGACCGGAGTGCCGCCTCTGCGACGATCTAAAGGTGGTCGTTCAGCGCGTGCGGCGGCGGCAGGCATTCGAACTGACCGAGGTCGACATCTCCGGTGACCCGGCGCTCGAGCGACGGTATGGCCGCGACATCCCGGTGTTGCTCATCGACGGCGTCGAGGTCGCGCAACACCGGATCGACGAAACCACGCTGACACGGCGGCTGAATGGTGCTGTTCGTAATGACGGTAAGGCATCGAGGGCAGCGGGGCGCCAGCCTGGTAAGGCGTGACGACCGCACATATCTGGCGATATTCGAGGAAGAAACAACGTAGCCAGGCAGGAAGCCAGGCCGGCCGAATGCCACCGCCATCGCGAACAGGGCAACCGGGGCGGCTGGTGAGCTGAGGCGCGCGTGCGGGAGCACCTCCCGCACACGCGCTCCGGACGGTTTCAGTCGGAGTAACTGGCTACTTGGCGGTCACGACGAACTGGCCACGCCGGTTCCGCGACCAGCACCCCTCGTGTGAATCGGCGCAGAAGGGCGACTCTTCACCCCGGGTCACCGTCGCGATCCGGTTCGACGGGATCCCAAGATTCACGAGATAGTCCCTGACCGCGGCGGCCCGACGCTCGCCGAGCGCGAGATTGTACTCGTTGGTGCCACGCTCGTCGCAGTGTCCCTCGACGGTCACGCGTGTGGAGCCCCACTGGCGCATCCAGTCGGCGTTGCGCTGCAACGCAGCCTGTCCCGGTGGCGTCAACTCCGACTGATCAAGATCGAAGAAGACCGGGTCGAACGGTGACGTGCTGTTCAGCTCATCCAACGACATCCGCTCGAACAACTCCTCCGGACTCAGCGGCGCGGGTGGCGGCGGTGGTGGTGGCGGTGGTGGTGGTGGCGGCGGCGGCGGTGGTGGTGGTGGTGGTGGTGCCGGCGGTGGTGCCGGCGGTGGCTCAGGCGGCGGGTTGTCTGCGCACCCGACCGCGCCGAACGCGAGCACTAGACTGAAGAATACGGCGAGCAGATAACGATATGCGGACTTCATTGTATGACGTCTCCTGTCTCCGCGCTCACAGACCGGCTCTACCACGCCCTCCGGGCCAGGTGCCGTATCAGAACGGAGCGCCTCGTGCGACCGGAAGTGCACAGCTTACAAAGTAACGGTTAAATCTGTCAATTCACAGTATGTCCAGCCGTTTCAGCGAACCCGGACGCCGTATCCGAACGACGGCCAGGCTGGGACCTCGTCCGAGAACAGCTAGGTCACTCCCAGTCGTCGTCCGCGTCCCCGTCTTCAGGCTCGTCAAGGTCGCCTACCGCATCCTCGTCGATGAGCTTGATCACGGTCGGCGACAGCCCAGACACCGCCAGATTGGCGCCGCATTGCGGGCAACTCAGCTGATCGCCGAGATCCACATCGAACTCGTCAACATCGAGATCGGCCTCGCACTCGCTACAGGTCGCCATGTCGCTGTTCGTTCGTCCAGACTGCGTCGCACCCCAAACAACAACACTCGTTGTCGGTGGGGAAAGCGGCTGGCCGCTAGTCCGGCACAGGGGCCGGAATTATAGCGGGAACCAAAACGAACTACAAAGAATGTGACCCGCGTTCTAACACCGCGCCCCCAGAGCGCCGATAGCACGGAGGGTGGCCTGTGTGCGCCCCGGCGGAATCGGCCGGGAACCCTGTAGATGATCGCCTCAACCGCCAGTTCCAGAACCGTACTGATCGCGTCGGCGGCGTCCGGCGTCCGGCACCGCTTCGCCGAGGCGCTGCAGGCCGCCGGTCACCGAACGCTCGAGACCGAGCGGACCGCCGACCTGCTCCGATCGGTCGAGCCCGACCGGCCCGCCGCGGACTTGCTGCTGCTTGATCTCGGGCTGCCCGATGGCGGGGGCGTGTCGCTGGTCCAGCGTGTGCGTAACCGCGCGGGCAGTCTGCCGATCGTCGTGTTCAGTGGTTCGATCACGCGTGCCGAGGAGGTGCGAGTGCTCGCGGCGCTCTGGGTGACCGGGTATGTGAACGAACACAGCGACGCCCAGCAGATCCTGCCGTCGCTGGCGCCGCACCTTTTTCCGGACAGCTTCAACCGGCGCAGCAGCCCGCGAGTCGTGCTCGCGATCCCGGTGTCTTACCGATTCGACAGAACCATCGCCGGCGCACTGACCCTGAACATCAGCAAGGGCGGGCTGGGGGTCCGCTCGATGAGCCCGCTCCCAGTCACCACGGCGGTGCGCGCGCGCTTCCGGCTTCCCGGCGGGGCCGGCGAGATCGGCGCCGATTCACGAGTGGCATGGAGCGACCGGCGCGTGGGCATGGGCCTGCAGTTCGAAAAGGCGGATGCCGGAGACCAGACTGACGTCGACGACTATGTCGACCGACATCATTTTGGTGACCCCGGCGCGTCACCGCCCGAACGAGAACCTTGACACGATCTCAGCTGTGCTACTACGTTTCTAGTGGGGTGGCGCCGTCGGACCAACCCGAACCGGTTGTGTCCGGTCGAGGGCGTGCCCGGACGGTGAGGACGCAGGCGAGTAGCAGGGCGGCGCCTGCGCGTCCGTTCTCAGGAGTCTCAGGAGGAACCGAATCGTGGTCGAAGTGCAGCACGTGACCAAGCGCTATGGGTCACTGACGGCGGTCGATGACATCAGTTTCAGCGTCGAACGGGGAGAGATCCTGGGGTTCCTCGGTCCCAACGGCGCTGGCAAAACCACGACGATGCGGATCCTGACTGGGTATCTCCCAGCCACCGAGGGCCGGGTACGAGTTGCTGGATTCGACCTGTTCGATCAGCCGATCGAGGCCAAGCGCCGGACAGGATATCTGCCCGAGACACCGCCGCTCTACCCGGAGATGACGGTGGCCGAGTATCTGCAGTTCGTCGCGCGGATCAACAGCGTACCGGCGGGCGACCGGCAGACCCTGATCGGCTCGGCCATGGAACGCACCAGCATCACGGACATGGCCAACCGCTACTGCGGCACGCTGTCGAAGGGGTACCGGCAGCGCGTCGGACTGGCCCAGGCGATCCTGCACAACCCGAACGTCTTGATCCTCGACGAACCGACGGCGGGCCTGGACCCGAGACAGATTATCGAGACGCGACGGCTCATTACCGAGTTGGCGGGCGACCACACGATCATCCTCAGCACGCACATCCTGCCAGAGGTCTCCCAGACCTGCCAGCGGGTCGTCATCATCAACCGAGGCCGCCTGGTTGCCGTCGACACCCCGGACAACCTGACGGCGCGGCTGCAGGGGTCGCAGACCCTGTATCTGCAGATCGACACGCAGGGTGCCGACCCGATCCCGACACTCGAAGGCGTCGCCGGCGTCGTGGGCGTGACGCCCGCCGACGAGCGAAGGGGCGTGGCGGCGTATCACGTCGACTGCGGCAGCGCCACAGACGTCCGACGCGAGCTCTCCCGCGTTGTCGTCGAGAACCGCTGGGGACTGCTGGAGCTGCGGCCGCTGCAGATGAGTCTCGAGGAGATCTTCCTGCAGCTGACCACGGAAGATGCGGCGCCGGACACCCTTGAAGCAAGTTCCCTGACCGAGGCCGATAACGCGCCCGTGGCGGAAACGGAGGCACACGCCGATGAGTAACATCCTCGCCCTTGCGCAGAAGGAGCTGCGGTCCTACTTCATGTCGCCAGTCGCCTACGTGGTGCTCGGGCTGTTCGCGGTGCTCTTCGGGGTGTTCTTCGTGGCGAGCATCAACTTGATGGTACAGCTGAGCATGGGCCAGTTCGGCGCGGGCGGACCACAGATCGTCAACATCAACGAGTTCATGATCCGACCGCTGCTCGGGAACACCGCGGTGGTACTGCTCTTCATGCTCCCGATGTTGACGATGCGGTCCTACGCCGAAGAAAAGCGGTCCGGCACCATGGAGCTGCTGCTGACATCGCCGCTCAGCAACTTCCAGATCGTCATGGGCAAGTTTTTCGGCGCGATGGCACTCTACACACTGATGCTAGCGCTCACTCTAATTCACATCGGGGTACTCTTCTGGTACGGCGAGCCCGAGTGGGCGCCGTTGCTGACCGGGTACCTGGGGTTGCTGCTGATGGGCGGATCATTTATTTCGATCGGTCTAGCGATTTCCAGCACGACGAAGAACCAGATAGTTGCCGGCGTCACCACCTTCGCCATACTCCTGCTGTTCTGGGTGATCAATTGGCTTGGCGACGCCTCCGGCACGACGACGCAGTCCGTGCTGGCGTATCTCTCGGTCCTCGAGCACTTCGACGATTTCTCCAAGGGCGTCATCGACACGACACACCTCACCTACTATGGCAGCTTCATCGCGATCGGGCTATTCCTGACGGCAAAGTCAATGGACAGGGAACGCTGGAGCGGATGACGGCTCACAGACGCACTGACATCCGATGTTGAACAAACTTCTCGGCTTGCTCGGCTGGCTTGGTTCGATCCTGGTGTTCACGGCCGTCGCGGTCTGGTTCGTCCGCCCGGACCTGGAACCGTTGCGGCGAGTGCTGGCGTTCGCTGGGCTGGCGTGCATCCTGCTCTTTGGCGCCGGTCACTGGCGCCAGGTCACGCGGTCGTTCGAGCGGCGGCAGACCCGCTATGGCACGCTGGCAGGCACTGGGCTCGTGCTGGTGCTCACGATCGTCGTGGCGCTCAATTACGTGCTTGCGCGACGCAACGCGCGGTGGGATCTGACCGCCGCGCGGCAGTACTCTCTCTCGGACCAGACACGACGGGTGCTCGAGAACCTGACGGCGCCTGTGCGGATCCTCGTATTCGCCCGCGAACCAGAATTCCCCAGGTATCGAGACCAGCTTGAGGAGTATGCCTACCTATCGAGCCAGGTCAACGTCGACTACGTCGACGCGGACAAGCAACCGCTGCTGGCGCGCCAGTACGAGGTGCAGGCCTACGGCACGATCGTGTTCGACTACGAAGGGCGGGTTGAGCGGGTCGTGTCGGCGGCCGAGCAGGATCTGACCAACGGCCTGATCAAGGTGATTGCGGGCGAGCAGCAGACGGTGTATTTCCTCCAGGGACACGGCGAGAAAGAGCACACGGGCTCCGATCGCGACGGCTACTCGACCGTCTCGGAGGCCCTCGCTCTGGACAACTTCGAGGTCAAGTCGATCGTGCTCGCGCAGCAGGGCACCGTACCCGGAGACGCCACCGTCGTCATCGTCGCCGGACCACAAACCGACCTACTGCCAGGCGAGGTCGAGGCGCTCGGCGCCTATCTGGATCGCGGCGGTAAGCTCTTCGCGCTGGTCGATCCGCCAGCCAACAGGGACACGCCGGTACCGGAAGGACTGTTCGGATTGCTGCGCGAGTGGGGCATCGAGCCGGGCAGCGGTGTCGTGGTCGACGCGAGCGGGATGGGGCAGTTGCTCGGCGCCGATGCCTCGGTCCCGGTGGCGGCCAACTACCCATTTCATCCGATCACCGATGGCTTTAACCTGCTGACCGCGTATCCCCTGGCCCGGTCCGTGAGCGCCGCTGTCGGCAGCGCCGACGGCCGTGTCGCACAGTCGTTCATAGAAACCAGTGCGCAGAGCTGGTCGGAAGCCGATATCGATGCACTGTCGACCGGTCAGGTCGAACTGAACGAGGAGGCCGGTGACCGGCCCGGACCAGTGGCGATCGGTATGGCCGTCTCTGCGCCGGCGCCGGCCGCAACCGCCGATCCGGTGCTAACTGACACCGACACGGACACCGACGACGCCGACACGACGCCCCCGGAGACTCGGCTAGCCGTGGTCGGCGATTCCGATTTTGCCACCAACGGCGTCGTCGGCGTCCAGGGCAACCGCGACATGTTTCTGAACACGGTCAACTGGCTCGCCCAGCAGGAGAACCTCATCGCGATTCGTGCGCGAGAGCCGGAGGATCGCCGCCTCACGCTGACGGCGGACCAGCAGCGGCGGGTGTTCTGGCTGTCGTTACTCCTGGTGCCAGGATTCGTGATCGGCGCGGGTGTCTATACCTGGTGGCGGAGGCGCTGATGCGCGGGCTACGATCCACGCTGGTGCTTTTCGGAGTAGCACTCGGGCTGGGGGCCTACATCTACTTTGTCGAGTCGGAACGGCCACCGGCCGGGACGCCGGAGCCGCTGGAAACGGTGTTCGACTTCGAGTCGGACGACCTGACCCGGCTCTCGGTAACGGCGGAGAACGGCGATCGGACCGTGCTCGAGAAGACCGCCGACCGGTGGCAACTGATCGAACCGTTCGTCGGGGTCGTCGACGTCAGCGAGGTCGTCGCGATGACCTCCAGTCTCGCCGCCGTTGAGATCCAGCGGGTCGCGGCCGAGCCCGAGGACACGCCGGACCTGGCGGCCTTCGGGTTGGCCGAGCCGCGGGTCGAGGTCGAGGTCACGACGACGGCCGGGGCCGACGCGCGGCTACTGATCGGCGCACGAACCTTGACCGGCAACGATCTCTACGCCACGGTCGCCGGGACCAACCGGGTGTTCCTGATCTCCGGGTATCTTGACAGCACCTTCAACCGGACAACCTTCGATCTCCGTAATAAGACCATCCTCAGCTTCGTCCGAAACGACGTCGACTCACTCACTATCGCCGGAACAGATCTAACCGTCAGTCTCCGGAAGGACAACGACCGCTGGTCCCTGGTCAGCCCGATCGAGGCGATCGCTGACCTGGGCATCACCGACGGGCTCGTTGGCCGACTGGGCACCGAACAGATGGCCGCCATCGAGACGGAGCAGGGCGACGAGCTTGAACCCTATGGTCTTGATGTTCCGCGACTGACGGTGACGATAGGATTGGGCGGCTCGGCGGCGACGTTGCTAATCGGGGACGCGACGCCGGCCGGCACCGTGTATGCCAAGGACACCTCCCGCAACATGGTGTTCACGGTCAGCGACTCGCTCGTGACCGAGCTCGAGCAAGGAGTCGACGATTTCCGCCGAAAGAACCTCTTCGCGTTCCGACCGTTCAACGCGACGGCGCTCGAGCTCGACCGCGACGGCTCGCGCTCGACCTTCGAGCGGGTAGAGGCGCCCGCCGAGGGTGGAGCGGCCGGGTGGCGGCGAACCGCGCCGGACGCTGGCGACATCGAGCCGAGCGCGATGGACGACATCCTGACCAAACTGTCTAACCTGCGTGTGGAGTCGTTCGTCGCGTCTCGTGACCGAACCGGGCTCGACGCGCCGGCCGCGACCGTCTCCGTCACCTTCGGCGACGACGGCGAGCAGGAACAGGTCATCGTGGGGCAACCCGGCGACGAGGTGTTCGCCGTGCGCGAGGACGAACCGGGAGCGGCGCGTCTCGACACCCCTGCCTGGAACGAAGTGCTGGAGGCGCTGGAGGCGCTGGAGGCGCTTGAATAGCTGCACCCGGACCCTTCGTTTCACGTTCCACGCCGTCGCGCTCAGAAGCTGCCTCGCCACTCCGGTCTTGCTTTGTATGCTGGTGGGTGCATGCGTCACCGCGCACCCTCCCCGCTCACCAGACGCCGCGGCGCCGAACCCGGCCACTCCCCGCGCTCTGGCCGGCAGATTGACCGCAATCCTCGAGACGCCGGAGGCCGGAAGCGCCCTCTGGGCGGTGTTCGTACGGTCACTCGACTCGGGCGACGTGGTCTACGACCATCAGGGCGACCGGCTCGTGATGCCGGCCTCCACCATGAAGATCGTCACGCTCGCCGTGGCCGCCGAGCGGCTCGGCTGGGACTATCGCTACGAAACTCAGTTACTGTCGGCTGCCCCCGTGGTCGACGGGGTGCTACGCGGCGATCTGATCGTACGGGGCAGCGGCGACCCGACCATCAATACGCGGGCGGGCCGCAGCATGCCGGCGTTCGATGCGTGGGCCGAGACCTTGCTCGCGGCCGGCATCACCACCGTCGACGGACGGGTCATCGGCGATGACGATCTATTCGAGGATGCCGAGCCAGGTTACGGATGGTCCTGGGACGACCTTCCCTACGGCTACGCGACACCGGCCGGGGCGTTGCAGCATCACGACAGTGCTCTGCTGCTCACGATCCAACCGGGGAGCGTGGCCGGCGAGGCGGCGGTGATCGAGGTCGAGCCGCAGGGGACCTGGGTACGTGTGGCGAACCGGGTCGAGACCGTGTCTCCTGACGGCCAAACCGATCTCGGGTTGAGACGGTTGCCAGATGGCACGCTCGAGGCGCGAGGCGCCGTGCCGGCCGGCGCCGTACCACTCTATCGCACCGCGGCGGTGAACAACCCCACGGTCTTCTTCGTGCGTGGACTGAAGCAGACGCTGAAGGATCGTGGTATCGCGGTCTCCGGCGACGCGGGCGATCTCGATGAGCTCGACGCCACGCTGGTCGAGGACGATCTCCGAGTGCTGGCGACCCACTTGTCGCCACCGCTCTCCGACATCGCCGGTACCCTCATGGGTATCAGTCAGAACCTCTATGCAGAGACGCTGCTCCGCACGCTGGACCAGCGCCGCCGACCACGGACGGCCGCGGCCGGACGGAACGCCGTACGGCAGCAACTGGAATCCTGGGGTATTGACCCGAGCCAGATCATCGTCGCCGACGGATCCGGGCTCTCGCGATACAACTATGTGAGCGCGCGCGCGCTCGTCGACATCCTGCAACGGATGCACGACGACCCGAGCCACGCGGCTCCGTTCGCGGCCACCCTGCCGGTCGCCGGTCGTGACGGCACGCTGAAATCGAGACTAACCGGGACAGCTGCCGCCGACAACCTTCACGCAAAAACAGGGTCGATGTCGAACGTGCGCGCGCTGGCGGGCTACGTGACGAGCGGGGACCGGGAAGCCCTGGCGTTCGCCGTGCTGGCCAATAATTTCACCGGCCCGGCCGGCCCCATCCTCACGATCATCGACCAGCTTGTTGACGAGCTGGCGTCGTCCGGACAGTCCGACACCGAACGGTGAGCCCCCACGCCATCAACGCATCGTCGGTGCGCGTCAAGACGCGTGACCAACCGGCCGAGGAGGCGTGGTTCCATTGCCGTGTATACACACAGGTCAACTATCTCGACCGGAGCGAGTCGAAACGCTAGTCCCTGACGTCCGCACCCCGTCGACGACCTCCGGTGCGCGATGTCGGTGTGCGGACACCGCGGGCACGGTCGGGTCGACGAGACCCGCGTGAGCGAACCCGCGGGCACGCAGCTGACAGCTGTCGCAACGGCCGCAGGGGCGTCCGTCCGACGCGGGCGCATAGCAGCTGTGCGTCAGACCGTAGTCGAGCCCCAGACCGTGCCCCCGCTTGATGATCTGGGCCTTGGACCAGCGGACTAGTGGTGCGTGCACCCGGAGCCCTGCGCCCTCGACCCCGGCCCTCGTCGCCAGAGCGGCCAGCCGCTCGAACGCCGCGATGTATTCGGGGCGACAGTCTGGATACCCGGAGTAGTCGAGCGCGTTGACGCCGATGAACAGGTCGTGGGCGCCCAGCACCTCGGCCCAGCCGAGCGCCAGCGAGAGCAACACGGTGTTGCGCGCCGGCACGTAGGTCGAGGGGATTCCGGCGCGGTCCGGCGACTGGTCCATCGGGACCTCCCCGTCACCGGTCAATGCCGAACCGCCGAACGCCGCGAGGTCGACCCCCACTTCGATATGCCGCACGACGCCCAGTGCGCCCGCCACACGGCGGGCCGCGGCCACCTCGCAGGCGTGGAGCTGCCCGTAGCGGATTGTCAAGGCGAACAGGATGAACCCTTCGGCCCGCGCGATCGCGGCGGCCGTATACGAATCGAGGCCGCCGCTCAGCAACACGACCGCTCGTCGCGACACGCCGTCAGCTATCACGATCCCGCCTCCCGGCCAGCGCCAGCCGGCGCTGCCGCTGGCAGGCCCCTTGCCGCTTCGCCACAGGTGCGGCCGAACTGATCAGACCGCCAGCGCTTTTGATTTTAGACCCCACGTGTCTCGGCGCCCCACAGATGCTTGTGCAACTGGACCTGTAGCCGCACCGGCAGATGGTCCTCGAGCACCCATCCAGCGAGCTGCGCGGGTGGCAGCACCGCGTGCACCGGCGAGAACAGCACCGCCCCGCACTGCGTCTCCAGAGCGTGCCGCCGCACTACGTCCCGAGCGAACTCGTAGTCGAGGCGATCGGCGATGACGAACTTGGCCTGGTCGCGCTTCGTCAGCCTGGAGAGATTGTCCCAGGCGTTGCGGTCAGTCTCGCCGCTCACGGGACACTTAATGTCCATGACCTTGACGACCCCCGCCGGCACGCGGGCCACGCTGACGTGCCCGCCGGTCTCCAGCAGCACCGTGGCACCCGATGCCAGCAGCCGGTCCAACAACGGATAGACGTCATCCTGCAGCAGCGGCTCGCCGCCGGTGACCTCGACCAGATCGCACTGATACCGCCCTACCTCAGCGACCACCGTGTCGACGTCGACCTTGCGCCCGCCGTGAAACGCATAAGACGTATCGCACCAGACACAACGCAGGTCGCAGCCGGTCAATCGCACGAAGACGCACGGCCGACCGGTCTGGTCTGATTCACCCTGGATCGAATAGAAGATCTCGTTAACTGTCAGCATCACGGGGCACGCTGCGGCACGATCGTCAGCCTCCATTCTACCCGTAGGGCCGGTGTGATCACCGCACGGTAGCCCGATCGTCGAGCGTGCCGGACGCCAGACTGAGGAGTCGGCCACGCATCGCCACCAAGCTGGTCGCCTGATTCCACCTGGGCGGCGTTGCTCCTCAGTCACACCGACCGCGCTCAAAGCCGGGAAGCCGAGCCCCGGCTTCTTCCGCCGTCTCATAAATCGGCCGTCCGGGGCTCGGCGCCAGCCGCCAGCGACCCCTGATCCGGCGTCGCTGATCTGTGGAGACCGAGTCCTGCGACAGCCTGATTACATCACTTCCCGACCCGGTCCACTCCGATCCGCTGGCACAGCGCCGACACGGCGCACCGAAGACACGTCGGGTAGACGGGCTTGCAGACATTCTGTCCCCAAGTCACCAGATACAGATTGATCAGCGGCCACCAGCGGCGTGCCACCACCTGGTAGAGCGCCTGCTCGGTCTCCTCGGGCGTGCGCGTGGCCACCCACCCCAGGCGGTTGGAAATCCGGTGCACGTGGGTATCCACACAGATGTTGTCCTCGCTCCGGAGCGCCACGATCAGCACGAGATTCGCGGTCTTGCGACCAACCCCAGGCAACGCCAGCAGCTCCGGCATCGTCGTCGGTACTCGGCCGTCATACCGCGCCAGTAGCAGCCGACAGGTCTCCCTGACGTGCCGCGCCTTGTGCCGGTAGAAGCTGACGGGATAGATCAGCGACTCGATCGTACTTGCGTGGATCCGGACCAGCTCGCGCGGCGTCCCGGCGCGGGCGAACAGCCGGTTCGACGCCTCGAGCGTCACCGCATCCCGGGTCTGGGCAGAGAGCATGGTGGCAATCAACACTTTGAACGGATCGGACTGCTCTGCCTCCGCGATCTTCTCGACCGCCGGCTCCGGCATGGACCGCATCGCGGCCGCCAGCTTCCGCATCACCCTGGCTACGTGCCGGCGACTCGGGATAGCCGTCGCGGCCACGGCTTCACCCGCCCGACCGTCTGTCTTGGTCCTGGTCATCACGCTCGGCGCAGTCTGCCCCGCTGTCCAGGCCGAGCAGCGCCAGACGGCCTGAACCCGACACTGGCGAAGCCCCTCCATCTTCGCCACGACTTCGGCGGGCAAGCCAGTCGCTTCTGCCTCCCGACTCACGCCTCTCAGCGCGTGACCGGCGTCACCACCGGCCGGCCGGCGAGCACGGCCAGGACAGTCCGCACGGCACGGTTGGCCATCGCAACCCGGGTCTCGCGGGTGGCGCTGCCGAGGTGCGGCACCAGGCAGACGTTCTTCAGCCTCAGCAGCCCCGCGTGCGCCTGTCGATCAGATGCCAGGTGTCCTCGGCCAGCGGTACATGCAGCGACACGACCTCGAAACTCAGCAGCAGCTGGTCGAGCGACAACTGGGCGGAGGCGGTCTCACCATCGGGGGGCACGCGCCCGTCTCGCACGGCGAAGAGGCGATCGTCGCGGCATCGACCCGGTCGGTGAAGACGCAGATGAGGCCCTTCTTGCCCAGAACCCGCGCGCACAAGGCCTCGTGCGACAGGCCGTTCGGCCCGGTGTGCAGGTCGATGTCGCAGACCGCGTCGAGCCTGGAGAGCACGGCGGAGGGCATCCGTCGCGTCACGAGTACGGCTGGCGTCGTCGGGCGCATGCTTGGGGTGGCCGGTCACCAACCGACCGCCGGTCCTACGCCTCTGGCGAGACACGATCACCGGCCACGGGCTGGATCCAGAGTGGTGCTGCGCCCGGGCTGTCGTGCGGCTAGCGCACCGGATCGATCGGGTCGACAATGCCAACGATCGCGGCGTCCACCGGAGCCGCGCGGCTCCCGATGGCGGCAGCCGCGGCCCGCCCATCGAGCACGAGCAGCACCAGATCGCCGACACCGGCACCGACCGAATCGACCGCCAGGTGCGCCCCGCCCACCGGCTGACCACCCCGGTCCACCGGCTGGGTCAGCAACAGCGTCGCGGCGTCGAGCGCCCGGTTCTTCCGTGTCGCCACAACCGGTCCGATGACTTGCGCCAGACGCATGGTTCGTCCGTCTCCAGATCTCAGCCCTGCGACCCGCGACGGCGCCGAGTCCGTGGCACCGGGCTGGCGTCAACGTCGTCGGTCGGCCAGTAGTCGCAGATTCCGGTGATGCTCGCGTCGGTCGGCACGACGTCCGGGAGAAACGGGAATGACGCTTCACGGCCACGGACGAAGAACACCTCTTCGCCAGTGCCGGCGCCAACGGAGTCGACCGCCACCAACGGCTCGCCCGCCACCGCACGAGCGGGCGACAGCGGCTGTAACACGAGCAGCTTGTGCCCGACCAGACCCGGATCCTTGGTCGTGGCGACGACGTTGCCGATCACCCGCGCTAGCTGCATCGTTTCGAGACTGGTCCGCTTCGTCCGGAGCGCTCGGCAAATCCGCCGACGGTTACCGGTCGGTCGTCACCGGCGAGCGGAGCGAAAACGAAAGACGGTGGTCACACCCAGATCCCTGTGATCACGTCAAGGAATGCGTGTCGACAACATCCACGATACCGACAATGGCGGCGTCGACCGGGCGGTCGGACAGCCCCTCTGCCAGTCGCGCGGAGCTCCCGGTGACGACCAGCACGGTCTCGCCTGTGCCGGCGTCGACGGTGTCGACCGCCACCAGCGGTCCGCCGCGCGGTTCACCGGCCGGCGTCACCGACTGGACCAGCAAAAGCTTGCTCCCGAGCAGACGCTCGTCCTTGCGGGTCGCGACGACGGTGCCGACCACCTTGGCGAGAATCATGTCGTGTTCATCGGCACCACCCGGCGGGCGCGGGGGCAGACACGGCCGGCTGGTCCGCCGATAGCGCGTGACTCTCGCGACGCGTGTTCACGGACCATCGCAACGGCCTGCAACGCCTGGACCGGCACGCCAGCGCACACCGATCACCTGGCGCACACTGTCACTTGTTCGAGCGCTTACCGATCGGCAGGACGTCCTCGAGGTTGCTGTGCGGCCGCGGGATCACATGCACCGACACAAGCTCGCCGACACGACGCGCGGCTGCGGCGCCAGCGTCGGTAGCCGCCTTCACGGCCGCCACGTCGCCCCGGACGATCGCCGTCACGAACCCCGCGCCAATTTTGTCCCAGCCGACCAGCGTCACGTTGGCGGCCTTGACCATAGCGTCCGACGCTTCGATCATCGCGACGAGCCCTTTCGTCTCCACCATTCCGAGCGCCTCACCCATTCTTGCCTCCCGCTACCGTAACTGCCTGACGGCATCCGCGATCAGCGCCGTCAACTCGCGGTATGTTAATCGAATTTCAGCATCCGGGCCTAGCAGACCTTCGTCGGCGGACGCGACCGACCGGACATCGACCAGCCGCGTGCCCGACTGCGACGGCGCTTCAAGCGCCTGACAGAGCCCGTCGTCGCTCTCCTCCTGGCCCGGGGGGCAGATCGGCGCCGGCGCCGCGATGCCGTAGCGGTCCCGAAGATCCTGCAGCCGGTTTACTTCTTCCCGTGACAACAGCCGCTCACGGCCCAGCTGTCTAGCCACCAGGCTGATCCGGGCGAAGTGCTCCACCGTCTCCATCTTGTAGTAGGCAGCGAACAGCTCATGGGCCACCGTCAGGGCACCGTGATTGGCCAACAACACCCCGTCATGGGCGCGGATGTGCCGCCGTACCGCGTCGGCCAGCTCGCTGGTGGAAGGAGTGCCATAATCGGCGATCGGAATGCTCCCGAGAGTGGTCACCACCTCGGCCAAAACCGCGCGGTCGAGTGGGATTCCGGCGACCGCGAAGCCGGTGGCGGTCGGGGGATGCGCGTGCACGACCGCCGTGATCTCCGGCCGGTGCTCGTAGACCGCCAGGTGCATGAGGACTTCGGACGATGGCTCCCGGTCGCCCGTCAATTTCCGCCCGTTGAAATCCGTGGTGACCATCATATCGGGCGTCATGAAACCTTTGGAGACACCGGTCGGGGTCGTCAGCAGCCGGTCGCCGTCGAGCCGCACGCTGATGTTGCCGTCGTTCGACGCGACGAACCCGCGGGCGTGTAACCGCCGCCCAATCTCGACGATGTCGGTGCGCAACTGCTGCTCGATCTGCATCATGCGCCCCGCGCGGATGCTCGCCGCGCCTGCTGAAACGCCGTGCGACAGTCGTCGGAACAGAAGTAGTGCATCTCCCGCTGTCGGCGGAGGGTCAAGGCTCGCGCCTGGTCTACATACGTGCCGCACACCGGGTCACGCACCAGCGGTACTCCCCGCGGCGGAGACACCTGGGGCCGAGCAGCGGCACCCCTGACCAGCCCGCCGAGGAACTTCCACAGCAGCCGCACCACCAGCATCACGACCAGGAACCGGATGAGCCAGGCAAAGACCATGGGTCGGCGGTACGGGCGGTGGCCCCTGTCCTACGGATGTGCCGATCGGATGCGGTCGAGCGCGTCGACGGTGGCGAGCGCCTCGGGGCTACCGGGGGCGACCCGCTGGACTTCTTCCCATGCTTCTATCGCGCCCTCGAGATCGCGTTTCCCGAAAGCGCGGACGATGCCGAGGTTGAGGATCGTCGTGACGTGCGCCGGGTCCACCTGGAGGGATCTAGCGAACTGCGTGAGCGCGCGATCGGCGTCGTCCAGGTAGTAATACGCCATCCCGAGATCGGTGCTGACGTCGACGTCCTCCGGATTCAGTGCCAGCGCCGCCTCAAACCAGGGAACCGCCTCGTCGAAGCGATGGGCATCGAAATAGAGATTGCCGAGATCCACCCGAACCTGAAAATCCTCCGGCGCGCCCTCAGCGGCGGTGCGTAGCTCTGCCGCCTGTACCTCGTCGACGGATGGCACCTGCGCCACCGGCTGGGTCCGAACCGGGGGAGGCGCCTGGGTCGTCTCGACCGGGTCCATCGGACGCTGGCTTTGGACGATCCAGCCCATCAGACTCGCCGCGATCACCAGTGACACGACGAGTGGCAACGATTCAATGCGGTTCATAAAAAATAGTCCGAGCGCCGAACACGGTCGGCCCGATCATAGCAACGACGTCTGAACCACGTCCAATCGCGCACCCGGCGGACGAAGCCGGGCCGGTCGCACGCCGGCACGAGTCAGCAACCCCAACGTCACGGGGCCACGGCGCGGCCTGGCCGGCCCTGCCCTCGTCAGTGCAGCAGGGCGACCATCTCGCGGACGGCCCTCTCCATACCCACCAGCACGGCGCGCGAGACAAGGCTGTGGCCGATGTTGAGCTCTACGATCTCCCGGATGGCGGCGACCGGCTTGATGTTCACGTAGGTCAGCCCGTGCCCACCGAGAACCTCGAGCCCGTCTTCGTGCGCCTGCCGGGCCGCCTGCCGGATTCGGGCAAGCGCCGCGGCCCGTCCATCGGGGCTGGCATCCGCGTAGGAACCGGTGTTGATCTCGATGGCGGTCGCGCCGGTCTGCTGGGCGCACGCGACCTGTTCTGGCATCGCGTCGATGAACAGGCTGACGGCGATGCCCTCCTCCTGGAGCCGACCCACGACGCCGGCAATCGCCACCTGATGCTGGACGACGTCGAGACCGCCGGTCGTGGTCACCTCTTCCGGGTGCTCCGGCACCAGCGTCACCTGGTCCGGCTTCACCTCGGCGGCGACCGCGACCATCTCGTCTGTCACCGCCATCTCCACGTTGAGCCGGGTCGACACGACTTCCCGCAATACTTTCAGATCACGGTCCTGGATATGCCGCCGGTCGCCGCGCAAGTGCACCGTGATGCCATCCGCACCGGCCAGCTCCGCCAAGGCGGCCGCCGTTGCCGGCTCCGGTTCGCGAGCGTGTCGGGCCTGTCGGATCGTGGCCACATGGTCGATGTTGACGCCCAGCCGCATGAGTTCACTCCCGGAATTTGGAATCAGCCTCGGTGGCCATGCCGCGGCTCAGGCGCCCATCCCGTCTCGAGACTCAACCAGATGTGACAAAACCGACCCGCTTTCGGGACGGCGTCGGCTGGCGAGCCGGCCTATTCCTGACTCCTGACCGCTGTGTCCTGCCTCCTGGTGGACAGGCTCTCTCCGAGATCGGCTCGCACGCGTTCCGCGATCGCCTCGGCCAGCACCTCGATCGCCGCCTGGTCGCGTCCCTCGATCATGATCCGCAGCAGTGGCTCAGTGCCCGAATACCGAACAAGTACCCTTCCCTCCCCCGCGAGGCTCCGCTCGGCATCTTCGATGAGCCGTGACACCTCCGGCAGCTCGGCCAACGCGACGCGCCGACGCACCAGCACATTCACCAGCACCTGGGGCCACGGAACCAGTGCCGCGGTCAGGTCGGCCAGGTCCGACCCGGTCTCGATGACCGCCCGCACGACCATCAACATGGTAGCCAGTCCGTCTCCGGTCGCCAGGTGATCGGCAAAGATGATGTGCCCAGACTGCTCGCCGCCGAGCGCGAGGCCGCGACGCCGCATCTCCGCCCACACCAGCCGGTCCCCCACCGAACACCGATGTACCGCGATGCCATCGGCGCGCAACGTATGCTCGAGGCTGATGTTGCTCATCACCGTCGCCACCACCGCCCGTTTCGGCAACCGCCCCGATGCCGCGAGCCTACGCGCCGCAATTAGGAGTACCGCATCACCATTGACGAGCGTGCCCCGATGGTCGACGAATACCACCCGGTCGCCGTCGCCGTCGAAGGCAGCGCCCAGCCGGCATCCGTGCTCGACCACCGCCCGAGCCAGCCGGTCGGGGTGGATGGAGCCGCAATCGAGGTTAATGTTCCGTCCATCCGGCTGGTCGGACAGCACGACAGGGTCCAGTCCCAGCCCACGCAGTACCGCCGGGGCAATCTGGCTGGTAGCACCGTTCGCGCAGTCGATGGCGATACGCAGATCAGCCGCCACCCGCACGCCCTCAAGAATCCGGCTGGCATGGGCGATGTAGGCGTTGCTGATGGCGACGGGCTCGAGCGGCGGAACCTGGCCATCCGGTACCGCCCACGTCCTGTCGGCGACCAACGCCGCGATCCGGGCCTCGAGATCGTCATCTGCCTTCTCACCACGCCCCGTGATGACTTTGACCCCGTTGTCCTGAAACGGGTTATGCGAGGCAGACACGACGAGGCCAGCGTCGAACCCACCGTCGCGCGTGAGAAAGGCGATGGCTGGGGTCGGGAGGAGACCGCCGTCGACGACCTGAGCCCCCTCGCTCTCGATGCCGCGCGCCAGTTGCCTGGTGATCCATTCGCCAGACTCGCGCGTGTCCCGGCCGATAAGCACTCGAATGGCGTCACGCGCCCGGCTGCACGTCCTGACAAGAGCCGCTCCGAGCCGGGCAAGCGTGCGCTCGTCCAACGGAGGTGAGCCTGGCGTACCCCGCACGCCATCGGTCCCGAACAACCCGGCAGACCTGCCATCGAGGGATTCGCTCACCGAAGGTCGACCCGCACCACCCGAGGCTCCTGGTGGGTAACGCGAAAGGCACGGTGCGGCTCGACCGTCACCGACAGGTGGTAAGTCCCGGCCCCCGCGCCGGCGAGGTTGACAAAGGCGCCCACGGCACCGCTGTCAAGCTCGCGCATGAGCTCGGGCGGCCCCTGGACGGTGACGGTGACAGACGGAGGTGTGACCGCGGGGGACAAACCGGACGCCACGTTCCGCACCCGAACCGGCACGTCGGCCAGGATCCGATCGACCGGCGCGCGGACGATCTCAACCGTAACCCGCGTCACGCGTGAGGTCCCAACTCGCAGGTTTGGGTCGGCCACGCCGATCGTGACCATCTCCTCGATCGGCACCGACGCGTTTGTCACATCGAGCGGCTCGGTGATCGCCTCCGACAGTTGGCGCAATCGGCTCAGTGGGCCGGAGACCTCCACCATCGCCGGCTCGGCGAAGACCTTGCCGACGACGAATCCGGCGGCGGGCTGCCCCTCGACAACGGGGACGACCGGCACCATCCTGGGCAACCCCTCCTCATCGAGCGTGAGCGACACGGTCGATGGGATCACCTGCGTCACCTCCACGCCGAGAGGCGCGCGGACACGACCAGCCGTCATATTGAACAGCCGCTGGCCCGACCGCTCAGACCCCAGGTCGATGACCGCGGCGACGTCACCCGCGTCGAGGCGCCCCAGCACCGCCGACGGACCACGCAACCGCACCTCGACCGTTTCGGGCACGTCCACCAGGATCTCCATCGAGCCAGGCAGATTCTCAAATTGCAGCGGGACCCGCAGCCCGCGCTCAGCGATCGGATCCCCGGCGACCGTGCGCCACAGCGCCACGGCCAGCGCGATCGCCAACACCTTCAACCCAACGTCGCGGAAAAACGGAGAGGTCATCATGCGTCGAGTTGTTTCACCTCCTCACGCCGTCGACGGGGCGTGCGATGCCGCATCAGCGCCTCAAGTCGATAGCGGAGCTGTTCCGGCGCCAGATCCTGCTCGATCTGCCCATCGACGACCAGCGAGAGTCGGCCGGTCTCTTCCGAGACCACCAACGCCACGGCATCGGTTTCTTCGCTCAACCCAATCGCGGCGCGGTGACGGGTGCCGAGATCCTTGCTAACGGGAAGATGCACGGTCAGCGGCAGAAAACAGGCGGCGGCCGCAACCCGGCCCTCCTGAATGATGACCGCGCCATCGTGCATGGGCGAGCCCGGGCGGAACACCGTGACCAGCAGATCGTAGCTGACCGCCGCGTCGAGCGGGATACCGCTCTCGACATAATTGCGCAACCCGATCTCCCGCTCGATCGCGACAATGGCGCCGACTCGCTGGTCGGCCAGCATCTGCAACGCCATCACCACCTCCTCGATTATCTCATCGGTCGTCTCGGACCGGCTGAGATAGCGGAAGAACGGGGCACGTCCAAAGTGCACGAGCACGCGCCGGATGTCCCCCTGGAACAGCACGATCGCCGCAAAGACGATGTAGCCGAACATGCCGCGGATTAACCAGTTGAGCGTCTGCAGTGGGGTGAGCTGCGACGCATAGTACAGCCCGATGATCAGAGCGCCGCCTGTGAGAAGCTGAACCGCGTACGTACGACGCACGAGCTTCAGGAATTCGTAGATGAGCAGCGAGACGATGGCGACGTCGAGCAGATCCCACCAGCCGATCTGGTTTGGCCCCAACACGCCGGTCAGCCACTCGATCATGCCTCCCCCCGCGCTGCGAAGCCAGCTGGCGCCGAGTTCAGTGTCCCGTGCGTTCGGATCCGGTCGGCCACTCGGACCACCCGCACCATCTCGCGCACATCGTGCACGCGCACGATGTGCGCTCCCTGTAGGACCGCCGCGGTAACGGCAGCCGCGGTCTCCCACTCGCGGTCCGCCGAACCACCATCACCGTCCGTGGCCAGAAATGACTTCCGCGAGGGACCGACCAGCGTAGGGCAATCCAGCGACGCCAGCTGGCCGACCGACGCCAGCGCCGTATACGTGTGCTCGGCGCGCTTGGCGAACCCGAGACCAGGGTCGACGATGATGCTCGAACGGGCGACACCGGCGTCGGTCGCCGCGGCGATCCGGTCCCCCAGCTCACGAACCACCTCGACGCCGACATCGCGATACTCCGCTTCGTGATACATGTCGCGTGAACGCCCTCGATTGTGCATCAGGACCAACCCGGCGCCACGTTCGGCCACCACCGACGCCAATGCCGGCTCGTAGAGCAAGCCGGACACGTCGTTGACGATCACCGCGCCATGGTCAAGGGCGACCCGCGCGACCTCGGCCTTGTAGGTGTCAACCGACACCGGCACCCGGGCCAGGCCCGTGAGCCGCTCGAGCACGGGCACCACGCGCGCCAACTCCGCCTCCGCCGACAGCGCAGCCGCGCCGGGCCGGGTCGACTCGCCGCCGATGTCCAGCAGATCAGCGCCAGCGGCCTCCAGTTCGAGTGCACGGTCCACGGCCCGGTTCGGATCCAGCCACAGCCCGCCGTCCGAAAACGAGTCCGGGGTCACGTTGACGATCCCCATCACCAGCGTCCGGTCACCCAGCCGCAACGGGGCCGTGTCCGGCAGCGGCACCACGTAGTGACACCGGGGCATCATACGGTCCCCCATAGAGGGCACCAAGGAATCGGCAAACCTGCCCACCGGAGCCCTGACACAGGCGGGAGACCGGAGAGCTTCGCCGCCCTCGGTTGCCCCATGTCGGGCCGGGAAGAGCTCCCAACTAGCTGGTCAATGCTGCGCGAATCGCGGCGTCCACCGGGCGCGGCGGGATCAACACTATTCCTGCACCAGTGGCTTCCCAAGCGACGGCACCACCGGCGGTCGCTCCGTCTCCGGGTTGACCTGCTGATCCGACACGACCGGCTCGGCCTCTACCAGGGCCTCGAGCGGTTGGCCCGAGATAATCCTGGCGACCTGCTCACCGGACAGCACCTCGCGGATCAGCAGCTCTTCAGCAACCCGCAGGAGCGCGCTCTTCTTCTCCTCGAGAACCGAGCGAGCGCGGTCGTAGTTGTCGGTGACGATCCGCTTGATCTCCTGGTCGATCCGGATCGCGGTGTCCTCGCTGTAGTTCTTGTGCTGCGCTAAGTCCCGACCCAGGAAAATCTGCTCTTCCTTCCGGCCGAACGTCAGCGGCCCAACCGCCTCGCTCATGCCCCATTCGCAGACCATTTTGCGGGCGAGGTCGGTGACTCGATCGAGGTCGTTGCCGGCACCGGTCGTCACCATCGCGTTGGTAATCTCCTCGGCGACACGGCCACCAAGCAGTACCGCGACCTGGTCCTGGAGATACTCAAGAGAGTAGTTATGCTTATCGTCGATCGGCAGCTGCTGCGTAACGCCGAGCGCCATCCCTCTCGGGATAATCGTGACCTTGTGGACCGGGTCGGCGTGCTCCAGCACGACGCCCAGCAAGGCGTGACCCGCCTCGTGGATCGCCGTGATCTGCTTCTCCTCGTCGCTGATGATGAGTGACCGGCGCTCCGACCCCATCATGACCTTATCCTTGGCGAACTCGAAGTCCTGCATCATCACGGTCTTCTGATTGTAGCGGGCCGCGTTGAGCGCCGCCTCGTTGACGAGGTTCGCCAGATCCGCGCCACAGAAGCCAGAACTGCCCCGCGCCAGCACATGGATGTCCACGTCGTCAGCCAGTGGGATCTTGCGGGTGTGGACCCCGAGAATGCCCTCCCGGCCCTTCACATCCGGCCGGTTCACGACGATCGTGCGGTCGAAGCGCCCGGGCCGAAGCAGCGCCGGGTCCAGCACGTCGGGACGGTTGGTTGCAGAGACGAGGATGACTCCTTCGTTCGACTCGAACCCGTCCATCTCGACCAATAGTTGATTCAGCGTCTGCTCCCGCTCGTCATGGCCCCCGCCCAGGCCGGCACCCCTATGACGGCCCACGGCGTCAATCTCGTCGATGAACACGATGCACGGCGCGTTTTTCTTCCCCTGCTCGAACAGGTCACGGACACGCGAGGCGCCGACACCGACGAACATCTCCACGAAGTCCGACCCGCTAATCGAGAAAAACGGCACGTTGGCCTCGCCGGCGACGGCCCGCGCCAGTAGGGTCTTGCCGGTCCCAGGAGGCCCCATTAGCAAGACGCCCTTCGGGATCCGACCACCCAGTTTCTGGAACTTCTGCGGCTCGCTAAGAAAGTCGATGATCTCCTGCAGTTCCTCTTTCGGCTCGTCGACACCGGCGACGTCCTTGAACGTCATCTTCTTCTGCGTGCTCGACGACAGCTTGGCTCGGCTCTTGCCGAACGACAGTGCCTTGTTACCGCCGCTCTGGATCTGACGCATGAAGAAGACCCAGAAGCCGATGATCAGCAGGATCGGCGCCCAGGAGTACAGCAGGGTCGCCCAGGGACTCGCTGCCGCCGCCCTCGCCTGGACCACGACGTCGCGCTCGATGAGCTTGTTGGCCAACCCCTCGTATTGCGGGGGCGCGTAGGTACGGAACTGCTCGCCGCTCGACGAGCGGCCGACGATCTCGCTGCCGGTGAGTTCGACGCGGTCGACTTGACCGGCATCGACCCACCGGATGAACTCGCTGAAGCTAACGGAAGTGTCGCCGGTCCGGAACTGGGACGAAACGTTCCAGATCATTAACACCGCGACCACCAGGACCATCCAGAAAAGCAGGCTGCGCGTCGTCGAATTCACGGATTTCCCTCCAGAACTCTCGCTTTCAAGACTAGCACGCTTGCCGCATCCCCCGTGACCCGAAAATCGTCACCGACACCTTGTCCAACGACCCAGACGATGCGATCCCGTGCATCGAGCACCACGGGAATCCGGCCGCGCGCGACGCGACTAACCTTCCGATCGACGAACAGGTCCTGCAGCTTCTTCCGATGCCCGTTAAGACCGAACGGCCGAAACCGGTCTCCAGGCCGCCAGTTCCGCACCGCAAGCGGACCCACCGCCGCTACCGACACCGCTACCTCCCGACCGCTCGCGACCGACTGAGGCCAGGATGAGGTAAGCCCCCCCCCGGACCGCGGCAAGACCGGCGCCGCGCTGATCGTTACGCCAGCCTCTGGAACCGACACCTCGCCGGGCACCTCGAGCCGATAGGCGAACGTCTCCACCAGGGCGACGGTGCCCCGGCCAGCACGGACGGTCAGGCGGATAACACCCTCAAGCCGGTGAGCCCGGCACCCTGGAAAATCGACCCGCGCCGGGTCGTCCACCGCCAGCCGGCGAAGCCGCTCGATGTGGTCGAAGCCAACCGCGCGGCCGGATACGCGCATCAGCGCATCGCGCGCCACGCGCCTCCCCAGCGCCGGGTGCAGCGCCGCCAACCCGGCGGCGTCGATCTCCACACCCTCCGGGGCACCCTGGACGAGACCGGCGCCCCGGTCGCTGGCCGCGCGCGCGAGCCACTCGTCGTCGGCCCGTGCAATCTCGGCCTCCCGAGCGAGCACCTGGACGATTCGCGGCGAGTACGCCCGCAGGTAGGGGAGAAGATCGTGCCGGATCCGGTTGCGGGGCACTTGGCGGTCGAGATTGGACGCATCCTCGTGGAACGATGCCTGCCTGGACGCCAGATACGCGCGCAGCTCGGCACGCGGGACGGTCAACAACGGGCGCACAACCACCCCGGCGCGTGGTCGAATCGCGGAAAACCCGGTGGTACCAGCGCCACGCAGAAGGCGGAGCAAGTAGGTCTCGGCCTGGTCGTCGATCGTGTGCCCCAGCGCCACGCGGCATGCGCCGAGGCGATCCGCCGCCCGCTCGAAAAACGCGTGACGGGCCAGGTGACCTGCATGCTCGACGGAGATCCGCTCCAATCGGGCCATTTCGGCAACGTCCGCCGACTCGACGACGCACGGCAGCCCAAACCGGGCCGCCAGATCCCTGCAGAAACGCTCGTCTTCGTCCGAGTCCGGTGGCCGCAATCGGTGATTGAGATGCGCCACACCGGCCAGCGTGACGGCGCCCCGCCCAGCCAAATCCGCGAGCAGGTAGAGCAGGGCCACCGAATCTCCACCGCCCGACACCGCGGCCAGCACCCGGCCGCCCGCCGGTAGCAGCGCCTGCCGGCGAATGAACACGAGCACGCGTTCGGCGAGTGGATCCATTCTGCTTGCCCAGGCGAACGGACGCTGGCAGACGGTGGTGACGGCCCGCTGCATTCGACCGGCGCCGCATCCGCGTGACGGCGTTGTACCTCGTCGAATATGCCGATGTGCTCCCTCGTCGCGCCTGGTCAGCCAGGCGCAGCGCCCATCTCAATGCGACGCGGGGTGTCACCACGGGCTACTGGGACAATGGTGCCGGTGCAGGGACTTGAACCCCGGACAACGCGGATATGAGCCGCGTGCTCTAACCAGCTGAGCTACACCGGCGAACGTGACCCTGTCTGGTGGCCCGCCGTCGTGGCACCGCGCACCAGACAGGGTAGCTCTTGATTGTATCAATTTCTGGCGCCACCAGCCTTCACGCAGACAGGGTGACATGAGTCTTTTCTAACGCCAAGGGAGACGAAACCCAATACAAGACTCCCGACCCACCCTTCACAGAATCAGCATCGCGTCGCCATAGCTGTAGAAACGGTAGCCACCGCGCACCGCCTCGGCGTAAGCGGCCAGCACGCGCTCGCGTCCGGCGAAGGCGCTGACTAGCAGCAGCAGCGACGACCGGGGTAAATGGAAGTTGGTCAAGAGAGCCCCGACCGCGTGGAACGCGACACCTGGATACAGATAGAGGTCGCTAACACCGCCGCCCACCGGCAGACGACCAGCCCCAACCCGAAACGCCGTTTCGAGCGTGCGGGCGGTGGTGGTGCCAACCGCCACGACTCGTCGGCCCTCTTCCAGGGCTCGGTTGATCGTCTCGGCGGTCGCCGCCGGCACGTCGTAGGGCTCCGGCTCGACACGATGCTCCTCCACGCGGTCGACCCGGATCGGCTGGAACGTGCCATAGCCCACGTGCAGCGTCACACGCAGGACCTCGACCTTACGAGCGCGAAGACGCGTCAGAAGCGCGCCGGTCAAGTGGAGACCGGCGGTCGGCGCCGCCACCGAGCCCCGAACAGTGGCGTAGACCGTCTGGTAGCGCTCGCGGTCGGCCGTGGCAGCCGGCCGTTTGATGTAGGGGGGCAGCGGCACCTGGCCGAGCGCGTCGATCGCGGCCTCGACTGGCGATCCGTCTTCCACCCAGAGCCGGATCGTGCGACGTCCGTGAAACCGGCGCGCGAGCACCTCACCGCACAGCCGAAGCCCCTTTCCCTCGAACGCAACGGCGGCGCCAACCCGTAGCTTCTGCCCTGGGCGCATCAGGGCGTCCCACCGCTCCTCGTCGAGTCGCGTCAGAAGCAAACACTCAACCGCACCACCCCTCGGCACGCGGTGGCCCAGCAGCCGCGCCGGGAACACCCGGGTATCGTTGACGACGAGCAGGTCACCCGGCGCCAGCAGGCCGGGCAAGTCGGCGATGGTCCGGTGCCTGACTGTACCGCTTCCGCGGTCGAGGACCAGGAGCCTGGCCATCTCGCGGTCCGGCGCCGGCGTCTGCGCGATGCGGTCCGGCGGCAGATCGAACTCGAAGTCGGAGACGAACATGCGTGTCCCACAAACCGGTTCTTACCCCGATTCGCCAGCACAGCCAAGCCGACGACCGTCTACATCACCTAGTACGCCCAACGCAGGAGGACGGCGCCGACCGTGAACCCGGCGCCCACCGAGGCAAGAAGTACCAGGTCGCCCTTCTTGAGACGCTGATCGGCGAGCGCGTCGGCAAGCGCCAGCGGAATGGTCGCGCCGGTGGTGTTGCCGAACCGGTCGATGTTGATGACGACCTTCTCCTCAGGCAGTTCAAGCTTGGCGGCGGCGGCCATGATGATCCGCCGGTTCGCCTGGTGCGACACGAACAGGTCCACGTCGGCGGCGCGCAAGCCGTTGCGCTTCAGAATCCGCTTGCACATCTCGCCGGTCTTGCGGACAGCGAATTTGAAGACCGCCGCCCCATCCTGATGCACATAGTGCAGCCGCTGGTCGACCGTCTCGTGAGAAGCCGGCCGCCGGCTGCCCCCGGCTGGCATCTGCAGCGCCGGGCCGCCGCTGCCGTCGATCTCGTGGGCGAAATCGAGGATACCTAGCTCGGGGTCCGCCGCGGGAGACACCACGACTGCCCCGGCCCCGTCACCGAAGATCACGCAGGTAGCACGGTCGTTGTAGTCGATGATTCGGGACATCACGTCGGCGCCGATGGCGAGCGCATGCTCGTGCGCACCGGTGGCCACGAACTGTACGGCGGTCGTCAGGGCGTATGTGAAGCCGGAGCAAGCGGCGCTCAGATCAAAGCCCCAGGCCCCGGTGGCGCCGAGGCGGTTCTGGACCAGACACGCCGTGCTCGGGAAGAACATGTCCGGTGTGGTCGTCCCGACCACGAGAAACTCGATGTCGGATGCTGTGAGACCGGCCTGCGTGATCGCCGCGCGCGCCGCCTCAGCCGCCAGATCCGAGGTCGCCATGTCGTCGTCGGCGATGTGCCGCTCGCGAATTCCAGTACGCTGCAGGATCCACTCGTTCGACGTGTCGACCAGCCGCTCAAGGTCCGCGTTGGTCAGCACTTTCGGTGGTGTAAAGGTGCCCAGCGATGAGATCTGCACTCGTCGGAGTGCTGGTGCCAAGCCATCGCCAGATAGACTCCTGACCGCTTCACTCATCGCTGTCATGTCGTCCTTTCCCGCCGCGCAAGGCTACCAGAGCCGACCCTCGCGGTCCGGTACCAGCATCCCGAAGTAGTCGTAGGCGCGAGCGGTGGCCACCCGCCCACGCGGGGTGCGATCGAGAAACCCGATCTGAATCAGGAACGGCTCGTAGATATCTTCGATCGCCTCTTTTTCCTCGCTGATGGCGGCGGCGATGCTGTTCAACCCGACCGGGCCGCCGCCAAACTTGTCGATGATGGCACGCAGCAGCCGTCGATCGGCCTCGTCGAACCCGTTCGTGTCCACCTCGAGCAGCTCCAGCGCCTGCAGCGCCACAGGCCGGGTGATGGCGCCGTCGGCCCGCACCTGAGCGAAGTCCCGCACCCGCCGTAACAGCCGGTTGGCGACCCGCGGTGTCCCGCGCGAGCGGCGCGCGATTTCGGCGGTTGCGTCGCCGTCGATCGGCACCTCGAAGATGCCGGCTGACCGGCGCACGATCTCCTGAAGGTCGACGTCGCGGTAGAAGTCCAGCCGGTGCACGATGCCGAATCTGGCGCGGAGCGGCGACGTGAGCAACCCGGCGCGGGTCGTCGCCCCGATCAGCGTGAACCGCTGCAGCGGCACCTTCACCGACCGCGCGCTCGGCCCCTGGCCGATGACGATATCGAGCTCGTAGTCCTCCATCGCCGGATAGAGGATCTCCTCGATCACCGGGCTCATCCGGTGGATCTCGTCGATGAAGAGCACCTCGTGCTCCTTGAGATTGGTCAAGATGCCGGCCAGGTCGCCCGGCCGCTCCAGCACGGGCCCGGCCGTCGTCCGGATCTGCACGCCGAGCTCGTTGGCGATGACATACGCCAGCGTGGTCTTGCCGAGCCCGGGCGGACCATAGAGCAGCACATGGTCCAGTGCCTCGCTCCGCTGGCGCGTCGCCGCGATCGAGACCTCGAGGTTTTCGCGTAGCCGCTCCTGTCCAACGTAGGCGTCGAGGGTCCGCGGGCGCAAGCCCGCCTCGAACTGGTCGTCGTCATCCAGACGGACGGCGCTGACCACACGACTTGGTGAAACTTCGTCTGTCAACGGGCGAGCTCCTTCAACGCCTGTTTCAGGGTCTGCTCGAACGTGCCGGCACTGACCTGCAGCGCGGCCTCCACGGCCCGCTCCGCCAGCGGCCGGTGGTAGCCCAGGTTCAGCAGCGCCGACAGAAGGTCATCCCGTGTGTTCATAGCGCCCGACTCGATGTCCTGGCCGTCCGGTTCGGGACCGAGAGCCGCCGGCAGCCGATCCTTCAGCTCAAGCCCCATCCGCTCGGCGGTTTTCTTCCCGACGCCGGGGATGCCGGTCAGCCGCGCCACGTCCCCTTGACGCACCGCCCGGACGAGGTCGGCTGACTCGATCCCGGACAGCACCGCCAGCGCCAGCCGCGGACCGATGCCGGTGATCCCGATCAGCAGCTCGAACAGCTGCAGCTCGAGTGGGGTCGCGAAACCAAACAGCGCGAGCGCCTCCTCCCGCACGTGAGTATGCACCCTGAAGGCCACCTCGGAGCCCGGCTCGCCCAACCCGTAGAACGTCGACAGCGGAATGTGCACGTCGTAGCCGACACCCTGCACGTCGACAATCACCCGGTTCGGGTGTTTCTCGACCAGCCGGCCACAGAGCCGCGCGATCATCCGTCACCCTTGCGGACGATACTGCCGCCAACTACGGATGGTCGCGCCGCGCCCGGCCGGATGTGCCGGCGTCGGCGCGGACGTCACCGTGTGGGCATGACAGACCGCGACCGCTAGCGCGTCCGAGACGTCGTACGGCGACGGTGCGGCCTCGAGCTCGAGCAGCAGCGTGACCATCCGCTGGACCTGCCGTTTGTCCGCCCGGCCGTACCCCACGACGGCACGCTTAACCTCGGCGGGCGTATACTCGGCCACTGGTAGCCCGGCCTTGGACGCCGCCAGCAGCGCCGCCCCCCGAACATGACCCAGCTTCAAAGCGCTGCGCGCGTTGCGGGCAAAGAATACATCCTCGACCGCGACCCACTCGGGCCGATGCCGGGCCAGCTGGGTCGCCAGCGCGTCATAGACGCGTGTCAGTTTGTCCGGAAACGGGATGCGGGCGGGTACCGCGATGGCGCCGCACACGACGAGCCTGCACCGGCTGCCATCGGTGTCGACGCAGCCGTACCCGGTGCACTCTGAGCCGGGGTCAATCCCGAAAATCCTCACGCAGGCGAGGCCTCGATCTCCTTCTCGTCCACGTCGAAGTTCGACCAGACGTGCCGGATGTCGTCCAGATCCTCGAGCAGGCCCACCAGCTTCATCATCTGCTGGGCCGGCTTGCCTTCGAGTGTGACGTAATTCTGCGGCAACATCGCGACCTCGGCCGCCGTCGGCTCGACCCCGAGCGCCCGGACCGCCTCGACGACCGAGTCGAACGTCTCGGGCGTGCTGATGACCTCCCAGCTGTCACCCTCGTCGCGGAAGTCGTCGGCGCCGGCGTCGATGGCGGCCGTCATCAACGCTTCCTCGTCGGCTTTCCCCTGTTCGACCAGCAGGTAGCCCCGCTTCTCGAACATCCATGCCACGCTGTTCGACGAGCCGAGATTCCCTCCGTGCTTGGTCAACAGATGTCGGATCTCGCTGACCGCCCGGTTCTTGTTGTCAGTCAACACCTCGAGTAGCAGGGCGACGCCACCCGGGCCATAGCCCTCGTAGGTAACCTCTTCGTAGCTCACACCCGGCTCTTCGCCGGTACCTCGGCGAATGGCCCGCTTGATGTTGTCGGCCGGCATGTTCCCCGCCTTCGCATCGGCGATGACGGTTCGCAACCGTGGGTTACAGTCTGGGTCGCCGCCGCCGTCACGGGCGGCGACGGTCAATTCCTTGATGATGCGGGTGAACAGCTTGCCACGCTTGGCGTCGGCCGCGCCCTTCTTGTGCTTGATGGAATGCCACTTGGAATGGCCGGACATGGCAGGACTCCGTGACTACGGGTCCGGTCAGGACCCTGGTCGGCATGAAACGTCGAAAATTCTATCACGATCGCCGGCGCCCTTCTCCAGACGACCCCCTTGGGCCGAGCGGCGTGTCTATCCGCTAGCCCGACTTCCTGGCCTCGACGACCCAGGTGTCTGCCTCCGGATGCCACGCGCCACCCTGGTAATCACCCGACACCGTCTCGACGGTGAACCCGGCGCGGCGCAGCCGCCCGGTCATCTGCCGCATCGACAGCGTACGAAACACCAGCGAAAACCGGTGCACGGCGCGGCTCCGGCCACGCCGTTCCACGAACTCCTGGTCGAAGATCGTCAGCCGGCGAGGCAGGTCCTGTCTGACCGACTCGATCAGACTGACCCGCGCCGCACCGCCCTGGCGCCGCCCCCTAAGACTGACCCGACGCTCGTACTCGCGCCAACGCGGCAGGTCCGGCACGATGTCGATAGCGAAGACACCGCCGGACCGGAGCGCGCCGAAAACCGAGTGCAACGTGTCCCGCAGGGCGCGGTCGCGAACTAGTGACTGCAACACCCCGTAGGGCGCGATCACCAGCCGGAAACGGCCCGGTTGCCGGAACGGCAGCCACCGGATGTCTCCCCGCACCAGACGTAACCGATCACCCGTCCGACCGTGCCGGCGCCGTGCCTGCCTGAGCATCGCGTCCGACCGGTCGATGCCGACGACGCCCTCCACCGCCCGCGCCACCGGCACCGACACCCTACCGGTCCCGCACCCCAACTCGAGCACCGGGCCGCCTACCCGCCCGGCCAACCGCCGCCAGAAGTTGACATCGCGACGTCCGACCGTGCGGGCGTTCTCCCAGTCGTAAAACGGCGCGTACTCGTCCCACCCGTGCCACCCCTCCATGTTACGCATGTTCCACACGTCGCGCGTCCGCTCAAGACGCTGGCTCGCCAGGCACGGGTTCGTCGGGCCGGCTCGGTATTATAGAGTTACGCTGTTATGCCGCTTATCCCGGACTGGGCCCCCAATCTCCACCCGCTGCTCGTCCATTTCCCGATCACCCTTCTCATCACGGCGGCCGCCGTGGATCTGGCGAGTGTGCTGATACCGACCAGGCCCGCCGCACGCGACACCGCCACGCTGTTTTACTGCGCCGGCGCATTGATGGCGATGGCCGCGTACTTCAGCGGTCTGAGCGCCGCGCAGTCGCTGACGGTGTCGCCAGAGACCGCCGCCGCCGTCACGGCACACTTCACCTGGGCCGACCGCACGACGTGGTTCTTCGTGTTCTTCGCCTCGCTAAGGGTCGCGTTGTCCTACATCTGGCGACCGACCGCCCGCTGGGCGGCGGTCGTCGTGCTCCTGGTGGCCCTGACCGGTGTCGGGATACTGCTGGTGACCGCGGAGCGGGGAGGCCGGCTCGTGTTCCAATACGGTCTCGGCGTCGCCACCATACCGTCGAGCGGACAGACGTGGACCCTGCCCGACCGGCTCTCCGACGGGACCGAGGTGGCCGCTACACCGGACGGGTCGTGATGCCGCCGGGCCGCAGCAGGCGACGCTCCCCGGGTGACCCAGGCGCGCATCGGGTCAGTCGGGATACCGGCCCGAGCACGAAACAGAGCACGCCGGTGGTGATGGCCAGTATCGCGCCGACACTCACGCCGTCGCCACGGGTGATGAGCATGCCCGCCCCCCAAACGAAGCCCACCGACACACAGGCCAGCGCCAGAGGCAGGAAGATCCGCATCGGGTTGAACAGCGTGATGATGTTCAAGATCACCATCACCGTCTCGAACGCCGTGAGCGTGCTGATGGTGCTCTTCCCCCCGCGTCGCTGGTGGATCGTGATCGTGTGTTCCCGCACCAGGTGGCGCTCGTTGACGAACACCCTGGCGATGATGTCGCTGAACGCCATGGAGTCTGGACAGACCTGAATGTAGCGCCGCGCGAGGTCCGTCCGGTAGAGCTTCAAACCGGAGTTCAAGTCGTAAATCTGGAGCGGCATCAGCACGCGCGTGATCAACCGGATCAGGCTCTTGCCGACTTCACGAAACAGGCTCGACCAATGACGGCCACGATTGCCGACCACCATATCGGCCCTGGTCCGCTGCAGCTCCGCGTACACCGCGTCGAGGTCCTCGAAGCGATGCTGCCCTCGGCGTCGAACGTCACGACGAGATCGGTGGTCGCCTCCCTCACGGCCGTTTTCAGCGCACCACCATAGCCACGGTTGACCTTGTGACGAAGAATCGTGACGCCGACTTCGGCGTCATAGGGTTGCAGCGCCGCTGACGTGCCGTCGACAGAGCAGTCATCGACCACGATCAGCTTCCAGCCGCGCGCCCGCACGAACGCGACCAGCGACGGCATTAGCGCCGGCAGGCTGACCGCTTCGTTGTAGGCGGGCACGACCACCGTCACCGTGCCATTCCGCTCGCTCGGTTTCTCAGCTACCAATATGCGTGCCACCCTCACAAGAAGATAGCCAGGATCCTCACACGGCGAGAAGAGCTACCAGCTATTGGACTTAGCAGTTCTGCAGCGAGCCCCTGTCGGGAACGAGAGCCAGCGCGGAACCGTCAGGCTGGGTCCAGGGCGAGACGGTGCGCCATCGGCACGAACACAATGCCATTGATCGTGCGCTCGGGCCCCGTCTGACGGAACCCGAGTCGCTCGTAGACGGGCATGGCGAACCGCGAGGAGTTGACCGTCACGCGGTCCAAGCCGGGCTTGGCGGGACGTGCCAGCGACAGTGCGCGCATGAGCAGTTCGCGCGCGACACCGTGACGCTGAAACCGACTATCGACGAACAGCAACGAGACGTGGTCGTTGTCGCGCAGCTCGATGACACCGGCATGGCGGTCGCCCGCCATCGCCACCAGCACAAAGTGGTTCGCCAGCGACCGATCGACCAGCGCCGCGGGCTGGACAAACCGTGTGAACTCGGCACGCCCCTCGTCAGAGTACTCCCCCGCGATGAACTCAGTGAACGAGTCGAGGATCAGGCATGACACCGCCGGAGCGTCCGCCGGCTTCATCGCACGATAGGAGATGATCGGATCGGTCATCGCGGGCGCGGGTCAGATGCTCGACGAGATACCAAGATTCTGGCTCCAGGTGAAGAGCGTCAGGCAGCATCGCACGCTGCGACATCGAGCACAAGCACGTGGGACGCGCTCTACTGGGCCACCGCCGCCCGTACGTCACGGGCGCACCGCGCGCCGATGTTGCTGGTCTGCCCGGTCTGCGCGAATGGCAGGCGCACCGAGATTCGCAACGCCGCCTGGAAGTTCAGCCAGGACCCGCCGCGAGCGATGCGGGCGTAACCGGTGGTGGCACCGGGCGGGTCGACGGACGGCGACGACCCGTAGTAGTCGTCGTCGAGCCAGCCGGCGACCCACTCCCAGACGTTGCCGGCCATGTCGTAGAGCCCGAAGTCGTTCGGAAGGAACGAGCGGACCGGCGCCGTGGTCAGCCACTCGTCCGCGCCCCCGGTTGCGCCGGCGCAACACTGGTCCGCTCCATAATTCGCCTGGTCCAGGGATGCCTCGTTGCCCCACCCGTAAACCAGCCCGGTCCGACCGCCGCGGGCGGCGTACTCCCACTCCGCCTCGGTCGGCAGACGGGCACCCGCCCAGGCACAAAAAGCGGCCGCATCGTCCCAACTCAGCAGGACGACCGGATGCCGGTCGGTCTGGCGATACTCCGGGTCGGGGGGTGAGGGATACCCGGTGTCCACGACGAATCGGGCGTATTGCCCGACGGTGACCTCGGCGGCCATCATGTCGAACGGCTCGAGAAACGTGACTTCGTGGCGCGGTCGCTCGTTGTCGAGACAGGCGGTGTCCGCCTCGACGCAGCCCATGAGGAAGGTGCCGGCACGCATGCGGACCCAGCCAAGGTCCGCCGCAGCCTGACGGGCGCCGGGCAAGGACGACGAGCCGCTGACCGTGGTGGCGGCCATTAGCACGACGAGCGTAACCGCCAATGCCACTCCTCGCAACCGTCGATCCTCCTGCGGCCCGTTGAACGACTCCCGACCCTTTTCCGATTCACCACCCAACCGCATACATCATCCGACGCGGGTCGGCGCCAGCCATCAGCGTACCGGTCTCCGGGTTCCGCAGGATCCCCTGCATGCTGCCCATGGAGTACTCCGGAACGGCCTGCACATCGTGCCCCATCTCCTGTAATCGACTGAGAACGAGCGGCGCCATCCGGCCCTCGACACGCACGGTCATGTCCGCGCCCGGCCTGTAGAAGTTCGGGTCGGCGTCGACCGAGATACGGGGCACCTCGATCGCCTCTTGGATCCGCATGCCGAAATCGATCATGTTCAGCAATACTTGGAACTGCGTCTGCCCGATCGTCTCACCGCCAGGCGTACCCAGGGCGAGGAAGAACTCGCCGTCCCGCATCACCAGGGTCGGCGAGTTGTTCAGAATCGGGATCTGCCCACCGCGCACGTAGTTCACGTCGTCCGGATACGGCGAGGTCGAGCCGATCCGGGTGCCATTGTTGAAGAACAACCCGGTGCTCCCCACGACGACGCCGGTGCCCCACCCGCTGCCGAGGGTCGGGGTGGCGACGACGACGTTCCCCTGGCGATCGACAATCGAGAAGCTGGTCGTGCTGCCGGGGTAGGCGGTCTCCGCGAGCCGCGGTCCGCGGACCGGCAGACCAAGCGACGCCGACGTCAACGTCGTCTGGGCCCCGGGCGGTGTGCCATGCTCGGGGTAGGGCGACGCGCGGTCAGGCGAGATCAGCGTCCGCCGCCGGTCGGCGAAGGTCTTGGAGCTCAGGCCTGCAGTCGGCGTCTCGGCGTGCGACGGGTCGGTCACGAAGTGATAGATGTCCGACTTGGCGACGATGATCGACTCAGCGATCAGATGCAGCGTCTCGGCCGAGTTGTGCCCCAGGGCGGCCAGGTCGAACCCCTCGATCAGGTTGAGCTGCATCACGACCTCCAGCCCGCCGCGCGAGGTCGGGGGACTGGAATACACGTCGTAGCCGCGATAGGTCGTGTGGACCGGCTCGGTCCAGATCGGCTCGTAGGCGGCGAAGTCCTCGCGGGTAAACAGCCCGCCGTTCTGCTGATAGAACCGGGCCATCTCGCGGGCGATGTCCCCACGATAGAACCGGTTGAATGCGGCGCGCAGACCGGCCTCGCGGCGCCCGCCGTCAAGCCGCGCGGTCTCCTCGGCCTCCACCAGCTTGTGGAACGTTCTGGCCAGATCCGGGTATCTGAACAGCTGCCCCTCGACCGGCGGCACGCCATCGGGCAGAAACACGGCGGCGGTCGAGGGATACCGCGCGAGCAGCGCACGAGAGCCGGTGATCGAGCTGGCGACGAACGGGTCCAGCGGATGCCCGCGCTCTGCGTACTCGATCGCCGGCTCGAGCACCTGCCCGAGCGTCATCGTGCCGAACCGCTCCAGCAGGACGGTCCAGCCACCGAGCAGCCCCGGCACCACGCCGGCTTTCATGCCGCGGTCCAGCTCTTCCGGGGTGATCGCGGCCGCGTCGAGCGTCTTCGGCGCCGCCCCGGTGGCGTTCAGCGAGTAGACGCGGTCGGTGTCGGCGTCATAGATCGTCATGAAGCCGTTTCCACCGGCGCCGGACATCATCGGCTCGACTTGGTTCAGGGTCGCCAGCACCGCTACGGCCGCGTCGGCCGCCGTACCGCCCTGCATCAGGATGCGCATGCCGGCCATCGACGCGAGCGGGTGACCGGCCGTCACCAGGCCGTGAACACCCGGCACCGCCGGACGGTGGGCCACGAGCCCGTCGGTGATCGGCTCGGCGCTCAGCTCCACCATCACGGCGTCGGGCTCGGCCACGTCGGTGGTCCCGCCGGAGCAGCCGGCGGCGAGACCGGCCAGGGCGACCAACGCCACGTACGTGCGGAACGGCGGCATCGGTGTGCCTCCTCTCTGAAGCGCGGATGAAGACGAAACGTTGTACGGCTTATCCCCACGAGCGCAGCGGGTCGTCCGAGTCCCTCGGTCAGCGCCGGGTCCTGGCGCTGGCCCTGTCGGAACCACACACGCGGATACTGACGAGACCATCCCGGCGCTATCCCTCCATCGTCAGGACCGTCGAACCGGTCGTCTTCCGCGCTTCCAGGTCGCGATGCGCCTGCGCGGCGTCCCGGAGCGGAAACGCCTGGCTGACCTCCACCTTGACGGCGCCGCTTCCCACGACGTCGAACAGCTCGGTCGTGGTCGCCTCGAGCTCCGCCCGGGTGGCGATGTAGCTGGCCAGCGTCGGCCGGGTCAGAAACAGCGAGCCTTTCGCGGCCAGGAGACCGGGATTGAAAGCTTCGACCGCACCAGAAGCGTTGCCATAGCTGACCATCAGACCGCGCGGCCGCAGACAGTCGAGCGACGTCATGAAGGTGTCCCGCCCGACCGAGTCGAAGACCACGGGTACCCCAGCACCGCCGGTCAATGCCTTGACGCGCTCGACGACGTTCTCCCGCGTGTAGACGATCGGGTGGTCGCATCCGTGCGCCTGCGCCCGCGCCGCCTTCTCGTCGCTGCCGACCGTGCCGATGACCGTGGCGCCGAGATGCTTGGCCCACTGACAGGCGATGAGCCCGACACCTCCGGCGGCGGCATGCAGCAGGATGGTGTCGCCCGCCCCGACCGGGTAGATCCGGCGCAGCAGGTACTGCACCGTGCACCCCTTGAGCAACATCGCAGCCGCCTGCCACTCGGTGATCCCGTTCGGGATCTTGACCAGCCGCTGAGCGTCGAGCACACGCCGCTCGGCATAGCCGCCCAGGCTCATGCAATAGGCAACCCGGTCGCCGACGCCTACCTCGGACACGCCGTCTCCCACGGCCTCCACCACGCCGGCACCTTCAGTGCCGATGATGGCCGGCATCGCCGGTACCGGGTAAAGCCCGGTGCGGTGGTACACGTCGATGAAGTTGAGCCCGGCAGCCGTCTGCCGGATCAGCGCCTGACCGGCCCCGGGTGTCCCGGGGTCCACGTCGTCCCAACGTAACACCTCAGGTCCGCCATACTTGTGAATACGGATCGCTTTCGTCATTGCCTTCATTGTCTGCCTCTGCGCCTCCTCCGCCCATCCGGCGGGCCCGGGAATGATACTGCGGTCCCGTGCACGGCACCATGACACGCGGAGCCAGTTCACCGAAGTTCGCCGGCTGCAGCGAGCGCCGGCGAGCGAACGTGGGTGACAACACGGGTCCGTTTCGGCAAACTGTCATGACATGGCAGGTTCCGCCTTCGATGCGCACCACCCACCTGACCCTGCGCTGGTCGCCGACTGCGTCCATTGCGGATTCTGCCTACCCGCCTGCCCGACCTATCTGCTATGGGGACGCGAGACTGACTCGCCGCGTGGACGGATTGCGCTCATCAAGGGCTGTCTCGACGGCGAGACCGCCATCACCGACCGCTTCGTTCGCCATTTCGATACCTGTCTGGGCTGCATGGCCTGTGTCACCGCCTGCCCGTCGGGCGTGCACTACGACACGCTGGTCGCGGCCACGCGACCCCAGATCGAACGGCGGGCGGACCGGGCGTTGGGCGACAGGCTGTTCCGGCGGCTGATCTTTGCGCTGCTTCCCTACCCGGCCCGCCTACGCCTGGCCGCCGTCAAGTTGTGGGCATACCAGCGGCTCGGACTCCAGCGGCTGGCGCGCACCAGCGGATTGCTGAGCCTACTCCCGGCCCGGCTGCGCGCCATGGAGGCGGTGCTGCCATCGGTGTCGCTGCGTGGCGCCTGGTCGACCCCGCCTGTTCGGGTGCCGGCCATCGGCGAGCGACGCCGGCGCGTGGGTCTGCTGCTCGGATGCGTGCAGCGGGTCTTCTTCGACAAAGTGAATACGGCGACCATCCGGGTGCTCGCGGCCGAAGGATGCGAGGTCGTCATTCCCCCGTCCCAGGCCTGCTGTGGCGCGTTGATGCTGCACGCCGGGCTCGAGCAGGACGCCGCCGAGATGGCGCGACGGTTCATCGACGCCTTCGAGGCGGAAGCAGCCGATGTCGACACCATCGTGATTAACTCCGCCGGCTGCGGCTCGACGCTGAAAGAGTACGGCCACCTGCTGCGAGACGACCCGGTCTACGCCGACCGGGCACGCGTGCTGGCGGGCAGGTGCCAGGATGTCTCGGAGCTGCTCGACGAACTGGAGCCCCGGGCGCCGCGCCACCCCGTGCCGCTGCGGATCGCCTACCACGATGCCTGCCACCTGCAGCACGCTCAGGGTGTCAGCGCCGAGCCCAGACGGGTGCTCGCAACGATCCCGGAGCTTGAGCTGCGCGAGATCCCGGAAGCGGGCATCTGCTGCGGCTCGGCCGGCATCTACAACCTGGTCGAGCCGGAGACGGCTGGTGATCTCGGCGACCGGAAGGCCAGGCACATCCTGACGACCGGCGCCGAGGCGGTCGTGTCGAGCAACCCGGGATGCCTGCTGCAGATCGCGAGCCGGCTCGATCAGGCCGGCAAGCCAACCAGGACGTTCCACCTGGTCGAGCTGGTGGATGCCTCGATCAGAGGACGGAAGCTCTGAGCCGCACGGCGGTCTGATCCTCGCTGGCCAGGCTTGCTCACAACCCGCCGGGGCCGCGACCGGGGTTCAGCGTGCCGGTCGGGTCGAAACGGCGCTTGACCTCCCGCATGATCCGTAGGCCGTCGCCAACCGGGCCCCAGACGTCGACCAGCGCCTTGAGCTCCGGGTCGGCGCGCTGGATCGTCGCGCTGCCACGGCCGGCCGGTAGCCGCTCTCGCAACGTGGTGACCAGCGACGCCTGTTCCAGCACCGGCCCGGTCAGCCCGAGATACAGCACCCCCAAACCAGCGCGACCGATCGCCACGTAGTCGAGCCCGCGTGCGCCCGCCGCTTCATCCAGCCAAACCAGGGTCGCCGACAGCTCGCTCGGAACGATCGACAACTTGACGATCGTCCCCTCGCGGTCGAACATCAGGGTCTCGTGCGTGCGCCAGGCGGCAGTCTCGTCCTCGCCGCTCAGGATGACCGGCGTGCCGCCGTGGCCCCGCCCCAGCGCCGCTGCCTGATCGGCCTGCTCGACCACGACGCTCTCGACCGACTCAAACCGGATGAGCATCCTCGCCGGGGGCGTGGACAGCTCCAGCGCGGTCGGCGTGGAGGCGTGGGCCAGCAGATCGGCGGCGAACGGGCCGAACCGCGCGCTCTCGGGCAACTCGACCGATACGGTGCGCGAGGCCTCGGCCACCGGCGCCAGCTTGAAGGTGGCGGTTAGGATGACGCCGAGGCACCCGAACGAGCCAGTCAACAACCGTGCGAGGTCGTAGCCAGCGACGTTCTTGACGACGATGCCTCCGCTCTTCGCCAGCAAGCCGTCGGCCCGCGCCAGCGTCATCCCGATAATCAGGTCGCGCGGCGCCCCGTGGCGCTGTCGCCGCGGCCCACTATCGTTCGCCGCGACAATGCCGCCGATCGTCGCCCGGTCGCCCCACGGCGAGTCGAGCGGCAGCCACTGGCGATGCCGGCCCAGCACGTCGTTCGTCGCGGCGAGCGTCGCGCCAGCCTGCACGGTGGCGGTCAGGTCATCGTGGCGCTGCTCGACTGCAGTCATCCCCTTGGTCGACAACACGAGGTCGACCGACTCCGGTGGCGGCCCCCAGCCTAGCTTCGTGCCGCCGCCCCGCACCACCACCCTGCGCCCGGTTTCGGTCGCCCAGGCGAGTGTCTTCGCCATGCCGCCGGCTGTCGCCGGCGTGGCGACCACGCCGGGCACGACACCGTCGATCGCGTCAGCCACCGAGCCCGGGCGGGCGACCGCGGCGCCGACCCGCGCGTCGATCTCGGCCACGAGCGCGTCGGGTGCGGGCGACTGGCTCTGCATCGGGTGTCCCGGGTCTCGTGTCAGACGCGTTCGGCGATACCGGCGATCTCGACCGGGTGCGCGCGATACGGCCCGGGGACCTCGCCGCACAGACGCGGGGTGGGAAACAGCTTGCCGGGGTTGCAGAGCTGATCTGGGTCGAACGCGACGCGCACCAACTGCATCGTCTCGATGTCCACGGGAGTGAACATCTTGGGCATGTGACACGCCTTGTCGGCGCCGATGCCATGCTCGCCGGTCAGCGACCCGCCGACATCGAGACAGTAGGTCAGGATCTCCGAGGCGACCTGCTCGGCCAAGTCGGCCTGACCCTCGACCGCGTCGTCGTAGCAGACGAGCGGGTGCAGATTGCCATCGCCCGCGTGGAACACGTTGCCAATCGTGAGCCCGGACTCAATCGCGAGCTGGCGGATCCGCCGCAACACCTCCGGCAGTCGGCTGCGCGGGATCACGCCGTCCTGCACGTAGTAGTTTGGCGCGACCCGCCCCATCGCCGCGAACGCCGCCTTGCGACCCATCCAGATCCGCTCTCGCTGCGCCTCATCGCGCGCCACCTGCACCCCCCAGGCGTGGTGCCGGGCGCACACGCTGTCGACCCTCGCGAACAGAGCCGCCACCTCACTCCGCGGCCCGTCGAGCTCGACGATGAGCACCGCCTCGGCATCCGGAAAACCCGGATGCACCGCCGCCTCGGCGGCCCGGATCGTTGTACGGTCCATCATCTCGAGCGCCGCCGGGATGATTCCGGCCGCGATGATGTCGGACACCGCGTTCCCGGCGGCATCGGTCGAATCGAACGCCGCCAGCAGCGTCTGCACCGCCTCGGGGCGACGCAGCAGCCTAAGCGTCACCTTGGTGACGACCGCGAGTGTCCCCTCCGACCCGACGAGCACCCCCAGCAGATCGAGACCGGGGCTGTCAAGCGCCGCACCGCCCAGGTGCACCAGCTCACCGTCAGCCAGCACCGCCTGGACGCCAAGCACGTGATGGACCGTAAAGCCGTACTTGAGGCAGTGGGCCCCCCCGGAGTTCTCGGCGACATTGCCTCCGATCGAGCAGATGACCTGGCTGGAAGGGTCGGGCGCATAGTAGTAGCCGGCCGCCGCCACTTGCCGGGTCACCTCCAGGTTCACGACCCCTGGCTCGACGGTGATCCGCCGGTTCGGGATGTCGACGTCGAGTACCCGATTCAACCGAGTCATGACGATCAACACGCCGTCGGGATGCGGCAACGCCCCGCCCGAGAGCCCGGTGCCTTGACCACGCGCCACGAAGGGTACCCGAGCCCGGTGACACAGCCGGACCACACGCTGCACCTGGTCCAGCGTGTCGGGCAACACCGCCACCGCCGGCCGCTCGCGCAGCCGGACGAGCCCGTCCGACGCGTAGGTCAGCAGCTCGCCGGTCTCGCGAACCAGACCGTCCAGTCCGACGATCTTCTCCAGCTCGTCGAGGAAGGCGGCGTCCATCACGGTCTCGCGTACAGATCGATGACACGCTCGATCGCCCGGCGGCACACGCGGCAGAACCCGACTGGGTTACGTGTGAACATGATGCAGTCGGCCTCGGGCCGAAACAGCCCGGTCGATTCGTAGGAGGCACCCTCGAACGCGCCGACCTGCCCTGCATGCTCCATCCCGCCGAGCAGCGCGGTTTCCCGCTCCATCTGCTCGGTGAACAGCTGGTCCATCACCGTCTCGGGCGCCCCGTCGTCGCGCAGCGCGCGACGCTCGCCTTGCGCGGCGACGCTCTCCGCCTCGAACCGCGCCTTGTCCCACGGGGTCGGCAGCGGGGTGTCCGGTTCAACCAGGTCGCCCCATTTCACCTGGGCGGGGTCGTGCAACGCGGTGACGTTGGGCTCCCACGGCTCCAAATGATACGTGGCGCCGGTCTCGTAGGCCACGTCCGACGTGTAGTACTCGTCGGCCAAACCGGCGAAGTGATGGCCGAACTCGTGGACGAACACGTACTCGGCGAACCCAGTATCGGCCGCCGCCGTCGCCTGAAAATTAAAGATCCCGCCGCCGCCATACTGCGCTTCGTTGACGAGGATCTCGAGGAACTCGTACGGGGCCGCCGACGCGGCGTCCCGGAGTGCGCGGTTGTCGTAGGTAAGCAGGTACCGCTCCGAATCGAAGATGTTGTACTCGGCCGACAGCGGCGTGCGCCGGAACTGCCCGGCGCGCGGCCGGCTGACGCCAGACTCGGCCGACTGCAGATCGAGCCCCCACACGTTGAAGTCGTCCTTCCGGCTCCGGAACGGTTCCTCTTCGAACAACGCGGTCGCCAGCCGCGTCGCATCGGCATGAAACTTCGGCAGCTCCGCCGCGGTGTAGCCCTCGCCGATCACCAGCAGGTCGACACGCTCTGACGGCGGGCCGTTCTCGAACAGCGGCCAGACTTCGCTCGTCGGCGCCCGGTCGGTCGGGTTGACGAACCGCGAGTTCGGGTCGATCACCGTGGACCAGAACTCGTGAAAGCTGTTCGCCGCGTCGCGGGTCTTCAGCACCACCTGGACCGGCGCCTTCGGCCAGGGAAACCGCAGCGACTCGTGGAAGCTACGATAGACCTCCCGCGACTCGGCGGTGGTCTCCCACTCGCCGTAGATCGACGCGAAGCCGCGCGAGTACAGGATCCGGTTCGTGCGCCGGTCGACCACCTCGAAGAGATACTTCCCCAGGTTCAGACCATCCACCAGCCGCGTGCGGCTGCCGGCCCACGGTCCGTCCGAGACCACCTGGTCTAGGCTGACGATTTCCTGCCCGGGGCCGCCCGAGTGCACGTAGTCCACCCGCATCGTCTTGTCCCGAAAGAACGTGTCGAAGTCGGACGGCGCCTGACCGGTGGTCTGGCTACCGAACGCGAGCGTCAAACCCAAGGCCGACACAAAGGCGATGAACCGCCGAGTGCGAGTCATGGCGGTATTCTAACGTCTAGACGGGGCTGCGCCCCGAACCCCTCGCGGGCGCGCCGTGGAGACCCCAAGGCCCCACTCCGCGCCCGCGAGGCGCGCACGGGCGCGCCGGGCCGTCACCGATGGTCCGGAACGAGCACGAAACTCTCGTTTGGGACCGCATAACGGCCCAGGAGAGAATCGTCCTAGGAAACAGGCGACCGGAGACGCCGGAGCGAACGACGGGCGCCGCGACGGGCGCCCTCCGCACCGATCGCACCATACGTTATACTGGCTGCGGCTAGCTGCAGCCAGCGCCGCTCAGCGACCACCTTCCCAGCCTTCGCCAGGGCCTCGACCGGCGGGTCGAGGCTCCCGTCTCCGGGGGTGCTGTCTCCGCAGGAACGGGTTCGTAGACCGACGGCCACCATGACTGCACTACCGCTGCCTGACGACGCACCCCCTGAGCGCGCAACCAAGCACACCGCGATCGGTGTCGGGCTTAACCTGCTGTTGCTGGCCATGATCGGCTACGGCTACCGGCAGTCAGAAACCTGGAAATGGGCCTGGGTGCTGGTCGGCCTCCCGATTGCCGTCGTCACTATCCGGTACGCGTGGCACCTGATGCGATCCGGTTCCTGACGTCGTACGTCGTCGACGCCGAACGGCACAACTAGACACGCGGGTGACTGTCTGTTTCGATCCGCGTGCCCCCAAGACACGGGTCGACGAGCGCCGGGCAGATGCAGCGGGCGTTCACCACGAGCGCCTGAGCCCGGAGCGGCCGCAGGGGTACAGAGGTCTAGCGTCAATCCGAAACGACGGGCTCACCCGCGGACAATCGGACGGGTGCGGGGCAGCTTGCCGCGATACGCCAGCCAGCCGACGAGCGCAAGGACGCCGGCGAAGACCATCAACTTCAGGATATCGCCAGACCGACCGGCGGGCAGCACGGCATACAGGAACCAGAGGATCGGCTGCGCGCAGCAGATCGCCCAGACCGAGCAGTAGAAATAGCGGCGCTCGTGCCCTTCGCCCCGGGTCGACGCCTTCGCCCGCGGCAACCGGCCGGCCAGCCCCAGCACCCACACCGTGGTGGCCAGCGGAAAGTAGGCAACCTCGTACATCTGCCGCAGGTTCCACACGCCGGTGACGATGGCCACGACGAGCCCGGCGATGTTGAGCAGGCCGAACGAGACCAGTGCACTCCAGGCGAACGTGTAACAGACACGGCGGTGGAGCGGGTTCGGACGATCCTCGATGAACCGGTCGATGTAGGGCCGCGGCTCGCACCCTGGCAGTCGACCGCGAAGCCCGGCGATGCCGGTTCCGGCCAGGACCACGCCGAGCCAGAGGGCCATCCGCCGATCGAACCCGCGCTCGAACAGGTCGAAGGTGAGCGGCCACGGCATGATGAAGAAGACGAAGATCCAGAGCGGCCAGTGCGCCAACCGGTAGTAGAGCTTGTTGCGGGAACGGATCTTCCGTTCGTTGGCGAGCTCGACCGGAATCCCCGGCCCCATCGCCCGCACGCTCTTCTCGATAGTCACTGGTGGCTCACTCAGCTCGTATACCGTACCGACAGATCGCCGGCGCGCTCGAGCGCCGCGTCGGCAACCATCAATGGACTAGCCATGCCCAAGTGCACCGGTGCGCTTCCCCCACTACAAGGCGACGCCGAAGAACTGACCTGCCCCCTGCGACCGCGCCAGCTGTTAAGAGAGAGCAAAGCTCATATGTGGCCCGTCGACTGTCGCTGGCGTGCCCGACATACTCGACCTCAGCAACTGCTCGACGAGATGGGATGCGTTCGAACGATCGTCCTTGTCCATGTTCGGGCGAGATGGGCGCCGGGTCTCCGCCGGGAAGCAAGACGGGATCGTACGACGCCCTCGGTGCCTGGCCGGACTTATGACACGTGACACCAAGCTTAGAATAGCAGCATGTCCTGGACGAACCGGTGACGAGCGTCGGCGTCGTACTCATGCCGCGCCCATCCACGGCGCGGCGCGACAAGAGAGCATGCGGACCGTCTACTGAGCCCCAAGCCCAGCATCGTCCTTCGCGGGATGCCCAGCCCGGTGAACGCTACTGATTCACCCCGAACCGGCAGCTCGTCCCAGAACGAGCCGAGCACGAACCTGCCGTCCGGTGTGCCGTGGGTGAACCAGCACGACAAGACGGGGCTGGTGGTGTCACCCGGCGACGCCGACGGTCTGCGACGAGCGCTGCTGGCGCTGCTCACGGATCGGCCACGCCGGGCGGCGCTCGGGCACTACACGCGCCAGCGGGTGGACCGAGAGTTTACGCTGAGACGCATGGCGAAGCTGACCGGGGGGCTGTATCGTGAGGTACTCGCCGAACGGGCGGCGAACACGTAGTCGTAGGAGCGTGTGATGACGGCACAGCCGAAGCGGATCATCGTGACCGGCGGCAGCGGGTTTCTGGGTACGCGGCTCGTGTCCCTGATGCGTGATCGGGGACACGACAACATCTTCGTCCCGCGCCGGCGGGACTATGACCTGATCCGATCCGACGCGGTCGCCCGGTTGTTCGAAGAGCATCCAGCCGACCTGGTCATCCATCTGGCCGCCGTCGTTGGGGGCATCGGCGCGAACCGGGAGCGGCCCGGGGAGTTCTTCTACCAGAACCTGATGATGGGGGTGCAACTCATCGATGAGGCTCGACAACGCGGTGTGGACAAGTTCCTGTCGGTCGGCACCATCTGCGCGTATCCGAAACACACACCGGTGCCGTTCCGCGAAGAGAGCCTGTGGGACGGGTATCCGGAAGAGACTAACGCTCCCTACGGTCTGGCGAAAAAGATGCTGCTGGTCCAGGGCCAAGCCTATCGGCTGCAATACGGGTTCAACGCGATCTACGTCCTGCCGACGAACCTGTACGGACCGGGCGACAGCTTCGACCCACGCTCGTGCCACGTCATTCCGGCCCTGATCCGGAAGTTCGTCGAGGCGCAGGAGGCCGGGCGACCGGCAGTCGAGGTATGGGGCAGCGGCGCCGCAACCCGCGAGTTCCTGTATGTCGATGACGCGGCCGAGGCGATCGCACTGGCGGTTGAGCGGTTCAACGGCGCCGAACCGATCAACATCGGGTCTGGGCAGGAGATCGCCATCAGCGCCCTCGCGGAGAGGATCCGCCAACTGGTTGGCTTCGAGGGGGAGATTGTCTGGGACCACTCGAAGCCGGACGGGCAGCCTCGCCGGCTGACCGATGGATCGCGGGCGCGCGCCGCCTTCGGGTTCCGGGCGACGACGACGCTCGATGAGGGCCTCCGACGGACCGTGGAATGGTTTCGGGAGCACCGCCCGGGCGGCTCTCCGTCGCACCACATACCGGCATGACGACCGCCGAGCCGCGGGCCAGCGCGGCGACCGATCACATCCGGACGGTGCCCTGTCCCTGGATCAAGCACGCCCTCGACGTGACGCTGTCCGGCCTCGTACTCTCCGCTCCACCGTAGTTGCTGTTCGCGCTGGCGATCAAACTGCGGGACGACGAGCGGGTGTTCTTCGTGCGGGATCGGATTGCCGAGGGCGGTCGCCTTTTCAAGGCGTTGAAGTTTCGATCCATGGTGCCGGACGCTGAGGCTGGGGTCGGCGCGGTCCAGGCGGCTGAGGACGACCCACGGGTAACCCCGGTGGGACGGCTGCTGCGTGAGAAAGCACCGCTTAGTGGTCTAGTTCGAAATGGACCGCCACCAAGAGCCGCTTCCAGACCGGCCTGGCCGAACGGCACGCTGGCTCAGCGTCGCCGTCTGCATGACAATCGTCCGACGCTGCCGACGCAACCGCCCTCCGGCGAACAGCGGCCCGTCACGGCCAGAGAAACAAACAGCCCGACGCCAAGAGGCGTCGGGCTGCAAGAGAATCCCGGCGGTGACCTACTCTCCCACACAGTTACCCGTGCAGTACCATCGGCGGTAAAGGGCTTAACTGCCGTGTTCGGAATGGGAACGGGTGGAACCCCTCTCCTATTGCCACCGGGAAACGCGGGGGCCGAGCCAGCGCTCGACCGAAACTGCCAGAAAAGAACGAACGCAGCCTACACATACGGTAGCACTGCGTGACAATCCGCCCTCGCCGAAGCTACGGCGGACCCGCCGACGCCATCCTGGCGAAGGCGAGCTGAATACCCTACAAACGGTAGTCTCTCCTCCCACCGCAGAACGCAGTGTTAAAAAAAGAGGATAATGGTCAAGCCTCACGGCTGATTAGTACCAGTTAGCTCAAGCCCTCGCGGGCCTTACACACCTGGCCTATCACCTGGTAATCTTCCAGGAGCCTTCAGGAGCCGAAGCTCGGGAGATCTCATCTTGGGGAGGGTTTCACGCTTAGATGCTTTCAGCGTTTCTCCCGTCCGAACGTAGCTACCCAGCGCTGCCGCTGGCGCGACAACTGGTACACCAGAGGTCCGTCCATCCCGGTCCTCTCGTACTAGGGACAGCCCCCCTCAAATCTCCTGCGCCCATGGCAGATAGGGACCGAACTGTCTCGCGACGTTCTAAACCCAGCTCACGTACCACTTTAATCGGCGAACAGCCGAACCCTTGGAACCTGCTTCAGCTCCAGGATGTGATGAGCCGACATCGAGGTGCCAAACCTTGGCGTCGATATGAACTCTTGGCCAAGATAAGCCTGTTATCCCCGGCGTACCTTTTATCCGTTGAGCGATGGCCCTTCCATGCGG